>Ga0315321_10003870_pt1 | contig 11563 bp, 8 predicted proteins | sample M180m21515metaG_FD_203464 | JGI IMG/M metagenome (GOLD analysis project Ga0315321, IMG submission 203464) | Ammonia-oxidizing marine archaeal communities from Monterey Bay, California, United States - M1 80m 21515 | ecosystem: Environmental > Aquatic > Marine > Intertidal zone | place: USA... | reverse complement strand
AGAACCGAACGGCACCATGGCATAGGTTGCAAACCCCATCGAACAGAATTACTAAATTCTGCACTTGATCCCGATTTTGACTCATTGAACTAATGAATGAACTTGGTTCTAGTAGTTGTCCAATCGATTTCCAACGAAGTGTCTTGCTTCTAACTCTTCTAAACGCAACCTGTAATCACTAAATAATAAAGCGATATGGATCATCATCAATTAGAGGAGGGCACTCAGCTGGCTCTTGACTACACAAAGCTCCAGAAAGTTGCTGAATGTGACGAAGGTCTTGTTCCTGCAGTGGCGCAAGACGCAGATACCGGAGAGGTTCTGATTGTAGGCTATGCCAACGAACTGGCTCTGAAGACGACTATCGATCAAGGAATGGCAACCTTTTGGAGTACAAGTCGCGATGAGTTATGGATCAAGGGTAAGACATCGGGCGATTACTTGGAAATCGTGGAGGTTTGCGTAAATTGCGAGCAAAACTCACTCTTGTACAGAGTTCGTCCAAAAGGAGCCGGCGCTTGCCATACCAAGGGAACGAACGGAAGTGCTAGATCGGGTTGTTACTATCGTGTTCTAGAGGATGGATCACTTTCCTTTCGTAAAGGCATGGAATAACGCCAAAGGGGTGTTTTAGCCCGAATTTTCTCTGAAGTCGGTTTGGTATCGGTTACTTTTACCACGGTTGCACCTAGCGCACACTACCTGTAAATCATCAGGGGCGTTGATGTCTCCTTTTGACGTTGGAACGATATGATCGACCTCTACTACTTCGCCTTTGAGTCCAGCTTCGCACAGTTGACAAACCCTGTCTCTTTTTAAGACCTGAAAGCGTAGTGATTCACCTACTGGATCAAAATTAAGAAGGGAATAAGAATCCGAGTTACTTTTGACCAAGCAGTTGGCTTTCCAAAAACTTTCGAACACGTTTGTCAACTTCCGGACCTCCTAATCCGTGACCCATTCCTTTAATCCCAAGGAATTCACTTTTTACCCCGACTTTCAGTAACGCCGAATGAAAAATTTCCGCTTGGTTAAAAGGTACCAACGGATCATCAGTTCCGTGCACGATTAGGATTGGGGCGTCATCCTTGGTTGCGTAAGTGATTGGGGAAGCCTTATTGGCCGCCTTTTTGTTTTCCTGAAGAGCGCCGCCTATAAGCAGGCTTTCCGGGGAACTTGGGGCATCGTGATCGATTTTACTTGGGAACTGGCCCATCGAGAGGAGATGGCTAGGGCCACAAAAGTCGACCACGCATTTCACCCGACTGTCCTGGTCGAGATGTTTGCCGAGTTTGCCCTCGAGACTTCCGACTTCTCCGCTAACGCCAATCATCGCAACAAGATGCCCACCAGCTGAATTTCCCCAAACAGCTAAACGATTGGTATCAATCCGAAATTTCTTCGCGTTTCCCTTCAGCCAACGTATCGCGGCTTTGCAGTCGTGAATCTGACTCGGCCAGATGGCTTCTCCACTTAAACGATAATTAATAGAAGCGACGGCAAAGGAACCAGTTTTTAAATAAGGCGACAATTTGCTGAGCGCACTCTCCTTGCTGCCGCTTTTCCAACCTCCTCCATGTATGTAGACGATAATGGGTAAGATCTCTACACTATTGGAAATTTTCGGAAGAAAGAGATCGAGTGCCTGGCGGGGGTTATCAGTGTCCGCGTAGGGCAGGTTTCGGAAGGCTTGCAAACCCTCAGGAAGTGGTGGATTTGGCCTTGGCCCTCGCGAGCGGGAGACGAAGGCTTCGTGTTCACCGAGGGAAATACTACCGTCGCGATTACGGTCGGCACGCTTAAAGTTCGGTCGGGCATTTTTTGGTAATTCCTCACGCAATAACTTGCCGTCTTTGTCCTTGTCCCATGCATCGAAGATATGCTTCGGTTCTCTCGTAGCAAAGCAGGAGTCAATCAAGGTAATGGCAAGTAGAGGGAGGATAGTTTTCATTCCCAAGTAATGTCGAAGGCTAGAAATGAAAGTTTGCGAACTTCCAGCTTGCTTTAGAATAAAAACGTGGGGGTGACGACATAAGAATTCGTACTCTTTATTCGTTTTAATTCACGACATGTACGGTATTCCAGATCTTGGTAATTATCTCGTCGCCATCTTCAGTCTCTACGTCAATATCTATCTCCATTTGGTGGGCAGGCCCGATCGTTGGGACCTCAAGGAACACGGTCTTGCCGTCACCCACCAAATTAGCGTTCTTAACTTCATAACTTTTCTTGTCTTGTTCGCCCGAACCGTAGCCGTGAGTCCAACGTATGTTCGTTGAGCGGATGGCGTAACTTGTTGGATCCTCCGCCAATTCTCTATCTAGCTTTGCCGTAAAGTCTATCTCGACACCCTTGCTTTTTATTCTAAGTCCGTTAGGCATGGCAACCATCTTGGTTGTAAAACGAACTCGATCAAGCCCTCCTTGTTTACCTGCATTTGTCTGCCATCCCTTGAGCCCCGATACATAAAGTTGACCGTCATGCGGATTGAAGCGGCCTCTCATGCAACTGGATGTGAAGCGAAGAGGAAACTTCACTACACCGCCCTGCATTTGTCCACCCTTGTTTTCCTTGAGCACCAAGTATAAGGAGCTTCGACCATAGGACATATGGAGAAGTTCATCGGTAAATGGTCCCCATTGATCGCTCGTTACCCATACTTGCCCACCTCCAGAGTTGTCCACTCCCTTCGGTAGCCAAGCCAGTGGCTTGGGTGCCTCTGATGGGTCGAGATGTTGCGGTCGCCCATTAGACCGTTCGCGAACAGTGGGCGTAGTTTTGAATTTATCGAGGTTGGCGGCCACGTCGACCACACCATGAAAACTCCCCGGCTTCATCCAATTGATAGGTGAACGTGGCACGAAGGTTCCTTCGTTGTCACCGCTGGTCACTTGGCCATCGGGACTCACCCCCATGCCGTTGGGTGCTCGCAGGCCAGTAGCGTAGCGTTCGAGGCGACTACCGTCCTTAGATACCTTGATGATCGAACCGTGGTGGCGGCCAAGGCGCTCGAAGCTGCGACCACCAGAACGAACCGGGCTGCCGAAGGCGAAATAGAAGTTGCCCGCCTTGTCGGTGTGCAGATCGAAACAAAATGCGTGAAACCCGCTGGTGAGGTCCCAGTCGTTGTTGAAATTCTCATAGAAATCCGCTTCGTCGTCACCGTTTAGGTCGTGAAAGCGAGTGATTTGGTCGTCGGCCACCGTATAGATGACGTCGTCCACGATCTTGAGGCCCAGTGGTTCGTGCAGGCCCGCGGCAAAGCGCTTCCATTCCAAGTTCTCCAGCTTTTCATCTATATTGCGCACCAACCACACGTCTCCGTCCCATGTGGAAATCGCAGCAGATTTTCCATCCTTGAAGAAATCGAATCCGCCAATCCTCATCTGCATGCCGTAGGGGTTGTTGTAAGGTACGGTGAGTCGATCGATAACATATGCTTTGTCCTCTTTAGAGACTTCTCCTTTTGTTTTCACAGTCTCTTTCCAGCGAGCGCAACCGCCCTTGGTCAATGCCAACAAATCCTCTGGTTTAGTGGAAATCTTCTTAAGATCCTCTAAATTTCCCTTGCCATATAGGACTTGAAAAGTATTTGCACCCTTGTTCCCCGGCAAGTGAAGCAGATACAAGCCGTCTTTGATCTCCAGCTTGGCTCCCTCAGGAACATGTGCCATGGTAACGACTTCGCCACTTCTGGCGTCTGAGAGGACAAGGGTTTTGTCCTTACCGTCTCCGGCAATACGAATTGTTCTTAAGATAGCCGAAAAACCATCCCTTTCAACCAAAGTAGGTGATTCCAACACCTTTGCACCGCCCACAGTATATTTGAGAACTACCCGGTTTCCATGAACGTAAAGGCCCCCGAACTTTGCCCAATCTTTAGGCAATGGCCCTAATGGTGAGTACTTTCCTTCCCTCGGGTCAGTCAGTTCTCCCTTGGGCGACGCCCAACCAGGTGCGGCTTGTGTTACAAAGATTTTCTCGCCGCCGTGAGAAGGAAACCTTCCGTGACCTCCCGTGAAAGGTAATCCATCTAGTTTCAATCCACCCTTTGTCCAACCAGCGGCCATTCGCATTGTATCACCGTCGAATACGACGCAAGCATTTCCAGATTCATTTAGGCGTATGACAATTCCTCGATAAGAAACATTGTCTCCCTTGGCATCCCGACCCAAATTAACAGCGGTGCCCACCCATGACCCATACTTACTAGGAACGGCGTCAAGTTCGCTAAGGAAATTAAATCCAGATAGGATTCCTGTAAGGAAGAATCCTTTTAGGATTTTGTATGTAAGACGAAGAGTAGTTTGCATGGATTTCATAATAAAGAATCAGAATATGCTTTCTCTCCAGGAGAATCCGTCAACTCCAAAGGCTGCCTAAGATGTAGATACAACCCTGGAGATCTTAATGCTTCCAGTCGTCAGTCCGGTGCATTTCCGCGGTTCCGGTCTTGCTCCATTTTCTGCTTAATCCAATTGGCCAAGGTGCTGCTACCCATACCATAGCCTCCTGGTAGCGGACGAAGGTCTCGAGTCTGCCTAAGGGGCGGCTTGCCCCAATGCTTGGGATAAGGTTTTTTAGCTACGGGTTTAATGGGGCGTAGTTTGACCGGAGCTTTCTTACCCCCTGTGCGAGCAAAGATCATATCGTAAACCTCGCGAGGTTGTCGACGTTGACCCGTGCTTTCATTGAACCAAGGGCTGCCACCGATGAATAGCATGCCGGGAGGAATCTTCCTTCCGCCCGCCAACCACTTATAGTAGGTCGGCACACTGGTTTCACCGCTTTTCAAACTGGCCAATTGTTGTTCCAAGTCACCTAGCTCATTGAGAAAATTCCTGTGCCCCTCGGGGGTAAAGCGGGCTCTCTTGGCAAAATCTTTCATCTTGGCAATCTTTTCCTCAAGAGTTTGAATTTCCTTTTTTCCGGAACCTTTTCCAACAGTCGCCGAGGTTCCTTTCGTAACTGCTGCATCACCCTTTGTTCCTTTCGAATTGAGCCGATTTTGCATTGTGATGCTTGAAATATTAACTCCCTTAGTCGGGGCATCATCGGCAATCCTCGTATCTTGAGTGTAACAAGCGAGAAGGAGCCCCTGCTTGTCGAAACGCAAGCCGAGCCGCCGGAAAGGAGGAACGGGACGGCGCAGAATCTCCGCGGCTTCCTTATAAAGCTCGTCCAATGTCTTCGCCGGGTGGCCTTGCTTGTTCTTGCCTAGTTCGTTGCCCTTCTCAGTCCAGCTAATGCCTTCTGGCTTGATCGTTGCCCCATCTGGAGCAACGGGTCTGGTGCGACCGCTGAACGATTTGTAGCGTCGCTCCACCACTTTGTTGTTTTCCGCCACCACTTCAGTCGTGTGACCAAATCCCACCCAGCTACTCCATCGCTTGCTGTAGGTGTAATTTCCGCCACATTTCTTTTTTAAAGATTCCCAAGTCTTCAAACTCTTTTTTAATTGGGCGACCTTGGCCTTGTCCACGGAACCGCCGCCTCCCAAGAGAAGCTCAGGGGGAGCGACCAGTTCCACAGGGCCGCCCGGGACAACGAGCTCGGGCATCCGTGCAGGTTGTATTCCCACACGACCGTTAAGCTCGCTGTACTTTACTGCTTTGACCGCTTTTAGCTTGGACATGGCCTGCTCTACATTGACTGAGTTTGGCAGGGTGACGTGCAGGATGGTGTTTCCGAACATCGCCTTCTTGATTTCAAGACCGGGGATGGCGTCAGCCAATGCTTTCTTGCAAGCGTCCTTGTCCAACCCCTTTTTCATGCCTACTAGCAATTCGCCTACCGAATAGGAACCAGTGGGATGTTTGACAGCGAAAGCGCGGCTTACCGGAGGACGTTTGCCAGAGGCTTTTCCGCCAGCAGCGTCCTTGTCTAAGTTTTCCTGTATCCATCCGTCCAGCGTGCTGCTGCCACGACCGTAGCCATCGGGTAAAGGGCGGAGGTCTAGGGTTTGCCGCAAAGGGGGAGCACCCCAATGGGTGGGATAGGGTCTGCCGCTTGGCCCTTTCGGGATTTCCTGAGGCTTCTTGCCTGTTTTGGCATCAAGCGCCACCAAGCAGTTTTGGCATTTATTTTCCTTGGCGCTGCATTTCCCACAGAGCTTGTGGGCTGAGCTGCTGGTGAAACCCTTGCATTGCGGACATTCACCGATGGCCTGGATATAGGCCAAGCGGCTACATTTCGGACAAAATTTCGCCAAGGTGTAACCAGCGAGAATCAAGGAAAAGGTGAGTAGGGAAAACCAACGGAACTTGTTCATGGTGGGACTGGGTTTAGATGGCTTTGCGGTTTGAGCCTCGTGGCCATAGGGTTACTTGTAAGGGCAATGATAATGCCCCGCAGAACCACTGGTCAAGACCAAGGGTTCATGGCTATTCAATCACTGAATTAACTTATTCAAGGTGTACCAAGCCGTATTGTTAACCATATCAGTTCCATCATTTGCCTTGTAACCATTTAATATAATCTTGTAGACGCGTTCCTCCTCAAGTGGTACCTCGAGGTGAACGCTCCGCCCGTCATTTGCAACCGTTGCCTTGGTCGGGGCATCTTTCTTGTGGTTCGTTTTACCGGAACCGTAACGAGGATGATAAGCGTAGCCCCATCGTTCCACCATATAATTTTTCGCCTCTTTTGCTAAAGAGGGCTCGACCTGTTTGGTGAAGGTGACCCTAAACCCGGTTTTGGTAAGTTTTACGTCGTGCATGGAAAAAGGAGTGGTTTCCCCATCCCATGAAACCCGCTGGAGTCCATATTCCTTGCCCCCTGCCGATCCCCACCCTCGGCCGGTTTGACCTACCCAGAGGCTACCGTCATCGGCGAACACATGTCGGATGCAACCAGTTTGCAAACGATTAACGAAATCAAATATAACGCCTTGGTAATCGCCGCCGACTTTTTGCAGGGAGACTCGCATGATATTGGATCGACCTTGGTCACCGATGAACATTTGGTTTTCGAAAGGTCCGAATTTGCCACCCGTATAATTGAAGATTGGTTCACCTGGTGAAGTAGCCAGTTCGCCGTGCGGAATCCAGACGGCTGGTCGTTTCCATAACTTTTCGTAATCCTTGAGCGGAATGGCATTGAGATCCTTTCCTTTGTAATCGGGGTGATCCCACAGCGAGGAAGGATGACCATGAAATCGACCTTTCACTATGTGGTGCAGGGAACTTGTGGCTTCCCAATCACCTTGATTATCGGTAAAAAACAATTCGTCATCCCTGTTGATCCCGATGCCTGCAGGCGAACGCAAGCCAGCGGCAAAGGGTTCGAACTCGCCATTCGGGCTAACCTTGAAGCACCACCCGCGATACTTGGCCGCTCGACCCATTTTGCCTTCCGTGTCCTTGTAACCAGTTGTCCAAACTCGGGCGACATCCCACTTTTTGCTTCTGGCCCATCCTGGCCAACTGAGCGAAGTGTTCAGGGTGCCGTAGAAATTCCCCTTGCTGTCGCGCACCAAGCCAAAGGCATACTCGTGGTAGTTGTCGGTTACCCCCCAGCTAGCGTTGAAGCTTTCGTAAAGGTCGGCTCGTCCATCTCCGTTGGTATCGATCAGTTGGGTGATTTCACCTCGTTGGATGACAAAGGTTTCGCTACTCTTGGGGTCGATCCACAGGCCAAGTGACTCGTGCAAACCGTCTGCAAACAAACTCCATTGTTTTTTCTTAATGATATATTTCCAGACTTCGCCTTCGCGAGTACAAAGAAAGAGGGAACCATCCGGGCCAAACTCCATGCCGCCAACACCAAGGGACACGCCTTCCGGTGTCTCGATTTTGTGGGCGGTGTATCCAGCGGGTATTCGGTTCGGTCTTTCCTGGGCGGAAAGGGGAGCGGTCAAGGTGGTGGCGAGAACCACCGGGAAAAGAGAAAAAAGGTTTTTCATGAGTGCTTGGAAAATGCGCATTATTGGCGTTCAAGGCTGACGAAAAACTCCTCTGCCTCCTTTTGGGGAACTTTTAAGATACCAGTCTCGGCCGACCATTTTCCGGCGGTGGAGGAAACCGTGAAGCCATCCCCCTTGAGAAGGAGGTAGACGTCGCCGGAAGGATTTTTTACGCGAAAGCCATGGGTGAGCGCCTTTGCTCCGGGCCGCCCGGTGACAGTTTGACTGACCTGCGCCCCATCCACTTCGTAGAGAAAGGCAGGGTTGCCCAACCTTGAGTACCCGCCAAACCGCACCTTCGGGTCCTTGTCGGGGTTCCCGATTCGCAAGGGAAACTCAGTTGCTCCAACTTCAAATTTATCTCCCAGAATGCGACAAGTTCCGCCACCACGTCCCTTGCGGTCTGGCGCCACGTTTAGAAAACCGCCCGTCCAAGCGAATCGCACCATCAGTTTTTCGGCATCAAAGAGGTAGTTCACGCCACCAGGCAAGCCAACGGCAATAGATCTACCCGAGTCAACTCCTTGAATGTGAACCCGCACCACGCGGGGTTCATCTCCAACTTCAAGAATACCGTTCCTTGGCGTGGTATTTTCGGCAACGATTCTTTTTGCTTCGACAACTGCCTGAGCTGGATTCTCGCTCACTTTCATCACGCCTCTCATGGTGAGGTAATGTCCGGGAAAAGTACATACATAGGGGTAATCACCCGTCTCTTTCGGTGCGATGAAAACGATTACCCCTTTCATGCCGGGTTGTACCAAATCGATACTTGCGATAATAGCTTCATCTTGCGGAATGAAGCTTTTTTTCATCCCAGCTGCACCTAGTTTGAGGGCACCCTCGGCGATACGTGCGAGCTCTTCGTTCCCTCCTTTGACAAGCAACAAATTGTGAATCATCTCGTCGGTGTTGTTCAAAGTAACACTTACTCGAGATCCTGGCCTAACAGCGAAAACTTCTGTCGCATAACGCAGTTGACCGTGCAATGTGCCAATAACGACATCGTGTTCGATTTTCTGTTCCTCGGCTTGTGCCGAAAAGACTCCCAAAAAATAAAAGGAGGTAATTAAAAATAATTGTTTCATAAATTAACAATGAGAATTAGCGCAAGCCAAAGAGCAAGCAAGACTCGAAGTACGTAAGAGCCGGGATTGTATTCTTACGCCTAATTAAACAAGACCGCGTACTCGGAAAGAATTCGAATAGCTGTTTTGTCGCCGGAAGCAGATGCTTGGCGGAGCCAACTTTCCGCTTTCGGGACATCCTTTTCGCAACCTCTACCAGTTAAAAGCATTAGACCCAGGAAACGAGCAGCCTCCGCATTTCCTCCGCGGGCCAAAGAGCGGAATAGGGGGAGTGCTCGTTCGTAATCCTGAGGCACGCCGACACCCGCATAATATTTACGAGCCTCCTCCAACTGAATAGCATCCATCTTAATCGTGGATTTTACAGTGGAAGAATTAACTGAGGCGCGAGGTGGGGTACCCATCCCGCGTTTGTAGAGTTGCTCCTTCGCTGCTAGATGATTTTGCGCTGCAGCAAGTTTTAAAAGTCGCACTCCTTCGTCTTCTTTCTTAGGAAAATTTTCATCTCCCTCGAGCAAAAGGACTCCCAAGGTGTATTGAGCCTCAGAGAAATTCTGTTTCACCGCAAGGCGAAACCATCGTGAAGCTTGGCTCGCGTCTTTAAGCACTCCATCGCCATTGTAATAAGCCATGCCTAGATTGAATCGAGCTGAAAGAGAACGGCTTCTCGCCGCTGTAGAGAGTAAATTAATCCCCTTCCGAATGTCGTAATCAGGAATCTCCAAGCCTTTGAGGCACAAAGACCCCAAAGTGGCCTGAGCGAGCGGAAACCCTAGCTCAGCCGATTTTCGAAAATGATCTATAGCGCGAGGAATATTAGTGGGAATCACTTGGAAATCAATTTCACCCATACAAAAGAGAGAGACAGCATCCCCACTTGAAGCCAATCGCTCGAGGCGAAGAGCCGCATCTTGATAGTACTGAGTCGCAAGTTCAAAATCACCGTCATGCATGGCCAGATTAGCAAGGTTATATAGGCCGAACGGATGATTTTTTTTTGCAGATACGCTGGACCACTGCTTGGCCAAGGATAAGTTCACCGCGGAACCAGCTTCACCCGCTCGCAAATATATGCCCAAAAGACCCTGAAAATAAGTAGACCCGGACTGAGCCTTTTCGATAAGGCCAGGATAAGTAAGAGCGGGAGTCCACTTTTCCTCAAAATCCCCTGATACTTTATAAGAAAAAGCCAATAGTAAGGCCGCTAGCCAAATCGATTTGCCCAAGCTGATATTTGGTAAAACTTTCATTTGTTCTTTGTACTTTACAGGATAAAGCGATACTGATCCAAGCTTGAAAAGTTTCTTGCGAGAAGACATAGATAATTTTCGTCGCATGATTCACATACCCTACTTTAAAAATTTTCTGTGCAGTATTCTTTGCGGTCTTGCTGCAGTGGGAAATTCTGAGAAGAAAGAAGCCGACCAACTCGGGGCAATTACCGTCGCCGCCCAACGCTTGGGGCAGATCGCGGCACGAGAGCAAATGTTTCTGAAAAATTCCTCGTCGAGCAACAAGCCACTTAGCAAACAAGAGCTTACCCGAAGAGCCCAACAAATACTATCCGCATACGAATCTTATCTCGAAGACAACCCACGAGATGTTAACGGACTTATTCTATATGGGAAGTTTCTTCGCCGAATGGGACAACCGCGACACGCAACAGGATTATTTCTCGAAGCAGACAAGATGGATCCTCGCCTAGCGGTAGTTAAACAAAACATTGCAAATTATCTCGTTGAAGAAGGACGATTGGCCGATGCTTTGCCTTTCCTGTTGAAAGCAGTTGAGTTGGAACCAAAAGAACCGGTCTACCACCATCAACTCGGTACTTTTTTGTTTTTATTTAAGGAAGATTTATTGAGCTTGGGGATTGCATCAGTCCAGACCAATGACCACAGCATGCATGAGGCGTTTCGATCAGCAAGCAAACTGGCGCCCGACAACTTCGAATACAAGTTGCGGTACGCCCAAAGCTTCTTCGACATTTCCGACCCGGACTGGGACAAAGCCTTGGGCGTTTGGCAAGATCTTCGAAATCAAGCCCGAGATCGCCCGGTCTCGGAGCGAGAATATCTTGCATTGGGAGAAGCCCGCGCAATGACCCAACTTGGCATGAGAAAAGAAGCGATTGCCATTCTGAAAACCATCACCTCTCCCTCATTGCGAACTACGAGAGAAAGCTTGATCAAGGAGCTCAAGGAGTCGGGTGCCACAGGAAAGCCGCCACTTGAAAAACGCGGTGAACCGAAAAAGCGGGGAAAACGCAACACGCAACTCAGCCCACTACCGGGCAAATTCATCGACGACAATTTGAGACGCCTGAGGCGTGTTTCCTCGAGACTCGAGGAGGAAAAACTTCTTCGAGACCTGAAAGCCGACGCACTTCGAGCCGATTACGACGATAACGGACGAATTCGGTTGCGGTTAACTAGCTTTACCGAGACAGAATCGGCTCCCTCGCAAATAAGAAATTCGAATACTCGGCACCGATGAACACATTCGCGGCCCTAGAAGGTCTGCAACCACTTTTCCTTGCTGCATTTACCGATGATTGGCCCGACAAGTTGAT
>Ga0315321_10003864_pt1 | contig 11569 bp, 8 predicted proteins | sample M180m21515metaG_FD_203464 | JGI IMG/M metagenome (GOLD analysis project Ga0315321, IMG submission 203464) | Ammonia-oxidizing marine archaeal communities from Monterey Bay, California, United States - M1 80m 21515 | ecosystem: Environmental > Aquatic > Marine > Intertidal zone | place: USA... | reverse complement strand
TGGTCATCATATGGTTTTGAATTGCCGTTAACAAAATCCATCCATCCTACGAGATTTATTCCTTCTAAATCATCATGGGACTTGTCAATTCCGGAATCAACTATACACACCCTAATTCCTTCACCTGTTCCAGTCATATTATCAAATTCAATTAGATTTTGATATTTCGTTTGAGATTTTAAAGCCGAGTCACTTGGGCGAATACTAATTATTCCTTCATCCATTAATACAGACCCAATATATCCTACTGTTAGCAAGAGTGTAAGTACAACAGAAAAGCTCACTATTTTACGAACAATAGCGAGATCCTTTTGCAAGAATTGATTATCAGTGTGCATATTAGAATCTCTGATAATTGCCTCAAATTGCTGTTGATTTTGCTGTGAAACAACTTCTTCATCGCTGATGTCGATGGGATCTAATGCCTTATCCCAAGTAGAAACAGGAGGTAATTTTTCTTGTGACATAACACTCAACTAAATGCATTGACTATTTCTTCCAAAGTGTCACTGAATAACTTTGCTTCTTCTTCAGTGTTATACATATATGCTGAAGCACGAAGTGAACCATTGGTATGTCCCTTAGAATTGAACCAGGAATGAACGCAGTGTTGTCCAGAGCGAACCATTACATTGGCAGCCTCGTCAAGCAATATTGCCATGTCATGTGCGGGTAAGTCATGCATCAATAATGAGCAAATACCACCACGTAAACTTGCATCTTCTGGGCCAATTATTTCAATTCCATTCAAATCTTTGACCCCATTAGTCATTATTTTGTTAAGTTTAACTTCATGTTCATGAACTGCATTCATATCTTGTTTCGCTAAATAATCAATTGCCGCACCTGTTGCAATCATTCCCGAGAAATTACCCAAACCACCTTCAAAACGAGCAGGAGGTTTGGCCCATTGTAATGAGTCATAATGAGATGTAACAACAGTTTGCCCTCCCGATTGAATTGTCCTTAAATCATCCAGTAGGTCATAGCGTCCCCACAGCCCCCCCATGCCGGAAGGTCCACACATTTTGTGTATTGAAAAAGCAATAAAATCGATGTCTAAATCTTGCACATCAACATTCATGTGTGGCAATGATTGAGCCCCATCAACTGCTATTAGGGCTCCATGGTCATGAGCAATTTTTGCAATTTCCTTGATAGGAGTTGACACTCCATCCAAATTACCAACATGACTCATAGAAACTAATTTTAGTTTATTTCCGATTTCTGCGCATATTTCTTCAAATGCCTCAAGGTCAAAGGTGTTGTCTGCATTACTAGCAACAACACGGTGATCAATACCTTGCTCTTGTTCCAATTGTAGCCAAGGAACTAGATTTGAATTGTGCTCTCTATCGGTGGTTAATACTACATCTCCTTCAGACCATTTCATTCCATGTGCAACTTGATTAATTGATTGAGTTGCATTCCGGGTAAATATCACTTCATTAACAGATGATGCATTCAAAAATGATGCGAGAGAACGTCTAGAATCATCTACTCCTCTTGAAACTGCAGTTCCATATCGGTGAACTGAACGGCCACCACAACCTGGATACTTTGTATAATATTCATTGATTGCATCTATCACACTATCCGGTTTGAGTGTGACGCAAGCATTATCCAAATATGCAGGAACATCATCTCCTCTTAGAGTAGGGAAATCTTCACGAATCGAATTTATGTCCATTACCAAGCCTCCGTATCAGGCAAAAAGTCAATAGCAGGAGCATTGATATCGCATCCTGGACAAGTAAAGCGAGTTGGAATTAACTGTTTACAGCCACTGCATGGCATTCCGGTAATACTAGTCGTTCCACAGCCACTATTTTGACAAGGGATTGAAATCTCTCCCGAATCAGTTCGCTGAACTTCCACTCCGGTTTCACACTCCGGGCAAAATGCTTTCCTACTTTCAACAAGTCCACCGTCAACTCTTGCGAGTTCGGCATCAGCAGCATAGGCAGCTTTTGTCTGCACTCTTGTATTCTCTCCGAGCATTCTTTGAGGAAACCAAATAGTCCAAAAATATACGGGGAGTATCAATAGACCGCTCACAATGTGTATCACTAGGAAGATATTCCTATCACCTGCAATTGCAATACGTTCTGACACATAATGTGCTCCTGACCATGTTGAGATTATTACTAACATTATCCAAGTGAGAAATATTACGGTCCAACCGGCTAAAGAATGTTCAGCCATTTCAGCTTCCATCACCCTTACATCTTCATGAACATGGTATGCTTCAACATGCATATCTCTAGTTTCTAATACAGCCTTCCAAAAGAATGACAGCAAGAATAGAACGGTCAGAACAATCAATGTCCCCCACATCAGTTGAGATAGTTCCACCCCTAATGGGAAATCAGGATTTTCGACATGAAACATAATTTGTGCAAGGAACATAGCATTCCACATTACCAACAATGTAATTGCATGAGAACGCATAATCGGAAATAAATTCCACACTTGAACAGCAAACCATATCCAAAGGATTACGGAAACAAGCATCTGGAAATAAGTAAAACCACCAATTGCACCAGTAAGCCCATCAATTCCAGATACAGTAGCATCTCCACCGCTCAAGATTTCACTTGAAATAGAACCGATTAAGAAAGCGATTGCTCCTAAAGCGAGGGAGATCCAATGTTGGCTTCCCCATTCATCTAGCGCGAGTTTGGACTGGAATTTCAGTTCCTTGCGGATATTGTCAATCTGCAAACCGACGCTCTTCAATGCCGGATGAATATCTGCAACATTGTATTTTAGTTTCATATCCCTAAGGCGAAATGGCATTTCATCATGAGTTTCATCAACCTGATTAGGTGTGATATCCACTTCGCTCATATTGAACCCCTAAGGGGTTCACCTTTGAGTCCTTTCCCTTCTATGGTTTGGGAAAAGAGAATAATTGGGGGTGATGGTTAAACAGGAAGTGTAGGTGGAAGGAGCGTTGCCGAGATCGCATAGCCTGGTATCGCGCTCGACTGGAAATCGAGTGGGCCTGACCCGCGGGAGTTCAAATCTCTCTCTCGGCGCCACTTTCAATAAGTGATGACTATATTCAATGGCGCCGAAAGGAGAGGTTTCTCCTAATACTTCGCTGAATAATACTGATTGTGAAGCATGTCGGATTAAAATCTCTCTCGGCACCAACATTGTTTTCAGAGAAAGTATTGTTACTAGGTTTCAAACATAATCAACACACAGTGCTTGTTCGAAAACGATGCTACACTAACTTTTGAAACCTAAACCGCATAAAATGCGGAAGTATGTTATTGACTAATCCACTGCATGACACTATGGGCATGCCTGATATTGATGATGACCGCTTTTGGTGGTCATTGCTAATACTAGGGTGTCTTCTAAGCATAATCGCCATTGGTACTTCCAATTTAGGTCTTGATACACACCTAAGAATGAATGCAGCAAATTCAGATGATGGCTCATTACAGTGGGGGCATACTCGCACGGTAGACCCCTTGGCAAGCGACCCTGATTATACCAAGGCAATTGGGCCGCAAATAGTTACGCAATCGGATTCTAACTTTTTTACAATTAGCACTACCGTAATTTTCGCAATTGGACTTGCAATAAGTGGATTCATTAATCCATTTGAGACTGAAGATGGTAAATCCGTTTGGAGCCCTAGATTGCCAGCATTAATGTCGATTTATCCAGCCTTTACCTATGCGATTGGAAGGGGTTATTTCGAGCCAATTTTTGCAACTATCATGGCTCTTTCAATCGGTGTAATTGGAATACTAAAGGTCAGTAAAAGAAGTACTCAGGCGATATTATTACTTGTGTCATTATCACTTGTATTATTTCTAAAAGGAATTGATATGGATACAATTTTTTGGTTCATTATCATTGGAGGTATCGCCAATAATATAGGTCAATTTATTGATGATAAATTTAGTTTGAATGAAAGCAAAGATTCACCACTTCAGCAACCATTATTGATGGCAGTAACTACATTTTGTCTTGTAGCAATAATGTTACTTGTTGCGGGAATATTGGGAATGGGAGGGACTCTTTCTGTGATTGGAGATTACCCGTTCCACTTTTTGTTTGCATTGTTTGGCTCATTTTTGGATGTTATGATTATTTTTGGACTGTTTGGAATGGTGATTTGGCCATTCATTGTTCCAATGCTAAATAATATGAAGCAAATTAGGTCTTACAATGTATCACTACTCGCTTCAGCATGTGCTGGGTTATTATCGGCGGTTTGGATTTACGTTGCAGTATTATGGACTTATGAAGCACAATTATGGGGTGCTGAATGGCCTGATATAATGTGGATAATGGGCAATAATGGTAGATATATTTCTTTGCTCATCATTCCGCTCTTTGCACTGATGGCCTATACGGCTAAGCAATTTCCAGAGATGCCGTCACTTTGGTCTCCTAAAGATAAATCAAGAACACTATTAGTGGCAATAATTTTACTTTTACCTCTCACCTTTGCAGCATCTCTACATGGTCAAAAGATGTGGACCGATGAGGCAGCAGAAGTCTTGAGTGAGTCAATGGAAGATGGGCAACAATTCGTATTTATTCATGAACCGACACTTGCCATGCATTGGCTTTACACAATTAGGAGTGACTTGGATTTAGACGGGCAGAGAAATATTACAGGGCACTGGAGAGCTCCTGATTCGGGCTGGCAAGATGAACTTATCAACGCAACCCAATATCCAAATCGAGGAGATATTAGTTCGGTAGATTTCATAGTAATTTCACCTGAAATAGAGGCCACTATTCCCGAAGGTTGGAAAATATTAGATCAAGGAAAGGCCCCATTGTTACTAGGTGGTAATATGTGGACAATTTGGGTAAAAAATTAACGATACCAAATTAAATCCGGGATAAGATGGCGCGAAGCGATTATATTGGGCGTGTCAGTCGCTCGCTTCACTGCCACCATGGCTTAGCGGTATAGCACCTCATTGGTAATGAGGAGGTCGCGAGTTCAATTCTCGCTGGTGGCTCTTTGCATATATTCCGTAATTTCTATTAGGTCACAAAAATGCGCTCATAGCAAATTTTCACCCTCAAAGTATAAGAGGCGTTTTTTGCAGTTGAAGTATCGGAGAGGGCGACTTTTCCAGATGGGATGCAGATGCAGGGAAATAACGAAAGTAAGGTAGAAATGCGCCAAAGAGTGCGTGACCTTCAGAGCCAAGTTGATGAATTAAAAGATTTAGTGAACACATTACTAAGTGTCATTGTTGAGGAACCAGATGGTGTACATACAGGTGCGGCACCATCTATTCCAGGACATCCTCACAGTAATTATTGCATGTGAGCTTATCCTTTTATTACAACTAACGGGTTTAATCTGACGACAGGTCTTGCAAGACCTGCAGAATTAGTAATTGAGATTACTTCATCAACGTTTTTGTATGCTGATGGCGCTTCTTCACTCAGAACATTTGCAGTTGATGCATGAATTCGAATACCCGAATTTTCTAATTCTCTTTTCAGTGCTTTTCCATCGATTGTTCTTTTTGCTTGACTACGAGATAATGCCCGGCCTGCTCCGTGGCAAGAGGAAGCAAATGCCTGATTTTGGCCTTTGACTGGCCCAGCCATTATCCACGAACCAGTCCCCATATCCCCTGGCACCAATACCGGTTGCCCTGTAGTTTGGAAAGAGTTGGCGATATCTGGATGATCGCCGGCAAATGCCCTAGTAGCACCTTTGCGGTGAACACAACATTGGCACGAACTTCCAGAGATTACATGAGTTTCCTTTTTTGCGATATTATGCGCTACATCATATAGGGTTCGGGCTTCACCATCAACTCCTAATTCCAAATTTAATACCGTCCTCAAGCGTGTAGCAAGTGCTGCTCTATTAGCAAAAGCAAAATTAGCAGCAGCATTCATAGAATCAAAATATTCCATGCCCTGTTTTGAATAAAATGGAGCTGCTGCAAGTTGTCTATCAGGTAATTCATAGCCCCATTCTTCATTGACCCAAAGGTCTCCTTTTTTCTTATATCTCTGCTCAAGACCTCTAACATGGTCTGTGCAAACTTGATGGCCTAATCCTCTACTTCCAGAATGAATCATCGCCAGTAATTGATCTTCATACAAGCCCCATTGCTTTGCAGTGCTCTCATCGACCACTGAGCCAACAGTTTGAATCTCAAGGAAATGGTTTCCACTGCCCAATGTTCCTAATGCTCGTAAACCTCTTTCTTTGGCTCTTTGCGAAATGTTTGCATCAATAGTTTCGAGGTATCCGTTGGATTCAATATTCGCGATATCTTCTGATAGTCCAAATCCGAGTTCGGCTGCAACGCTTGCTCCGCCTGAGATGATACTCTCCAATTGCTGAGGCGTAATGTCAAGACCACCTTTGCCACTGGCGCCAGCCGGAACTCTCCCCGCTAATCGTCCGGCTAATTTTTTAAGATTGGGAATGTCTTCAATCGTTGCATCTAATGCCATTACTCTAACGCCGCAGTTAATGTCAAATCCGACTCCTCCAGGAGAAATTGCACCACCCATTTCACCTGAATTGAGATCTGTAGCAACTACACCACCAATGGGAAAACCGTATCCATAATGCCAATCAGCCATCGCCCATGCTTCACCAACAACACCAGGTAAACTCGCACTATTGACTAGTTGTTCTGGACCTCTATCATCGGCATGCTTTGCAAGGTGCTCTGGCGTAGTAACCATGCGAGCATCAACTTTCATATTGGCATGAGCTTTGATTCGCATTGTACCATCGCCTTCATCGATGAGATGGTCACGCCAATCTACGCTCATTGTGTGGTTGTCAGGTAAGATGCACTTGAAGTTGTCCTCAACAAAAGTATGCATCATTGAGCATTATTGCGCTGATGAGCAACATAGGCTTGAAGGGGTGTGGGCGTTTCGGGGGATTGTTCCTAAAGGAACAGGTGTTAATCATGGGCCTTCCTCCTATCGACTTGGCGGTATTTCATGAGCATGGATTTAATAGAATACAATGCAGTGTTTCAGGTCTATGGTTTTGGTCAACAGATGCCAGTAGAACTACCTGTGGAGATACTACTGAAGACGAATATACATTTATTGGAAAACCATTGATTGAAGGATTTCCAATGCGTGGAAAAGAACTCAAGGATGCAATGCGCGAGGCTTTCTTGTCATTTTTTGAAAATGTTTCACACACACGTATCGCACCATATCCAGTACTAGCAAGATGGAGAGATGATATTCACTTAACTATTGCTAGTATTGCTGATTTCCAGCCTCATGTGACTTCAGGTGAAGTTGAACCTCCTGCCAATCCATTAACCATTTCACAACCGTGTATTAGATTGACAGATGTAGATGCAGTCGGGCGTTCAGGGCGACATCTAACGACATTTGAAATGATGGCTCATCACACATTTAATCGCCCTGATGAAGGGAAATTGTATTATTGGATGGAGGAATGTGTTCAATATTGCCATCAATTAATGACAGATACATTTGGTATTGATTCAAATGAGATTACCTATGTTGAAAATCCTTGGTGCGGTGGTGGAAATGCTGGTGCTGCAGTTGAAGTGATAGTCGGTGGATTGGAATTAGCAACTTTAGTGTTCATGAATTTGTGTGAAGATGAAGATGGAGAATATGAAATTAAGGGTGATAAATATTCTGAAATGCCACTGCAAATCATCGACACTGGTTATGGACTAGAGCGATTTTGTTGGGCTGCTGCAGGAACGCCAACCATTTACGAAGCGATATATCCAGAAACAGTAGCATGGTTAAAGCAACTTTCTGGATTTGATACTATTGCTTCAAAGTGGCCACAACTTGACTTGGACAAATTATTGGGTGAAATGAGTCGCCTAAATGGGATAATGAACATTGAACCTGGGGTTGATGCAACCGAATTACAAGCAACTTTCATCCGCCGTTTAGGTGAGCGTGGAGTTGAGGTTACTGGCCAACAATTCACTGCAATTACTGAACCTCTTGCTCGAATATATGCAATTCCAGATCATTTACATGCCCTTTGCAATATGCTTGGGGATGGTTTGGTACCATCAAATGCCAAAGCAGGTTACTTGGCAAGAATGTTGGCGAGAAGGACATTGAGATTGCGCGATGATCTTGGCTTGAACATTAGCCTTGCAGATTTGGCAGCTCATCACATTGAAATCAATTTGGCTGGTGAAAAGATGAAACAAACATCAGATGGCTTATTGAAAATTTTATCCTTGGAAGAAGAAAGATACATTGAGATGCTAAGAAAGGGTCAAAATGTGATTCAAACACAACTAGCGAAACTTTCCAAAGACGCACTAGAAATTCCGGATGATATTCTTTTCAATTTGAATGATTCACATGGATTGACTCCAGATATGTCAGTTTCACTTGCTAAGGTATCAGGATGGAATAATGTCACATTACGAACAGGTTTTTCTGCGGAAATGGCACAACGACATGCCACAATTGCCAAGGCAGCGGCGAAGCAAGTCACAAATAATCCGATCGTTGAATTGATGCCTCAGTTGCCAAAAACAATTCCTCTATACTACGAGGATGTGCAGCAAAGAGAATTTGATGCGAGTGTATTGGCCTGTTTGCCGTTAATAGGCAAAGACCTCCCGAACAATGCAACTCATGGAATCGTGTTGGAAAAAACATGTTTCTATCCCGAAGGAGGGGGGCAAGAGGGAGATTATGGAATGCTATCTACAGACTCTTGTAACAGAACCGTATTAGATACTAGAAAAGTTGGTGATTTGGTGATTCATCTAACCGATGGTGCCTTTGAAGCGGGCGATTTAGTACATGGTTCTCTTGATTGGAATCGGAGAAAACAACTGATGGACCACCATACGGCAGTGCATATTGTTGGCGGTGCGGCACGAAGAATTCTTGGCCCACACATCTATCAAGCGGGTGCCAATAAATCAGTTGAATCTGGAAGATTGGATATTACTCATTTCCGAAGATTGAATCGAGATGATTTGGATGCCATAGAAGGATTGGCCAATGAAGTTCTAGGGCAAGTACAGAGAACAGAAAAAACTACATTAAATCGCAAAGATGCTGATAGAAAATATGGATTTGACCTCTATCAAGGAGGCGCTCCTAAAGGAAGTGACATACGAATCTTAAGAATTTCAGATCATGACATTCAAGCGTGCGGTGGAACTCACCATGATGAGCCAGGTCAAATTGGCTCAATTAGAATAATTCGTTCCGCAGCAGTTCAAGACGGAGTTGAAAGATTGCATATCGTAGCTGGACAAGCAGCACTAGATTTCGCTAGAGAACAGGGTGAAATTCTACGTCAAGCAAGTGAAATATTTGCAGTTAGTAATCAAGACTTACCCAAAACAGCCCAACGATTTTTCGGTGAATGGAAAGAACAACGGAAAAGAATTGAACAGTTGGAAGCAGAAATTGTTCGCCTACGTACAAGTGGTGGAGGAGATGCAACAACAGAAGTTGACGGGGTTAGAATTGTAATTATGGAAGCCGATGGAGACCTCAAACAGATGACAAAGATGTTGAGAGAATTAACTTTGGACTCATCCACTCCAACCGTTGCGGTATTGGGCTCTAGAGTTGGTGGCGGAAAACTAATGGTTGCAGTTACAGACAATACAATCGCTAGTGAAAAGTACGACGCAGTTGAAATCTTGAAACAAATTGCTGGCCACATCAACGGCGGCGGCGGGGGTCGTCCGACGATGGCACAAGGTGGTGGCAGTAATCCAGATGGTTTGGATGATGCATTACAGGCTGCTAGGGATTTTGTATCCCAATGAAATCAGCGTAACGAATTCAACGCTTTAACATCAAAATGAGATACTGCTTTGCTTGCAGCCTCTTCCGGCAAAAACCATGCGGCCTCAGAAATTTCTTCACTTTGTAAGACTAATTCAGATAACTCTCCATCCCATTTGGAGCGGTATGTAAACGAAACAAATGATATTCCTCGTGACGAAAAAATCTGTTGAGTTATTATTGGCTTATCATCTAATAACTTGATATTAAGGCCTAATTCTTCCAATGTTTCACGAACACATCCAACTTCCGGATGCTCATCATGGTCCATATATCCACCGGGTAAAGTCCAACTTCCTCTAAAGTGTCCTCGCTCAACTTTACCCATCAATACTTGGCCTTTGGAATTGGTTATCATCACTTTTGACACTAATCTATGAATTGAACGATATATTGCTTCTCTTGCAATCGGATGGACTGCATTGTCTGAAATAATGTCATCCTTTAGTGCCCAATGTTCTGGCCAATCGATCATTGGGTATCCTTTTTGTACTGAAAAAGTATCATTCAAGAAATTGATATTAGTTGTTCGTTTTTTTTGCCACTCAATTCCCATCGATTGTATTTCTTGCTGAGTTGGGAGGCGTAACATTGGCGAGGTTTCCATTCTACCTTGTACTGGTACCTGTGGGCCCTCACCTTGCTCATTAACCAGTAATACCTGTCCGTCATGTTCAAGATGAACTACGGTATCTGGGTGGCTCATAATTCTCTCCACAATGGGCAAACTGTTTGAATCACTCGGCTTCAGAACCATCAGTTAATTGATTCTGTGAATAATCATTTTCATGATTATATGTCGCTTCAGTAAGTATTGCTTTAGGTAATTCCTTCTTGACCTTTGCACCCAATTTCTTCAGTTCATCTGTCCGACCTACCACATTTCCTCTCCCCTCAACCAGCTGGTTATGAGATTTCTCAAATGAATCAGTTGCCTGTTTTAAACGAGTTCCTAATGCTTCAAACGAGTTCAAAAATAATGCTATTTGATCGTGTAGACCTCCAGCTTTTTCAATCAATTTTCTTTGATTTGTAGTCATTTCCTCTCGCTTCCACAAATCTTGTATCAGCATTAGTGCAGTCACAATTGTCGCACCTGTAACCACCTTGACTTTGACATTTCCAGTTAAGTCGCGGTACAAATCAGGACTCATTCTCATCGCCGCTCCATAAGCACTTTCTAATGGAACAAACATCAGGACAAAGTCTGGTGAATTTACACTTTCCATGTGCGAATAATTCTTGTCTGAAAGTATTTTTGCGTGGTTCTTTATTGAACTACAGTGCTTCTTCATTGCGATTTCAGCTAAATCATCATCATCTGCATTAACATATTCATCCCAGGCTTTTAGTGAGACTTTAGAGTCAATAATAATATGTCTATTTTCTGGTAATTTAATAATGAAATCAGTCCTTAATCTACTGCCATCAGCAGCGGTTTCACCTTTCTGTTTTAGGTAATCATCTCCTTCCACAAACCCCATGTTCTGCAACATGTTTTCTAGAACTAGTTCGCCCCAAGCACCTTGTTTTTGAGAATCAACTTTCATAGCATTGGTTAGGCTCTCAGTCCCTCTAGACAATTCCATTCCCAATTCAGATACTTGGCCAATTTCTTTGCTTAGTGATTCGCTTCTTTTTATCGAATCTCTCTCCATTCTCTGAATATTTTCCATATACTCTTTCATTGAATTTGATAACACTTCAGTAGCATCAGAAAATGACGACTCTTTCTCTTTTTCTGCCTTCTCAACAACTTCAT
>Ga0315321_10003861_pt1 | contig 11576 bp, 10 predicted proteins | sample M180m21515metaG_FD_203464 | JGI IMG/M metagenome (GOLD analysis project Ga0315321, IMG submission 203464) | Ammonia-oxidizing marine archaeal communities from Monterey Bay, California, United States - M1 80m 21515 | ecosystem: Environmental > Aquatic > Marine > Intertidal zone | place: USA... | reverse complement strand
GGCCTCAGGTGAGAGATTTCGCGCAGGAACTCCATGGAGTGACGTTTCTTCTGCAAAGGAAAGCTATCGTCCGCTGCCCCGATCAGCGTCACCTCCGTAGCCTGGATCTCCCAGGATTGACCTTTGCCCTGGGAGGCTATCAAGTTTCCAACTACAGACACGGATGCGCCAGTAGTGACTCCCTTCAATTCCTCGAAGTTAGACACGTCGCGCGTCACCACCGCTTGCACATTCTTCAGGCAAGACCCGTCGTTTAATTCCAAAAAGAAAAAATCTTTCGAATCGCGACGCGTCCGCACCCAGCCTTGAGCCAAGATGTTTTCGCGTTCATTTTCGCTAGCAAGAAGAGTAACGATTTCCGTTCGTTTCATAAGATAAAGCGTGATTTCGTTGCGTTCGGTTCACCGCACGCGGCGGATCAGAACATAGGTTAGAATTACCATGAAAACATTGGGAGCCCAAGCCGCGACCTCCGGGGACAAGATCTCCTGTTTCCCAAGCGAATTGAGAACATTAACCAAAATATAGTATCCGAAAAACAATGCTATCGACTTCGAAATACCCACAGCCGGATTTACTCGAACCCCAGACACCGCAAACGGAATCGCCAAACCCGTCACGATGAGACAGCTCGCCGCTCCCGCCATCAACGCATGCAATCGCACTTGATAGTCGAGAACCTTCGGATGCTCTTCAATCGCGAAACTCTTAGTGATTGTCGACAACTCCAAAAACGACAAATCCTTCGGGCGCTCGCCGAACAGGAGCATCAAACCAGGATCGTCATCGATTTCCTTAGCTTCTAGCCTTTCGAAAGGCAGAGTCCTCAGCATTTCCCCATCAGCCGCAGCGAATTTACTATCACGTCCTTCAAGGAATACCCAAAAGCCGTCGAGCTCGCTGTAATAGCCCTCTGTAGCCGTGACCCGCCGGATTTCATGACGATCCTCATCCATAATGGAAACCGATACGCCATACCCCAACTGCTTGTATTCGCTGTATCGGTTGATGAACCACATTCGGTTCTCCTTCCGATTGTCGAATGCCAAGTTGTAGACCAACCCCACCTTTTCAGCGCCAATCGTTTTCGCTTCATGGGAATACTCCAACACGTTCCATAACTTCCGCGACGCCTCGACCGACCAAGGAATCAAGCTCGCATTCAAAAACCACATCGACGCCGAAAACGCAAAACCGGCAAACCAGAGTGTACGCGTTATCCTCGAGACGCTCATTCCTGCGGCGCGAAATGCCAAAAACTCGTTGTTACGATGAAAAATTCCCAGCGCGTATAAAATGGATACTAGGATTGCCGCAGGTACCGACAACGTCAAAAAGCTCGGTGCCAGTACGAGGTAGTAGAATACGACTTGCCCGATCGATGCGTCGTAGTTCAGCAGATCCGTGAAACTATCCTGGATTTCGACGATCATCTGCAGCCCAAACATTGCCCCAAGAACCAAACAGAAGATCTTGATCCACTCGAAAAATACGTACCTATCAACTAATGAAAACATAAGCTAGCCGCTCCTCCAAAAACATGTCTCTACGAAATCCTTTTTCAGAACGCCTTGTTTCAGAAGAATCGATAAAATAACGCAAATGCTAAAATACTTCTCATAGACAAGTCTCTAGAATTTTGCCTAACTCCTCCAACTGGATTGCGTTGCGCCTCCACAAAACAGCAACCAACCTAAACCCTCACATAAAAAAACCTTCTATGTCTCGAAAATCGCCTCTCTTGCTCCGCTCCCTGATCGCAACCCTCCTCCTCGCTGGATTCGCCTGTATGAGCGTGTATGGACAAACTGCTGCGGAGGCTATCGTACCCGCCCAAAGCGTCGATCAGCAGATTGACGCCTTTTTTGGCAAGATTGCGGATGCTATCTTCGGCGTTATCATGTGGGAGATTCCTTTGATTAAGACTCCCTTTATCGTCGCATGGCTCACCATCGCCGCGATCACCTTCACACTCTACTTTAAATTCATCAACTTCCGTCAACTCGGCTTCTCGCTCGCGATCGTTCGCGGTCGCTACACGGATCCTAATGAAGCAGGTGAAGTCTCCCATTTCCAAGCTCTAGCCACAGCGCTTTCAGGTACCGTCGGACTCGGAAACATCGCCGGAGTCGCTATCGCGATCTCCATGGGCGGCCCCGGAGCGACTTTCTGGATGATCGTCGCCGGTCTGCTGGGAATGTCCTCCAAATTCGTCGAATGCACGCTCGGTGTCAGCTATCGGGATATCGACAAAGATGGCCGCGTTTACGGCGGCCCCATGTATTACCTGTCTAAAGGTCTCCGCGAAAAAGGCTTCGGAAAAATAGGCAGGGTCCTTGCGATCATGTTTGCGGTCTTTTGCATAGGAGGCTCGCTTGGCGGCGGAAACATGTTCCAGGTCAACCAAGCCTACACGCAACTTAGGAATGTCACCGGAGGAGAAGAAAGCCTTCTCAACGGGTACGGCTGGGTATTTGGCGTATTTATAGCCTCCGTTGTCGGTCTTGTCATCATCGGAGGCATTCAAAGCATTGCCCGAGCCACGTCCAAGATCGTGCCCTTCATGTGCAGTATCTACGTGATTGCCGCGCTCGCCGTCATCATCACGAATATTGGCGAACTTCCAAATGCGATCAGCCTCATTTTCGTTAAGGCATTCAATCCAGATGCCGCTGTAGGAGGCGTCATCGGATGTATGGTTATGGGCTTCAGGCGAGCGGGATTCTCTAACGAAGCGGGAGTAGGTTCCGCCTCTATCGCCCACGCTGCAGTGAAAACCAACTATCCCGCTAGCGAAGGTCTCGTGTCACTCCTCGAACCCTTCATCGACACCGTGATCGTCTGCACGATGACCGCTCTGGTTATCATCATAACCGGACAATATGGAGAAGGTAGTAGCGACGGCGTCGCCATGACTTCCAACGCTTTCGAAAGCGTCTTTTCATGGTTTCCGATCCTTTTGGTAGTGGCCGTCACTCTTTTCGCGTTCTCTACAATGATCTCCTGGAGCTACTACGGCGAGCAAGCCTGGTGCTACCTTTTTGGAAACAGCAACCGAACGAAACTCGTTTTCAAATTGATATTCTGCTCATTTGTCGTCGTCGGCGCCGCTTCTTCGCTCAATGGAGTGCTCAACTTCTCCGACGCGATGATCTTCGCCATGGCCTTTCCCAATATCATAGGCCTCTATATTTTAATGCCACGCGTTCGAGCCGAGCTCGACAACTATACGAAAGCCATAGACTCCGGAAAAATCGTTAGACACAGATCACGTTGACCCATCTAAACCCGTTAATTTCCATTGGCCTCGAACGAAGGAGAAATAGAACCCTCTGACGCCAAGCAGGACTAGAGTTAAAGGCTCGCCAAACGATATACTCTCCAGCTCGGGCAACTAAACCGAGTTTCTGCCTAGGCTACACCCAAGAGAAAGCGCTTAGAGTCTATTTCTCATTGGTTTTTAGCGAAATCTGGCCATTTCTCCCTATAGTACTGCTTTTTCCGAGTCGTTGATAAGAGCGAAGCACACCCAAACGGGAAGCGCTTCGGTTCTTACAATATAGCGATAAATACGAATAAAGCATGACCCAGCAACCAACGTTTCCCCTACCTCCAATCAAGGCGACATCCTCCTCGAGGCTGGAACCAATGAAGTAGAGATCTTCGAATTCAATCTCGGCGGACACAATTACGGTGTAAACGTAGCCAAGGTCAGCCAGATCGTACAACGTGATCAGGTAAAAATAACCCGAACCGATCTTTCTCCCCCTGGCGTTCTCGGCTCGATCAACTACCGTAACAAACCAGTAATGACGCTCGACCTGGGGTTGATTCTAGGAATTGAAAGCGAAATTATCGAGCCAAACCGCCGACTCATGCTGGTCACGCAATACAACGACCAGGTCATAGCCTTCACGATTGACGCCGCCGAACGTATCCACCGCGTATCCTGGAAGAATTTCGAACCGACGACCAACGCTCTTAGTCACGAGAATCCATACATAAACGGAATCATCCGTCTAGAAGATCACCTCGTGCTCGTACTCGACCTCGAGTACATTCTAACGACGGTCAATCCGAACCTCGGCATTCGCTTGGATGCCGAAAAGATTAAACGTATCGAAAGCCATGGTAACCCACGCGATCATGTTCGAATCCTTTTCATCGAAGATTCGCCGATGATCCGTAAAATGGTGGAAACCCAGCTGAGAGGCGTAGGTTTTTCCAACATCGAGCTAGCGACAAACGGCCAGGAAGGGCTCGACAAGATCAACGAATACATCAAACGCTCCGGGGAATCGGGGCAGCCCCTTTCGGATCTCGTCAATATTGTGCTCACCGACATCGAAATGCCCGTCATGGACGGCCTCACGCTTTGCAGAACCATCAAGAAAGACCTTAAATTGGACCTTCCTGTGATCGTATTTTCATCGCTCATAAACGATCAAATGATACTGAAATGCAAATCTGTCGGGGCCTACGATTGGGGTAGTAAACCCAAGATCGAACTCGTAATGGATCTTATCGATCGCTTCGTGGGCGACAAAGACGAAGTCACCAACTGACCACTTTCATCATAAACATACCAACCGCACCGACCAACACCTGAAAGCCCGCTCTAACGAGCGGGCTTTCGTATTTTAAAAACGTTGCTTCGGCGCCTAGTTCTCCGAATACCCGATAAAATTCAATCCGATGTGGATATCATTGGCGACCTTGTCCAACTTCTGGCCTGCATTGATATTGAACGCATCGCGATTAACGATAAGCGTGCCGCTAACCACCAGTAGATCGCCCTTTTTCCCAGGCAGCTTCGCGCCGAGCTTTCCCACTAAGTGTTTGATCGTCACCTCCGTGTTCAACTCCTTGGCTACACCTTTCACTGTCATCGTACCGTTGGCTTGACCTTTGAAAACGCCATCGCCCGCGGCCTTAAGTTCCGAAACTCCCGAAAGCTTGAATGTCATCTCTGGATATTTTTTCGCATCCATCCACATACTGCCCATGATGTGATCGCGCATTTTAGCCTTCGGCACCATGAGCGAGCTCGTCGCAACCGAGATCGTGCCGTTGGTAGCTTCCGGTTTTGCAGGGTCGAAATCAATCGACCCGGAAATCCCATCCGCTGATCCGCTAATCGACTCGACGGGAGCAGTCATGTCGAATGAGAGGTTACTCACTCCACTCGGGTCCGTGAAATCGAACGTCGCCGAGCCGGCGAACACATTAAAAGCCAATAAAATACCTGTGATAGTTCCTAGTATGCGTTTTATCATTTGATTGTAATTTGATTTAGGATTGTCGTTTATTTTCTAAAAATGCTGCGGTGCCGAACATTACAGCGAAGCCCAAAAATCCTACCGCAAGGAACTCGATTCCCGGGACTAGCCCATCTTCGTATTTCTTGGATTCAATCCCAGTAATCTCGTCGATGTAAGGATGCACGATAGAAGTATCGGTAAACCCAGCCCGAGCTCCTCCCAACATCCATATCAATACTCCGATAAGGAAAATGCCAGATCCTGCGAATCTAAGAAATTTTAGGGCCATAGTAAATTGTTGCGAGCGGGGAACGCGGACGATCACGATATCGTTACACTTAATGAACGCCTTTCGCCCGAAACCGAATGCATCGATAACCCGTTTTTCATACGATCTCTTTTCCCTTTAAGGCAAAATTGAACTTGAAGCCAGCCGTAAGGCGCATAACGCATCTACCTTTAACTTTTTTCAACCAGCACATCTATAATACCATGAGCACGCAAAACGTCGAAAAACACGAATTCCAAGCTGAGATCAAACAGCTCCTGGATATCGTCATCCACTCACTCTACACCGAAAAGGAAATCTTCGTTCGCGAATTGATATCCAACGCGTCAGACGCTCTCGAGAAGCTGCGTCATTTGAAGATTACTGAAAAGAATATCTTCGACGATTCAGCGGAACTCGAGGTCAGCATCACAACCGACGACACGGCCAACACTATCACGTTTCAAGACTTCGGGATCGGAATGACCAAGGAAGAGCTGGTCGGGAACCTCGGCACCATTGCCCACTCCGGCTCCAAACAATTCCTCGAAGCCCTCAAAGAAGGCGGCGATAAAAACGCCAACCTGATTGGCCAATTCGGCGTCGGATTCTACTCGGCATTCATGGTAGCTGATCAAGTCAAAGTCTACTCGCGCTCATGGAAAGAGGACCAACCTGGCCACGTCTGGTCGAGCGAAGGCGCCGGCAGCTACGAAGTCGAAGAAGTTACCGACCAACGCCGCGGCACCAAAATCGTCCTCACTCTCAAAGAAGACCAAAAAAGCTACGCTAGCGACTCATCCATCAAGGAGATCATCAAACGCTACTCCAGTTTCGTTCCATTCCCAATCAACCTCAACGGTGAGAAGGTCAACACCATCGACGCCCTCTGGTTGCGCAGCAAATCCGAGATCAAAGACGAAGAGTACACCGAATTCTATAAATTCCAGGCCAACGCTTGGGACGAGCCTCGCTACCGCCTGCACTTCAGCGCAGACGCCCCGCTATCCATAAACGCCTTGCTTTTCGTGCCAAACGAAAACCCGGAGCGCGCAGGATTCGGACGCATCGATCCCGCGGTCGCTCTCTATTGCCGTAAAGTCCTCATTGACTCCAAGCCCGCCGAACTACTACCCGAATGGATGCGCTTCGCCAAAGGCGTGGTCGATAGCGAAGACCTGCCACTGAACATCTCGCGAGAGACCATGCAGGATCGCTCGCTCATTCAAAACCTCGGCCGCGTCATCACCAAACGCTTCCTCAAATTTCTCGCAACCGAAGCCAAGAAGCGGCCCGAGCAGTATTTGGAATTCTTCGACAAATTCGGATTCTTCCTCAAGGAAGGCGTCGCCATCGACCCGACCTACAAAGACGAGCTCTCCAAGCTGCTCTACTTCGAATCTTCCGCTCAGGAAAAAGGCAAGAAGACTACCCTCGCCGACTATGTGTCGCGCATGCAGGACGAACAAAAGGAGATCTACTACATCATCGGTCAGAACCGCGAATCCATCGAAAGCGGCCCTTATCTCGAAGGCTTCAAAGCTCGCGGCCTAGAAGTACTATTCCTCTACGAACCGGTTGACGAATACGTCATGTCTAATCTCCGTGAGTACGATGAGAAAACCCTCGTATCCGGCGATCAAGGCGACCTCAAGCTTGACGACGCTCCTCAGCCCGAAGCCGAAGGTACGCTAGGCGACGACGAATCCAAAGGCCTTTGCGAATGGCTCAAGGAAACGATCGGCGAAAAGGTAAAAGAAGTAAAAATTTCCGATCGCCTCGTAGACAGTCCGGCTATGGCTCTCTCGCCCGACGCCATGTCCTCGCAAATGCGCAACATGATGCGCCAAATGGGACAAGACAGCGGCTTACCTACCGAGGTGCTTTTTGAGATCAACCCAAGACATCAGCTCATGATCAATCTCAATCAGCAACGCACGGAAAACGCGGAACTCGCCAAGCTCATAGCCTTGCAAGCATTCGACAACTCTATGGTGGCCGCTGGTCTCCTCGAAGACCCCAAAGACATGGTCACTCGAATGTACGAGATTCTCTCCCAAGCGGCCGCCAAGTAAACGCCACGACACAATTCAATTTCCCAACTAGGGCTGCTTGTTCTCAAGCAGCCCTTTTTTATATCAGGTAGCGACCGATCCCCGAGCGGCTATTTCCATTTCAGTGCCTAACCGGTCGTATTCATACAGCCTGCCCCCCCACTCAGCACATACGCGTCAACCTAACCAAGAAAAGCTCAGAAGGACAACGCTCGTTCCTCGATTGCTCCCTTATAAATCAGGGCGATGATCCTGGGCCGGCCAGGCGATAATTCGAGTCGTCTACAAATTGATTCGATCGAAACATCGCTCATGAAATGAGATCATCGCCTGGCGCAGTCAGGACCAAGGGAGGTACGAGCGTTGTCCCCATATTCTCCTTGAATTCCTTAAAGCCGCCACCTGCATTTGCTCTAGGATCTGTCGCTACTGTTTGAAACCCTCGAGCCTGTCTCCTCTCACTGAGCCAGACGGAATTTTTTGAAAAATACGGACGCTAAGGCTCCCCCGATCGCCCCTCCAATACCCGACATCACAAACAGCCCCAATATCTGCTGAACGAGCGTCGCAAATCCAAATGGTGCCTCTCGAGCTTTATCAAGACGATCCTGTAAGGGCTCGGACGATCCAACCGCGAGAGGATCCATGAATTGGCCCACGAATTCTATATTGAATTCCATCCCTACCCTATAGTCGAACGCGAGCCAGAGAAGATCGTAAACTACAATCGAAACGCCAAACCCAGCAAGACAAGCCAATATCCCGACCTTCATCGCATGCTTCAATTCCAAGCGCACCTGATGCTTGAAGATAAAAGCAGTCGCTCCCGCAACACCCGCCAGAAAGAGCGAAAAGGCACCCAAAGGATTAATTGTCAAAACAAACGCAACCGCCCCGCCAACCAACAAAGCCGTCATAACGGAACATTCATCGAAATCCACTATTTCCGAATTATCAGACATAACCTCATCCTTACTCGCTCTCGTTATCGAGCAAGCCTTTGTTAACCCTAGAACACCCTTCCAAGATTCTTTTTTTCTGAAGTACTAATGAAACCGAAAACAATTGGATCCAAGTATGATGACGAACATCTTTTTTTAACCAATGAGGACACGGGTGTACTCTAATAGTTATAGATCAGAAACAGTTTAAACGAAGCAAAGGCGCTCTGACATTCTAAATGAAAAGCGTATCCACCAAATTCGGATCCGATTGATCCAAGTCGATCGCTTTCCCCTGAGGCAATTGCGTCCGAAACCAAGTTCTTTGCTTTTTAGCAAGCCGTCGCGTATTCGTCGCGATCGTCGTCTCCAATTCAGTCAAATCGTAATCTCCTCTTAGATACGCCAGTGTTTCTCGATAGCCAATCGATCCCGAAGCGCTAGCATTTGACTCAAACCCATCCGCCTTCAAACGCTGCACTTCATCGATCAATCCGTTCTTAAGCATCTCGGAAACACGCATCGCAATCCGTTCGTTCAAACGATCGCGATCGCGATTCAGCACAACCAAACGCTTCGGGGCTGCGGTCAGCAAATTGCTCTGGGCTGCAAACTCTGCTTTCAACTGGCCGATCGACTTGCCTGTTTCCAAACAACGCTCCAATGCCCGAATGACGCGACGTCCATTCTCGGTATCCACCTCATTCCGACAATTCGGATCCAATTCTTCCAATTTTTGAACCATGCCACCCAACCCAGCACCTGCCTCTATCTCCGAAACCTGCTCCCGTACGGCTGGGCTCACTTCCACCGCATCCACAACCGGCCCGAAAAAAGCCTTTAAATAAAACCCGCTTCCACCTGTCACCAATACCCGCTTACCGCGTGAACGAATATCCTCGACCGCCGCAATCGCCAGTTTTACATAATCGCCGATATCCATCGCCTCGTTCGCATTCCAAATATCGATCAAGTGATGCTGAACACGTCCCAGCTCCTCTTGGTTGGGCTTAGCGGTGCCGATATCCAAACCCCGATAGCATAGCAACGAATCGCACGATACGATCTCAGCATCATTCGCCTCCGCCCAATTCAGAGCCAGAGCCGTTTTGCCCACCGCCGTGCAACCGCTTAACGCACAGAGCGTTCCTTCCTCAAGATTCATGCCAACCACCCTATCATTGCTACCGTTACAATCTTGTTTTCAATACGTATTTTTCTCGCAAACTCGTCCATCAAAGCCTCTCTTCCCATACACAAACCGACCCCTTCGCTTTCGCAAAACCCATGAAGAAACCGCCTCGCCAGTACAAATCCATTTTCATCTCAGACGTGCACCTTGGAACCGAAAATTGCAAGGCTAAGGAAGTCCTCCATTTTTTGCAGAACACCCGCTGCGAGCGACTCATCCTCAATGGCGACATAATCGACGGCTGGCAACTCAATCGAGGCAGCGATTGGAAGCCGGTTCATACGCAATTCCTCCGCCTCGTCCTAAAACGCATCGAAAAAGACCAGCTGGACGTGATCTACCTGCGAGGGAACCACGACGATATCCTCAGCCGGTTTCTTCCCATGCACTTCGGATCCCTTTCGGTCGTCGAAGAATTCGTCCACGAAACCGCTTCAGGCAATTACCTTGTACTCCACGGCGACGTATTCGACACGATCACCAAAAACTTCGTCTTTCTCGCCCACCTCGGCGACTGGGGGTACGAGCTCCTCATGTCACTGAACCGCTGGTACAACAAATACCGGTCCTGGCGAGGCAAAGAATACTATTCGCTCAGCAAAACAATCAAAGCTAAGTTCAAACAAGCGGTTAACTTTGTTTCCAGCTTCGAAGAAAAACTCACTAAACTCACGATCGCGAAAGGCTGCGGGGGCGTCATCTGCGGGCACATCCATACTCCTGCCGATAAGATGATGGGTGACATCCACTATCTCAATTCGGGCGATTGGGTAGAGTCGCTATCCGCAATAGTCGAAACTGATAACGGATGTTTTGAACTCATTTATTTCAAAGATTTTGGGCACGATTACCCGATGGACGACAATACCGCCGAGATCGACCCTGAGCAGAAAATTTCATTCGATTTCGCTAGCATCGGAAACCTGGCTTCAAAACACAGTAATAATTCGTAAAACATTGAACTAAAAAGGGATAAAAACATCTAAAAAAGAGCAATGGATTGCCTTTCCTTTGATCCTACGTGTTGACGCTTTTTTTAAAAGACCATCAGCATTCATAGCCATGAATGATGAGGGAACTACCTCCTCGGCCCAAAAGCACTAGATGGCATCGTCAATTGGCTTTCTCACGACGGAGTCGATATAGGCCTCAAAATCCTCTTGGCTTTGGCCATTTTCGTAATTGGGAAATGGATAGCCGTTATCCTGCGTAACCTAATCAAGAAGACCTTGGAAAGTCGCCAAGTCGACCCGGCCCTCGTCTCCTTTGACACCAAAATAATCTACTATGTTTTGTTAATCGCCGTAATTTTAGCCGCGGTACAGCAGCTCGGCTTTCAAACGACCTCTCTCGTCGCAGTGCTCGGTGCGGCAGCTCTAGCAGTTGGCCTGGCACTCGGAGGAGCTCTCTCGAATTTCGATTAAGGCATACTCATCATCTTATTCCGCCCATTTAAGATTGGCGACTTTATCGATGCAGGCGGACAAACTGGCGTCCCCGAGGATATCGGAGTTCTGGTAACCATCCTCAAATCTCCAGACAAAAAGAAAATCATCCAGCCAAACAAGGCCATCATGTCAGGCAGCATCATCAACGCTACTGCAAACGATACGCGTCGCGTCGATATGTCTATTGGAGTTAGCTACTCGGACGACCTCGACAAGGTCCAAAACATTATTCTCGACGTCCTCAACGCCGATGAACGGATTCTCAAAGATCCCGCACCGCAAGTCGTAGTAGTGGAACTCGCCGGCAGCAGAGTCAATTTCAACGTTCGCCCTTGGTGTGCAACCGGTGATTACTGGGGAGTTTTCTTCGATTTCCAAAAAGCGATCAAGCAACGTCTCGACAACGAAGGCG
>Ga0315321_10003860_pt1 | contig 11582 bp, 10 predicted proteins | sample M180m21515metaG_FD_203464 | JGI IMG/M metagenome (GOLD analysis project Ga0315321, IMG submission 203464) | Ammonia-oxidizing marine archaeal communities from Monterey Bay, California, United States - M1 80m 21515 | ecosystem: Environmental > Aquatic > Marine > Intertidal zone | place: USA... | reverse complement strand
GTTTCCTTCGCGAATGTACGAGACAACAAAGAGGTTATCAGTTGGATCTCCACCAATTCCAAAATCGACCTTACCAAAGTAGGTGGACTTGGCGGTGCGACCTTGAGCCCGCACTCGCATCGCCTGAAGCTTACCAATATCCGGGGGCGCAATCGGCGAGGAAAAGACTGCCTGAGGAAACGGACGGCGTTCGCTCCAGATCCGGTTGCGAACCTTGATCTGCTTGATCGTCGAAGTGTAGCGCTTCCACAAACCGGCATCTTTTCGCACCATTGATGCCCGCCAGTTATTGTAAACATTCCGCAATTCCGCCGCAGTTTGGGCGCCATTTCCCGCCTGAGCATGCGCCGGGGCTGCCATAGCATGCACTCCGAGAATCAAAATCAGTCGTTTCATAGAGAAACTATGGACAATTGCACCCACATTTGGAAAAGCTTTTCTACGGTGACATTGGTTACCGACCAGAACAACCATGAAGAATCTCCCCAAGTCACCCATGATCGGTGAAACCCGGAACAAGGAACTACTCTCTTCCGCGACCACCTATATCTATCGACAGACCCCAAGCGGTGACTTGCATGCCCACTTCTTCTTCCCTCACGATTTCAACTATCAACGCGACCGTTGTCCTGCCATCCTCTTCTTTCACGGAGGGCTCTGGGATATTTCTGCACCCACTCAATTCGTTCCTCACTGCCATCACTTCGCGTTACGCGGAATGGTCGCGGTGACTGTCGAGTATCGAACAAAAGTACTTTTTGATGGCACGCCCGAAGACGCCATCTCCGATGCGAAAGAAGCCATTTCATTTTTTAAAATGCATGCGGCCGACATGGGTATCGATGCCAATCGAATTGTCGCGGTTGGTGCCAGCGCCGGAGGCAATGCGGTTCTCTCTGCGGCACTTCATCCTCAGGAAGACCCCCTTGGGCCATCGCCTAAGCCATGCGCTATGATTCTCTTCGGACCAATCAGCGACACAACGCGAAAGGGTATTGGCAATGATCGCTTCGCCTCCCCGAAAGACGGCAAACTTTACAGCCCCTCCTATCGCCTTCCCCAAAAAGCTCTTCCACCCTGTCTCATTTTCCACGCCAAAGCTGACCGAGTGGTTCCCTTCGAGCAGTCGGCACGCTTTGCCAAACGCTACCGAAAAAAGCGCAACCGCTGCGATCTCATGGAGTTTGAAAATGCCGGGCACACTTTTTTCAATTTCAATTCCGACGAGAAAAATTACGAAATCACACTGCGATCAGCTGACCATTTCCTCGTTGAACTTGGCATCATCGAGCCCGACCCCCTCGCGGATGTCTTGCACTGATCTTGCACCACGCCATTTTACTGCCATCATTACGTGCCCATGAGCCAATTGAAATTTTCACCGATCGATGAGATCATCGCTGACCTTAAAGCAGGACAACTTGTCATCGTCGCTGATGACCCTGGTCGGGAGAACGAGGCAGACCTCGTTGGCGCGGCCTCTCTCATCACTCCGGAATCGATCGCATTTATGGCAAATCATGGTCGCGGGCTTATTTGCACCCCGATAGTTCCGGCACGGGCAAAGGCTCTCGATCTTCCCCCGATGACTCCAAAAAACCGAGAGGCTCACAAAACAGCCTTCACCATTTCCATCGATGCCGCTGAAGGTATCACCACTGGGATCTCCGCCGCAGATCGCGCCCACACTATCCAGCTCCTTGCCAACCCAAACACCGACGCCAGTGCCTTTGTGCAGCCAGGCCACATTTTTCCCCTGGAAGCCATTGAAGCCGGAGTCCTCCGCCGAGCCGGACACACCGAAGCCGCTGTTGACCTAGCCCGCCTCGCCGGGTTGCCTCCTGCTGGTGTGATTTGTGAAATTATGCATGAAGATGGCACAATGGGGCGGGTTGGCGACCTCGGTGAATATCAGGAAACACACGGATTAAAATCCTGCACGATTGCCCAACTCATTGAATATCGGCGACGCTCCGAGAGGCTTATCACGCGCGAGGAGGTCATCTCCATGCCCACTGAATTTGGCGACTTTGATTGCTACCTCTATCAGGTCAATACCGATGATTCCGAGCACCTTGCTCTCGTTCGTGGCAAAATTGACTCCGAGAAACCAATCAGCGTGCGCGTTCACTCTGAGTGCCTCACCGGAGATGTTTTCGGCTCTCGTCGTTGCGACTGCGGAGGGCAACTTCACACCGCTCTCGGTCATATTGCCAAGGAGGGCGGTGTCCTCCTCTATCTTCGCCAAGAAGGACGGGGAATAGGCCTCGCTGCAAAAATTCACGCCTACAAACTCCAGGAACAAGGATTCGATACGATCGAGGCCAACGAAAAACTCGGTTACGGTTCCGACCTCCGAGACTACGGCATGGGCGCTCAAATGCTTTACGACCTCGGCGTCCGGAAAATCCGCCTCCTCACCAACAACCCAAAGAAAGTCATTGGCCTTGAGGGCTACGGTCTCGAAATTGTGGAGCAAGTTCCCATCAGTCTTCCCTCCAATCCTCATAACGAAAAATACCTTGAGACCAAGCGAACCCGCATGGGCCATCACCTCTGATTGACAATTCGGTCTTTCAACCTATACCAACTCGCACAGACATGTCGGCAATCATTCCTCCCAAACCACGGTTAACAGCCGGGACCAAAGTCCGCATCTCCATTGTTGCAGCCAAATTCAATCAGGAATATACCGACGCCCTAGTTGAAAACGCCGTTAAAGAAATCGACTCCTATACGACTAACGCTCGCGTCGATCTGGTTCGCGTTCCTGGGGCATTCGAAATCCCCGTGGTTTGCAAAGCACTCATCGAGGAAGAACAACCGGATTGCATAATTGCCCTAGGCTGCATCATCCGCGGAGGCACAGGCCACGCGGACCTCGTCGCCACCTCGGTCACCGACGCCCTGCAAAAACTCGCGCTCGATAAAACAACCCCAATCATTCACGAGGTCCTCCTCGTCGAAGATGAAAATCAGGCCTATGCCCGCTGTATCGGGAAGAAGCTCAATCGTGGTCGCGAAGCAGCACGTAGCGCTCTCGACATCATCGAGGTCATGAGCGAAGTCCGACGCGCTAACCAATCCCTTCGACTTCACCCGAGCAATGGCTAGCCGTCGCCTCGTCCGCCAAGCGGCCGTTCAGCTCCTTTATGCCCGCTTTGCATCTCCCAAGGATCAGGGAGGCCCGGAATTTTGGAGCCTTGTCAACGACAAGGCCGCACTCATCTTCGATCGGACGCGCGTTAAAGTTCTATCTCACTTACAACAAGGACGCGAAGCGCTCACTGAAAAACTGCAGCGAGCTCTAACAGAATGCGCCGCCGCTATTCTTGCAGCTGACCCAACCGAAAAACTGGCCCGCGACCTCAAGACATTCAGTGCCCGAGAACACTTGTGGGCCGAAAACTGCGGCAACCTTCACCGGTTGACCAAGGCCGATACTGGCGGCTGGAGGCACGAGCTTCAAAAGCTCCTTCCGGGGGTCGATGAACTCCGCCAAAACCGAGTAGAAATTCTCAAGCGCATCGAGGGATTTCCTCCGGCCCAATACGAAAAATTCACGGATATTTTAGGGAAACTAGATAAATACGACGCCCGCGCTCGCATGGTCCACTTCCCAGAAAACTATCCGGAACAGCGGGACCTCGATCACCTCCACCGTCTCACCGGCGAAATGAAAGAACTCGAAAAAGAAGCTATTGAATTGGCCGATCACGTCGAAACAGAGGTCACCACCATCGACGAAGCCATCAATACGGCCTCTGCCAATTTTGATATCGAAAGAATCTCAAAGGTGGACCTCGCCATTCTTCGCCTCGCAAGCTGGGAAATCATGAAACTTCCCGATCTTGATGCCGCAATTTCGATCAACGAGGCAATCGATTTGGCCCGCTCGTTTTCGGGCGAAGAATCTGCGTCCTATGTAAACGGTGTCCTCGACAAGATCTCTAAGGCCTGACATCTCCCTCTAAACTGTAGCGAGTTTACACTTCCCCAATCGGGAGGACTTGGGCAACTTATAGTTCGTGGACGAGGATAAAACATTCCCCAGTGAGTTTCAGAGGCGTACGCTTTGGAGAGCGGTCACCGGACTTGCCATTCTTGTTCTGGGGGCGCTGCTGGTCGGACTCATCTGGCTCACGAGCAATATCCTCGGATACCTTCAACCGGTGTTGGTCCCCCTCGCCGTCGCGGGAATTGTAGCCTACCTCCTCGACCCTGTGGTGCAGCGACTCCAAAAGAAGGGCTTCTCAAGAGTAAAAGGCATCGTCACCGTCTTCTCAGGATTTCTCGTCTTTTTTGGAATTCTCTTTTACTTCGTGGGCGCCAAATTCTCCCAACAACTACGAGACATGCTCGCGGAAGACGGCACTAGCTCCAGCTACTACATGAAGGCCTCTGATTTGGAGACCGCTAAACAAAATAATTTCTATGGCTGGGTCATGCGGGCCTCATTCCGAAAAGATGCGGCCGCCACCCGTAAACACCTCGAAAACGGCGGATCTGTGGTCGGCCCAAACAAAACCAAATGGCGTCTGGATCCCAACACCGGAGAGTTTACCGATGGCAAAAACCCGAAATCGGCTCCACCTCTTGAGATTGAGAATCTCCTCGAATCCGACTGGGTCACCGATACTGAAATCGACAAAGTCACTCACCCGGAAGAATTGGTCTCGCTCTATAACTTTGATCTCACGCAAGGAGGACAGTGGCTCTCCGGCCTGGGTCGATCAACGCTCGGTTGGCTCTCTAACAGCACCGGTAAAATCTTGGGCTTCTTTGGGATCATTCTCGGCTTCGCCATGGTCCCAATTTATCTCTACTATTTTCTCAAGGAGAGCGATGGCATCAAGAAAGGGTGGACTAATTATGTCCCTCTCAAAGCCTCCAAATTCAAAGACGAAGTCGTTGATACACTGCGCGAAACTAATGGTTATCTCATTTCATTCTTTCGCGGACAGGTACTCGTGGCTTTTATCGATGGGATCCTCGTTGGAATCGCCCTGACAATTTTCCAGCTCCCCTATGGCTTGCTCATCGGAGTCTTCATGGCATTCCTCGGTATTATCCCATACATTGGAAATATTATCTGCCTCGTTCCCGCCTGCATTATAGCCTATTTTAAAGGATTCGATCATCCATACGGTCTATCTGAGTGGGGATACGTCATTGGAGTTCTCGCCATCTTTATCATCGTGCAGCAGATCAACTCTCTCGTCACCGCACCAAAAATCGTAGGCGACTCGGTTGGGCTCCACCCCATGACCGTCATTTTCTCAATGCTCTTCTGGTCGCTTCTTCTTGGCGGCTTCCTCGGTGCCCTCCTCGCCGTCCCCCTCACAGCTGCCGTCAAAGTTCTCTTCCGTCGTTACATCTGGGACCGCCAAACTCAGGAAAGCGCAGAGCCCAACACTTTACTTGCTTAAGATTCGCTGAGAGCAGTCGAAATTTTGAGCGATCTGGCCTGCCAGGCCTCGCCCCACCTCGACACCCTTGAACTTCTAAAAATCCAAAGATATTGGACGAAGAAATCGCGTTTTATCACCCCAATAACCACTAAAGTCGGGAGAATTCTTCCTGATTCATCCAAAAATCTAACTCACCCAAATTTTCTCTAAAGAATCTTCTCACCCTAGCATGCAAATGACAAGCTGTCCTCCTACTCACAACCGTGATTCAAGATCCCGCATGAAGATTCTCGCCGTCCAATTCTTGCTCGCTACAGCCCTAAGCTTTTCCAGCTTCGCAAATCTCATTGCTCCGGAAACTGTCGCAGATGCCTTTCGCCAAAAATATCCAAATGCGCCTGAACCGACCTGGGAGATTGATACCAATGGTTCTTACGAGGCCAACTACCGGATCAATGGCATTAAGTATCGGGCTGACTTCACTAAGGAAGGCATCTGGACGGAGACCGAGAATAATATCGATTTCAACGAACTCCCGCCGGATGTTCGCTCGGCATACCTCCTGAAATACAACAGCGAAGACTTTCGTGACGCTGAGGCGGTCGATAGCGCTACCCAAGGAATATTTTACGAAATCGAAATCGTCAGCGGCACTTCAAAAATCGACGTAATGTTTGATGAAAAGGGCCAGATTATCACTCCAGGTGTTCCCACCTCAGAAAATGGCTTCTTTCAATTCTGGATGGATCAAGCTGCCCAAGACACCCCTCTTATACGCCAAGGCTGGTCTCTTGTTTACAAGGTCGTCTTCAACCTTATCACTATCTTCCTTTTCGCCTACGTCATTTATTATCGAAGGCACCACGATCACAAGATGCTCTTCCTATTGCTGGCGTTCAATCTCTTCCTCTTCCCCATCTTTTTGTCGAGCTCGTTGGTGACAGCCGGCTTTGGATTCACAATCTTCGCACTTCTAGCTCTTGTCCGCCTTAGGAGTGAGGCCTTTGATAAGGCCGAAATAGCCTATCTTCTCGGAGCAATCTCGCTTACCTTTGTTAATACCATGATGCCGGCTGTTGCGGATGGCTTTTCAGCCGCCATCATCCTTCTCACGGCTCTCTTTGCCGATCGCCCCTCTGTCTGGCGCGATTCATTCCAAAAAATCGAAGTCGATTACAAGATCTCTGACAAGGGGCTAATGCTCGATCAGTCATACCTCCGCGAAAAACTCGCTCAGGAGTATCAAGTCGACGTTCGCGAAATCACGATCAACCGTGTCTTCAAAAACGAAGTGCGGCTCACCCTGATGTATCGCGACGTCCCAGAACTCCGCAAAACCATCCGCTCCAACGTGAAGGAAAAACCTCCAAAAAAGGACCCCTTTTTCTACTAGGGTTACAAGGAGGAACCGAGCATCAGCCAAAGACCTTATCCCAAACCATCAGCGCGGTCTTGACCGCTAGACTACAGGCTACCACAAAACCAAGCCAGCACGTCCCGAGGATCCATCTTGGCACCTTCTTCTCCCCCACCAGCTCTTTCCGAGTTCCGAGGTAAATCAGCGCCGCGGCCAACATCGGTAGCCCTAAAACGGTCAGAGCCTGAGCAATCGTAATCAAGGTCACAGTTCCTGAGCCACCTGAGAGCGACCACGAAGCGACCCCCATTCCGATCAGAAGAGCAAAGCAAGTCAGTATCCTCGGCATGGCATCAGAAAGACGCCAACCCTTCCCTAGACTATCCGAAAGGATAGTCCCTCCGATCACCGCATTGACCAAAAAAGAACTAAAAGCTCCAGCCATGATCCCTAAACTGAAAATCACTTTCGCTCCTTTTCCGAACAAGGGCTCTAGTTGCTTCGCGACATCCCCAACACTCTTTAAATCAACCACATCGGCGCGACCATGAAAGGTGAGAACTGAAGTAATCAGAATAAAAGAGGTCACGATTCCCAACACACAAATCCCAAAGATCGAATCCCTCAACCCTTTGCTCCAATCAGCCAACTTCCAGCCCTTCTCCCGAACAAGGTAGCCTTGATAAAAGGCTCCTCCGATCGAGAAAGTCGTTCCAATCATTCCCAACAGAGGAATAAGATCACTCTTTCTGCTACTCGTTTTTTGAATAGCCTCTGGCTCCAACGCTCCAAAAAGCACCACGATGAGATTACCGGTAAAAGCAAAGATCATTACCAGCACGAGAATCTTCATCAGCCTCTCGATCTGGGAATACAAACTCCGAACGCGAAAGAGACAGAAGGCTACAAAGAAATTGATGACCAAAAGAACCATAAGCTTCGCGCCAGTCCCCGCTAACAATCCCCCATCGCCGATATCTTCCACCAATGGTTCGAGGCCAGCAATAATCGCTAAGTTGTTGCTCGATTGAAATAAGGCCACGACCAGAAAGAGAACCAATCCCACAAACAAAGATACCCCACGCCCCAACCGTGCCGCCAATTCCTCACACAAACTTCGTTCATAAGTCACCCCAAGACGGGCTGCCAGCGTCACCATTCCAATCATCAGAAATGTCGACAGTGCTAAAACGAACCACGCCGGAAAACCAAAGTCAGCGCCCACTCGCGAGCTCGTCAGGATACTCCCCGGCCCCAGTACCACAGCCGCAACAATGATAGTGGGTCCTATTTTTCCAATCAATTCATTCAGTCGTCCAATCATCTCGTTTCTCCAATTAATCTTCGCGGATTTTCTTCAATCACCTTTCGGATTTCAACTTCCGAAAGCCCCAACTCCTTCTCCAGATTCTCCGCCACCCTTGGCATCGTGATCGTAGAACCAATCAAGTGACTTTTATCTGGCGACCGCGCCACCAAATCGTCTCCAATTCTCACATCTCTCCCCAAAAAATGATAATCGCCGACCCCCATTCCGGCAGCGGCAATGGCGTCAGTCACCATCACAACACGGTCAGTCCCAACCAGGTCAAGATAGTTCTTCAAAATTGCAAAGGGAACGTGCGCCCCATCTGGAATAAAGCTGATCCATAAATCATCTCTCAGAGAAAGCACGCGCTGGATAACGTTATCATGTCGATTTAACTCCATCGGACATCCGTTCCCCAGATGAGTGAACATTTTCAAGCCAGCTTCAATAGCCCCCTTCAATTGCTCTATCGTTGGATCACAATGGCCGCCAGCCACACAAATACCCTGCTCCGTCAAAAATCGCGTCACCGTAAATCCCTCATCCCGCTCCGGCGCAAGCGTCACGATTCTCGTCAACCCCCCTGCCGCCTCAAGAAGTCGCTTCATCGCCCCAAGATTCGCCCGCCTGGCGTGCTCCACCGGGTGAGCCCCAATATATCCCTGGGTTTCGTTCAAAAATGGCCCCTCAATATGGATTCCCCGGATTAGCTTGCACCAATCCCGATTTTCATCCCGCAATTGAACCAAGCGCTCCATTCGGGAACACATGATTTCAAGATCATCCGTGATGAAAGTTGCTAAAATCCCACCAACCCCATCCTTCTCCAAGGCCTCGTGTACCTTGCGTAGGTCTTCGCCACTTATGAGATCGCCATTAAAATCGACTCCCGCGTAGCCGTTCACCTGTAAGTCGAACGCCCCCATCATGACTCTTTTTTCTCAAAAAATTCGCGAGCCCGTTCGATATCTAGAGGTAAATCAACTGGAATTCCTTCGGTTGCCGAAATTTGCGCCGCCCATCCCAAATCCGCAACCGGGGCTGAATTTACAAAGCTAAGATACGATTGCTCGCCCTTCCGGATGCATTCCAAAAAATGTGACACACAAGCCCCCGTTTGATGTTTCATAACATCTCCGCTATCCGGCGTAGTGGTATCAGCAGGCCATTGATGCTCTTCCATTCCCTCCGCTTCGCATCGCTCAGCATCGAGAGGGTAAATCCACTTTCCATCGGTCGTTTTCTCCGACCAAACACGAACCTTTTGCGGACGATCAAGCAGTGAATCAAAGATCAAGCCACCCTCCGTTCCGTGAATATGATGGTAGGCGTCGTAACCATTTGCTTGATCAACATTCCCAAAACAAAAACCCGTTGCCCCATTGCTGAATTCGATCTGCAAGTTCCAAAGCCCGGGGATATCAAAGTCGCGGCGATGAACCATTGAGTTCGTCGCATAGACCCTCACCGGAGTCGCTCCCTGCTCGGCCATAATATTAATCATCACCGAGAGCGAATGAATGATCCCCATCCCGATTGCATCTCCCATGCGGTCACCGGAGAGCTTCCATTTCTTGTCATCGGCAATGTTGATTGGATGACGATAGTTCACTTGAATTTGGGTGATCGTTCCGAAAACGCCTTCGGACGTCATGCGCTTGATACGATTTTCCAGAGCATCAAAATTCATGAGATAATCCACGAAAGTCACCAATCTCGGATTCGCTTTCTCCAACTCAATCTGACGCAGAAACTCATCGTAACGGGTCGCACAGGGCTTTTCACAAAAAACATGCTTCCCCGCCTCCATCGCCGCGATGGCTTGCTGTCCATGCGCCTCATTCGTACTACAAATGATGATCGCATCCAAATCAGGCACGCTCAACATTTGCTCAAAATCATCAAAGTAGAGACCTTCTCCAATGCCCAGTTCGTTCATCACCTCAAGGGCCTTATCTCGCCGCCGCTGATGAACCCCGACCACCTGAACTCCCTCCTGCTCGGCAAAACGACGCAATAAGGTCGCACCCATCCAACCCGCGCCCACTAAACCGATTCCAATCGAACTCATGCCGCCCCCCCTTTACCCAACAAACTCGCTGCCGGTTCATCAAGATAGAGTCCACAGTCTCCATGTTTTTGTAAAATCGACGCAGGCACATCCGGAGACACTTCCCCTTCAACCGAGTTACGAACCGCTTCGGCCTTTCGCTCATCGGGCACGGTACAAATGATCGTCCCGCTCTTCATGATCTGCCGGACCGACATCGAGATCGCCTTTTTAGGCACCGCCTCCAAACTCGGAAACCATCCTTCGCCAAATTGCTGCTGGCGACAGGCCTCATCCAAATTCACCACCAAATATGGCTTCTCCGTTTCAAAATCTGCCGGTGGATCATTAAAGGCCAAGTGCCCATTCTCCCCGATCCCCACAAAAGCGACATCAATCGGTGCCTCCGCGATCAAAGCACCTACGCGATCACACTCCGTGTCCGGATCATCCTCGGCATCAATGTAGTGAAACGCTCTCACCGGAGAAGGCAATTGATCCTCAAATCGTTCCTTCAAGTATTTCCGAAATGACGCCGGATGCTCGATCGAAAGGCCCACATATTCATCGAGGTGAAAAACTGTCACTTGGGCCCAATCAATCCCCTCTTCCTGGATCAGGGCTTCAAGCATTTCAAACTGCGAAGCTCCCGTCGCAACGATAATATTCACTTCCCCCCGTTCGGCCTGAGCCTTCCTCATCTTCTCCGCGCCATCCGTAGCCGCCGCCGCACCCATTACTTTCTTCGAACCAAACCGCTGACAATTCATAGACCCTTATGATGGATTTCCTCTCTCCTAGGTCAATCTCATTGCTTACTGAAACGAATTCCTTCGACATTCCATATCACTCGGGAGCATTCTATCCCGATGAATCACTCGCGCCGACGTTTCCTCAAAACAGGCACCTCTGCCGGAATCATCGGATCTCTGGGTTTTAATCTGAACCTCCAGGCCGCGCCCACCGCCAAAATCCTCGATACGGGCATTATCAGCCAACTCCCAAATCGCTACCATGGCTGGCCCACCCTAACCCGATGCAAAAACGGACAACTTCTCGTCGTCTGTTCAGGCGGCCGCGAGCAACACGTCTGCCCCTTCGGACGAGTCGATTTCCAACGATCTAATGATAACGGAAATTCATGGACCTATCCCCGCACGATTCTCGACGGCCCTATCGATGACCGGGACACCGGAGTTCTGGAAACAATGAAAGGATCCCTTCTTGTCACAACTTTCACATCTCTCGCCTACGTTCCAAGCCTTCCAAAGGACAACAGCAAAAAACATTGGCTCGCCGCCCACAACCGAATCCCCGAGACACAACGAAAAGCCGAACTAGGCCAATGGATGATCCGGTCCACCGATGGCGGAATCACTTGGTCAGAGCGCTATCCTACCATCGTAAACAGCCCCCACGGCCCGACCCAACTTTCCGATGGCCGACTTCTTTATG
>Ga0315321_10003859_pt1 | contig 11584 bp, 7 predicted proteins | sample M180m21515metaG_FD_203464 | JGI IMG/M metagenome (GOLD analysis project Ga0315321, IMG submission 203464) | Ammonia-oxidizing marine archaeal communities from Monterey Bay, California, United States - M1 80m 21515 | ecosystem: Environmental > Aquatic > Marine > Intertidal zone | place: USA... | reverse complement strand
ATTTCTTGCAATAGCTTTATCTATCAACCAAGCTTCCATTTTTTTTCTCATCTCTGTGTTGTTAGGATCCCACTGCTCAAAGCTACCTATTTCCTGCTCACCATGAACTTTATCTGACCAAACAACTCCCATTTCAGGGTCATTTAATAGATCAGCATACATGCCAGATTTAACCATTAATTCACCTAACCTTTTAGGGTTATAAACTTTTTTAGTTTTAATTGTATCACCATCTTTATATTCATAAGTATCCATAGCTCCATTTAATAAACCTTTTTGAGCATCAAATAATTCATCAATACCTAAATCAGCAAAGGTAGGAATAGTTTTAATCATGGCAAAACTAGGATCAGAAAGTAAATTACTTAACTCATCAATATTCATCGTGTAGTCCCAACCTTCTTCACCATCTTTAGTATTTATCTTACCATTACCACTAAGATACATCATACCATCTTTTTCTAATAGCTTAACATCTCCACTTCCATTAGCTATAGCATCTAACATAGCGGACATACCGTTGTCATTTACTCTAGATATTGTACCATTTTGTTTTGCTTGATTATAATATTTTATTTGTTCAACAACTTTAGGCGCTAAGCTTTTATATTTAGTAATATAATTTTGAGTTTCTGATATTATCTTTGCTCCTTCTTGTTGACTAAGATAACCTTCTGAAACAAGATTTTTAGTTTCAAATATCTTGTCAGCACCTGCGTTAAAAAAGCTATTAATATTAGAATCAAAAGTATCTATACCTGTCTTAGGAATAGTATTTATTTTATCATAAACACCTTCAATTTTTTGGTTTTCTTGATCTAAGATAGCTTGTTGGAAATAATCTCTTTTTAATTTGTTATTATAAGACGTATTGAAAGCATCGGTTATTCCTTTACCAATAGCCATTTGCTCTGCTCTTCCTCCATACGAAACCGGATTTGTTATTTGTTCTGCCATTTTATTTGTTATTACTAATTGTCAAAAAATTCTTGTCCAGCTGGAGTAGCAGCAAACATTCCTACATTACCAAAAGCCCCGGATATTGATCCAAATAGATCTGATCTACTTTGTTCTTGCTGTAACTGACTGCTACGCATTTCTCCGTATAAACGATTTATTTGAGCATTATCTCTAGCCTCTTGAGCTTCAAACTCATAAGCTAATCCTTGTGCCTCAGCTGCTTGGAATCTTTGCGCTTCGGATATCTCTATTCCTTGCATTCTTCTTTCTTCATCAATAACAGCTTGTTGACGTTGTTGTTCTCCTTGAGCTCTAAGCTTTTCATTCATTGCTTCTTGAGTTTCAATACTAGCAGCAACGCCTTGTTTAGATTTTAAAGCTGCTTGAGCTAAAGCAGTTGCCCCACCAGCACTTGCGCCAGTAGCTCTTAAAGTGTCTAAAGTATTAGCTAAAGCTATATCAGCTTCTTCAGCCTGCATTTCAGCAGCTTGAGTAGCAACAGCTAAATCAGCAAATGGATTAGTGATTTGATCAGACAAGTTAGTAGCCATATCACTAAGGTCTTCTATACCAGCGTATGGATTTATTACATCTTGTCTATTGTTTTCAAGGTTAGATAAAGCGTTTTGTAATTCTCTTGCTCTTCTACCGGCTCTACCAGCGCTTACACCTGCTCCTACCGCTGATGATAATGCTGAGGCTCCCATACCCGCTAACGCCACTGTTGTTGCTGCTGCCATAATTTATAATGTTATTTTTTTTGATACTTCATAAGATGGTTTTTCATCAACAAACCAACCTAATTTTTTATGCTTTTTTATTAAACTTTTACTTTGCAAACTAGTAAACATATAAGTATATCCCATGCTTTTAATAAAGCTTTCTAATTCTGTAAGTAAGAATTCTATAGACTCTGGTCTATCATCTTCTTTATACTTAGGATTAGATATAATATACTCTATCCAAGCTGCTTTAGAATTAGTGAAATAAACGAAACCTGCTACTATAGGCATGTTATTTTTTTCTATCATAAAACCTCCAGTTCCATGATTAGGTAAGAAATCTTTTGGTGGGGCTACCCATCCCGGCCACCAATCCCACCACTCTACCAGGGTATCCCAGTCTTGAGTAGTAAGAGCTCTTGCTTTAAAATCCATATAATTAAATTTAAATTGATGATACAACAAACTCTGATGATGCGGCAAATAATTCTTTTGTTCCGCCAGGATTTGTTGTTATGTCTGTAGACATTTTAACCGTGGCAACATAGCCTTTTATACCAGTCATATCTACTCCGAATACAACTTCACCAGGTGCTACCGGTGAGTTGTTAATTAAGTTTGCTACGTATTTATTTTCTTTTCTATTAAACCCAGCATAGTACTGAACATTGTCTTCTGTATAAGCACCTTCATAATAACTAAAAATTTTAGGTGTGCTGTCTTGAGTGTTTTGCCAAACAGCGTTTACTAAATCTAATCCTGTTATATCAGATACTATAGAGTCAACTTGCCAACCATTACTACCTTCATATCCAAGAGTTTTAAATACTTTTTGAGTAGATGGATTTGGGTTTAATAAAAATTCTATACTAGAAGGATAAGAAACGCCATAGAAATTGTTTCTATTAGTACCCGCGCCTTCAACATAATGCCTATACAAGCAACCACCTGGATTAGGTCGATCGGAATCCGCGTTATAATCAGGTATAGAATACATAGTTCCATTTACGCTAAACATAAAGTTAGGATTGTAATTGTAAAAAGTTGGCCAACCTAACACTGATTCATCAAAAGCTAAAGTACTAGAAGGAGCACCTGGTTTAGCACCACCATCATTATTAAAAGGTTTGATGTTTAAAGTATATTGTTTTGTGTAATTATCCCAACCACCTATAATTTGACCAAAGTTATCAACAGTATCTACCGTTGCAAATTGATCTCTAAAAAAGTCTGTCATACCATATCTCGATATTTCAGTTATTCCATCATGTGAAAGTCTTAATACAGCTCCTTTGTTTTTATCAGTAAAATATTTTCTAAACCCGTAAACAGCAAAGCTTTCTGGATTATCACTGATACCATACTCACCAGCGTAAGGAACTATTTGACCAATAACTACATTAGCAGAAGTAACAGTACCTCCACCTTCTGCAGAATATATAGCATCTTTATCTATCAATGCTCTATTAACTTTATTCTCTTGGAATATTATTAAATTTGTATCTTCTGCATAAATCTTTTGTATACTACCATTTCTAGGATCTACACTTTTTATAATGTCTTCTCCTACTGGAAATTGGTTAGTATTATTAACCCCTGTTCTAGCGTTGTATATACCACTATAAATCATAGAGTTAAATCTAATTGCTGATTGAGGATACTCTTCTTCTATATAAGCTCTAACCCCATAATCAACGTTTGTATTATTATAACCACCTCTTATTCTAGCTTCTTCTACATGCCAGTCTAATAAAGACACAACACCTTGGTCGTTGATAATACTAGGTATAGTTGCTACACCTGCTTGAGCAAAGTAAGGAAAGCCCGCGCCACTAACATTTGTAACAGGATTTATTACACCTGGAAACACGTTTCTACTATTAAACCCTGTATTTGGCGGAATTGGGTTTGGATTTATTTCAGGATTAGGGCGTTGCGCACTTGGTAATATAGTTTCCGCTCTACCATCTACTATCTTCTTTAACCAAAAAGAGTTAAAATAATTTACTTCTATTACTGCTGGCATAGTTTTATAATCACTTGTTTTTTACTAAATTAACATTATATTGATTTAGGATATGATAGAGTGCCTGGTATTTTAGAACCAGTAGAGTTAAACTGCGCTATCCATATTCTATCTGTTTGAGGGTTTCCAGATGGACTAGCGTTATTAAAGTTGTTTAATGTTACTGCAGCTCCATCATTTCCAATAGGATTACCCGGTGTACCTTCTAATCCTCCTGTTGGTCTAGCTTTATAAGCATGCCATGTATTAGAACCCGATTGTTGAGGAGTCCATAGAGTTGTTAGTTGAGGATCAGTGTAAAATTGAGTTACATATCTAAAGAAAGGTTCTCTTGCGAATACCTCCACCCAATCAACTTGACCATAGTTAGAGGCCGTAATCGAATCCGGTTCAGCAATATTTGCTACACTGTATCTCCACCCTGGATTTGTGACACCAAATGGATAATAAAAATCTCCATAAGTTATACTAAAATTACAGTTTTCATTATTATAAACACCCGTGTTAGCTACTGCTGTTGAAGGACTTGGGACTTCTGTTTGAGAACCATTTATTTGAGATACCATAACTCTATAATCACCACGAGTTGAAGGGTCAATTCCAGAAAAAGCAAATGTTCTTGTTGCTACAACTGTTAAAGTATCACTTGCACTCGACTGAGGTATCGGCATCGAGCTTTGCATTGTGTGGTCTGCGTAAGGCTGTGGATAACCAGCAGACCCACTAGTGATTTGTAAACTACCTTGATTTAAAGAATAAATACCACTACCTTGATTAATAGGATAATTAACTTTCCATTGACCACCTATTGGTAAACCACCTGTACCGTCTCCTACCGTTTGTCCTTCTATATCTACAGCATTATTCCAAGCTGCTGGTAAAGCACCACCTGATCTTCTTTGTATCCAAACGTTTGCTTGTAGATCTAATATAGGTGGTAGTGAAGTACTAAAGTCTGCAGGATTTATAGTTTGACTCATAGACACTGTAATATAAGCAGTACCTTTTAACAAACCTCTATCAGCACCAGTTAACGTACACCAGCTAGGTCCATCAGATAAATCTAAAGACTTTACATCGTATGTAAATCCTGCGCCATGAGTACCATATGTTATAGTGTTAATATTAGCAGGGTTTTGAGGAGGTAGTATTTGACTCCAAATATCTGTAGGATATGGTGGAGTACTAGGATTACCAGCTGAACCTGGTTCGTCAGTATTATAATCTGTAACTGTTAAACCAGTTGATTTATTAGACCATATAACAAATCCCGCATCAGAGCCTTGCAACCCATTGATAGCTTCTCCAGAATCAATAAAAGTACATGTTACTGATTGTTCTCCAAAATCAAAGTTTAAATCTTCCAATGTTGTTAATCCAGTACCGTTTGCATCTGTAATAGCTAGCTTAATAAAATAAGGACCGGACATTATAGTTTGAGGTAGTTGAAAGAACTCTCCTGTAGCTGGATTGATATCAAAAATTTGAACCGGTTGACCGTATTGACTTTGCTCTGCTATAGCATATTCCAATTGAAGCTCTTGAACGCCAAGACTTGGATCTGCACTACCATTAACCCCATCATATATTGGACCTATTTGCCCTGGAGGTAATGGATTAAAGCTATTATAAGGACACTGAACCGGTGTAATGATCGGATTAAAACTTGGTGCAGCGTTACCTAAAGCTAAACTTTTAGTTAAAGTTGGACCTATATCACCAGTTGCAGTATTTTCAGCTACAAAAAATAAAGTCCAAGTTCTAATATCTACATTAGCTAAGTACACAAAAAACTTACTTATTGATAAAGTATAACTATCATAAGCAAGTGTAGCACCATTAGGAGTTAGTACTCCAGCAACTGTTTTAACTAATATAATTCCTACATCTGCAGTTACATCAGTACCAGCACCATTCAAAATAGTCATTGTTAAAGACGAACTAGGAAGAATCGATCCTAATGCATCTTCTACATAAAAGTCGGATGTTATAATCGGTCCTTGTCCAGTTGTATATGGTTGCACTGGATTCGTGTAACTTCTGTCTTCTACAAACTGAGATGTAAAATTTTCAATTTCAGCTGGAATAGAAGGTATTGTAGTATTGATAGCATTATTTAAATCTAATATTTTACCAGTAGTTGATGTTTCCCAGAACAATTCTAATCTAGATTCCGTTGGTTTAGTTTCATAAACACTTAAGAAAAACGGATACTCACTAGGTGCTGGCGGTGCTGGGATTTGATTCCCTCCACTACCTATTAATTTTTGAGTAGATATTCGTGCTAAATAAGGGTTTGAATCAGTATCATAAACATCTTGCAACTTCAAAAATGCAACTGTTGCATCTTGCCAATAATCTGATTGAAATAAATCAGATTGTCTAGCAATTTGAGTTGTAATATCTGGTACTAAGTCAGGTAGATATTGAGTGTTATAAAGAGGGTTGCTTACAGGAACCACTGTTGTATTTAGTGGTAGCTCAGGACTTACTTTTCCAAACAACTCTACGCTACTTCTAAACTGTGTTTGATCTGGTCCTACTTCTTTTAAATCTCTTGGTACTTTGTTTATATTATCGTTAAATAAAGTAATAGTTGAGGTATATATTTCTCCATCAGGATAATTAGGTGAAGCCGCGGGTAAACCTGTTAATATACCAGGTAAATAAACATTGTAATAATCTTGTTGTTTTTGCTTAACTACAACTTTATAAGTATACCAACCTAGTGGATTGTAACTACTACTAGTTGGATCTCCATTATATAAACCAGGAGTACCTAATACATCATCAAAAGCTGAATCTATAATATTGTTGAAATATAGTTTTAAACTATTACCCGGCCAATCTACTATGTTATTAAAATTTTGAGTATCATATTCATCTTGATATGGTACGTATATAGTATCAGCACCAAACTGAGGGTTGGGCGCGGCTGCTGCTACAAAGTTTTGATTATTGGAAAGTAATACTGTGGAGGTTCTTCCATATCTATCAGATAAAACTATTCCTACTTGATAATATCTATTTTGTTTTACCGTATGATTTGGGTAAGCTGAGTAACTATAATTGCTATTAACTTCATCATAAGGAATTTTAGAAGATACACCGACATTGTAATCTAAAGACTCAGGTGGAGTGTGTTTGTTTTGAAAATTACTATATACTATTCTATTGCTTATTATTTCTTGACCTAAAGCTTTTACAGGTACTTTATCATACACTCTAGTAGTTTGATCTTCAGGTAGTACTTTAAATGGTTCGGTAGCTAAATAATCATATTCATATATAGTTACAGCACCAGCTGTATTTAGTTGCTCTGTTGTTATTCTATCTACAACTGAAACGACTAAACTATCAGACTCTTTATATAATAATTCTATTTCTTGTACATTTAAAACATCAAGCAATTGATTAGCGTTTAGTTGAGTGCCATCTATTCCGTCTGGCATTGGCAACTGTAAACCTATTCTATTAACTAAGTTTTCCATAAAAGAAACAACTGTACTTTCGTACGTTCTAGTTTCATCACTTACTTCTTCTCCAGTCTGAGGATTAAGAATACCTTCTAAGAAATAACCGTACTGTTTTGGAATAAAACAAGGTTGTGTAAACGGAGCCATTAAAGAAAATTCTCCATCTGTAAATTTAAATCTATAACTAAATCTAACAAATTTATCAGTTAAAAAATCTTGATTACCAGGATAAGTAGATTCACCACCTGTATTATCCCAATTAGGATTTTCATATCCAAAATACAACATAACAGGGTTTGAAGCAAAAGCCAAAAACCTAGCTATAAAATTAGTTCCATCTCTTTGAGCAATAGAAAAAGATCCTATCCCTGTGTTTGCAACAATATACACATTGTCTTTTTGGCTTATTTGACCGTCACTAGTCCATATTTGTTTACCAACAGCAAGAGCGTCAGTCATACCAGGAGTATAAGTTGTTACATCTACTACTATTTCTTGAGGTGGCCCAGGTGACCCAATATTGTTAGCCATTTGTACCTGAGCAATCATTGGAGAAGTAGAGCTAACTGCGTCTACCATAGTTGTTTCAATAACACCTCCGTTATCTTTCCAAACTTCAATTGGCTTATAAGGATTATATTTACAAACAGTAATTTGATCTTCAGTAGTATACGGTAAATCAGCTATAGAAGTGAAATTTTCAACTAAAGTAGCATTTGGATTGTTTATGTTTATAACCCTAGGTTGATTTCTATTATCAGTCCAAAACATTAAATCTTCTATAATATTAACATTTCTTATTTGATACCCTGTAGAGAAATTTAAAAACGGTCCTGCAGAATATATATAAATATCTCCAGTATCTACATCATATCTTACTATAGCGTTTTGACTTGTTTCAATATAAGTTATTTTATCAACAAAATTAGTAGTTAAAAACAAATATATTCTACTATTTATTTCATCTGCAAATTGACCTATGATAACTAAAGGATCAGGTGAAAATAAGGTAGCACTAATAATTTTACCCACATCTCCATTAAACACTAGTTGATTTCCTTGCACGTTTTCAGCAGCTCCAACGTTACTATCTTCTGACTTTGATATTGCTATATTCTGAGCGTCACGATATTCACCGTTAGGTAGTAATCTTTCATCTAAGTCCTTGTTCATTTTGGACTTTAGAAAAGTATTTTTTATTTCTGCCATTTAATTTTAATGTTTAATCCATTTAGATTTACCACGCATAACTTGTACTATTTGATCTAATTTAATATTAGATAATCTAATTTTAGCATTTCTTAGTTTTGCACTTTTTTCTTTTTGATATCTTCTAACTACATACTCAGGCATACGAGCTCTAGTGGCTAATATTTGATAGTTTATATAAGCGTACAAAGCTTCTTCCGCCATCTTTGGTATTCTAGTATCTAAATCGTATGATAGTCCGTCAGATATGTATTCTAATACAATTATTTTTCCAGCTAAATTACTTGAAAAAGTAAACTTACCTTGTCTCTCGTCTATTCCAAACCAACCATTTGTTTGGCTTGTTTGAGGATTTAAACCGTATCTTTGACCTACTATTTGGTTCCAATATAAAGGAAAAGGTGTGCTAAAATAATCTGTATAATAACTCCACCAGTTACCACTCCATCCAGATATTAATCTATCATTTGCTACTTTCCAAGCTTGCTTAGTTAATGAGGTTGTTTCTAGATTTTCATTTAAAGCGTCTTGTATTGGTAAACCATTTTGGTCTTGAGCTAAACTCTCGTATGGATTAGTTGTTAAACCATTATTAGGAAGTATAGTATGTAAAACCCCTAACTCATCTTTCCACGCTATTCTTACGTGGTTAACGTAATCTTGAGGAATAACTAAAGATAAACTATGTGGTATTTGTAATTCTTGAGATCTAATACTTTTTAAAGTATCATAGCTAAATTCTTGTAAACCTCTTTTAGCATGAAATATAACATCGGTTCTTTTAACACTAGGTACTAATTTTCCAGCGCCAACATAAGCAACCATATAGTTAGTGATTACATCGTGAAGCTTTGTATATGAATATCCACCATAATTTTGCCATACTGTGTTTTCAGTTAATTGAACTTTTAAATAATTACCAGCAACTAATCCACCTGTTACAGTTATTGTATTATCTACCACTGTGTAAGTATTGTATAGTGGAGTATATGTTACACCACCATCTATACTAACTTCTAAATAAAAGTTATTTGCAGGCCAGTTGACATTTGTGGGGTCAGCTGTTGTAAAAATTAAATCAGTATTAAATGTAGTAGTGAAACTAAAGTCAACACCATCTGCTATGAACGTTTGTGTTCCCGCGTAATACTGTCTATTGTTTTCTGAAATTAATGCCATTTATTATATTTTTTCATTTTGCTCATTCATTGCGACTTCTTGAGCAGCCGCTTGTACGATTTGAGGATCTCTAATAATTATCCCAGCGTACATTAATATTTTTAATACAACTTCACTTTGTTCTGATGGATGAAGTTCAAATTGAGTAGAACCAGTTGGGTTTAATGAAGGTTCATAAGCTGTACTATTATAAACATACTGACCTTGTGGTCCAGTTTCATATCCCCATCTAACAGGAATTGGTTTACGAACATAGTTCACTGTAACCCTGCTAGTTATAGCTTTAGGTCTAACAAACAGTAATTCGTTTTCATATAAGTAAGTTGGAAATTGTAATGAAGCTCTAGTTAATTTAGATTTTTCTGCGTAGTAAAAATCATTTCTATCTAGTCTTTGTAGTTCTACTTCTTCATTATACACAGCTGTTCCGAGTCTATAAAACTCAACTGTGTTACCGTAGTAATCTACAGTAGGGAGGGTAAAATAACCTTGTGGATCAATGTAGTTACAATCTCCAAAGGTTTTAAATATAGCTATTTTTTCATCTATATTCATTTGTCTGTCAGCATAGTCAGTATCAGTTTGCATGACACGTAGCTGTTGATTTAAATCATCAAAGTATTTTTCAAATATATCTAACTGTACTTGTGTAGCTGTTTTATTAAATTCATCAGGCGTCATGTATCCACGTTGCTCTTTATTTAAAATTAATAATACAGTTCTATATACAGAATTTACGTTTATAGCCATAGTATGTTATTGTTATAATAAAGGCGAGCGTTAACCCGCCTATTTATTATTAGTATAGTTTCTTTTCTATAGACTTCAGCACCATGATACCTTCATCAGTTTGTAAGAAACTTGCAAAGGCACTATATGGATTTTCTCCAAAAGGAACTTTCATTATAACCTCTTTATTTTCTGTCCATAAAAAATCTTTATTTTTATTAGACAAAGAAATTATACCTTGTTCAACTGCTTTTATAGATATGTTTCTTAATTGAACATTCTCATCATTTGCTAATTTAATAAACAACGAAGGTTTATTTCTAGCAAATACTAATATATCTCTTTTTAATTCTTTCGAACTTAAATTTGATACACTAGATCCTTTTTCAACTCTTAATATAGCTTCCGCTAAATCAATATCTATTTGCCTCGCAACATTCATAGCATCTAATTCAAATTCTAATTGATCTACTTCATGAATAGCTGCTTGAACTGGTTTTCTTTCAGCATATTTCTTGTTTAAACCTGGGTGATATAATGACATTAATTTTTGTAATGCTTGGTATTCTTTAGGAACCACCAATACACCATCTTTAAATTGTATGTGCTTTAAAGTTACTTCCCCTTTTTGCTCATCAACAAATGGTGAGTTTTGGTTAGTAGCATATCTTAAAGCTCTTTGTTCATTAGTTTCAGGATCAAACCATAATAATGGGTATCTCTGCGTATGTCTTGAAGACAATGTATATGTTATAGGTTCTCTACCACCTAATAAATAATACTGTCTGTCTTTTATTTCCCAAGAGTCGTTATCAACGACCTCTTTGTTTTTTTTCTTTTTTGTCATGATATAATATAATTAAATAAGTTAAAGGTATAAGGGCGCCGAAGCGCCCATAACCTTATGAAAAGTATTAAGATGTCATCAACACGAAGTTGTTAGCACCTTGTACACATAAACATCTTTCAGATAAGAAGTTTACTTCCATTGCATCTAGATCAGAAGTGTAAGCACCACCGACAGAACCAGTGATCCAAGACTTCATTCTTCTATCATCAGTTTGAGAAGCTCTATATCTTACGTGTAAGAATGGACGTCTAATGTTTGTACCTAAAATTTGGTCATAAACAGTAGAAGTACCAGCAGGAATTAATACTCCTTCGATGTCACTATTTTGAGTGTAGTTACTAGAACCACCTCTTGTAGAAGCATCGTTTAAGTATTTCCAGCTTGTCTTATAGAAATCGTAAGATCCTCTTCTGAATCCTGAGAACTGCAAGTT
>Ga0315321_10003855_pt1 | contig 11593 bp, 9 predicted proteins | sample M180m21515metaG_FD_203464 | JGI IMG/M metagenome (GOLD analysis project Ga0315321, IMG submission 203464) | Ammonia-oxidizing marine archaeal communities from Monterey Bay, California, United States - M1 80m 21515 | ecosystem: Environmental > Aquatic > Marine > Intertidal zone | place: USA... | reverse complement strand
GCGAAGACCTCCGTCCCGACGCGCTTGTCGCTGCCGCGCGGGCCGCAGCTGAGATCGCCCAGACCACGCCCGGTCGCACTGCAGCACTGCCGACTGCGCGGGATGTCATCGACCGAACCCCGGTCAGGCGCCCCTGGCCCGACGTCGGCATTGACGAGCGGGTCGCGATGGTGAGGTCCTGGGAACAAGGTGCATTTTCACGCGACGACCGGGTGCAGAGGGTCGAGGCCTACCTCCAAGACGCCGCGTCGATCATTATGATCGTGCGTCCGGACGGCCGACTCTACGAAGACTACCGCCCGATGACTCTGGGCATGTTGCGCTGTACCGCCGGAAAAGGCGAGGTGCGCGACTCCAGCGGTCACAACGTCGCGGCCCGTGCCGGCCTGGAGTTCTACGACCCCTCCCGCCAGGACCACCTCATCCAAGAGGCCGTCGACCGCACCATCTTCTTGCTCGATGCCGGCAAGCCTCCAGCCGGCGACATGCCGGTGGTGCTCGCCGCTGGGCCGTCCGCGATCTTGCTCCATGAGGCCATCGGCCATGGCATGGAAGCCGACTTCAATCGCAAGCGCACCAGCATCTACGCCGACAAGATGGGTGCCCGCATCGCCAACGAGCACGTCACCATCGTCGACGACGGCACCATCCCCAACTCTCGAGGAGCCGTGAACATCGATGACGAAGGCAATCCCGGCCAATGCACCACACTCGTGGAGGGCGGAATCCTGCGCAGCTACATGCACGACGAAATCAGCGCAAAGCACTACGGCGTCAGCCCAACCGGCAGCGGTCGTCGCCAGTCGTTCCGCCATGCGCCCCTGCCCAGAATGCGCGCCACCATGATGCGTTCGGGGCCGCACGCACCCGAAGAGATCATCAAGTCCGTCGAACACGGACTGTACTGCGTGAGCTTCCAGAACGGCCAGGTCAACATCGGTGCCGGCGACTTCAGCTTCTATATGCGACAGGGCTTCCTCATCGAAAACGGGCGTCTCACACGACCCGTAAAGGACGTCAACATCATCGGAAACGGCCCCGAAGCGCTGGCCAGCATCGACATGGTCGGCAACGACATGAAGCTCGACGAAGGCGGCTGGACCTGCGGTAAGGAAGGGCAGTCGGTGGCGGTGAGCCAGGGGATGCCCACCGTCCGGGTCTCCAGCCTCACGGTCGGAGGTGTCGGATGACTTCGACACGCAAGACACTCGACCTGAACGACGTCGCTGACACCATTATCGTACTGGCCAGAGAGCTTGGTGCAGACGAGGTATGCGCGGGCCTGTCCAGCAGTTCCTACTCCGAGATTACCCGTCGCGACAGCCAAATCGAGCAGGCCAAGGAGTCCCGCAGCCTCGCCGCCTCGGTCCAGCTGCTCGTAGACGACCGCTTCTCCACCCACTCCACAAGCGACCTGCGCTCTGACGCGCTCCGCAGCTTCCTCGAACGCGCCGTGGCTGCCACGCGCTACCTCGAGCCCGACCCGGATCGACGACTTCCCGATCGCGAGGAGCTCGGGCTCACCGAAGTAGAGCTCGATCTGGAGGACCGCACCTGGGAGGACGGCGACCCCGTTCCTCGCCGCAGACGGGCCGAGTCGATCGAACAAGCCGTAAAGACCCGCATGGCCGACGACCCTGTGCGGTCCATCACCGCGTACGCCTGGGACGGCCGGAGCGAGAGCGCTGTCGCATTTTCCAATGGCTTTCGGTTCAGCAACACCCGCACCAGCTTCGGCATGGCGGCGACGGTGTCCCTCGAAGAGCCAGATGGGCGGCTTCCCGAGTCCTGGGGCTCCTGTTCCATGCTCCACGAAGACGACCTGTGGACCGTCGATCAGCTCACTGACGACCTCCGCACCCGCGCGGTCGCCCAGCTCGGCAGCCGACCGGCGAAGAGCGGTCGCTATCCAATGCTGCTGGACCGCCGGGTCGTGTCCCGAGTGCTGGGAGTGCTGCTCGCCCCACTTGCCGGCGCCACCATCTATGAGCAGCGCTCCTGCTTGGCCGACTACCTCGACAAGAGGATCGCGTCGTCGACATTTTCGATGTGGGACGACCCCCTCATCCCTCGCGGCGCTGGCAGCCGCAACGCAGACGGCGACGGACGACCAACCGCACTGCGTTCTATCGTCGAGGATGGCGTACTGAAGACCTTCTTCATCGATGTCTACAACGGTCGACGGCTGAAGCGATCGCCCACCACCGGCTCGGCCAGCAACATCGTCGTCCCCCCCGGCTCTCGATCGGTGGAGGAGCTCGCCTCGGAGCTGCCCAAAGCCATCCTGGTCGACGGCTTCTTGGGCGGAAACTCCAACCCGACCACGGGCGACTTCAGCTTCGGCATCCGGGGTGCTCTCCTTGAAAACGGCGAGCGCGTGGCGGCCGTCAGCGAAATGAACGTCTCCGGGAATATTCTCTCGCTGATGGAGCGCTACACGACCGCGGCGAGTGACCCCTGGCTGCTCGGGTCGTGGCGCACCCCCACCCTGCTGTTCGACGACGTCCAATTCTCTGGCACCTGAGCTCTTCGACCATGGCCGACAAGGTCCTCCAAGCGCTGATGTTGGCTGCGTTCACCCTCTTGTGCTGGGTCAGGGCTGGTCCCGCTTTCGCCGACGGTGACGCCGACGACAAGATGGTCGCCGAGCAGGCCGACGATGGTGGCAAGGCATCCGAAGCACCCGAAGCACCCGAAGCACCCGAAGCACCCGAAGCACCCGAAGCACCCGAAGCACCCGAAGCACCCGAGACATTCGAGGGCAAGGAGCTGGTCGTCTACGGGGAGCTGGAGGTCGCAAAGCGCCGCCGAGCACTCGACCAACGCCTTCGTACATACGGCTACCGGAACGGAGTGAAGAAGGACGACCGCACCATCTACCGACCGGAGGTGGCGTGGAAGCCCACCGTGGTGGTGCACGACGAGGGCTTTGTCATCATGCGACGCAGCCGAGTGCGGTTCGAGCCGTGGGTGAAGGGACGCTCCAAGGCCGTGTGGCTGTCATGCATTCCACCGCTTGGACTGATGTGCATCAAGCTGGGTGGACGCATGGTGAGCCCTGCTAGACTTCACGCTCAGAAAGGGCGCACGCTCGACGTAATGGACGCCCCACTCGACTCTTGGCAGGACGCAATCGTCGCCAACGCCACCGAAGACCGGCTCCACCGACAGATCCCCGACGAGCTCGATGCACTGTGGACCAGCGGCGTGCTCCTCGGTATGGCGCGCGGTGAGCCGCTCCAGACCCCAGAAGAGCGCCGACAGGCGATTCTCGCATTCTGGGCCGGACGCTCATGCACCCCCGAAGGCGCAGAAGCCCGCTTGGTGGCTGCGTTGTTCCTCGAGTACGAGGTGCAAAGCTCACCGTTCCCCGCCACGCCCGCAGAGGTAGCCCGAGCGCAGGACGCCCAGAGATGCGATGACCGCATCATTCTGCCGTTTCCCCATACAGCGTCCATATCGCCAGCCGAGCCGATGCCTTGACGTGTCCCCGACTCAAGCATTAGGGACGCCGACCGAATTCCTGTCCTCCCACGGGAGCGGCTCCGCCGCTCCTCTTTTTTTGCCTCCAGCACACCCCTCCAAGCGTGTGTTGACGCGAGGTAGACCGTGACCACAGCCGATCCCGCTGCCGAGCGCCGCGCACTGCGGGCACACGTCCGGTCTATCGCCGAGCCCACCATCACGCGTCTGGGCTGCGACCTCGTGGCAGTGCATGTCACCGGCGACCGCACGGGTCCCGTGCTTCGCCTGTTCATCGACAAGCCGGGTGGCATCCGTGTGGAGGACTGCACCCGAGTCAGCCGGGCCCTGAACCCCGAGTTCGACGTCGAAGACCCCATCCCTGGCCGCTACCGCCTTGAGGTGTCGAGTCCCGGCATCGACCGCCCGGTTGAGCGTCCCGCAGACTTCCAACGGTTCCGCGGCTTTCAAGTGAAAGTCCGCATGCTCCCCGACACCGGCCGCAAGCGGTATGTCGGCGAGCTGCAGGGCCTCGAAGACGACCACGTGCTCGTCTGCGAAAAGCCCGACCGCCCTACCCACCGCATCCCGCTCATCCACGTCGACCGCGCACAGCTCATCCTCACCACCGAAGAGTTCCTTCGGCTTGGAGAGGAAGGCCTGCCGGCGGTCGAAGGAGTCCCCGAATGATCAGCGATCTCGCCCGATTGATCGACATCGTGCACCGCGACAAGTCGATTCCCCGCGACACCCTCATCGAGGTCATCGAGGACGCCATGGTGGCGGCCGCCCGCAAAAAGTACAGCCAGGAGCGATCCTTCGAGGCCCAGTACAACGAGGATCTCGGCGAGGTCGAGCTCATCGAGTTCAAGACCGTTGTCGCCGAAGTGGAGAACGAGAACGAAGAGATCGATCTCGAAGAAGCGCGCGACGAGGACCCCGGCTGCCAGGTCGGCGACGAGCTCGGCTTCATCCTGCGCATCGAGGACCTCGGCCGCATCGCTGCTCAGACCGCCAAGCAGGTCATCATCCAGCGCATCCGCGACGCCGAACGCGAAATGACCTTCAACGAGTTCCGCGACCGCAAGGGCGAGCTCATCACCGGCATCGTGCGCCGGTTCGAGAAGGGCAACATCATCGTCGACCTCGGCCGCACCGAAGCCGTGCTCAAGAAGCGCGAGCAGGTGCCCACCGAGACGTACCGCCAGGGCGACCGCATCCAGGCCTACGTGCTGGACATCACCCGGGCCTCGCGTGCGCCTCAGGTGGAGCTGTCCCGCACCCACCCCGGTCTGCTCATGAAGCTCTTCGAGCTTGAAGTGCCTGAAATCGACGAAGGCATCGTGCGCATCGAGTCCTGTGCCCGCGAGCCCGGCCACCGCGCAAAGATCGCCGTGTCCTCGATGGACCGCGATGTCGATCCCGTCGGCGCTTGCGTCGGCCTCAAGGGGTCACGCGTGCAGGCCGTCGTGCAGGAGCTGCGCGGTGAAGCCATCGACATCATCCCCTTCCATCCCGATCCTGCGCGCTTCATCGTGTACGCGATCGCTCCGGCGCAGGTGAGCCGCGTCTACATCGACGAGCTCACCCACAGCATGGAACTCATCGTCCCCGACGACCAGTTGTCAAAAGCCATCGGTCGCCGCGGTCAGAACGTCCGCCTCGCCGCACAGCTCACTGGCTGGCGGATCGACATCTTCTCCGAGAGCCGCCACGCCGATCTTGTCGAGCGTGCGCAGGGCGAGCTCGGCCGCCTCGAAATCCTCCACGAGGATCAGGTCGACGAGCTCATCCGCCACGGATTCCGCAGCGCGCAGGAGCTGTTCGACGCAGAGCCCTACGAGATCGCGGGTATCCTCGACCTCGAAGAGGATGACGCCGACGAGGTGATCGACGCCGCAGAGGACCTGCTTGAGGCCCTGATCCAGGAAGAGTCCGCCCGCAAGGAAGCAGAGGAGCTCGCCGCACTGGCCGGGCCCGAAGACGACGGTGGCGACCTGCCTCCCACCGCCGACGACCTGCCTCCCACCGCCGACGACCTGCCTCCCACCGCCGACGACCTGCCTCCCACCGCGGACGAGCTGCCTCCCACCGCGGACGAGCTGCCTCCCACCGCGGACGAGCTGCCCCCCATGGCATGATCACCTCTGGGCGGGTTCGGCTCCCCCCGACCCGCCCACTGCCCCCGCAAGGCGATGACTACTCGCACCTGTGTCGTGACCCGCAAGCGCTACGACACCTCCGTACTTGTTCGCCTACAGCTCGATGAGCAAGGCGTTGTCGTCATCGGCCGGCCAGGCGGACGCGGTGCCTGGATAGATCCCTCTTGGTCGGTGGTCAAGAAGCTGGAGCAGAAGCCTGGCATGGCCCGGCGCAGTCTCCGCCGCACTCCGCGCACCGCGGAAGGGCTCACCGACCGGGTCCGTGCACATCTGATCGGTCAGCTTCAGAGATCCCTACTGACCGCGTGGCGTTCAGGCACCCTGCGCTTCGTCACCCCCTCCGCCGCGCTCGGCGGGGTTGTGCTCCTGCCGTCCGATGCTCCACAATGTCACGAAGGAGCAGTGACACTGCCCTGGACGGTCAATCAGCTGAGTGGTCTACTCAATCGACCAACACCACAGGCTCTCGTGACGCTCCCGAGTCGACCGAGCCGGCTGCTGCTGCGCGACTTGCACCGTTGGCGCTGCCTGGGTTACCCGCCGTCGCCACTGACCGACGCGTCGCTGCTCCGAGCGCCAGACGCTTGAGCCCCGGTCGCCCGAGAGCGCTGCCCTCGGTGCGAGCGGTGAAGCCGGCACTCCGGCCGCCTGACCGCTGCTACGCAGCGCCCCCCCCTGGCCGGCGGTCCATCCCCGATCGGAAGAAGTCTGTATGTCGAAAAAGGATCTCTTTGACCGCGTCATCCGCGGAGCCGGTGCACGGCGTCGTCCGGCCCGCACGGCGTCGAACGTTCCTGCAACGCCGGGGACCTCGACCGAACCGAGCGGTGAGGAGACACGTGTCGGCAGACGGGTGATCCGACGCCGTACCAAGTCGACATCCGGCGCGCCCAACGTCCCCTCCGGGGGCGGCAGCGGCGACTCCCGACGCGGCGCCTCCGGGAGTCCTCCTGCTGGCGACACCCGCACCGCCCGTGGCCGCAACGCCCGCGGCACCCCGGCTCGCCGAGGCCTCCGGCGCCCAACGCCTCAAAAGCCCGATGCACCCAAGGCATCTCCCGCCGAGGCCGCTCCCACCCCACCGGCCCCCAAGCCCGCAGAGGTCATGTCGGCGCCCGCCGTCGCGCCTGTTGAAGTCAAGCCGGCCGCGCCCGAGGCCGCGCCCGCAGTCGCAACCGCTGCTGCTCCCGCGCCCGTCGAGACTCCGGCCACTCCAGCCCCCGAGCAGACCGCGCCAGTGGAGGCTGCCCCGGCGCTTGCTGCTGCTGAGGCTCCCGCACCTGAGGTCAAGCCCGAGCCAGCCGTAGCTGCTCCGGCACCTGCGCCTGCCGCGGTCGAGACCCCCGACCATGTCGACGAAGGGGCTGCTTCCGCAGAGCCTGCTCCGACCGCAGATCCCGATGCTGCCCCCGCAGAGGAAGCGGCTGACGAAGCCTCGCCGACCGCAAACGCACGGCTGGCCCGCTCCCTGCCGCGCGCCGATGGCAGCAAGCCCACCGGAGGCACGAAGAAGGGCAAGCGCTTCCCCGGACTCGGCTCGGCCGTCGTTCGCCCTCCTCCCGGCTACGACCCCGATGACCCCTCCGGCAACCGTCGCCGTGCGCAAGCCGCCGCCCGCGAAGCCCAGGAGACCCGAGCTCGCGCTCGTCCCGCTCCCGCGCGTCCCGGCGCTCCCGCAGCTGCCGGTGCAGCCGCTGACAAGACCCCTCGCTGGCGCAATGCCGGCGTGCCCGGTGCCGCGCGCCCCGCTGCTGGTGGCCGACCCGGTGGTGATGCAAGCAAGCGTCGCGGCGGTGGTCGTGGCGGCCGTCGCTCCCGCATGTCCATGCGCGGCAGGATGGACGACCGCTTCATGTCAATGCGGCGTCCGCGTCGCAACAAGCGAGGCGGCCCCAAGAAGACCTCGCCCCAGGCGAAGGCCATCAAGCGTAGGGTCGAAGTCGCCGGCACCATCACGGTGGCGCAGCTCGCTCACTCGCTGAGCGTCAAGTCGGGTCAGGTCATCCGCACTCTCCTTGGCATGGAGCAGATGGCCACCGCCAACGACGTCCTCGACTTCGAGACGGCCAGCTTGGTCGCTCAGGAGTTCGAGTACGAGGTCGTCAACGCCTCCTTCCAGGAGGACAAGCTGATGATCCAGGTCGAGGAGGATGTCGCTGCTCTCGAGTCGCGCCCCCCCGTGGTCACCATCATGGGCCACGTCGACCACGGCAAGACGACCCTGCTCGACCGCATTCGCAAGGCCAACGTGGCCGCCGGCGAGGCGGGTGGCATCACCCAGCACATCTCGTCGTACCAGGTTCGCCACCAAGGCAACCCGATCACCTTCATCGATACCCCCGGCCACGCCGCCTTCACGGCGATGCGGGCCCGCGGTGCTCAGGTGACCGACATCGTGGTGCTGGTCGTCGCCGCCGACGACGGCGTGATGCCTCAGACAGTCGAGGTCATCAACCACGCCAAGGCCGCCGACGTCCAGATTATCGTCGCAGTCAACAAGTGCGACAAGCCCGACGCAGAGCCACAGCGCGTCCGCCAGCAGATGCTCGAACACAGCCTTGTGTCCGAAGAGTTCGGTGGTGAGACGATCTTCGTGGATGTCTCCGCCATGAAGGGCACCGGCATCCCCGACCTGCTTGAGTCCATCCAGCTGGTGGCCGAGGTCGAGGAGTACAAGGCCAACCCCTCCCGTCACGCAGAGGGCAGCGTTGTCGAAGCGCGCCTGGAGCGGGGCAAGGGTCCGGTCGCCGTTGTGCTCATCCAGCACGGCACCCTCAAGCGGGGCGACTACTTCGTGGTGGGCACCTCCTGGGGTCGCGTCCGCGCGATGATGGACCACCGTGGCAAGAAGCTGAAGGAAGCCAGTCCCTCCACTCCTGTGGAAATCATGGGCTTGCAGGGTGTCCCGATGGCTGGCGACAACTTCGTCGTCGTCAACAGCGACAAGGCCGCCAAGGCACTCGCCGAGCACCGCACCGAAGATGCCCGCCGCAAGTCACTGGGCAACGGCCAGCGCCTCACTCTCGAGGAGCTTCTGATGCGCGGGGGCGGCGCCGATGAGATCGTCAAGCTCAACTTGGTCCTCAAGGCCGACGTGGGCGGCAGTCTCGAAGCACTTCGGGGGTCGATCGACAAGATCGACATCGAGGGCACCGACATCCGCATTCTCCACTCCGCAGTCGGCGCGGTCAGCGAGAGCGATGTCACCCTAGCGCACACCAACCAGGCCGCAGTCATCGCGTTCAACGTCCGTCCCGACGCCAACGCGCGCCGAATCACGGACAGCCTGGGTGTCGAGATCCGCACCTACAAGGTCATCTACGAGGCCCTCGAGGACATCGAGAAGGCACTCAAGGGCCTGCTCGGTCCCGACATCCAGGAAGTCGTTCACGGTACCGCCGAGATTCGCCAGACCTTCAGCGTACCCAAGGTCGGCACCATCGCTGGTTGTTTCGTCAACGACGGCAAGATCGCCCGCGCCCACCAGATTCGTCTCATCCGTCAGGGCAAGATTGTCTGGGAGGGTCGTCTCGGCTCGCTTCGCCGCTTCAAGGACGACGTCCGCGAAGTCATGGGCGGCTACGAGTGCGGCATGAACCTCGAGGGCTTCAACGACATCAAGGTCGGCGACGTCATCGAGGCCTTCTCCGACGAAGAGGTCGAAACCTCGGACTGAGCCCGTCCTTCGCCTCCGCGCCTCCGGTGCCACGTTCTGGTTCCGGGGGCGCGCGCAATTCTGCCCTGCCTTCTCCGTGGCCTGCTCCGGTCTGAGCCGACATCTCAATGCTGTTTCTCGCTCCCGATGAAGACACCTGGATCGGCGTGCTGCGTCTGCAGCTGCGCGTACCAGGCTCTCGCTCCCTCAAGGACCGCCGCAAGGCTGTCGCCCAAGTTCGAGACCGTCTGCGCGCTCGCGGTGGCCTGTCCGTCGCAGAGGTTGGCCACCTTCATGACCACGACCAAGCAGTGATCGCCGTCGCAACCGTCTCACGAGACCCCACAGAGGTGCGTCGCGCGCTGGACCGCATCGCGCACGACATCGAAAGCTGGGGTCGGGCACTGGTCACTGCTCGCGATGTCCGTATGTTCCGCCCGTTCGATGGCCATGCCGATGACAGCGCGCTGGTCGATGCTCCCGACGACACGGGCGGAATCCCCGACGCACCATGGGCCCACGAGTGACCCAACCGCGTCGGACTACTCTTGACAGAGCAAGATGTCGCCCGATACACGTTGATAGACGCATTCCGGCGTAGCTCGGTCACGGCGACGACCTTGGGAGACACGATGGCGACCCCCCGGCGCCCCCTCCAAGACGGCGAAATCCGCATCACCCACAGCCACCTCACGGCTCTGGGCGTCGCGATGGTGTCCAGTGCTGCCCTGGCCTTCCTCCTGGGAATCCAGGTCGGACGCACCGGCGCGGGTGCGGCAGACGAAGCGGCTTCGCTCTCGTTTGCCCCTGATGCACTTGAGCAGGACGAGCTGGAGTCCATGCTGCGCGAGATCGAGCTGGCCCGCAGCGCCAGTCCGCCCGCCACCGATGCCGCGCTGTCCTTCCCGCGCGCGCTCACCGGAGCGGCAGACCCCAACCCGACCGAGACCGCTGATACCGAAGACGGCGAGGCGACCACCGAGGCCACCCCCCTGGCCGACGCCCGCCCCGCGATGCCGCCTGCTGCTGGCGGAGAGCTTCCCGACGACGGCTGGTCTGTACAGATCGCCACCACTCGCGATGTGATCACAGCACGCGCCCGGCGCGACGAGCTGATCGAAGGCGGCTGGCCGGCCTATGTGGTCAGCTCTTTTGTGGATGGCAAGTCGTGGTATCGGGTGCGCGTGGGAGGCTTCGAGAACGCAGGCGAAGCCGACCGTGCCCGCCTTGAGCTGGCCTCACACCGCGGTCAGGACGACCTTGTGCTCACGAGCGCCCCCTGATGGATGAGGCGCTTCCACGGGTCATCTCCAAGCCATGGGGCCATGAGGAGCTTTGGGCGGCCACCGACACCTATGTCGGCAAGCTGCTGTTCATCCGGTCCGGTCACCGGCTGTCTCTCCAACACCACGAGGTGAAGGAAGAGACGCTTCGGGTGCTGTCCGGGCTGATTCATGCCGATGTCGGTCCGACGCCCACCGAGCTCACTCGGTTGACCTTGCGCCCCGGCGATCGACTCCACATCCCCCCCCGTACTATCCACCGGTTTTCTGCGGTCGAGGACACCGTCCTGCTGGAGGTGTCGACGACCGAGCTGGACGACGTGGTGCGACACATGGATGACTACGGCCGGGACGGACAACCGACCGGCCCCACTTGACAGGCGACCGTCCTCTTGCGATGGTCGCCGCGCTGCGCGGAGTGCACGATGTGGAAGCGAATGGGTGGTCCTCTATTGGCCGCCACCCTCCTGACCAACCCAGCGGTTGCCCAAGATTACGACGTTGCCGGCCTCGGCGACGGCTTCTCCTTTGGCTCCGAGCTGGGTCCGCCCAACATCTACATCGTCCAGACCGGCGACACGCTCTGGGAGATCTCTGAGCGCTTCCTGGGCAACTCGTACTACTGGCCCCACCTCTGGTCGATCAACGAGCAAGTCACCAACCCGCACTGGATCTACCCAGGCAACCAGATCCGCTTCCGGATGGGCGACTACATCGAGCCTCCGGGCGTAGACATCGGCGTGGCCTCGGGCGCGCCCTCCGCGATTCCAGACATCGTCCCGGTTGAAACAGCCTGCGGTCCCAACGTCCGCTTCGAGTCCACCCGGCCGTTGCGTGGCTACTTGGCCACCGGATTCCTCGCCCAGCGGGGAGACGTCGAGATCTACGGTGAGGTCGCCAAGGCACGCGGCATCCAGACCTACCTCTCCGACCACGACCTTCTCTACCTCAAGGTCGACGACCCAGATGCATTCGGCTGCGGCGACGTGGTCAGCATCTACCGCATGGTTCGCAAGAGGGTGAAGCACCCC
>Ga0315321_10003852_pt1 | contig 11601 bp, 11 predicted proteins | sample M180m21515metaG_FD_203464 | JGI IMG/M metagenome (GOLD analysis project Ga0315321, IMG submission 203464) | Ammonia-oxidizing marine archaeal communities from Monterey Bay, California, United States - M1 80m 21515 | ecosystem: Environmental > Aquatic > Marine > Intertidal zone | place: USA... | reverse complement strand
CGACGGGCCTGCGCCTGGGTCACTCCCCGGCTGGCTTGCCCTGGAGTGCTTGGGTTGCACCGGCGCAGATTCGGTCCACGGACGGTTGCCAGGTGCTGGGTAGGCTGCTGGGGAGTGTCTCGCAGAGGCGGACCATGTGGACATCTAGCGCTCGCAGGGCGTCGGCGGGCTGGGTGCCATCGGGCTGATGAAGGCCTCTTGTGACTGCGAGCACTGCGGCAGGAGTCAGGGTATTCTGCTGCATCAGCGCCACCGGCACCCGGGCGGTGTGTTCCCCGACGATCAAGTCAGCCACTGCCGGGAGGGCATCAGTGGAAAGGCCCAGCTCGTTGGACACCTCGAGCTGGTCTCGAAGGTCTTTCGCGGTGGCGAGTCGCCATGCCCATGCGAATGACTCGGCTTCTGCCGACCAAGCCGAGGCTCTGGAGAGCGTGTCGTGGAGGTCGAGGCCTGCGCAAGGACGGTCGGGGCATGCATCGACCAGTCGTTCGGCGGTCACCACGACCAGGGCTAGGCCGGTGGAGTCCTCCCCACCACCCGCCTCGACCAGCGCATCCAAAGAGGCGTGAAGAAGCTGAGGAAGTGGGTCCTCGGTGTCATCTCCAGAAAGTTGGTGACGTTGGTGTAGGTCTTCGGCGATGCGCTGGGCTTGCTCTTGCTGGGGAGCGTTGTCCGCTGACGCACGCAAGAGCATCAGATGGGTGGCCTCACTGAAGAGGGTTCGCCCCTCGTCCAGCTTTGCAGGGTCTGCGGCTTCGGTCGCCTCCGCACGGGCGACCATTACTCTCCCAGCGGGCAGGTCTCTCAAGCGGTCGAAGGTGCCCACGGTCATCGCGGCCTCGACGGGAGCCAGTGGAATCTCTGGTCCGTCGAGCCAGCCGAGCATCACATGGCGCTCGGCGACGCGAAGAAGGGCAGCGCGTCCTTGCGACGGGTCTAGCCAGGTCAAGGCTGGGCGCACGTCGTTTGGGCCGGCCGGTCCCTGGACCACCACACTGCCAAGCCAGGTGAGCAAGGCGCGGTCTCCCTCAAGGCTGATTCCCTCGGTGAGCAGCTCGCGCTCCAGCTCGGCCAGGCAAGCGCCGCGACTCAGCGCGACCGCAGGTGTTCCACGCCATGCACCCTCAAAGTTCACGAGCACGGCAGCATCGACGGCGGCGTGTCCAACGACGCTGCGCCAAGCCGTGATCGGGGCCCCGCCGGCTGCAGACAACCACCATTCCTCCGAGCGCGCGTTGGGACGGCGCACAAGGGGGTCGCCCTTGGTGAGCTGCGTGATGGCCTCAGCCAGATCCATCGGGGGAGCCGCGGCAGCAGCGGAGAGATCCGGGGCCTGCACCTTGAGATGGTCCGGTGTCTTGCGAGCAAAGCAGCTCAGCCCGAAGGTCAGGCAGGAAGAGACAGTGAGTGCCAGGCGAGCGCTCAACGGCTCCGTTCCTCAAGCTGCGCTGACTCTGACAGACCGACCAGGATGCGCCGGACCAGCCCTGGGCCTTGGAAGATCAACGCCGAGTACAGCTGAACTGCGGCGCAGCCAGCATCAAGAAGCTCTTGGGCTCGCGCTGCAGAGTCCACGCCCCCCACTCCGATGACGGGCACCCTTCCGCCGGCTGCAACCAGTGCCGCGTGGACTCGGCTGCGGGAAAGCTCCCAGAGCGGTGCACCACTGAGACCTCCCCGTTCACCGAGGCGTGCGGTGTTGCCTGGGCGAGAGAGGGTGGTGTTGGTTGCGATGATGCCCGCGCACCCGTTTTCTATGGCGACGTGGACAGCTTCTTGGAGGGCCACTGGCTCCAGGTCCGGGGCCAGCTTGAGGAACACCGGTCGCTCACCGGCAGAGTCGATGACGGCGACCAGCAAGCGACCAAGGCGGTCCGGCGCCTGCAGCTCGCGCAGCCCGGGTGTGTTGGGGGAGCTGACGTTGACCGTGAAGTAGTCGACCAGCGGATGCAGGGACGAGGCACATGCGGTGTAGTCGTCTTCGGCGCTGTCGTTTGGCGTGTCCTTGTTCTTGCCGATGTTGGCGCCCACCGGTACCTCTGGCCAGAGGTCGGCGTCTCGAAGGGCCCCCATTCGTGCGCGCATCGCGTCGAGCCCACCGTTGTTGAAGCCCATCCGATTGATGAGTGCGGACTCTCGAGGCAGTCGAAACAACCGCGGGCGGGGATTGCCTAGCTGGGGACGTGGGGTCACTGTGCCGACCTCTACGAAGCCGAACCCCAGCGCAGGCCACACCGAAAGGGCCTCCGCGTCCTTGTCTAGACCTGCCGCGAGCCCGAGTCGACTCCGAATGCGAAGGCCAGCAAGGGGAGGGGGGGGCGGTGTGCGTGGGGGAGCAGCCAGTGTGGCCAGCATCGACTGAGCCATGCGCGGCCGTCGAGCGAGCTGATGAAGTGTGAAGCGATGGGCGTCTTCGGCATCCATCCGAAAGAGCGCGGGCCGGGCAAGTGTCCACGCAAGGTCGAGCGGCGAGGGCATGGCGACGGTCTCCGACGGCGGGGTGACCCGTGTTAACCAACGGGTCATGCGCGGGGTCCTTTCCAGCAGTGTTGTCGCCTACCGGTTGCGAATCGCCGCCGGGCTGACTCTGTTCGTGGGCAGTCCCGCGTGCTCATCCGGTCCCGAGGTGGGGCCGCGGGAAGGTCGTCAGGCGCCCAGGTTTGCGCTCCAGACTGTCCTCGGAGTGCCCGTCGATGTGCCTTCCTCACGCGGCGTGCCGAGTGTGGTGGTGTTCTGGGCGTCGTGGTGTGGTCCTTGTCGTCGAGAGGCCGTCGAGCTTGGCGAGATTGTCCGCAGCTACGGCAGTCGCGTCGATGTCGTGTCCGTCAACAGCGGCGAAGATTCCACCAAGGCGCGTCTGGCTGCCGAGCAGTGGGGCATGACCTGGCCGGTCGCCCTTGACCCTGGTGGCCGGGCAAGCGAAGCCTACGAAGTCAGCGCGGTGCCCTTGGTGATTGTCGTCGATGGCGCTGGTGTCGTTCGATACCGCGGCAATGGACTGCCCTCTGACCCCCACCGGTTGCTCGACGGTCTGTCTGGCTGACCGTCTTCCCGTAGGAACTCCCATGCGCACTTGCGTTGCTCTGGGCTCGCTCCTGGCAGCCGGCCCTGTCTGGGCGGCCGACCTCGCCATCATTCATGCCACAGTGCTGCCGGTGTCGGGTCCCGTCATCGCAGACGGTACTGTGCTGGTGTCCGACGGCCGAATTGAGGCAGTGGGCGCCGGGCTTCCGGTTCCCGAAGGCACTCCCGAAGTGGTGGATGCCTCCGGGAAGTTTCTCACGCCGGGTCTCATCGACCTTCACTCCCACATGGGGGTCTACGCTTGGCCGTCTCTTGAAGCCCACTCGGACGGCAACGAGATGATTCACCCCATCACCCCGCATGTGCGGGCTGAAGATGCCGTGAGGGTGGCGGATCCCGCATTTTCGCGTGCGCGGGCAGGAGGAGTCACGAGCGTGCTGGTGCTTCCGGGCAGCGGCAACCTGATGGGCGGACAGGCGGCCCCGTTGAAGTTGCGCCAGTCCCGTACTCTCGCAGAAATGCGCTTTGAAGGTGCCCCGCGCGCCATCAAGATGGCCTGCGGTGAGAATCCAAAGCGGGTCTACAAGGAGGACGAATTCGGACCCATGACCCGCATGGGCAATATGGCCTGGATGCGCGGCGCATTCCAGAGCGCCCTCGACTACCGCATCGCCCGTGCTGACTCGTCGGAGCCGGTCGCCAAAGATGCGATGATGGAGACCCTGATCGACGTGCTCGACGGCGAGATTAACGTCCATGTGCACTGCTACCGCCACGATGACATCGAAGGCATCCTCCGAGTGATGGACGAATTCGATGTCCAGGTCACCGCCTTTCACCATGCCCTCGAGGCCTACAAGGTCCGTGATCTCATTGCCGAGCACGGTGCGGGCATTGCCACCTGGCCCGATTGGTGGGGCTTCAAGGTCGAGGCCTACGACGCGATTCCCCAGAACATGGCGCTCGTGAAGTCTGCGGGGGTGCCGGTAGCCCTCCACAGCGACTCGGCCAACACCGTCCAGCGGCTCTACACCGAGGCGGCCAAGGCCGTTGGCTATGGCATGAGCGAGGCCGATGCGCTCGCATCCATCACTTCTGACCCCGCGCTTCTCCTCGGCGTCGCCGATCGTGTGGGCGCCATCAAGGCTGGCTACGACGCCGACTTCGCGCTCTTCTCTGCGCATCCCTTCGATGTCACCACACTGGTGGAACGCACGTGGATCGACGGCGAACTGGTGTTTGACCGCGCCAAGGAGGGCACTCCCAATGCGCATCCCTGAGACGTTTCCTTCAGCCGACCGCTGGTCCCGCCGCAGCTTGCTCGCGGCTTGCGCGGGGCTTCCGGCTCTGTCCTGGTCCGCCGAAGCCCCCACCTGGTCTGGCTTTGGCGGCTTCGTCGACGCCGCACCCACCGACTTCACGCTGTCCAACGCAACCATCGTGGACCACCGCGGTCGCCTGCTGGAAGGAGCGGGGGTCAGGGTGGAGGGGGCCCGAATCGTGGAGGTGGGCCCGCAGGTCAAAGGTGGGCAGGACCTGGGTGGCGACTGGCTGGTGCCCGGCTTCACAGATGCTTCTAGCCGTCTTGGGCTCGCGGAGATCGGCGCCGAGAAGTCCACCGTAGACCAGGACGACAAGCCCGCCATCACCCCGGACGCGCGTGCGGTCGACGGCTACAATCCCCTCGCTGCGGCGATTGCCGTCACTCGGGTGTCCGGCATCACCCACTCGGTGGTCTGCCCCACCATGGAAAGGCTAGTTCCGGGACAAGCCGCGCTCGTCCGTACTGCCGGCCGCACCCTCGACGAAGCCGTGCTCCGCTCCCCCATCGCACTGTGTGTGTCTATGGCCCGGCCTACCGCTGGTGAGGGCGGTGCCACCTCTCGAATCGGCGTGGGCCGCCTTCTCCGCGAGCTCATGGAAGGCGCGCCCGAGCCCCGCCAGCTGGCCGCAAGGTCCCCGCGATGGAGGCGCTCGACGAACCCGCCCGCCGCCGAAGAGCTCAGCCCGGCCGAGACGGTGTTGCGCGAGGTCAAAGAGCGTCGGCTGAAGGTGTTGGTGCATGCCGACCGTGCCGACGACATCGAGCGTGCGCTGGCTTGGCTCGACGAGAGCGATCTTGATGGCGTTCTTCTGGGCTGCGCCGAGGGCTGGATGGTGGCAGACCTCCTCGCCGATGCGGCCTGGCCTGTTGTGTTGGGACCACTGATGGTGCAGCCAGACAGCTTCGCGCATCCCCATGCCCGGTACGACAACGCCGCTCAGCTCCATGGTGCGGGGGTCCAGCTGGCACTTGGGTCCCGGGGCAACCACTTCGCTCGGGGACTTCGCACCGATGCGGGCGTCCTCGTGGCCCACGGTCTCCCCTGGGAAGCGGCGATCGAAGCCCTCACGGTGGGAGCCGCCAACGCCTACGGCATTCCAGGACTTGGGCGCATGGAGCCTGGCGGTCGCGCGTCGTTCTTTCGCTGCACTGGTGACCCCCTCCAGCCCCGGAGCCGGGTGGAGGCCGTCTGGATTGGTGGTCGCGCGTGCTCTCTTCGCACCCGCCAGTCCGAGCTCTATGAGCGCTTCAAAGAGCTGTAGCGGTCACTCTTCGGCCCTCTTGACCTTGGCGGCCCCCTGCTGGAAGAACTGCACCAGATACTCCAGCGCGCTTGCCAGTGAGAAGAAGGTCGCCACATAGAGCAGCAGCAGGCCCACCCGCTTGGGGTCGGAGCCGAGGTCGTGCCATCCCCACAGGAAGAAGCCGAGCGCGGCGCCCTGGTAGGAGGTCTTGAATTTGCCGAGGGTGCTGGCGCTGATGACCATGCCCTCCTGGCTGGCAATCCCGCGGAGACCGGTGATGGCCACTTCTCGGCAAATCAACAGGGCGGCCAGCCAGCCCGGCACCCATTGACGCTCCACCATCATCACGAGTGTGGTGGCAACCATGAGCTTGTCAGCCATGGGGTCGAGGTACGCACCCGCGGCGCTGGTGAGATTCCAGCGGCGGGCCAGCCAGCCATCGACGATGTCGGTGATCATTGCGCCGACGAAGATCACCCAGCCAAGGCGCAGGGCGTCGAGGCTCGGTTCCTCCCACAAAATCACGACCATCGCCGGCACCAGGAGGATGCGGAGAACGGTGAGGGTGTTGGGAAGGTTCCAGAATCCGGCGCGGCGGAACACGCTCATGGGAGGGAGCCCGTCTGGTGGGGGACATCTTCTGGGACGACAGGCCGCGACATGCAGAGGTAGTCGTAGACGTCCATGACCCGCCGAACATAGTGCTGGGTCTCCTTGAACGGTGGGATGCCGCCATGTTTTTTCACGTTGTGGGGGCCGGCGTTGTACCCGGCGATGGCATGGCGAAGGTTGGGAAAACGCCCCAGCAGCATCTTTAGGTAGCGCACGCCTCCGTCGAGATTCTGCAGCGGATCCCACGGGTCGGACACGCCAAGCCCCTTCGCGGTGGCCGGCATCAGCTGCATCAGTCCCATCGCGCCCACGGGGGACAGCGCGTTGGGATTCATCCCGCTCTCCGCGACCGCCACGGCCTTGATGAGCTCTGCGGGCACGCCGTAGAGTGCCGAAGCCTCCAGAATCTCGTCGTCCCAGCTGTCGAGCAGGGGAAAGGTGGCCGTGTTGACGCGGGTGCGGGAAGGCAGGGGCTTCTTGTCGAGGAAGAGCGGGACGAAGCCGTTGGAGTTTGGCGAGTCCGTGAACAGCACAGTGCCGTTGGACAGCTCGGCCTGGTAGATGTCGGTGGCGTAGAAAGTGGGCTGCACGGCGAGAATGGCCGAGATGGCGATGACGGGATGCACTGCGGGAGGGTACAGGTCGCGCACCGTGCCGGCAACAAGCGGTGCGCGCTCCGGAGGCGTGATGTCCAGCACTTCTTCGACCCCTGCTCCGGACGATGGCGTCAGCGACGTCTTGATCATCGGGAGTGGGCTGGCTGGGCTTCGACTTGCCCTTGAGCTAGCTCCCCACGGGTCGGTTCGAATCATCACCAAGGCCGCTCGTGACGAAGGCAACTCTCGCTATGCGCAGGGGGGCATCGCCGCGGCGTGGCAAGAGTCCGACTCGTGGGAGCGGCATGTCGACGACACCATGGTCGCCGGCGCGGGGCTGTGCAAGCGTGAGGTCGTCGAGCGCACCGCCCGTGAGGCCCGTCAGCGGGTCTGCGAGCTCATCGAGATGGGGGTGGAGTTCGACCGCTGGCACGAACAGCCTGAGCTGTACGATCTCCACAAAGAAGGCGGCCACTCCAAGCGTCGCATCCTCCATGCCAAGGACCTTACGGGCGCCGAGATCATGCGGGCGCTGCTTGAGCAGGTCGACCGCCAGCCCTCCATCGAGGTCATCGAGGACCACATCGTCGTCGACCTCATCACCGAAGGGTGGCTGGCTCGTCATCGCGGCGAGCTGCCGCCTCATCCGGATCGTGTGCTTGGAGCGTATGTGCTCGACCAGGTCACAGACAGCGTGCGGGCCTACCGCGCGCGCGTGGTGGCGGTGTGTGCGGGCGGTTCGGGTCAGGTGTATCTCTACACCTCCAACGCCAGCGTCGCGACGGGCGATGGCGTGGCCATGTGCTTTCGGGCGGGGGCCCGTGTGGCCAACATGGAATTCGTCCAGTTCCACCCCACGACGCTCTACCAGCCCGAGACCAAGCCCTTTCTCATCAGCGAAGCCCTACGCGGAGAGGGGGGACGGCTCCGCTTGGCCGGGGGCGCGCCGTTCATGCACAACTACGATGATCGCCTCGAGCTGGCTCCCCGGGACATCGTCGCGCGAGCCATCGATTCGGAGCTGAAGCGGAGCGGGGCCCCCTGTGTCTACCTGGACATGTCCCACCTCGACCGAGCTGCCGTCGAGCACCACTTCCCCAACATCGACCGCCGCTGCCTTGCGGCCGGCATCGACATGTCGAGCGACCCCATTCCCGTGGTTCCGGCGGCGCACTACCAGTGTGGGGGTGTGAAGGTCGACTTCCACAGCGAAAGCGACGTGGAGAACCTCTTTGTGGTGGGGGAGTCGGCCTGCACCGGGCTCCATGGTGCCAACCGCCTGGCCAGCAACTCCCTGCTCGAAGCCATCGTGTACGCCCACGCCGCGGGTGAGGCCATCCGGGTGCGCCTAAACCGCATCCAACCGCCGCCTGAGGTGCCCGCATGGGACTCTGGCAAGGCCGTGGAGCCCGACGAGCAGGTCGTGATCACCCACGTGTGGGACGAGGTCCAGCGGCTCATGTGGAACTACGTGGGCATCGTCCGCACCTCGCGTCGACTGCGCCGGGCCCGCATGCGGCTCGATCTCATCGAAGCGGAGATCGAGTCCTACTACTGGGACTACCAGCTCACTGGTGACCTCATCGAGCTTCGGAACATCGTCACAGTCGCGAGTCTCGTCGTCGACTGTGCGATGCGGCGTCGTGAGAGTCGGGGGCTTCACACCACCCTCAACTATCCGGAGCCCAACCCCCGCTTTCTGCGGGACAGCATCATCCAACGGCGCTGGTAGGGCGCGCTACCAGAAGGGCATGAGCTCTGCTGATACGGCCTTCTCGACTTCGGACACCGTCTTTGGAATGCCGCTTGTGAGCAGCTCCGGACCGGTTGGGGTCACATGGACGTTGTCTTCGATTCGGATGCCGCCGAAGCCAAGCCACCGCTCCACAACGGTACGGTTGAGCACATCCGCAAACGGTCCCGTGATGTGGGTGTCGCTCAGGATGGCGGGCACCACATAGAAGCCAGGCTCGATGGTGACGACGTTGCCAGCGGCCAGGTCACGATCGAGGCGCAGCGCATTGAGACCAAATTGTGTGCTGCGGGTGCGGCCGGGGCCGTAGCCGGCGAGGTCGCCATAGAGCTCGAGGTCATGGACGTCCAGACCGATGAGATGGCCGACGCCGTGGGGAAAGAAGAGTGCATGGGCACCCCGCTCTACCAGGGTGTCCACCTGTCCCCGAAGCAAGCCCTCATCGACGAGAAAGCGGGTCAGGACCTTTGCCGATGCAAGGTGGATGTCGCGGTATCGAGTGCCGGGTCGACACATGGAGATGCTGATCGCCTGAGCGTCGAGAACAGCCTGATATGCGGCCTTTTGGCGTGGGTTGAAGCGTCCGTTGACCGGCCAGGTGCGGGTGACATCCGTGGCATAGCCGCTGTTTCCTTCGGCGCCGCCGTCGAGGAGGAGCAGCTGTCCGTCCTCCAGAGTGTGGCAGCGATGGAAGTTGTGGAGGACTTCTCCGCGCACCGTGACGATGGAGTCGTAGGCGGTGGTGAGACCATGCGCAGCAATGACGCCGTCGAAGACTGCGCCTACCTTGGCTTCGTGGCTGCCGACTTTGGTGGTGGCCATGGCGGCGCGATGGGCGGCTTCGGTGACCTGAGCGATCGCCCGTGTCTCTTCAATCTCCCATTCGTCGAGCTGCGAGCGAAGGTCGATAATCGCAGCGATCAGCTCGGGGTCGCCTTGATGGGACAGGGGGTGATGAGGACGTCCGGTGTGCGTGCGGAGCCACTGGTTTGTGTGTGGGTCGGTCGACGCCAGGGTACGCAACGAATCGCCATGGGGACGAATGGCCGTGCCGAGCTCCCGGAGGGGCCGCACCCGCGAGAGACCCAGTTGAGCGGCTTGCTCGGCGATGCTTGGCTGGGGTCCGTGCCAGAGGGCATCGTCATCTGGCGGCACCGTGACAAAGAGTGTGGCGCCGTCGTCATTGAGCAAGATGGCAGCGCCAGGCGAGGTGCAGCCAGTGAGCCAGAGGAAGGTGCTGTCCGCTCGGTAGGGCAGGTGATTGATGGGGATGTTGCGGAGCTGAGGACGGCCAGCCATCACCAGGATGGGGTCGCTGATGCGCGACCGGAGTGAGGCGCGGTGGTGGGCGGTAGCGGAGCTCGGGAGCATGGGGCGGACTCCTTGCGGGAGGCTCAGTCAGCGGTCAGGTCACAGCGTCGAACCAGTGCTCGAAAGGGGTATCCAGCGGCCTCGATCTTCTCGGCCGCCCCCTCTTGTCGGTCGACCACCACAACGACCTCGTCGACAACCAGTCCAGCCTCCTCCACGTAGGCCAGGGCGCGGAGAAGGCTGCCGCCTGTGGTGACGGTGTCCTCGACTACGACCACGCGGTCGCCCCGCTGCAGGTTGTCCATCCCTTCGACCACGCGGCCACGACCGTGTTCTTTGGGCGCCTTGCGAACCATAAACCCGTAGAGCGCACGGTCATCAAGCGCGGCCTGGCAGATGGTGGCTCCGACGATGGGGTCGGCCCCGGTGACAGGACCGCCGATGGCCACCACCTCGTCGGAAATGGTTTCCAGCAGGAGCTTTGCGATGAGCGGAGCCCCGTCGGGACTGAGTGAAGTCAGCCTGGCATCGACGTAGAGGTCGCTGGTCTTGCCCGAGGCCAGGGTGAACTCGCCCCACCGCACCGAGCGGGCGCGCAGGACATCGACGAGTTGGGACTTCAGCGGATGGTCAGCGGGGTGCATCGGGCCACTCCAGGGTGTCGAGCCACTCAGTGAGTCCGTCGAGCACGACGGCTTTGTCGGGCTCGTTGAACAGTTCGTGGTAGGCGCCTTCATAGGCCACGACGGACACCGGACCTTGCCAACGGGCAGCTGCGGCGCGTCCGCCACGGGGGCTACAGATGCCGTCGGCGGTGCCCAGCATCATGCGCATCGGGATGGTGGTTGTGGGTGGGTCTTCGGCGATTCGCTCAGTGGCTGAGAACATCTCAGTGGCCCAGCGCACAGTGACGGTCGGGTAGACGTGGGGATCGGCTTCGTATGCGAGCACGACGTCGCGGTCTCGACTGATCAGTGCAGTGTCGAGGTCGGTGGGAATCGGAAGCCGAGGCAGGAATCGCGAGAGTGCGACCACAACACGCTTTCGCGGACCACTGGGCTGGCTGGCTGGCTCTACCAGCGGATTCGACAGCGCGACGCCCACGCACGTTGGCGTGATGGGCTCGCGAAGGGCATCGAGTGCGACGAGGCCGCCCATCGAATGAGCCACGAGGGCGAACGGGCCTTGGATGGTGGCGGCCGCCGTCTGGATGTCTTCGACGTAGCGATGCCAGTCCGATGTGTGACCGCGCTGTCCCTCGCTTTCTCCGTGCCCCCTCAGCTCCAGCAGGGTGACGCGGTGACCTGCGGCGAGAAGGTGTGTGATGACGTGGTCGTAGCGGCCGGCGTGCTCTGCGAGACCATGCACGAGCAACACGTTGCGGGTGCCTTCACCGTGACGAATTAAACGAAGGCGGGTGCCGTCATCCGACGCAGCACTCAAGACTTGCATGGGGACTCCAGGGTCAGCGGAGGCAGGCCCGGTGCACCGTCAGGGCGCCGGACGGTCGAGCAGTGCGAGGCTCAGCTGCGGAAATGCCGTGATGATGATGAGACAGAACAGCATCAGCAACAGGAAGGGCAGTGAGCTGCGGATGACCTTGACCACCGGGCGCTCGAACACAGTGGACGCGACGAACAGGTTGATGCCCATCGGCGGGGTGAGGTAGCCCAGCTCCAAGTTCACGATGAAGATGATGCCAAAGTGGATGGGGTCGATGCCGAAGTCGTGGGCGAT
>Ga0315321_10003847_pt1 | contig 11609 bp, 16 predicted proteins | sample M180m21515metaG_FD_203464 | JGI IMG/M metagenome (GOLD analysis project Ga0315321, IMG submission 203464) | Ammonia-oxidizing marine archaeal communities from Monterey Bay, California, United States - M1 80m 21515 | ecosystem: Environmental > Aquatic > Marine > Intertidal zone | place: USA... | reverse complement strand
TTTGCTTTCTCTTATTCACTACTCTTGTGATGCTCATTCTTCTTTCCCTTCAAAGTCAGGTGGTATGTTCTCTACTATACGTTCTTCGTCAGTTTCTTGGTATTCCATGATATAATCTTTCCGTTAGATGTCAAGCCTATACTGTTCTAGGGTTTATTGTCGCCCTCTATACAGTCTATACACGGTTCTTTATTCTCTATGACTTTCTTTATTGTATCGGCTTATTCTCTTCACGGAGTTGTTCTTTCTTTCTGGATTTAGTTCTCGCAATGTTTTGTTTCTTCTCTCTGCGTTTCTTTTCTGAGGGTTTCTCGTAGTGTTCTCTTAACCGAAGTTCTTGCATAACTCCCTCTCGTTCTAGTTTCTTTTTGAGTATCCGCATTGCTTTGGCTACATCGTTGTTTCTTACTGTGACTTCCAACTGTTATCCTTTCTATGATGTATAGTTGAATACATATTTAGTCTAGCATAAATCCGGAGCAAAGGCAAGAAAAAGTATTACTTAATGTCTAAAAAATTTCGCGGAACGGAAAAGGTCTTTGACCTTGTTGTTGGTGGTTTCAATAGGCCGCCGAACCTAAATATCTTTATATTGAAATAGAGAGGTTCAACTTGAAAAGAATACACGCATTTGGTTGTAGTTTAACTGCACAACATAACTGGAGATACTTAGAAGATGTGAACATGACTTCATACGCAGTTGCTGGTGGCTCACACAATATGCAACTTGTTTCGTATGGTAATGGTCGACACGCAGAAACAATAGGAAGAGATGATATTATCATATGGCAAATAACTGACCCGAGAAGACATGCTTACAATGTCACACCAGAAAATCTCGCAGAAACAAAGAAATTCAAATATAGTATCAAATTGTTAAAAAGAAAAGACTCAGTTTCAAAACACAATGCTGGACGCCTCGTAACAGAAAACATATACACAGGTAAAGAGATGGATATGGTCACGAGTCATTTATTTGAATACTGGTTTGAAGGTGACAATATCATAAACTATATTAGTGTAGCAAATGATATGGCCGAACTTGAAGATAATATCTATTCTCTGTTATGGTCTCTGAATGGAATAAAACGAATGAATACAAAACTTCTCGTGGTGTTTGGTTGGGACAATGGATTGCCTGATGGATGTAAAGATAAGATGATTAATTTCTTTGGTTTGAATAGTATCGCAACCATAGAACCTTCTATACTTGACTGGACATTAGAACAAGGTTATGAACAATCTTCTTCTTATCATCCCAATAAAGAGGGATATAAAGCATTCACAGAGGAAGTATTAGAACCAAAACTTAAATCATTAGGATGGATATAATGGAATTTTTACTCAAAGCAATCATTGGTGGTCTGGTTATAGCAGGAGTTGTAACAATGGCTGAACGAGGCAACCCTACAATGGGTGCTTTGATACTAGGTATTCCTCTAGCCTCGATTGTTTCTATACTCTTTATGCATTATTCTGGTGTAAGTCCTGAGGTATTCAGTCAGTTAGCCAAAGAAACAGTCTACTTTGTCTTTGTAAGTTTAATATTCTTCCCTATCTTTGCGTATATGGTTCTTTCTTACGGCTTTTGGTTCTCATTGTCTGTATCATTAACAGTTACATTTGTAGCATTGTACGGTCTTTTAAGAGCATTATAGATAAATAAATCGGATTTGTGCTTGACTTATAGCATTCATTTGTGTTATACTAACTATTATAAATTGGAGAAAGTAATGTTTAAACTAAGAAACCTAGTTCTTATTGCGGCGATTGTTACTCTAACTGGATGTTCAGCATTCACAGAGGCAGTAATTGCGGTACCAGGAACTGTTGTTGACGCTGTTGGTAGTGTTGGCTCTGCTACATGGAACCTATTAACTGGATGGATTCCAGGTGTTGGTGGTGAAGAAGTAGTTGCTACAGAAGTGGTAACTTCAGTAGTGGAGTCTAATGGATGAGAAAACTATCACAGAAGTTCCTCGCTCGTATCAAATGGAGATATGACCAATACTATGTGGGGAAGACAAAGCAACAAAGACGTGATAATGCTATGAAGATGGCAGCCAATTGGACACACGAGTATCCAACTGGAACGCCTCTTATGTATATCCGTGATGAAATACTTGCTAAGTGGGATAGAGCAGACAGAGAAGCGGCTGGTGAAACAGTCAACTACTTTGCTGAGAAGATGCCATCGTTTGATAAAGATGCTATGGCAGCCTTTAAAAACCCAAAGCAAGATTAATACCCTATCGTAACTCTAGCGATTTTAAATAATTCGAGCGTGACTCTATGTTTTTCTAGTCAAAAGCCATAGATATTTACCGACAATAAGGTAGGAGCGGTCAGAACGAAATGCTGTCGCAGAATTCGTAACCTGCAATTAATTGCTACATTATGTATTTTATTATGCGGTAAGATACAAGATGTAAGTAATATATGATACTCCTAGTATCATTATGATTGAAAGTATTTGATTGGTAAGTGTTTGAATCAAACATTTGCCAATCTTATATCATATAAAAGATAAATATTCATAGATTAATATTTGGGAGATTATATATGTCAGTTCCATACATTTATGAGTCACCTGATGGTGGCAAAACAGTTACTAGACGTAAGTTTGGTGAAAGGCGTAAGGAAACTATTCAAACTGCTGATGAAGTAGTCACAGAGTTATTTGGTGTCGAACCCGCAGTATCAACACTTACAGACGAACAAATAGAAGATAAGTTCAGTTCTATGCGTCAAAGTCTAAAAAATGCTCATACACGTGCCAAATGGACACAAGACTATACAATGTCAAGGCATGTAACTAAGGCAGAAGAACTATTACAAGAACTAGAATATGATATTCGTGTTGCCTCAGACTCGGCCAAACTAGCATTGGCAAAAATAGAACAGGAAAAAACCTAAAAAACTTGACAGATATCGATTTTATGCTATAATAATAGTATATTTAATAAAAGAGGTATCTGATATGAAAGAGAATGACTTATTTTTAGACAATTATCTTCGTAAAATCGTTAAAGATTTTGAAGGATGGGCAGAACGCTCAAGTAAAGCAGTCAGTAAAGATTGGTATACTGACCCTGCACCTCGTGTGAAAGAGTTCTCTAATGAACTAGAATTCAAATTCGGCAACAAATACATCAAAATCCTGAGTGGCGGTTCTGCTCACTCGTTTATCGTAAACACTGATAAAGATTCCAAATTTAAAAAAGGCGATATTCTAATGGCGGCTTCATGGTCGACACCAGCGAGGAACTTTCCTCGTGGGAATATCTTTGATAATGACTATAAAGTCCGTTGGACGGGAGCGTAATATGGTAACTAAGATAAGTGTTTCAGTTTTATTTGTTTTATGTATTATTGGATTTGGTGCCACTACGGCAGCATCTTTTAAAATTACCAAGTTAGAACAGAATGTAGAAGCCCATAAATTGGCAATGGTTTATGCCAATAAGGCTATTCATACACTCAATGACGAAAACAACTTTTTGAAAGATAAGGGGATTAAGTTATGAATAAGATAGCAAAGTTTTTTGATAACGAACGTGGTCAACCTTGGACTATTCGTATTGTTGACATAGGCGACAAGTACGGACGTGATGATTGTTTAGAATATGATAGTGACGAACCAGTTGTTGAGTTCTATGATGCTGATAATCTTTTTGATAAAGATGAAGCCTCTGGCGAAGTTCTCGGTCAGTTTGTTTCTAGGTATTATATTTCTACTATCGCAGATGGCGGAACAGGTGGATTAGACTTGATGGGTTATGAACCCAAGTGGAAGATATCTTCTCTTGCTATGAATTCTGTCCGTGAATACTTAATGGCTTTCGCTAATGCGGAAGGATGGACATGGGAAGAAGACGGAATGTTCTCTACTAAGTTCTATAGAACTGGCGAGATGATAGCATAACATCACTACTAGTTTAAATACAGGAGCCGAAAGGCTCCTTTTTTGTATCTGCTAAATAGGATTATGGCTAAACTAGAACGCATCAATGTAAATTTATATGGAGGAGTTCCGAAGTATTCTGTGCCTTGTATAAACATAATTAAAACTGGATGCGAGGGCGATGCTCAACGTCAATCTAATCATGGTGGTGAAGACCGAGCAGTTTTGTTATATTCAATGGAAAGAATAGAAGAACTTCAACAAGCAAAACATCCTATAACTCCCGGCTCAACAGGCGAGAACTTAACAATACGAGGACTAGATTGGGCATGTCTTAAAGAAGGAACTATTATAAAAATAGGTGAAGTAAAACTTCAACTTACATTTAAAGCGCCACCTTGTCCAGGAATAAAAGAATCATTCTTTGATTATGCTTGGAGTATATGTAACGATAGATGGTGTGCTAAAGTTCTAAAAGAAGGTATGGTGAACATAGATGATGAAGTGTCGATGCTCGGTGCATATCCTAGGCTTGTAGTGAATGAGGATTGGTGGTAAGACTTTAGTTCGTAGTTTATAATTAACAACGTATTTATAAATAACAGAGTATATTAATCAAATATGCGTAGTTTATTAGAGGAGCAACCTTATGAATTTCATCAGAACAATGTTAGTCGTTACGCTGGCGTCAATGTCAACAATAACATTTGCCGACACTACAAGCAGTGGTTCTACAACAAACGACCAAACAAACACATCTGGTTCTAATACAACTATAACCGGCGGTTATTCATCTGAAAGTACAACTACGTACGCAGACGGTTCAACAAACGACACAACGAGTACTACAAACAGTACGACAAACAATAATAACAATACTAAAGTTCCAGTTCCAACTGCATCAGCACCAAGTATGAGTGCTTACTCACAGGATATATGTGCTACAGGACAATCAACAGGTATTCAAACACCAGTAGTTGGTTTCAGTAGCGGCTCTACAACTCGTGATATGAACTGTGAACGTATGAAACTATCTAAACTTCTAAACGATTATGGTATGAAGGTAGCCGCCGTGGCTATCCTTTGTCAGGACCCTAGAGTGTTTGAAGCAATGGAGCAGGCAGGAACTCCATGCCCATTTGAAGGCAAGATTGGTGGAGCGGCAGTCAAACAATGGAAGAAGTACGACATCGAAAGACCAGACTACGACAAGTATGTTGAGAAGATGGATGACAGATTAAAGATTGATGAACGTATTGCTAAAGACGAAGGCACAATCGCAGAGAATGAATCATTGAAGACAAACATCAAAGACGTAGCAGACCAAAATTCACAACTACAAAAAGATATTGATAAACTTAAGAAAGTTCAAGCAGAACTAATAGCGGCTCAGAAAGCAGAGATTGAACGTCTTCAACAATTAGTAGCAGACAAAGAGGAAGAAGAAAGACAAGCGGCTATAGATGCGGCAGCGTTATCTGTTGAAGAACAAGAAGCGGCTGATTGGGCTGATGCTGAACTAGACAGACTAGAAGCAATGGCAAAACTACACACAGATGTAGAAGAACTGGATGATGGTACAGTCATTGAAGAAACAGAAGACGGCAGAGTAAAACTAACTATACCAACACACGGAAGGTAAAATGTGGAAGTTGCTTCCTACAATCCTATTACTTCTAATAGTAGCCTATACTGACGTACAAGCAGAGACAACACAAGTAACGTCAGTCACATGTGTTGACACTTCAAATAGTCCAGAGACGGGCGACATAACAACAGTATGTACAACTACTGTAGTCACAACTGTAACAACTCCTGAATCAACAACAACCACAACAACAGTATCAGAAAATCTTACAGACACTGGTGATATACTATCAAACTCAACTTTTGGAACAAGTGGCACCACGTTTGATGATACAGGCTGGACTATTGAAAACAACACAGGCGCTCATAATGGTGCTGGCAGTACAGGTGGAAGTCAAACAGGTGGTGTAGTTGCAAGTGGGCACGAAACAAACATATCACAAACTGTAACATCTGTTAAGACTGTAACTGGTATGTCAGAAGCAGAAATACAACATGGATTCAAATCAACATTATCAGCAAAGTTATGGTTTTGGAATTCTCAGACTAACAAGATAACACTTAAACAAACTATCACAGATAATAATGGCAACACTACTACACAAACAAGAGTTCTCACTGATACAGGTTGTGGATATAGTAACTGTGGTGTATGGGAAGCCTTTGATGATACTTACATACAAGGCTCTAACTCAGCAACTGACTTCTCTATTAAAGCAGAAGTAGAAAATGAGGTAGTTACTGGCTCTACAGGTGGACATAGAGGACCAGATATCGATGATATAGAATTAAATATACAACACAACGAAATTACAACAACAACAAATACAGTAGCCGCAACCTCGTCTTCATCAACTGCAACTACGTCAGCAACAACAATTTCATATTGTTGGCAACAAACACCATCAACATGTGCTGGCGACCAGCCAGGTGTAGATGATATCGAAGAAGATATTGTAGAGGCAGTTGATGATATCGAAGTTGAAGAAGTAGTGGAAGAGGTGACAGTTATCAATGTCACAAACTTAGATGTTGAGGAACTTACAATCGTTGATGTTACAATGGATGAAGCCATAGAGATGGAATTAACTGTTGACCCAGAACAAACATTTGAAGAAGCATTCACTAACATAATAGAAGAAGCAGGAATGGAAGAAGAGTTTGAAGCCGCATTAGAAGATGAGGGCATCACAGAAGAACAATTCTTTGAAGAAGTAGAAACTGTCATGGAAGAAGAGATGGGTACACCAGAAGTAACTGTAGAAGATACACCTATTGTAGAAGACACTCCTGTCATTGAAGATACTCCTGTTGTTGAAGATACTCCTATAGAAGAAACTCCAACAGTAGAAGAGGAAGCACCAGTTGTCGAAGAAGAACCAACTGTTGAAGAAGAATCTGAACCATCTGAAACTCCAACTGTTGAAGAAGAACCTACTGAAACAGAAACAGAAACAGAGACAGAAACAGAGCCAACAGTAGAAGAAGAAACACCAACTGAAACAGAGACAGAAACAGAGCCAACAGTAGAAGAAGAAACTGAAACTGAAACTGAAACTGAAGAAGAAACTGAGGTTGAAGAAGAAACTGAAGTTGAAGAAGAAACTGAAACTGAGACAGAAGAAACAGAAACAGAAGAAACTGAAACTGAGACAGAAGTTGAAGAACAAGATGAGACTGAGGCTGATACTGAAGTGGATGAGGACAGTGAAGTAGAAGTAGATGAAGTTGAAACAGAAGCCCAAATTGAAGAAGTACAAGCAAGTATCGAAAGAGTCATTGCTCGTATCGAAGCAAACCTTACTCGTATTGATTTAAAACTAAAAGCAACATCTTTTGTACTTGCTAAAGCAATGCAAGACCAACAACCAGATATGACAGAGTATACAACTCAATCATTTTACGACCCTATACAAATACCAGATGCGACGGACTGGTATGCTGAGAGTACAATTTTAGATGTATACGGAAGGTCAATCTATCAGGATGCAAACTTAGATGAGTATGCCAGAAATGACCCAATGGCAGTATATGAGGAAGAGATAAATACAACCAACGAAAACATAAGCCGATTAGAGGCAGAACTACAGGAGTTAGAAAATGAACTTAATGAATAAATTAACAACATACGCATCTCTCATTGGCGTCATCGGTGCAATCGGTGGTGGCTTTTATGCCTGGGGAGAGTTTAATACTCGCCTTGATGCGATTGAAAGTAAGAAAGCAGTAAATGTTTCTCCACTTGAAGATAAGATTGTATCTATGAATGAGAAGGTCTCAGCATTAGAAGTAGACTTGATTGATAGAATCACTGCTTTAAAAGAACAAGTAGAAGCAGGAAACGAACTAGACTTAGTTGAATTAGAGTTAGCAATCGAAGAAGTCGAGGTAGCAATCTCAGTAAAACTAGATGGCATCGGCACAGACTTGGGAGCAATGAAAGATACTTTAACTGAAATGGACAAGAAGGTACGTATCGTTGAGAAAGAAAACGAACTACAAGACCAGAAGATTGAATCAAATAGATTGAAAGCGTCAAATCCTTTAGCAGGTTAATATGAATAATATAGAACGACTAAACAGAAAATGGATTAATGTGCTTCTTTTCATGGCATCATTTTTGATTGCTTGGGAAATTGGGCTATACTTAATGACTTAATACAAAAGTATATAAATACTTTTATACTCACAAAGACGTAGGAAAAGAGGGAGTGAATTTAGATTTATCGAACAAGTTAGATAATATAAAAGATGCCATTTATGGCAAAACCAAGATTGAACTAGAGCGAGACAAGAAATATGAATCACGATGGGTGTGGTATCATACTTTCTTAGCCGCTGAAATCTTTGTAACAAATATATTACTAATAATAATTATATATAAACTATAATACTAAGACCATAAATACTAGTATGATTTTAACATTGTTAGGAGAGAAGCAATGACATCGAAAGAATTTACGGTAGAAGGATATGAACGTATCATTCACATAGAACACGATGAGTCGGGTCTTGACGCATTCATCGTAATTCATAATACAACATTAGGTCCTGCTATCGGTGGGATTAGATGCCATAATTATTCCACAAACACAGCACAGTTAGACGATGCTATGCGTTTGAGTGAGGGCATGACTTTTAAGAATGCCGCGGCTGGATTAAATCACGGTGGCGGAAAGACAACCATCAACGCATTAAAAATCAAAGACAGGGCGTTAGCATATCAAATATTAGGACAAGCAGTAGAAGAACTCAAGGGTGCATACATATGTGCTGGTGATGTTGGTACTACTGTTGAAGACTTATTCAAAGTCAAAGATGCGACAGAGTATGTTGCTGGTATATCACTAGACAGTAGTTTGCCAACGGCACTAGGAACTCACACAAGTATCAAAGCATTACTCAAAAGAGATGGACTGAAAACGAAAGACCAAACATTCACAGTTCAAGGTCTAGGCAAAGTAGGTAAGCATCTAGTTGAAATGTTAGATGGTAAGATAGAAGCCTATGACCCATTTGTTACAGACTTAGATGGAGTAACTCATATAGAAGAAAACAATCTTCTAAACGGTGAGTTCTTTGTTCCTTGTGCGTTGGGTGGTTCACTAAACGGATTCTCACTTGCATCAATCAAATCAAAATATGTTTGCGGTAGTGCAAATAATGTATTCGGGTCAAGAAAAGATATCATAACAGCACACGATATGGGAATAAAATATGTTCCAGACTTTATCGCTAACTGTGGTGGTGTCGTAGCAGTTGCTTTAGACTTTGAAAGGAAAGATTACAAGACTGCACTCACAACTGGTCTTACTAAAAGAATTAATAAGATTTTAGATAAGGCTGAATCTGATAATATTCCTGTTCAACATGCGGCAGAAGAATTAGCCAATAATCGTCTAAAGTAACGCTACTTCATAAATACTACTAATTAGTATAACGAAAGGAGGATATAGATGAGTACAGAGTTAGTGCATAAGCATATTATATTAAGAATAGAAGCCAACAAACCACCAGAAGAAAATGAATTAAAAGCGTGGATGATTGAACTTGTAGATAAAATCGGAATGAAAGTTCTAGCAGGGCCTATCTCAGCAAACATAGATTACATGCCTGGCAACAACGGACCAACTTGTGTTGTTATTATTGAGACATCACATTTCGCATGTCACGTATGGAATGACGTTGACCCAGCCCTAATACAATTGGATGTTTATACATGTGGTCCTTTTGACCCAAAGAAAGTAATCGAACACATTCAAGTTTGGGACCCAGTCAAAGTGGAATACAAATATTTAGATAGAGAGTTTGGATTAAATGAGATAGAGATTTAACTATCTGTTGTACCAATCGATTTTTTTAATTCCACTCGTTACTTCTATGAAGTTGTCGTATCTATATGCAAAACGAGATGAGTACTGAGTTCTGTTCCATATTATTTGATAATTACCTATCAGTGCTGGTTTCATATACTGCAACATAGATGTCCAATCATCATGTGTTTTATTATTTAATCTCTGAATCTCTTCCATTAACGCATCTAATCTTTCACCATCATCAACTATTTTGTCATAGTCGTGGTTAATCCAATTATCAAACACATTATATCCGTGTTCTCTTAATGCCTCTATTGTTCCTTTTTGTGCCCAAGTAACAAAGGGCATAGCACATATAAATGGCTTATATGATTTCTCAGATAAGAATGGAGTAGCATCATCAACATGAGAGTTTGGAACCCATGTCTCTGATATTATTTGAAAATAACAATCCTTGACATGATTAAAATTTATGTCAAAGGCTTTATTAATATTTAAGTCTTCATCATCGGAGATTCGCACTTCATCTGAAGACATAATATCATTCCACGCATCCCAATCTTGTTTACGAAGAAGTCCTAGATGTTTACTACTTTCGAATCTTTGCAAGAAATTTTCACGTTCTAGTTTAAGTCTTTTCTTATCGTTCTCTTTATTCTTTCCATAGTTCTCTTCACCATAAATCGTAGCCCATTTACCCCAACTATATGAGGTGTTAGTGAGAAGTCCTGCTTCTTTTAATCTTGTAAGAAGTATGGCTCTGTACCATCTTGGTTGACGGTTATATGAAAGAGCATGATACTTTCTCTTCTTTTTATCATCGATGTCTTTGAGTTGTTGTTCGAATCCATTATTCCATGGACTTGATTCCATCTTTCTATCTCTGGGAGAGTATGTAAGTTTAGTAATATGAAATGTAAAGAGTTCCCAGTAATTAGTGAAGCACACAGAGATTTCAGACTGTCTATTCATAAATTCTGGATTCCATATTCCCGTTATCCACACTATCTTTGATTTCTCTACGCCCATTATCTCACTGATATAATCCCAGTCAACATCATTGTATCCTTCCATAGAATAATCTAAGATAAGATACTTACATTTACCCGATGCTAAATCTTCGTGTACTTGCTTTGGTATTAAACCATCTCTGTACTTTGCAATTCCAGTTGTAACTTTACTAGGGTCTCTAGGTAGGTGTCTTTTAAATGCATCTTGTATTCCGAACTCTTCGTTTGGAAATAATCTGATTACATCATTTCCTATATGTTCGCCATCACGGCGTTCTTCTGCACTGACTATATAATAAACAACATAGCCAAGGTCAGACATATCATCTTTTATGCCAGTAACTGGCAAGTATACTAATTTGTTTTTCTCCATGATTCTATTTATGATAAATAATATCAGTAGTTAATTATTTTATCAAAGGAGTTAAAATGAAAATAGGCGTAATTGGTGTAGGTAGATTAGGACAAGACTGTGCCGAAGTAATGGCAGAGAATGGTCACGAAGTATCAGGATATGATATTAATCCATTTGAGTCTGACTCAATCACTCAAGTAGAAACAATAGAAGAACTGGTCAAAGACAAACAATATGTATTTGTTTCTGTACCAACCCCTCACGACCCTGCATATGATGGTAGCACACCAGCAATGCACTTAGAACCCAAAGACTTTGATTACACAATCGCTAAGAGTGTAATAGAAGAAGCCAATACTTATATGAATGATAGTCAATCTATTATTCTTATTTCTACAGTAATGCCTGGTACTATCAGAAATCAAATCATTCCACTA
>Ga0315321_10003846_pt1 | contig 11609 bp, 9 predicted proteins | sample M180m21515metaG_FD_203464 | JGI IMG/M metagenome (GOLD analysis project Ga0315321, IMG submission 203464) | Ammonia-oxidizing marine archaeal communities from Monterey Bay, California, United States - M1 80m 21515 | ecosystem: Environmental > Aquatic > Marine > Intertidal zone | place: USA... | reverse complement strand
ACATAGCTAACCTAACTCTCTCATCATCAAATAATCTTGAGAGATCACTAGCTACAGAAGCCCATGGCTTTAGTATGGTTGCAACTTTCATTGCTCTCTTAGTAAACAAATCAGATGGACCCTTCCAGGGAGTCTGCAAACATATTCGAGAATAATCTAGTTTCTTCCTATTTTCGAGCACATACTTCTCAAAACCTTCCGCATTTTTATCTCCAGATAATTCTCTGATTCTCTCGGTCATTTGATCTAAATTAGATGTTGCATCTATGAAACCCCCTGCTCCAAACGTTAGACGATATGATGGGTCCAGAGGAATAAGTCCAAGATCAGAATGTGCATCTCTACCTATTGCTTGGAAGATTTCTTCTATGACTTCAGGGTAATGGAAAAAGGTAGGGCCTCTGTCAAACCTAAATCCGTCCATCTCTACAATCTTAGTACGCCCACCTACTTCAGAAGATTTTTCTAACATTGTTACTTTAACGCCAGAATGAGCCAATAACAGAGCAGATGCAAGCCCACCAGGACCTGCTCCTACAATTAAGACATCTTGAGAAGTTGATACACTCATAGTTATGCTAACGACACTACAGATATAAAAAAGCGTTTTTTATTTCAGTCAATTATTATTATTAATATCGAAAAAAACAAGATTGAAATTTTATTCTGAACAAGTCTTAATATACCTCTTCGGAAATCTGTATTTACAAAAAATACATCTATTAAATAGTCTAATATTTCCGCCACGAGTTTATGCACAAAAGAAATGCATTAATTGCCCTAATAATGACTGCCTGTCTGATGACGATGCCAATAGCTATGGCTGATTCAAGCGAAGACATACCCACTAATGCTACCAACACAGGAGTACATGACACACTAGTCGATGCTCTTGTGCAAGCTGATCTAGTAAGTACATTGCAAGGGGATGGACCATTCACAGTGTTTGCTCCAACAGATCAAGCATTCGCTGATGCTGGAATTGACTTGTCAACATTTGACACAGACGAAGAGATTGCTGTTCTAACAGATATCTTACTTTACCATGTTTACACAGCAGGTGCAGTCTATGCAGCTGATGTAACAGATGGACTAACTGTAGCAATGGCCAACGGAGATGATGCATCATTCACAGTTGCAGATGGAACTGTAATGATTGGAGATGCTACTGTAACTACAGCTGATGTTGTGGCATCAAACGGTGTTATCCATGTAATCGACAAGGTACTAATGCCACCAGCTGACTTGGTAGATATTGCAGCAGTTGCAATGTCAACAGGAGTACATGACTCATTAGTTGCTGCTCTAGTAAAGGCTGACTTAGTAACTACAGTGCAAGGAGATGGACCATTCACAGTATTCGCTCCAACAGATCAAGCATTCACTGATGCTGGAATCGATTTGGATACATTCACAACTGATGAAGAAATCGCTGCTTTGACAGACATCTTACTTTACCATGTTTACTCTGGAGCAGTATATGCAGCTGATGTAACAGATGGTCTAGCAGTAAAAATGGTTAATGGAGATTATGCTCAATTTACAGTAACAGAAGGAACTGTAATGATTGAGGATGCTACAGTAACTGCAGCTGATGTTATGGCATCAAACGGTGTCATCCATGTCATCGATAAGGTACTAATGCCACCTGCTCCTTACACAGGAGTCGGTATTTGCTATAACAGCGTAACACACATGATTGCTGCAGGAGCTTCAATGGAAGAATGTGGAGCATACATGTATGTAGAAAACTACAGTATGGGTGGAGAAGAGTTTACTGGATGCTACAACACTGTATCTCACGTACTGAGTGATGATACACAAGCAACCTGTGAATCATACATGTGGACACCTCCGGTAGATATTGCAGTAACTGCAATGTCAACAGGAATACACAATTCACTGGTTAATGCACTATCAGCATCTGGATTAGTTGCTACATTACAAGGCGATGGACCATTCACAGTGTTTGCTCCAACAGATCAAGCATTCGCTGATGCTGGAATTGACTTGTCAACATTTGACACAGACGAAGAGATTGCTGTTCTAACAGATATCTTACTTTACCATGTTTACACAGTAGGTGCAGTCTATGCAGCTGATGTAACAGACGGACTAACTGTAGCAATGGCCAACGGAGATGATGCTTCATTCACAGTAACTGATGGAACTGTAATGGTTGGAGATGCTACTGTAGTGTTGGCTGATGTACCTGCATCAAACGGCGTAATTCATGTCATCGACAAGGTGCTAATGCCACCAGCTGACTTGGTAGATATTGCAGCAGTTGCAATGTCAACAGGAGTGCATGACTCATTAGTCGCTGCTCTAGTAAAGGCTGATTTGGTTGCTACATTACAAGGTGATGGACCATTCACAGTATTCGCTCCAACAGATCAAGCATTCACTGATGCTGGAATCGATTTGGATGCATTCACAACTGATGAAGAAATCGCTGCTTTAACAGATATCTTACTTTACCATGTTTACACAGTAGGTGCAGTCTATGCAGCTGATGTAACAGACGGACTAACTGTAGCAATGGCCAACGGAGATGATGCTTCATTCACAGTAACTGATGGGACTGTAATGATTGGAGATGCTACTGTAACTACAGCTGATGTTATGGCATCAAACGGTGTAATCCATGTCATCGACAAGGTACTAATGCCACCAGCTGATGAACCAGTTATCCCGGAAGGATGTGACTTCGTAATCGGATTAAGTGAGGATGGAATGGCTTTCGACAATACTGATCTAAGTATTGCTGTAGGACAAACTGTATGCTGGATTTGGAATGATGCAGCTATGGCACATAACGTTGCACAAATCAGAGAAGAAGGAGATACTACAAGAGATGTAGCTGGAGAATACAGCGGTACAGCAGCTACAACTGTTGATTATCGTATCACCTTTACGGAAGATGAAACATTCTATTACATCTGTGAACCTCATGCATCTATGGGAATGAACGGACATGTAGTTGTTGGAACTGGTATCAGTGAAGCACCTACGAATGTAGTAGATTCGGATGATAATACCCCAGGATTTACAGCGGGTATTGCTGCAATAGCACTAATCAGTGCATTGGTTGTCGCTGGCTCACGCCGTAGATAATCGGACTTCGACCCAACCGTCGAGCTCTCTCGTCTCGTGGACGACGAGAGGGCTCGGCCTCCTTAGGGAGCCAACAATTCGTCCATATAATGGAAATAAAGGAAATGGAGACCATTCCTTTATTTCACCACTATTAAGATCATATCTTGTTTGATGTAATGGACAAGTTATACACTCATCATTTATTTTTCCGCCATATGCTAAAGGCCACGCCATATGTCTACAAAGTGCATCAGTTGCATAAATTCTAGATGATTCTCGAACAACCATTAGACTTTTGAGACCTATGCGGAGCATCTTTTTTTTGCCTAACTTTAACTTCTCACTTTTGATAACTGGGTGCCATACGTCACTCTCTAACGGTAAATCCATAATGAAGTCAAGGAGTATTATGACTTTTGAATGTCTGTAATTCAAAAAAAAATTCAGAATATCATTTAAGGTTAGTTAAACCACCATCTACAGGTATTATGTCGCCAGTCATCCAATCAGGAGCATCTTTGATTAGCCATTCAGCAACAGATGCAATATCATCTGCATTCCCTATACTTCCAACTGGATGCATGTCTTCACTAATTTTTCGACTTTGATCATTTGATAGTAAGTGAGCTGATAAGGGAGTGTCTACTAACCCTGGAGAAATTACATTAATTCTAATTCCTCTTTTGGCATAATCAGCAGCCGCGGCACGGGCAAGCCCTTCGACACCTGCTTTGGCTGCAGATATAGCAGCATGATTTGGCATACCCAATGATGCTGCTGCTGATGAGAAAAGCACTATTCGCCCACCGTTTCCTCTCATCATTATTTTGGCGGTTGCTCTGATGACATTGAAAGAAGTAACTAGATTCTGGTTAATAGTTTCTGAAAATTGTTCAGAACTAGTTGCATGGAGTGGACGGAGGAAAATTGAACCTACTGAATTTACCACAGCATCTACTGAACCATAAGTCTTGTTAATTTCCATTGCTTTAGATTGGACTTCATCAGCGTTAGTTGCATCAAGAGGGATGATTTCTATAGACTCATGATTTGATACTTCACGTAATTTATCAATATCCCTAGCGCTAATGATAACCTTCCATCCATTACCTAACATTCTTTTTGCAATTTGTGACCCTATTCCTCCAGATCCACCTATAATCCATATAACTTTTTGTTGAGATTCAGTCATTTTTACACGCCCTATAATTGATTGATTTTTGCATCTAAACTAAGTCCTGTTCGGAACTCTTGTAAATACGGCCCCATGGATTCAATAAGTTTAACATCGGGGTGAGTCCTTAGTACTAAACCATCTAAATACATTAAAGCACGAATAATTGGAAATGCTTCTTCACCAAAATCTGCACCTGCTTTTTCTACTGCTGCTTGTACAGTCTGCATCATAATTCTTGTAAGGCTCTTTTCACCTACAGTTTGGTTCTCAAAACCATCATAAATTTCATTCATTTTTTTGTAATAAACATCTAAATTATTAGAAGTCAATGGCGAATCTGAAAGACCCAACAATGAGTCAAAGGCTTCTTTAAAATTATTATCAGATAATTGTTCAAAAAATTGGAATAGTGACAAATTGACCTTAGAAGGAGCATGACATATCGCTCCATTGTCTATGAATACAAATTTACCATCATTATCAATAATGCAATTCCCTGGATGTAAATCACCATGAAATGTTCCAATTCCAAAAAGATAAGCACCATGAATCCTGAATAATTGTAGTAATGTATCCCAACTAAGAGATTTTTCTTCTATTCCTTCTTCCAAAGATTTCCCTTCGATAAATTCTGAAACTAAAACATCTTCATTAGATAATTCAGACCAGTATTTCGGAAACCTGAGCATTTCCATAGAAAAATTTTTAGAAATTTCATTCTTTATGCCGTCTAGCTCTTGGGCTCCTTTGATTTCATTACGAAGATCAAGTTCTCTCGTAGTATAGTCTGCAACATGATTTAGTAAAGCCACTGGATTGCCAACTCTACGAAGTTTTCTATTAAAGAATAAAAATATGCGCAACCATCGCCTCATTCTTTCAACATCCCTCCTGAATGTCTTAGAATTTTGATTTTTGATTATCTTGACTACTACTTTTTCTCCTGTTTTTAATTTTGCAAGGTGAACTTGTCCGACTGATGCAGCTGCTAATGGTTCCTTCTCAATTTTTTCAAATGCTTCAAAGAAGCCTTCAGGTGCACGAAGTTCAAGATTCGCAAATACATCTTCCGATGGAATACTCGCTGCGTGTTGATACAATTGCTGTAATTGTCTACATTTTTCAACGCCAATTAGGTCGGATCGGAGGGCAAAGATTTGAGCAAGTTTGACTGACAATAGCCCCTGTTTTTGAATCCAGTCGAGATCTGCTGGCTTCTTTTTCAAAATTTCACGCATGAAAAATAAGAATGTCAGTAACCTCACAAACGATTCTGAGCGTTAACTGATATAATAGGTCGTATATTACCGTATGAAAAAATGAGACAATTTAATCAATATTATGCATCTATGAGTTCATTATAATCTCATAACGACTATGGAATCCTGAATCGTTATCGCCAATTATTCGATTGATTTTAATTCCGTCTCTTGATTCATATCTAGATGAAATTGCTCCCTCAATAATACCGTCATCTAACGCCCATAAAGGCAGTTTGTCTTTCGAATTATTTTGTTGTAATTTGACATCAATATGGAAAACTGGATCAATATCGTAGTTTAATAATCCTAGGCCGGAAAATTCCCACCAATCCATCATCTCGTTGAGGTATTCAACATCACCCTTAATATCCTTCATTGAAAAAGAAAGTTCTTCACCAATTCTCATACCAACTTGCCTCAATAAAGTCTCAATATCAATTCCGAAAGCTGCGAGACTTTGGACTCCTCCCGTTTCTAATTTCTTTCTCGCTTGATTAATTTCCATACCCGCGTTGAGAATAGATTCTGGATCGAAAGGAGTGTCTTCAGTCGGTAAATCATCATTGACATCAAGAATTTCTCGTATACGCTCTAAAAATGAACCACTCTCGAAGGTGAGTTTGAGTGGATCAACAATTCTATTCTCTGTAAATCTTTTAGATGCCGAATCAAGAGGAATTCCTTCTGACCATATTGATTCTACAAGATTCGCCCATGAACTTGAAAAATCAGGAGACTCAATTACAAGAGCTGCATCTTCTTTACCACGTCCTACTGGATTTTCTTCCATATTGAGGTATTGAATAGTTTCTAAATCATCCATCAATGCACCCTGGGCCTCAAGATTTTCTGTATGTCTCACCTCAATTCCATCATTTAATTCACCATAGAAACGAAGTGTTCGACGATCTAGTTGACCTATTACTCGAATCTTTATTCCTCGGCTAGCGGCATTATTAACAGCAGTAATAGCTGGACTTCTACAAAGATGCAAAATTCCAAATTTGCCCAATAATAATATCAAATTATCATTTGAATCATCTGCCATCTTTTCTATTCTCTTCATGATGTGAGTACGTTCTTTTAGAACAGCGAATTTAGGATTTAAATGAGTACTTTCTTCTTCAGTTTTACTGAACTTAAGTGAATTTGGATTTACTTTAACTTCTTCATATGCTTGTTCGATTCTTTGAAGTTGTAACTTTCTTATCCCTATAAGATGTTCAACTGCTTCACCAATTGGTGGGCAAGAAAATCTCATTGGTCTATCAGCAGTAGTTTTTACTAGTCCGATTGCCTGTAATTTTTCTAAAGAATTGTAAGCGTCAAGACGAGTTGTTTCCAACTCTTTAGCTAACTCACTAGCTTTCAAATTAGATTTTGATGAAAGAACGAGAACTGCTTTAATCTCTCTATCATTAAGTCCCGCATCACTGAGAATAGTTTCCCAGCTCATTTGAAATCTCCCCGTTCTGTGACATCACTCATTGCAGCAAGTATCTTGGCAACATGGTTACGAGGCCTAAATAACCAATCATATACGTAATGTATCTGTCTATCAGGACCTATGACGAATGAGGACTTGGCTGGAAATTGTCCTAAATAATTCGCCACACCAAATAGTTCCGCTACTGTTCTATCTGAATCCGATAATAAGGGAAATGGTAAACCCAATTCTTCTTTGAATTCTTTGTGATCTGAGATAGAATCTTGGCTAATTCCAATCACCTCTGCAGGAGGTGTCAATGAACGAAATAATTCATATTGCTCTTTGAAACTCAAACATCCTCTTTTGCAAGTTGGTGAGCCATCTTTGGCATAGAAGAAAACAACTTTCCAACTACCATCAAGGTCTGATAAATTAAACTCATTTGAATCACTATCTAGTAGAGTAAAATCAGGTGCAATGTCGCCAGCGGTGATTGTCATGTTACGAGCCCCCGTCATTTGCCTCAAATACTTACTCAACATCCAAAAGATGGCCCATGCGTATTTTTTTAGTGTGTAAGTAATCTCTATTCGTTGCACAAAGGCCACTAATGTGAGAGACCCTATCAGACACTGCTATACCATTATCTTTCAATCCATTGACTTTGAGAGGATTGTTCGTCATTAAACGCACTCTAGTTATTCCTTTCTTTTTCAACATCTTCGCAGCAATCTGATAATCTCTCGCATCAGCAGGTAAACCCAGAGCTAAATTTGCATCGAGTGTATCATATCCATCATCTTGTAAGTTGTACGCCTGAATTTTTGCTTCGAGACCTATTCCTCTACCCTCTTGTCTGAGGTATACTATTGCTCCTGCACCTTCTCGTTGAATTAATCTCATTGATTTTTTAAGTTGCGCTCCACAATCACATTTTAAGGACCCAAAAGCATCTCCTGTCAGACATTCTGAATGTATTCGAATTAACGGATTTACTGATTGAGAAAAACCTTCTACATACAGCAATGCATGCTCGAATCCTTGATCGTCAGTTGTAACTGCAATTCTAAAGTCACCACTGTCTGTAGGGAGGTGGGCATCCGAATCAATATCCTTAGGGTTTAACGGCTTTCTAATTTGTATGGTCATAAGCACGCCTCGGCTTATTCACTTATGAATTAGTGTTTGTTTCTGGTACTTTCATAAAACACTTGGTTATATGCTAGATAGTGGGTGAGATATCATGATGCACGAGTATTTCACATCTAGTGAACTCAAAAATTCTCGTGTCCGTACTGTAAGTCAGCATGAAATCAACCCTAATGGTAGATTCATATTGTATTGGATGACGGCATGTAGAAGATACAACTATAACGCTTCATTAGATTATGCAATTTCTCTTTCAAAAGAACTCAGTAAACCAATTCTGGTAGTAGAAGCCGTTTCAATTACGCACAAGTTTGCTAATGACAGAATTTTATCTTTTATGATTCAAGGTATGATGAATAATTCCAGGGATTTTGAGGAAAATAATATTACTTATATTCCTTGGGTAGAAATTAAACAAAAGGCTGGAGATAAGATGTTACTTTCTTTGTCTAAGCATGCTAGCTGTGTTATTTTAGATGATTATCCAACTTACACGCCCAACAAGATATTGAGGGCTGCTCCGAAAATACTGAAATTACGTGTAGATGCAGTAGATTCAAATGGTATTCTTCCGATGATATGGGCTGAAAAAGAGTTTACAACAGCATATTCTTTCAGGAAATATATGCAAAAAAATCTGGTAGATGCATTACAAACAATTCCAGCTATGAACTCTATGGATGGTGTAGAAGATAACTTGTCATTGACTTCAGATGATTTGGAATTCTTGAGAGAAGAAACGGATCTTGAGGCTACTCCTCTAGAGTGGTTGTGGAGGGTTGCTGAAGGAGGCACTGTGGGGGATCGTGCTATGGCTGATTTCCCGATAGATCATAGCGTTCCTGCAGTAAAAGAAACTATTGGCGGCATTGATGAAGCAAGAATGAGATTACAAAAGTTCTTGAATTATAAATTGAACAAATATAGTATTGATAGAAATAATCCTGATACGCCGGCAGTTAGTGGTTTATCTCCTTGGTTACATTTCGGCCATATATCCTCATTTGAAATAATTAAGAAAGTCTTTGATAAAGAAAATTGGAGCGTTGGTTCATTAAATCATGAAGATACAGGTAAAGGCACAAGAAGTGGATGGTGGGGGACTTCCGAATCTGCTTCATCTTTCCTAGATCAAATTATTACATGGAGAGAGCTAGGATTTAATTATGCTTACAATAGAATTGATCATGCAACTATTGAAACTATACCTAACTGGGCTAAAATTTCAATGAGTGAACATATAAATGACGATCGAACTCTATATTCTCTTGAAGAATTGGAACAGGCAGAAACTCATGACGAAATATGGAATGCATCTCAAAGAGAATTAGTTAGAACAGGTCAAATGCATAATTACATGAGGATGTTATGGGGGAAAAAAATCTTAGAATGGTCTCCTGATCCTGAAACTGCTGCTGAAAGAATGATCTACATTAATGATAAGTGGGCATTAGATGGAAGAGACCCAAATTCATACACTGGGATATTTTGGGTTCTAGGTCGCCATGATAGAGCATGGGGGCCGGAGAGACCAATATTTGGGAAAGTCAGATATATGTCGTCGGAATCGGCAATGCGGAAACTAAAACTAAAAAATTATCTTGAAAGATATGCTAAAGAAGATACTATGACATTAGCCAAATTTGGATGATAATATGACTAAATATAAACATGAGACGGTGGTTGATGCCGATATAAAATCTACCTTTGATTGGTTTGAACATGAAGGATCATTTAGGAGATTAATGCCTCCTTGGGAAGTTGCAGAAGAAGTTCGGGCGGATGATTCATTAGAAGTTGGTTCTCAAAGAATTTTCAGATTTCCTGCACCGGGTATACCATTTGTGAATATGACATGGGTCGCTGAGCATACGGGTTACGACAAACCTAATTATTTTGCAGATACAATGGTTAAAGGACCATTCTGGAAATGGGATCATGATCATTATCTTACCGAAAAAGAGGGGGTTACGACAGTAGTTGATGATGTTACATACAGCGTACCTTTTGGACCAATAGGAATGTTAGTTGATAAAATTCTTGGAGGGTCCTTGGTTACTGGACGAATCTCCTCAATGTTCAAAGCAAGAGAATTAAGACTACAAAGAGATATGCGCGAACATTCAAAATTTTCCACTATACCAAAAAAGAAAATTCTAATTGCTGGTTCTTCAGGACTGATTGGCACACAACTTGTAGCCTTCTTAGATACAGGCGGGCATGATGTTTGGAGGCTTGTTAGAAGACCCGTCAAAGAAGGAAGTAAAGAATTGAGTTGGGAACCAGATAAAGGTATTCTCAATTCAAGCGATATAGAAGGGTTTGATGTAGTAATCCATCTAGGTGGAGCGGGTATCGGAGACAAGAGATGGAGTAAGAAAAGAAAGGCTCTAATTGTAGACTCTAGGAGAGAAAGTACAACACTGTTATCCGATACAATGAGTAAACTTGAAAATAAGCCTGAGGTATTCATTGTAGCTAGTGCAATAGGTTACTATGGTAATAGAGGTGATGAAGAGCTTACAGAAGAAAGCCCCCCAGGCGAAGGTTTCTTGACCGATACTGTAATTGATTGGGAATCATATGCAGATTCTGCCAAAGAAGCAGGTATTAGGGTAGTAAATACAAGGAACGGGATTGTCTTGTCTGCAACTGGTGGAGCTTTAGGTCGTATGTTACTTCCTTGGAAGATGGGAGGAGGAGGCCCGCTTGCCGGAGGGAAGCAATGGATGTCATGGATCTCTTTAGATGACGAGATTTACGCCATTCATCATCTAATGATGAATAATAATTGTGAAGGTGCTTACAATCTAACAGCACCGAATCCATGTATGCAAAAAGTATTCTCAAAAACGTTAGGAAAAGTCCTAAGGCGTCCTGCAATTGCTCCTATACCCGGGATTTCTATGAAAATATTATTTGGTGAACTAGCGCAATCACTATTGATAGAGGGTCAAAGAGTCTTACCAAATAGGCTAGAAAAGTCTGGATATGAATTTGTGCACAAAGATATTGAATCCGCTCTTAGAGACTCACTAGGTAAATGGAGATAATTTAATGGCAGATACTCACGAATATTTAGTAAATACTAAATTTCCTGAGTTTAGCTTATATGATGATGATGAAAAACTAGTTTGTAGAGCTGATATTGAAGGGAAATGGACGGTTATTTTCTTTTATCCAAAAGATGATTCGCCTGGATGCACATTACAATCGTGTTCTTTTAGAGATCAATATGAACAGTTTACTGAAAAGGGAATTTTACTCTATGGTGTCTCCTCAGATTCAATATCTTCACATAGAAGTTTTAAGAAAAAATATAACTTACAATATTCATTGTTAAGTGATAATAATAGTGAACTCGCTAAATCATTGAAATTAAAAAGAAACTTTGGTTTTCTAGATGCAAGAGTTACGTTTGTTATCAACCCCGAAGGATACATCACTTATTCGTATACAAGTCAGCTAGGAGTTACTGGGCACGTCAAAAAAG
>Ga0315321_10003844_pt1 | contig 11617 bp, 13 predicted proteins | sample M180m21515metaG_FD_203464 | JGI IMG/M metagenome (GOLD analysis project Ga0315321, IMG submission 203464) | Ammonia-oxidizing marine archaeal communities from Monterey Bay, California, United States - M1 80m 21515 | ecosystem: Environmental > Aquatic > Marine > Intertidal zone | place: USA... | reverse complement strand
TGGAGAGGGGGGCTCGTCTCCGAAAGAAGGTGGTTCGGGCAGATCGGAGGCCGGTTCGGGTGGAGAGGGGGGCTCGTCTGCGAAAGAGGGTGGTTCGGGCAGATCGGAGGCCGGTTCGGGTGGAGTAGGAGGTTCGTCGTCTGCGAATGAAGGTGGCTCGGGCAGATCGGAGGCCGGTTCGGGTGGAGCAGGAGGTTCGTCGTCTGCGAATGAGGGTGGCTCGGGCAGATCGGAGGCCGGTTCGGATGGAGCAGGAGGTTCGTCGTCTGCGAATGAGGGTGGCTCGGGCAGATCGGAGGCCGGTTCGGATGGAGCAGGGGGCTCGTCTGCGAATGAGGGTGGTTCGGGCAGATCGGAGGGCGGTTCGGATGGAGCGGGAGGTTCGTCGTCTGCGAATGAGGGTGGCTCGGAAGGAGCGGGTAGATCGGCAGTGGAAGATCCCTCGTCCTTTTCAATGACGGGAGCCGCGGACTCTTTATTTGAGTCGGTTGAAACATTGCCTTCGAACTTTCCGTCGTAACCGCCAGATGCAACCTTGCGAACCTGAACAACGCTTACGCCCGTTTCGCGACCGATGGCCGCTTTGTTCGGGTTGGGCTCGGCAAGCAATTCCTTGATCTTGTCAAAAGTTGCCTTGTCCATTGAGATGGTCTTGCGGCGACCAGAGGCCGAAGTGGCGGAAAGTTTTTCCTTGAGGGCAGGGGAAGCAAATGGGGTCAGGGCTTTGATCAGGTCGGTCGTGCTCTTGTATCCGGTATCGAGGTCTTCGTTCACCTTTTCATGGAGCTTGGACAGATAGGCGGAAACCTTGTCCTTGCTTTCGCGCTTTTCAACCTCGGCTTTAGCCCGGTCTTGGATTTGCTTAAGGATCTTCTCGGGGTCTTCGCTAAAATCAACGTCAAAGGATATTTTTGTCATGGTTTCGCAAATATTAGGGTGGGGGATAGTTAAATGAGAAAAACAAATCAAAAGTTCTCTTCTCTTCTTTGCAAGTACTATTTCTCACGAGGACTGCAAATTGCTCCAACAAGAGCCTTAATAAAGGTCTTCGGTTTATTGCCCTCCACAAAGGTTTTGCAGGTTGACCGTTCCTTCGTACAGGGCTTTGCCAATAATTACCCCTTCGAGGTTGGGATGATTGGCGGACAAGGATCTTAGGTTGTCGACATCGGATTCTTGCGTCACGCCTCCTGATGCAATCACTTGGCATCCGGGTACGGAATCCGCCATTTTTTTCTGAGCATCGAGATTGGGTCCCTTCATCGCTCCATCGGTGGCAACATCGGTGTGGATGATCCAACGAAGCCCCATTGCTTGAAGCCTTTTCGCTAATTCGACGGCATCGGTCCTCGTGGTTTCGACCCAACCCTTGGTCGCGACCATCCCGTCTTTCGCATCGATTCCCACGACGATTTTTTCCGCCCCGAATTTTTCTACGAGTGAACCGATCCATTCCGGTTCCTCGCAGGCCCGAGTTCCGATTATTACCCTGCTCAAGCCCAAGTTCAACGCCCTCTCAATGGCCGTTTCGTCTCTCATGCCACCACCTAACTGAACCTTCAGGCCATCGACCTGAAGAATCGAGCTAACGGCATCCAAATTGGCGGAGGCTCCGGCAAAGGCTCCATCCAGATCGACGACGTGCAAGTGGGTGGCTCCTGCATCTTTCCAACTACGGGCCGGTTCGACCGGGTGTTCGAAATAGACTGTTTCCTGGTCGGCTTTCCCTTGGAAAAGTCGAACGCAGCGTCCGCTGCGCAAGTCGATGGCGGGGTAAATGATCATATAGAGTTTGAATAATGTATTTTGAAGGTATCGCGATTCAAAAAAGATTATTTTGACTCGTCATCCTTTGTTTCTTCGTTCAAGAGGAGTAGTCTGTACCTTTTAAACCATGCCAAAAAAAACAAAACCCACTTCGGCTCCGCGTAATCCCGCAGCCCCTGCCTTTTTAAAGGAGCTTCTTCAGGCTCGATCGCCTTCCGGTTACGAGGACGAAGCCAGAGAAGTAGTCCGCAAGCGGATGGCTCGAGTTGCCGACTCCTTTGAGATCGATGCCTTGGGCAGTTGTCATGCAACCCTGGGAACCAAGGGTTCGCCGACCCTGATGTTGGCGGGACACATCGACGAGCTTGGTCTGATCATCAAGCACGTCAGCGACAAGGGCTTTCTTTACTTCGATGCAATCGGTGGGCATGACCGGGCAATGATCTCGGGGCGAAGGGTGGACATCATGACCCGCAAGGGGATCATTCGGGGAGTTACGGGGAAACGAGCCATCCACCTCATGACTCCCGAAGACAGGAGGAAAGTTCCCGAGATGCATCAAATGTGGATCGATATAGGCGCCAAGGACAAGAAAGAAGCCCTTTCGAGGGTGACCATTGGGGACGCAGCTGTTTACGATCATGGTTTTGAGAAACTTCATGGACCGCTTGCCGTCTCCCGTGCCTTCGACGACAAGACCGGAGCCTATACCGTGAACGAGGCACTTCTTCGATTGGCCAAAGGTCGCAAGCCAAGCTGCAAGGTTGTCGCCGTCTCCACTTCTCAGGAGGAAATCGGAACGAGAGGAGCGATCACTTCCGCTCACTTGGCCAACCCGGATGTGGCCTTGGCGGTGGATGTCAGCCATGCCACCGATCATCCCGATGCGGATCATCGGAAGTACGGGGCATTTACGCTTGGAGGAGGTCCCATTCTTACGCGGGGGCCGAACGTGCATCCGGCTGTTTTCGACCGTCTGATGGATTGTGCCAAAAAAGAGGACATGCCTGTTCAGATCGAAGCTGACCCGCGTCCGACGGGCACGGATGCCCGGGCCATTCAGATTGCCAGGAATGGTGTTCCCACGGGCTTGGTCGGAATCCCTCTTAGGTACATGCATACGCCGAGCGAGGTGATTGATTTGAATGACCTTGAGGCGGTCGTTCAATTGTTAGTTTCCTTTGCCCGATCTCTACGCAGAGGCGAAGTTTTTCGCTGAGCCAAGCTCCATCTTGGAGCTAGTCTGGATTTACGGCTTTTTTTTTGATGTTGTTTATTTTCCGTTTGGGGGCAATGAATTGAGCATGAACCCAATTCTCAATCAGAACGCCTTTTTCGTGAAGGAACATGTGGGCCTTTTGAAGGCTGCCAACAATTACGATATTCTCGAGCCTGCCAGCGGCCAAACGATTCTCCACTGCAGGGAGGAAAAACTTGGTTTTTTTACCAAAATTCTGCGTTTCACCGATTACAAGCGGATGACCCCATTCGATGTTGAGATCAAGACGCCCCAGGGAGATCCCGTGGTTCGAGTCAAGCGTGGGGTCTCGCTTTTTCTTTCCAAAGTCTGCGTTTTCAACGAGAAAGAGGAGAGAATCGGCGGTTTCAAGCAAAAGTTTTTTTCCCTCGGGGGAAAGTTCACCTTGATGGACGCTCAGGATAATCCCGTTTGTACCTTGAAGGGAAAATGGACGGGTTGGGACTTCAGGTTCATTACCGATGACGGAATCGAGTTCGCTCACGTGTCCAAGAAATGGGCTGGGCTGGGGAAGGAACTCTTTACTTCAGCCGACAACTACATGCTGGAAATCTCCGAGCAGGTTCCGCATGACAGCGAGATCCGTCAATTGATTCTGGCTGCCGTCATGTGCATAGACATGGTTCTGAAGGAATAAGCGTCTGGTTCGGACATTGCTTGTTTTCTTTTCTTGAACTTGAAAAAAATCCGTTTTTTTGTTATGTAATGTAATTGGATGGAGCAATTTTAACCACTACACGATAAATCAATCATGAAAGAACAAGTTTACAGTTTGCAATCTGCCGCGGATAGCTCGCTTGCCGAACGCTCGGCATTTATCCGCCGCACTTATCTTCACCTCGCCGGGGCAATTGCCGCCTTTGCCTTGCTCGAGGTGTTTATCTTCTCGTCCGGTTATGACGTCAAACTCGCTGAGATGATGCTTGGTAGCCAGTATTCCTGGTTAATCGTTCTTGGGCTTTTCATGGGGGTTAGTTTTATAGCGGACAAGTTCGCTCATTCCCAAACGTCGGAAGGCATGCAGTATTTCGGACTCGGACTTTTCGTAGTTGCCGAGGCTGTAATCTTTGTTCCGATCCTTTACATTGCCAAAGAGTATTATTCTGGAGCGATTGAAACCGCGGCGTACATTACCGCCTTGCTCGTCATCGGATTGACTGCAACGGTTTTCATCTCGAAGAAGGATTTCTCCTTTTTGGGTAGCTTCTTGAAAATTGGTTTCCTCATTGGATTTGGAGTTATCGTTTGCAGTATGATTTTTAGTTTTACTCTTGGATTAGTGTTTTCTGGAGTAATGGCTCTGTTAGCTGCTGGTGCGGTTTTATACACCACTTCGAACATTCTGCACCAATATCATCCGGGCCAGCACGTTGCCGCTGCTCTCGCCTTGTTCTCCTCGATTGCCCTGCTTTTCTGGTATGTTCTCCGGATCGTGATGAGTTTTATGGGCAGGGATTGATCCGCTCCTATTTGAAATTCCAGTCTTCGGGGCGTTCCTCGACGAATCTTTCCTGAAGTCCGCCAAGCGCGGACTTCAGTGTTTCTGTCCCCCATTGAGGATGACTCAGGTCGGGGTTCAACTCGATGAGGGGGAGGAGTACGAAATCTCTCTCCAAGATCCCCGGGTGGGGAAGGGTCAGTTCCTTGGTTTTAAGTGCGAGGTCATCGTAAAGGAGAAGGTCGAGATCGATGAGGCGGGGTCCGTTTTCCCGGACGACTTTTTTGCCGAGAACTTGTTCCACCGATTGCAATTGGTTCAGCAACTCGAGCGCAGGCAAGCCCGTGGAGATTCTTGCCGCGGCATTAACGAAGGGCGGTTGGTTGGAGAATCCATAGGGTTTCGCGCGGTAAAGCTGGGAGACCGAAATGATTTCGGAAAAATCAGACAGTAGAACCAGAGCACGCTCGAAGGTTTCCTTGGGGGACCCCAGATTCGCCCCAAGGCCAAGGTAGGCGTCAGCGTTCAACTTCGACTCTGATTTCACGCAAGCCGAGCTTTTTGACATAGCGCGGTTTGTCGACCGAAAGGCGAACCTTGGAGAAATCGAATTTTTCCTTGAGCTCGATGGCGAGCAAATGGGCGAATCGTTCAAGGGTTTTCCCGTCGTAGGCATTGGAGAATTCGCGTACGAATCCAACGATCTCCCGGTAGTCGATGCCGTCCGTAATTTCATCGCTTTTGCGGATGCTGGAAAAATCGTAGGAAAGTTCGAGCGAGACATAGAGATCCTGCGGCGCGAATTGTTCCTCCTCGAGCAACCCGATGCGAACCATTACTTCAATGCCTTCTAGTTTTATTTTCCCCATGGCTTCAGTCTTTGTAGGGTGAATGGGGAGAGAGGGCGAGTTCCTTTGCCACTTGCAGTGCTTGAGCGGTCTCTTTGACGTCATGAACCCGAATGATTTCCGTCCCATGCGAGAGGGAGCAAAGGGCGGATGCAATCGAACCTCCAAGTCGGTCGCTTGGGTCGGGGGCGTCGCAAAGCGCGTCGATCCAGGACTTGCGGGAAGAACCGAGCAGGATTCCCCATGCTTGGTCCTTGAATGCGGAAAGGTTGCTCATCAGGTCGAGGTTGTGTTCGAGGGATTTTCCGAATCCGATTCCCGGGTCGATCCAGATGCGTGGGAGTCCATGTTCGATCAAGTCGTTCTTTTTCTCATCGAAGAAGGCCCGGATTTCCCCAACGACATCGTCGTACTCCGGTTTGTCCTGCATGTTCTTCGGGCAACCTTGGGCATGCATGAGAACGAAACCTGCCTGATAGCGCTCGGCAAGGTCGAGTAGTTCGGGGTTTCCGCCCGAGACGTCGTTAATAACATGGGCACCGGCTTGCAAGGCTGCCTGAGCAACGGCGGGTTTGGTCGTGTCTATGGAAAGGACGAATTGGTCGACCGGGAGCTTTTCGAGGGTCGGAAGTACACGGGCAAGTTCTTCCTGCTCGGATACGGGAGCACTGCCCGGGCGTGTGCTTTCTCCCCCGAGGTCGATGATCTGGGCACCTTCTTTCACCATGGAGAGGGCATGTTCGAGAGCGACCTCCGGATCGACGAAGGATCCCCCGTCACTGAAGGAATCGGGGGTCAGGTTGAGGATTCCCATGACCGCGGGATAGCGGAGCTCGAATGCCTGGCCATTGAATTCGTATCGGGGCATGTCAGGGTTGTACGAGTTCCTCGTAATGAGATCGAGCCTTTTGAAAGACTTGGTTGTTGCGTGAAGTCCATCCGAGTTCGGGAAGGGCGGTGAGGGGGGCGACTCCCCGGCCGGTCCCGCAAAGGATGATTTCGTCAAATTCGGGAATGTCGTTTTCCTGCGGAGATCCCCGGCTAACCGAATACTCGGCTTGGAGAATGGGAATGAGTTTGTTGAGCACGATACCTTGGAGAATGAACTTGTCGGGGATCAATAGGTCTTTCCCTTGAGCGAAGATCAGGTTGGAGGTGGCGGATTCCCTAAGATCTCCTTCTTCGGGGTCGAGGAGTAGCCAGTCTTCGGTTGCGACATCCAGTTCACCGAGTCGGCCGTAAAGTCGAGCTTCCCCCGTGGATTTGGCCAAGGGGACGGGGCGGCGGTATTCGAGTAACCGGCCTGTCACGGGATTGCCGTCGGAGAGGGCGAGGCGCGAGGAAATGCCAAGGAGACCATCGAATAGGCAGATTCGGATCAGACCATCGAAGGATTCGGACTGACCGGCAAGAAATTCTTCCAGTCGGTCGGAGAGCTCTTTCTTGGAAGGAATCCAGTTTGCTCCGATGCGGTTGGCCGAATCGAGCAGGCGGTCGAGGTAATCCTCCCGGAAGGGCAGGTGCCCGCAGGCAAACCTGCGAAGCGTGGTGAAGGCTCCGTGAAGACCCCAGGGTTCGGGGTGCTCGGCAGGGTTGCCGTCTTTAGTCCATGCATGCATTTCGAATGTTCTCGATAAGCGAGCGTCCAGAGGTGGTAAGAAAGGATTCGGGGTGGTACTGCAAGCCAAAGAGCTTACGCTCGGTGTCCTCGAATGACAACGGGGCATCGCGGATGGGATCGCGCCCCGTGATGCGGATGGACCCGGGCAGGCAGTCCAGGCTGGCCGGGTCAACCCGGAGGGAGTGATAACGGGCAACCCGCAGGGAGGACGGCAGGCCAGAGTAGGTTGCGGAAGAAGGATCGAATTCGATCTCCGTCTCGACTCCGTGAAGGACTTGGGACTGCCTGGTGATGCGGGCTCCTTCGACTTGCAGGATGAGCTGGAAACCGAGGCAAACCCCGAGGATCGGTTTTTTCCCCGTCCAGTCGCGGCAAAGGCTTTGGGTTTCGGGGTATTGATCCGGGTTTCCGGGCCCGGGTGAGAGAACGATCAAGTCGGCGCTTTGGCAGGCCTCCTCGTCGATGTCGCGACGGTCCCGGACAAGTACCTCGTCAAACCCGGCAAGGAGATGCTCGAGGTTACGGGTGAAGGAATCCTGATGGTCGGCCAGAAGTATCATGCCAGGAGATCAAGCAGGGCTTGGGCTTTGATTTTGTTCTCGTTGTATTCGTATTCCGGGGTCGATTCGACTACGATTCCGCCTCCGGCTTGGGCATAACAACGGTCGTTGGTAACGAGCATGGAGCGGATGATCAGGTTGAGCCTGAGATCTCCGTTGTCGGAAATCGAGCCAAAGCTCCCAGTATATGGACCCCGGAAGCAGGGTTCAAGGCGGTCGATCCATTCCATGGTGCGGATTTTTGGGCAACCCGTTATGCTCCCTCCGGGCAGCATCGATTTGAGCAGAGTGGGGAGATCGATTTCTTCTTTCAATTTTCCCCGAATCGTCGAAACAAGGTGGTGCAGGTGGGCGTAGCTCTCGACTTCCCTGAACCGGTCGATGGCAACGGTACCGGGTTTACAGATTGCCGAGAGGTCGTTTCTTTCCAGGTCGACGAGCATGTTGTGCTCGGCCACCTCCTTAGGGTCATTGAGAAAGGATTCGATTACGGAACCATCCGATGATCGAGCCTTTCTTTGATAAGTACCCCCAATGGGGCGGGTCGTTATGCGGTCTCCCTTTCGTTCGATTACCGTTTCGGGCGAGCAGCTCAGGATGGAAAAGTTTTCCGTGAGAAGCAGAAAGGCTTCGGGGGCGGGGTTGGCCAGGCAAAGCCTTTCGAATGCAAGGATCGGATCGATTTCAGCTTGGGCCTCGAAACGTTGGGAAATCTTGATTTGATAGGTTTCGCCGTCGAGTATCGCCTCACGGGCTTGCCTGAAGACATTGCTGTATTCTTCGAACCCCAGGTTGCAAGCAATGGGCTGGCTTGCCCCAGGGATGGGAGAGGGTTTTGCCCGTGCTTCCTTCTCGAGAAGGCCGGAGATTTCACGGATCCGCCCGGGGATCTCCGACTCGACGCGGGTTACGCCGGAATCGATGCGGATGATCGTTTTTGGGCGCCCGAACCAACCGTCGGGTATGGTAAGGTCGCGATTTGCCCGGAGGGAAAGCCCGAGGTGGGCAGCGAGGAATTCGTAACCGAAGAAACCGATCCATCCCGGGGAACCGAGCTTGTCGCTTGGTGTCTTGCGGGCAAGGTTTTGGAAGGTTTCTTCGAGTTGGCCGCAATCCGGTTCGAATACGTCGGTGAAATCAAGGTAGACGAGATACCCTCCGCCGAGTTCCGCCCTGATGGCCAGGGGACATGCTCCCAAGTTGCTCAGGGAGCCGATAGAGGTTGTCTGGGTACTTCCGGTCATGGCAACAGTTCGGGCAGTTCGGCAAAGGCGGTGATTTGGCGTTTCTCGATGATGGGTTTGCCAAAGAGCAGGGCGTTCCATCCCGCTTGACGGGCTCCTTCGAAATCCCGGGAGTAGCTGTCGCCCACATGAAGGAAGCTCGAAGGCTTCTCGCCGAACCATTTTTCCACTTCCCGAAAGATTGCTGGCTCGGGTTTCTCTATCCCCATTTCAGAGGAGATGAAGATTTTCTCGAACAGGGAATCGATCGCGAGGTCCTTGAGGACCGAGCGCAAACGGGAGTCGTTGTTCGAGAGAACGGCCAGTCGGTACCCTCGTTCTTTCAGTTCTCCAAGAACGTCCTTGGCTCCTTCAGCCAGTCGCCAGTGCTCTCCCCGGGCAAAAAGGTCCCACAATTCCTCGAACAAGGGATCGAGGTTGAGTGTGCCGGCCTGGGCTTCGAAAACCGAGAGCACGACTTGTCTCCAAAAATCCTTCTCGTCACCCGAAGTGATCTTGCGATCTTTTTGGACTTTGCCGAATACTTCGTAAAACTTTTCGTCCACCTCATCATCTTTAACCGGCAAGCCGAAACTCCGTGCAGTTTTCCCGTAAACTGCTCCGACGGAGGGCCAGGGCCGTATGAGGGTTCCGGCCGCATCGACCGTGATTACGTGGGTGGTGTTCGACATCTGTGAAATTTTTCTTTTGTTTAGCAGTTGGTGAAAGTAAAAAAATGCGCAACAAGCAACGTCATTAGTAAATCATAATAAAGCATGCGAGTCTTTCCACAAGGGTCAGGTTTGTCGGTTGCCTTGTTCGCCGTCTTCATTGCTGCATGGATTGCTCCCGCATTCGGACTCCAGGATGGCCCGCTTTTTCCCGAGAAATTGAGCTCGGTCGCAGTCTTCGTTATTTTCCTAATCCAGGGATGGAAATTGAATTCGGAGCGACTGAAGGAAGCTTTTGCCGATTTGCGAACACTTTTTTTTCTTCATTCTTTCATCTTTTTGGTTCCTGGGATCATGGTTTGGGGAATCTGTGAACTTGAGCTCGTCGATCTGGCCTGGAAACCCGGGCTCTTTTTTCTGGCCATCTTGCCCACCACTATCTCGAGCTGCGTCGTATATACCCGTTTGGCGGGAGGGGATGCCGATGCGGCTCTCGGTCACGCAACCCTTTCCAATTTGCTTGGTATGCTATGGGTCCCCTTGGTCGTGTTTTTCGGCGCATTTCAGATGTTCGGTTCCCGGGAGGCGGAAGGTGAATTGCTTGTCTCTCTCGGACTTCTTCCCGACTTTGCGCTAATGGTTTTCCTTCCGGTCTTCATTGGCTGGTGGGGAAAAAATAAACTTTCTTGGGATATTCTTCCCGAAGATGCGCCCTGGGTGGACAAAATTCCAGTCGGTTGCATTCTCCTGTTGGCTTACTTTTCGTTTTGTTCGCTATTCGCTGAGTTTGGAAACGAGCTGTTCGGGCGAAGCTCGGGGATATTGGCCGCGGGCGTACTTGCTTTGCTGTTGGCCCAGACTTTTCTGGCATGGGTCGCCGGTCGCTTCGTTTGTAGTTCGCGAACGGGCAAAATAACCTTCCTGTTTTGTGGCGGACAGAAATCTCTGGCCCTTGGCTTGCCTTTGGCTCAAATGTTGTTCGTTTCGGAAGAGACTTCGATCGGACTGCTGGTTTTGCCTCTCGCCATCTTTCATTTCGGGCAACTCTTGCTTGGAGCCTTTTTTGTCGGGCCCTTGAACAGGTGGACGAAATTACGTTAACAAGATTCTTTCTTTTTGATTGAAGCGCAGTCCCATACGTAGGATGAACACTTCGTGATCTGCAAAAGTTTCAAGGACAAGGAGAAGATGAGACGGGCCGGCCGTTCGGCCGCGACCGTGCTCGATCGCCTTTGCAAGTTGGTGAAGCCTGGAATGAGCACTTTGGAATTGGATGAGCTTGGCGGTGAACTTATGAATGAAATAGGGGTCAAGAGCGCCTGCAAGGGATATCGTTCGGGGCACCGTGTCTTTCCTTCGTACACCTGTCTTTCGGTGAACGAGGAGGTGGTTCATGGGATTGGGGTGGAGGAACGGATTCTGAAGGAGGGAGACATTATCTCGGTGGACGTTTGTATTCGTGAGGAGGGAATGATCGGGGACAATTGCCGGACCGTGCCAGTGGGCATGGTGAGCCCCGAGGTGAGCCGTTTGCTCAAAGTGACGGAAGAATCTCTCTACATTGGGCTCAGTCAGGCTTTGCACAAGAATCGCATAGGCGACGTGTCCGAGGCCGTGCAGTCCCATGTCGAAAAAGCGGGTTTTGCCGTTATTACCAATTTTGTAGGGCATGGGGTCGGTCGTTCGTTGCATGAGGATCCCCAAATACCCAATTTCGGAAAGGCCGGAACGGGCTCCAAATTCAAGAAGGGAATGGCGATTTGCATTGAGCCCATGGTAAACATGAAAAGCTCTCAAATTCGCATGGCCAAGGACGGTTGGACCGCCTTGGCGGTGGATGGTTTCCCTTCCGCCCACTTCGAGCATACTTTGTTTGTCGATGAGGGGAAACCTGAGATCCTTACCATTCCGGAGGGTTATGGGGAAGCGGAGGATTTCTTTGCGTCAAAGTTGGCCGAGGTCGCCTGATCTGGAATCTTTATGCTGAAGTTGCTGGCAGATTCGGTCTTTTCCTTCGATGTTGAATGGATTCCAGACCCCAAGTCGGCGGAAATTCTACAGGAAACCCCGCCCGCAGACGGACCTGGAGATGCGGCTCGCGCAGCCTTTGAGGCTCTTTGGGCAAGTGCCCGAAAGGAAGGTCAACCGGAAGACTTTCAGCCTTATCTCAAGACCATTCTTTGCCGGATCGTATCCTTGGCAGGTATTCTCCGGGAAAAAGTCCCAGGCGG
>Ga0315321_10003839_pt1 | contig 11633 bp, 11 predicted proteins | sample M180m21515metaG_FD_203464 | JGI IMG/M metagenome (GOLD analysis project Ga0315321, IMG submission 203464) | Ammonia-oxidizing marine archaeal communities from Monterey Bay, California, United States - M1 80m 21515 | ecosystem: Environmental > Aquatic > Marine > Intertidal zone | place: USA... | reverse complement strand
GCTGCACCCCGATTTAAAATCGGTGCAAATGCAGCGGGTTTTATTTATAGCGACAGTATTTTGAATATCTTTAAGCAATGGAGAGAGCTTCTGGGCTGACAGACAGAGCTTGAAATCAATGCTTAATCGACTATTAGGTATACCTTTTAACTATCTGAAAATAATAGGTATTACCACTCCAAAAATGGAATGCTTAAGTGTGTAGGCAAGTAATTTGAGGATAGCCGGGATTTGCTAAGCTACTGATTTCTCTACAACAGCGCCGCCGTAAATTTCGATAAATTTTTCGGGAAAACGGGTGGCTTTACCGCTGCTCAGGGTTACGCCAATGAGTTGCCACTGGCCTCGAAGGACTGTTTGCCCGGTGCGGGCATTTGTTATCTGAAAGCACCGCTCCAGACGCAGTTTACGGTCGCAGGCTGTCAGCCAGGTGGAGGCGATTAATTTATCGTCCTTGAAAGTAGGCAGGAAATACTCGTACTGAGCTTTATTAATGGCTACGCCACGGTCAAGCTGCTGATAATCCTCAACGCTAAGACCGAGTGATTGAGAATGGCTCCAGGCAACTTGTTCACACCAGACTACATAACAAGCATTATTGGCGTGGCCCATACCGTCAATGTCGCTTTCTTTAACGCTTATCTCCAATTGATAGGGAGAAGGGTAATCCCAGCTATTCATAATCCATGATCCTGCTCATAGCCCATAAATTTATTTTAAATCGATGACCGCTTATCTGTACGGTCCCTGTTTTTATCTTTATCAGTATCTCTACCGAAGGGTAGCCGAAGTGTATTTTCAGTAAGGGGCTATGGCAAGTCTCCGGAACAATGCTACTTGAGGTGATTGTCCAATAGACGACAAGGTGAGAACCAGTTCACAGTGATTCCGGACCTGGCAACGAATACCGGGTAAAAAACGATTTTTTCCCGAAAGTGGGAAAACTGCATTAAGGGCTTTTACTCCAGCTTAAGCGAGCCTAGACATAAGAGAAAACCCTATATAGCAATAGGTTAGAGGTGGTATCTTTTAATTTCAAAAATATTTTTACCCGTTCCTTCCCTTGAAAGCAGTCGACTTTTTACTCCGACACATCTACTCTTGTAGCTCAAGGACGGACAGGGATGTCAACTTTTTCAGTTAGGAACTACACTCTCCAAGTATGGTTTGCAACGGCGCAAAAGTTGAGAGGGGAACTTTAAAGGGTTTCGCGATCAATTTTACAACAAACTAAAAAGTTATTAGTTAGAAGAAAAAGTATGCACACTGTAATCGAGTCAAATGAAACAGGATTTTCCCATTACTGGGACAGGCTATACGCCAATGATCCTATTCAGAACCCTTTATACCTTCAGTTTGGTTCCAGGCAAGATGCTGAGTATTTAGATCAGGATTACCTCGACAGGTCGTTTGTGGTTGTCGCAGAGGATGTACCTGTTTTTGCCTGCAGTCTAACTTCCCATATTGATAAAGACGGCAGGAAGTGTGTTGGGTATTTTGGCGCAGAAGCCAGCACCCATGTTAACCAGTCCTCTTTGCAGGCACCCTCCAATAATTTCAAACCGGAAGCAATTCGCTTGCTTCAGCAACATATAGACCAGCTCATTGAAGAGATACAGCCAGACTCTCTGGATTATCTGGACCCGATTAGTCATGGCATTATGTCTCCGGTTACCCAACTGCTCTTGAGTCGTGGTGCCGTACCCACCGTGCAGCATGCGCAGGTTATCGATCTTAATCAGTCTCAGCAGCGTCTATATGCAAACATGGATAACGATATTCGCTCCCGAGTGGATTGGGGATTGCGTTCCCTGTCATTGGATATAGTATCCGGAAGACGTTTCGACACTATGAGGTCGTCGGAAGTCGATCGGCTAATTACTGAATCTTCAGAACAAGACGGCAATACCATACTTCACAACAAACGTGTGTATGAGAAGCTCATTCGACAGGGCATGGGCTTTCTGATTCAGGCCAGATACCAAGGGCAATTGGTTTCAAGCTCTCTGTTTGCTCATACAGACAGAACTTGCCATTTCGTATTTGGTGATGTTTTGCCGGATGCGCCCAACAAGCCAGTCCTGCACGCTTTGATATGGCAGGCTATTCTGCACAGCAAGGCTCGTGGTTGCAGTGAATTCGATTTTGGCTGCTCTACTGTTGCCAACGGTCTAATCCCGCAAACTGCAGCTGACCAAAAAGACTCCAACTCCTTCGGTGGCGCCCGCCAGGCACGGCTAAAAGTAAGCCTCGGATAGATTGACTATTGATAGGTGAGAAGGTCTAATTAAGGGCTTCTCAGCCAACCAGAATCTTGAAGGTTTATGACCGAAAACTCCCGAATATTACTCATCGATGATGATCAGGAATCGAGTCAAAATCTGGAGACGGTACTTTCATTTCTGGGCGAGTCCACAATCACTTCCCATAGCGATAACTGGCAAAGAGTAGTCTCAATTGCAGCAGGCAAAGGCGATGAAGTCGCCGTTGCTCTCATAGGTCAATGTAAACACAATACACTAGAAGATTTACTGGAAGAGTTGTGGCAATGGGAAGCAGCCGTTCCCTATGTGCTGGTAGGTGAGCATCCCATTTCCGGCTCACTCAGGGATGATCTGCTAAGTAGAATAACAGCCATATTACCGGTGGATTTGAGTTATCAGCCATTGCTCGATGCCTTGCACAAAGCCAGGGTTTTTCATGAGCACTTTAATCGTTTGAGAAACAATGAAGGGGTAAGAGATTACTCCATGTTTCGCTCTCTTGTGGGAGAGAGCGATGCTGTGCAAAAAGTACGATATATGATGGGGCAGGTTGCGAATAAGGAAGTGAGTGTCCTTATTACAGGAGAGTCAGGAACGGGGAAAGAAGTGATTGCTCGTAATCTGCATCTGAATTCTTCCCGTGCTGAGAAGCCGTTTGTACCAATCAATTGCGGAGCAATTCCCAGAGAGTTGCTTGAGAGCGAATTATTTGGTCATGAAAAAGGTGCATTTACCGGTGCGATCGCTGCCCGAATTGGTCGCTTTGAGCTAGCCGAGGGAGGTACTCTTTTTCTGGACGAGATTGGAGACATGCCTCTCAGCATGCAGGTAAAGATGTTGCGTGTATTGCAGGAAAAAACTTTCGAACGAGTAGGTGGAGTAGCCACAATAGATACAGATGTGCGAATACTGGCGGCCACCCACAAAGACCTCGAAGTAATGATAGAGCAGGGCGGCTTTAGGCAGGATCTTTATTACCGGCTTAATGTTTTTCCAATCGAAATGCCTCCCTTGCGTCAGCGTGAGGAAGATATACCTCTATTGATCAATGAGCTGATATCAATCATGGAAGCCGAGAAGCGTGGTTCGGTGCGATTTAACTCGGCGGCAATAGCGTCGTTACGACAGTATCCCTGGCCGGGCAATGTCAGAGAATTGGCTAACCTGATCGAAAGAATGGCTATTCTGTACCCGCATGGAATTGTAGGTTTGAATGAATTGCCGGAAAATTTTCGAAACCCAGTTAAGGAAGTCCCCGGGAGTGACGTCGAAGAACTTGCTGCACAGCAAGCCGCAGATTCTGTCTCAATACGGGAGTCAGTTTTAGAATCCGCTCAGGCAACAATGTTGCCCCCTCAAAGTCTGGACCTGAAGGAATATCTCGCTACTCTGGAGAAGGACCTAATCGATAAGGCGTTAAAGGACAGCGGGGGTGTTGTTGCTCGAGCGGCTGACCGTCTCAATATTCCCCGCACGACCCTGGTAGAGAAAGTTCGCAAGTATTCCCTGCACAAGAAGTCAGGGGAGTCATCGCAAGACTCGGAGCAGTCCGATTTTAATCAGGAAGAAGATTCCGGGCAGCAGGACAATGACGACAACGGGCCTGTAAGCGCAGCAGAAACCTGAGTCAGCTGCTAGGCAGGGTGGATTTCGATACCTGTTGGCGGTAATGCTTCGTGATCCATTAGGGCTTGATTGCCTTCCATTCGTACCCTGCCGCCGGCGTACCAGGAAATCACTTTGGGATAGATAATATGTTCCTTGTTATGAACTTTTAGAGCAAGGCTGTCGGCAGTGTCGTCACTATCTATTGTTACTTTTCCCTGGGCTATTACCGGCCCGCCATCGAGTTCCTCGGTGACAAAATGTACGGAAACTCCATGTTCTTTTTCACCAGCATCCAAAACTCGCTGGTGAGTATTAGTCCCTGTATAGGCGGGTAGCAAGGAGGGGTGAATATTGATTACCTTGCCTGCATAGTGATTTACAAACTTTGGCGTAAGTATGCGCATAAAACCCGCTAGCACAATAAGGTCTGCTTGTTCCTTGTCGATCTCTTTTATAAGTGCAGAATCAAATTCCTCACGGCTGGAAAAATCATGATGATCAATTACGGAGCAGGGGATTTTCGCTTCGCTGGCTCGGGTAAGGCCATAGGCATCGGGATTGTTTGAAACCACCCGTCTCACTTTATAATTGGAATGGATGCTTTCGTCGATTATGGCCTGCAGGTTGCTGCCGTTTCCCGATATCAAGACTAGTACAGAGCAGTGTGTGGTTTGCATGAGGAAAAGTTTGCTCCTAAATAAAAATTACCGATTCATCGCTTTCATTTTCCTTGGCATTAATAGTCCCTAGCAGGCAAGCCTGTTCAGAATCCTGATTTAGGATATCCAGTGCCTGTTGTGCCGAGTCTGCAGATACGCAAATGATCATGCCCAGACCGCAATTGAAAGTTCGGTACATTTCCATTTCTTGTACATTGCCATTTTTCTGAAGCCAGTTGAATATTTCCGGTGGCGTCCAGGAGTTGGGGTCGATATTAGCCTGGGCATTCTCTGGCAGGACGCGGGGCAGGTTTTCTGTTATTCCGCCGCCGGTAATATGCGCCAGCGCGTTTATTTCGACGGATTCAGCCAATTCCGCAATGGTTTTTACATAAATCTTTGTCGGTGCCAACAGGGTTTCCCCTAGTGTGCTATCCCCAAACTGTTGCTCGAGGTCTGCGCCACTTACTTCGATGATTTTGCGAATAAGTGAGTAGCCATTGGAGTGCGGGCCAGATGAGCTTAATCCGATCAGGCAGTCGCCAATGGCAACTTTGCTCTGGTCAATAATTTTGGATTTTTCAACAACCCCAACGGAAAAGCCCGCTAGATCGTAATCCTCACCGGAGTACATGCCGGGCATCTCCGCTGTTTCGCCACCAATAAGTGCGCAGCCTGCCATTTCGCAGCCCGCACCTATACCACTTACTACGCTGCTTGCGGTTTCAATATTGAGGCCGCCAGTGGCGTAATAATCGAGAAAGAATAGGGGTTCTGCACCACAGACAATCAGATCGTTAACGCACATAGCCACCAGATCGATGCCGATGGTGTCATGTTTGCCCATCATCATTGCCAGCTTTAACTTGGTGCCAACACCGTCGGTGGCAGAAACCAGTACTGGTTGCTGGTAGCCGGCAGGGATCTCGCACAATGCTCCGAAGCCCCCTAATTCAGACATGACTTCCGGGCGGTTGGTCTTTTGGGTAACCGACTTGATCTTGTCTACCAATGCGTTTCCGGCATCGATGTCGACGCCCGCATCACGATAACTTAGAGATTCTTTTGAGGTGTTGTCGTTCTGCTCACCATCGAGTGCCATTAGCTAAATCCTTGGGGTTCCGCAATGGAACGAGTAGCTGAATTAAAGATGTGTATTTTATCAAGAAGCAACAGATTCGTCAGTGAAAAATATCGTTAATACAGTGACTGGCAGGTACTCTGACTCTTCGGCCCCCTATGCTGGAGGTGGGTATTTAAAGTATTATTCCGCCCATGGGAATCGATAGCATCAGTTCACTTTTCAGGTACGCCAACAGCAGGCTGTGGCGGCTCGTGCTGTCGGTGCTGTTTTACGGTGGACTTTTCGGTGGATTGTCACTACCAGGCAGCTCCGCGTTACAGATTACCGATCTGTACCGGTACCAGGTGGCAGTAGCAAATGAGAGTGACGCTGAGCGAAACCGGGCATTTACGGAAGCTTTGGCGGCAGTAGTGCTGAAGGTCACCGGTGACCGACGGCATCTGCAAGTACCGGCTATCGAACGGGCGCTGAGAAACGCTCAGGATTATGTTGAAGGTATAAGCTACTCCACCGAGTTGATAGAGGTAATTCAAGAGCAGGAGCAGAATGGGAGCGCTGATGATGACGGGGCTAGTGGCGGGGTAAACAACCCGCAGGCCGGCATGCAACCGGCTTCGGACAATGCAGATGGCTCTTCGGCCGCTGACAGCGCTCCACTAGACCAAGCGCCAGCTACGGAATTTTCGGAGCAGCGCTATATTAGTGTCAATTTTGCCTCCAGCCTGATCGATGAATTGCTGGTGCAAGCAAACATTCCCATTTGGGACAGTAATAGACCTAGCGTGCTGGTTTGGATGATATTGCAAGACGCATCGGGAGAGCGCAGTTTTCTCAGTGCTGAAACTAACCCTGAAATTATAGAGATTATGCAAGGATTCGCCATTAGCAGGGGCCTGCCCATCATTTTTCCGGTTTTGGATTTCGAAGACCGGCGCAATTTATCCGAGGACATTGTCTGGGCACTTGATCAGCAGGCTATTGCCGCAGCAAGCGAACGCTACGGAGCAGATAGCATTTTGGCTGGCCGTCTTCATTTTACTGCCGGTGGCGAATTGGTCGGCCTCTGGCAGTTCCTTTTTCAACAGCAAGCTGAAGTATTTGATGGGTTCGATGAGGAGTTGATCTCTTACATCAATCAGCCGCTCGAGCGTATTACCAACCAGTTATCGTCCTATTTCGCCATAGTGCCAGAGGCGGCAAGTGAGCAAGTTGTCAGTTTGAGGGTAGACGGGGTTCGTAATCTGACAGCCTATTCGGCGCTGTTGACCTATGTCAGGGGGTTGGCGGTGGTGGAGAATGTCTATGCCTCGTCTTTGGACGGTGATCGTCTGGACTTACAACTTGATCTGCTGGGAGATAGCAGGCAATTGGCTGAGCTAATCGATCTGGACAGGGATTTACTGCCAATTTCGGAATCATCCAACCTTACCGGGGATATTAACCCTGCGCTTCACTACCGGTGGACAAGATAGGCTATGTCGAAAAGTAAATCCGGTGATTCAGCTCAAATATCGAGCCAATTAACCCTGGGCGTCGGCCTTGATGATGATGCTACCTTCGAAAATTTTCTTGTCGGATTTGAAAATCAGCAAGCAGTAGATTATCTACAACATGATGGCAGTGAAAAATTTGTATATCTATGGGGTAATGGCTCTCCGGGCTTGACGCACCTGCTACAGGCAGCCTGTCACCGGTCTGCAGAAAAAAACCGCAGTGCGATGTATCTCCCATTGAAAGAGTTTGAAAGTCTTTCTACCCAAATGCTGCAGGGAGCTAACAGCCTTTCTCTGGTATGTATCGATGATGTGCAAATGATCGCCGGCAATAAAGAATGGGAGGCGGTACTATTTACTGCCTTTAATGCTATTAAAGATAGTGATACCTGTTTGTTTGTTGCTGCCGATTGCTCCCCGCAGGTATTGGATATTCAGTTGGCTGACCTTCACTCAAGGCTGCAATCCGGCTTGATTCTACAATTAGCGCCCCTCGAGGATGAAGAGAAAGTACTGGCTTTGCAATTGAGGGCTCGCAACAGAGGTATGGAATTAGGCGATTCGGTCGCCGACTATATTTTGACGCGGGCAGAACGAAAGCTTGGTGCATTGATGAGTATTCTGGACGAACTTGATAAGAGTTCCCTTGAACAGAAGCGGAAATTGACAGTGCCGCTGGTTAAATCCACTCTGGGGTGGTGAGATTTACAAAGGTACCTGATAGTGATTTCTGTACTGGCGAATGTACAGGATAAGGAACAGGAACAGGAATACGCAGAAGAACACAGACAGCAATCCCAGCCACATCCTCTCTGCATCGTACGCAGTCAACACGCCCTGAATAAAATACAGCAAAACTACAAAGCTCATCCATGCATAGCTTCTTAATCTGCCCTGATGTAGTCCGCGGGCAAATATAAGCAATGGAAGTATTTGCAGGAGCCAGATGAATGCGCTGGATAGGCGAAACTCATCGAATACGAAAAAAGTTGAAATGAGAAAGGAAAACATAAGCCCGTAGTAGCAGACAAGACTGGCTAGTTTCAGTTGCTGCAGGTTTTGAGGTAATACACTTGAGTTCATAGTTTTAGGGTTTAGCCTTGGGGCAGGTTTAAGGAGCTTTTAGGCTCGGCACAGGTATTAGTGATTTAGTTTAGCGGATATTCGCGAGACGCGTTTGCCCAGCGCAATGCACAGTTTGCTTTCGTCATCACTAATAGCGTTGTTTGCATTGGTTCCAGCCAAATGGCTCGCGCCGTAGGGCGTGCCGCCGCTAGTGGTGGTGTTGAGAGCAGATTCTGAATAGGGAATACCGCAGTAAATCATGCCGTGATGTATTAGCGGTATCGCCATTGTTAGTAGTGTGGATTCCTGTCCGCCGTGCAAGGAAGCAGCAGAGGTAAAGGTCGCGAATGGTTTATCGATAAGAGCACCTGACGCCCAGATGCCACCTGTCCCGTCGAGGAAAAACTTCAGCGCCGCCGCCATATTGCCGAAGCGGGTAGGGCTGCCCATTATCAGTCCGGAGCAATTTCGCAGATCCTCTTCGCTACAATAGATTGCACCTTCTTCGGGTATTGCCTGTTCGCTAGCTTCAGTATTGGCTGAGACGGCCGGAACGGTTCTTATACGTGCCTCCATTCCGCTTTCCTGTTCGATGCCCCGACCGATCAATCCGGCCATCTTTTCAGTAGCACCGTAACGGCTGTAGTAGAGCACCAGTACATAGTTGTCGTTCAAGGAATTTCTCCGGAAGATTTAGGTTAGGGTGATTTTAGCTGGTAATAAATAGCACGCTAGATCAGTTGTAATACGTTCTCTGGCGGTCGGCCAATTATTGCTCGATCGCCTTTGACTACGATAGGTCGCTGTAGCAGCTTTGGGTGTTCATTAACATAATCGAAAATTATCTCTTCGCTGAGGGAATCATTATCCAGACCGAGTTCGCCGAATTCTGCTTCGCTGGTTCTTACCATGCCCCGAATTCCCAAACCCAGCTTTGCCAGTAGGTCTTTTAACTCTTCCCGGCTGGGAGGGTTTTCCAGATAGTAGATGATTTCAGCTTTTACATCATTCTCTTCCAACAGGGCCAGAGTTGCTCTTGATTTTGAGCAATTTGGATTATGATAAATTTTAAGCTCGGACATCGAAGCCCTCCCGTAATGTTAGATGTTTGTATGGTTACTGTATCTGGTCCGTAAACTTTCGTGAACCCATTTCCCGGTCAATTATTTCATCCAGTTGTTGCTGGAATTGCCTGACCTTTTTAAGATCCTCTGAATCTGATTTTACGCCCAGCTTGTCCGATTCGAAATCACGTAGCGACCGCCATATCTCTACCAGTGTACAGTCTTTTACGGACTTCAATGGCAGGTATCGCACTGGATCATCGGCAGTTCTAGTAATCAATCCTATAGCTTCGAGGGCGTCAAGAGAACGCTCTATATCTACAGTATTGCTGCTGACGCAATCAGCGAGCTGGTCTTCGCATAGTGGTTGCTGGCCATTGATGAAGCAGTTGATGATTATGGAGGCCATAATCTGCCTTCCTACCTTCGCAATCTTTAACCTACGGTTGCCAGCATCTCTAGACGATGTCGTTGAGAAAATCCAGGCACATGTCCTTGTCGATGAGTTGCTTGTCCTCTTCGCCGCGCCTTTTGTATTCGATAACGCCATCGGCAAGCGATCGTGGGGATACAACCAGTCGGTGGGGGATCCCCATGAGCTCGGAGTCAGCAAACTTCACCCCCGGGCTGGTTTTCTTGTCCCGGTCATCAAGTAATACTTCAATGCCCATATTCTGAGCGTTGTTGTAAAGAGCTTCTGATAATTCAGCAACAGTTTCCGATTTATGAGCATCGATCTGGATGATTATCAGTTGAAACGGCGCAATATTTTCAGGCCAGATCACTCCCTGTTTATCGTGATTCTGTTCGATGCAGGCGGCGATGATCCGCGTAACGCCTATTCCATAGCAGCCCATTGTCATTACGACAGCTTTGCCGTTTACATCCAGTACAGATGCTTTCATGGACTCACTGTATTTGGTTCCTAACTGGAATATATGACCAACTTCTATGCCTCGCTTGATGGCAAGGGTTCCCTTACCGTCGGGACTGATGTCGCCTTGTTGTACCTTGCGCAAGTCTGCAACTTCGTCATATTTACAAACATCGTTCCAGTTGGCATTAATTAAATGCTTGCCCTGTTGGTTAGCGCCACAAACGAAATTCTTGAGATCTATAACACTCTTGTCTGCGATAGTCCTTATGGAAAGACTCGCGGGACCAATGCAGCCGGGTGGGCAGCCAATTGTTTTCTCGATAGATTCATCGCTGGCAAATTCGATAGGAGAGGCTAGCCCCGGAATTTTTTGCGCCTTGGTTTCGTTCAGCTCCTGATCACCCCGTAGTAGCAAGGCAACAAGTTCAGCAGTTCTTTCACCTTCTTTATTGCAGGCATGAACGAGAAGGGTTTTTACGGTTGTGTCACTGGAGTTACCGAGGAACGCCGTCACTTCTTCTATGGTTTTCGCATCGCCAGTCTTTACAATCTCGCTATTCTCTACTGTGTTCGCTTGATTATCTTCAGAAGCAGGTATGTTTCCTTCAGCCAATTCAATGTTGGCAGCGTAATCACTATCGGTGCTGAAAACTATTTCATCTTCCCCTGACTCCGCCAGTACGTGAAATTCATGAGAGGTGCTGCCGCCGATGTTTCCGGAATCTGCAATTACTGGCCTGAACTCAAGTCCGAGTCGGCTAAATATATTGCAGTAGGTTTGGTGCATTAACTGGTAAGTTTCATTAAGGCACTCTTGGCTGGCATGGAAAGAATATGCATCCTTCATGGTAAATTCCCGTGCACGCATTACCCCAAAACGAGGTCTGCGTTCGTCGCGGAATTTGGTCTGGATTTGATAGAGAATTGCCGGCAATTGCTTATAGCTGCTGTACTCGTTGCGCACCAGATCAGTAATAACTTCTTCATGGGTAGGCCCGAGACAGAAATCCCGGTCATGGCGGTCCTTGAAGCGCAATAGCTCCGGGCCCATAGTCTGCCAGCGACCGGATTCTTCCCATAATTCAGCGTGTTGGACCACAGGCATAGACACTTCCAGGCCGCCTGATTTGTCCATTTCTTCCCGCACAATCTGGGCAACCTTGCTTAAAACTCTTAATCCGAGAGGTAGCCAGGTATACAGACCGCTGGCGAGCTTGCGAATAAGCCCGGCTCGCAGCATTAGTTGGTGGCTGATGATTTCTGCATCGGAAGGGGTCTCCTTGACCGTCGCAATCAAATATTTACTGGCACGCATGGGAATTCCTGTTTTTTACTGAAACTACACTATTGATATAACACAAAAAAGAAAGGCAGCCCAAGGCTGCCTTTCAAGTTCTTCAAAAACTGTGATTTTGCTTCTGTCTATCTATAAGGCAAATTCTTTCAGCTTCTTAAGTGGCAGAACCTTTATTCGAGTAGTTGCAGGCTTCCGAGGAATATCCATCATCTCGCCCGGACG
>Ga0315321_10003838_pt1 | contig 11634 bp, 12 predicted proteins | sample M180m21515metaG_FD_203464 | JGI IMG/M metagenome (GOLD analysis project Ga0315321, IMG submission 203464) | Ammonia-oxidizing marine archaeal communities from Monterey Bay, California, United States - M1 80m 21515 | ecosystem: Environmental > Aquatic > Marine > Intertidal zone | place: USA... | reverse complement strand
TTGCCCCTCAGTCGCGTGCCGCCAGATCCCGTCCTTACAGACCAGATTGTTGACAGTGTTCAGTATCGGCCGGCAGGCCGTCTGGTTAGAGCGCATTGAGATCGCCCCCGGGTATCTCACGGGTCCTGGCCGGAAGCAGAAAAATTCCCGCCGGTAACTTCTGATCTTGGTGCCGAAGGCCGGACTCGAACCGGCACGGCTTGCGCCACCGCCCCCTCAAGACGGCGTGTCTACCAGTTCCACCACTTCGGCAAATTGATCAGAAACATCGAGAAAGCGTTCTATTTTATCCCGCAGGCACTAGTCTGTGCTGGGCGCTGTGGGTACATCTGATTCGGAGGCATTGTCGTTACTATCGGTACTGGGCACATCCGAGGATTCCAACCCGCTCTCCGTTGTCATCACACTGGTTGGAGCGGCGCTTTGTTGTGTATAGATATAGGCAAGAGTCAGGCCCGTAATAAAAAACACCGCTGCGAGACTGCCCGTCACCCGGCTCAGAAAGGTCGCGGAGCCTCGACTGCCGAATACCGAGTTCGAGGATCCTCCGCCAAACGCAGCACCCATATCGGCGCCTTTCCCTTGCTGCAGAAGCACAAGCACCACAATCGCGATCGCCACGACGAGATGGACAACGGTAAATATACTGGTGAGCAAGTTCATGAATTCGCCGCCTTAATAATACCAAGAAAGTCGGCAGCCTTGAGCGAGGCGCCACCGATTAAACCTCCATCAATATCGGGCTGCGCGAAGAGTCCTGCCGCGTTATCCGGTTTGACGCTACCCCCGTAGAGAATACGGGTCCCCATGGCGGCCTCCTCGCTCGCGTCGGAGAGTTGTTCCCGGATCAGCGCATGAACCTCCTGCGCCTGATGGTCCGTTGCCGTAAGCCCAGTGCCAATCGCCCACACAGGCTCGTACGCGACGAGTGCTTGCGGAAAGATTTTACCTCCTGCGTTCTCGATCACCACTCCAAGTTGACGGCGGATCACCTCCGCGGTGATCCCATCCTCGCGCTCTTCCTGGGTCTCCCCGACGCAGATGATTGGAGTAAGTCCCCGGGCAGTTGCCACGGCTGCTTTCTCAGCGACGCTCTCGTCGCTTTCCCCGTAAAGACTACGCCGCTCTGAGTGACCTACAATGACATAACGACAACCTACATCCAGCAGCATGTCTGCTGCGATCGCGCCGGTAAATGCGCCAGGCCCATGGATATCAAGATCTTGGGCGCCCAGTGAGACGGGCTGCAATCCCAAGAGGTCAGAACACAGATCGAGGTACACATACGGCGGGCACACAACGACGTCTATGCCACAATCCCCTGGCAGATCGGAACCTATGCCAGTCACGAGCGTCTTTGTGATTTCGCGACTGCCGTTCATTTTCCAATTTCCGGCGACCAGCGGCCTTCTCATTTGCATTCTCCAGCAGGATCAAGGACAACAGATTGCCCCGAAAGAGAGGGCAAAAAAGGGCGTGAATGGTAACGGCCGGAGGTTGGGGACGCAAGCAACTGCATATTTAGGGGCTTTCCAGCCAAATCGGCACTTGGTCGCAAGGCTCACCCGCCGGGGGCTGAACCGGCAGCAGAAACGATCTCGTCGGCCAAGCCCCTGGCCAATTTAACGACGCTAGTCGCATCCTCACCCTCAACCATCACCCGTATCACCGGCTCCGTACCGGACGCCCGCAAAACGACTCGCCCGCGCGCGTCCAACTGGCGCTCACAGGAAGAAACCGACTCGCAGATGCGCGGATCAGTCAGCAGTTCCGATGGGTTCGAATGGTCCACCGAAACATTGATAAGTTCCTGGGGAAAAATCTGCAGCCCTTCGACGAGATCCGCGAGTGACGAATCCGCCACCTGCATTACCTCAAGTACGGCAAGCGCCGCGACGAGACCATCACCCGTGGTACTTCGATCCAGGGAGAGAATATGACCGGAGGTCTCGCCTCCGAGCGTCCAGTTCCGTGCCAGAAGCTCTTCAAGAACAAACCGATCTCCTACATTGGCCCTGACAAACTCTATCCCCTTTTGCTGGCAGGCAACTTCGACTCCCAGATTCGTCATCAACGTCCCTACCAAACCCTTGCAATCACCAGATTGGTAACGATACTGACTCAGAACGAATAAAATTCCGTCGCCGTCCACAAGACGTCCTTGTTTATCCACGAGCACTACCCGGTCTGCATCCCCGTCAAAGGCCATTCCGACATCAGCGCCGCACTCGCGAACCAAATCACAGATCGCGTCTGGATGCGTTGATCCCCCTTCCCGGTTGATATTGAAGCCATCCGGCTCAATTCCGGTGCACACGACCTCAGCGCCGAGTTCGCGAAGCACCAGAGGAGCTACCTGGTAAGCCGCGCCGTTGGCACAGTCAACAGCAATTTTTAACCCATCGAGTCTTATGCCCGGGGGCAAAGTATTCCGACAATGTTCTGCGTAGCGCGGCAATGCATCGATCAATCGTTCCGCTTTGCCAAGTGCTTCCGGAGCCACCGTGCTCATCGGTTCAGACATGAGCGCTTCGATTGCCGCTTCTGTCTCATCATCCAGTTTCCTGCCTGACTCGGAGAAAAACTTGATGCCATTGTCGTGATAAGGGTTGTGGGACGCGCTGATCACAATCCCACCACACGCCCCGACCTGACGGGTTAGATGCGCGATCGCGGGCGTCGGTAAAGGGCCCGTAAGTGCAATATCGACCCCGGCCGCACTAAGCCCCGCTTCCAACGCGGATTCCAGAAGATACCCTGAGATCCGAGTATCCTTACCAATAATAAAACGGCCCCGAGCGTGCCCGGCGCCCAGAACCCGACCTGCTGCCCAGCCTAAGTGCAACACCTCAGAAGGCGTTACCGGAGAGATGCCGACTCGCCCGCGAACACCGTCTGTTCCGAAATAACTCCGCTTGTCCATTCTCTCAGTCTACAGACTACAGTGAGGTTTGTTCCAGCACTGAGTGGGTTTCGAGAAGGTCACGGGTGAGACGAGCATTGTGTACGCGCACGAACTTCGCACCCTGGTCAACAGCTAGAAGTGCGAGCAGCGCGCTCATCTCATCTAAAATTTCCTCTGAGTCGATCTGGACGAGGGCGCGCACGAAGGCCTTGCGCGAGACGCCGATCAGCAAAGGCACGCCCAGTTCGGAAAACCGCCGTAGTTGACCCATGAGAGTGTGGTTATGTTTTCGGGTTTTGCCGAACCCGAATCCGGGATCGACAAGTAGATGGCTCCGATCGATCCCGGCATTGACGCAGGCGTCGATTCGCGACCTCAGAAACTCGGTGACCTCCCTCGCTAGGTTGTCGTAACGAGGAGCCTTCTGCATAGTTGCGGGCGTCCCCTGCATATGCATCAGGCAGACCGGAACGCTCAACCGCGCCGCCATCTCGAGCGCTCCCGGCCGTTGCAGCGCGTAGATATCATTCACCATGCAGGCCCCAGCAGCAACAGCTGCCTCCATAACTTCGGGCTTGCTGGTATCAACAGATACTGCGATGCCGTCATCGGATAAAGCCGAGACAACCGGAACCACACGCTCGATTTCGTTGCCTACCGGAATCGATTCTGCACCCGGGCGGGTTGACTCCCCACCCACATCAACGATGTGAGCTCCCTCTGCTGCCAGTCGACGTCCCTGCGCAATTGCTGACGCATGAGCGTCAAACCGGCCGCCGTCGGAGAAGGAGTCCGGCGTAACGTTGACAATCCCCATGATCTGGGGATCGCGTTCCACCGGAAAATCAAGCATCCGGGCAAACCCGGGCGAGGAGCCTGACCCCGCGTCAGGCCGAATCGCCCGCAGGAGAGTCCATGTTCGGCTTGATATCCGGCCGCTCCGTCTGTTGACCATCGTCATCACTTGAGCGACTGCCACCGTCACCCTCCCCTGACGAGGGGGGTCGGGGCGTCTCGCCTTTCATGATTTGATCAATCTGGTCTGACTCAAGCGTCTCCCAGTCCATGAGGGCATGCGCCATGACCTCAATGATCTCTTTATGAGATTCGATAATTTTTCGCGCCCGGTGATATTGCTCCTCGATGATCCGGCTTACCTCCTGGTCTACCCGCTCCGCAGTTGCGTTACTGAGGTTCTTGTGAGTCGTGACATCGCGGCCCAAAAACACTTCTGAATCATTATCACCATAGACTCTGGGTCCTAGGTGGTCACTCATGCCCCAGCGCTGAACCATCTTCTGTGCGAGTCCGGTCGCCTGTTCGAAATCATTCGCGGCTCCAGTGGTCATCTGGCCCATAAAGACTTCCTCAGCGATCCGACCACCCATCAACACCGCGATCCGGGCCAGTAAATGCTCACGATTGTGGCTGTAGCGGTCTTCTTCCGGCAGTTGCATCGTGACACCCAAAGCACGACCTCGAGGAATGATTGTGACCTTATGTACCGGGTCGGTTCGATCCGCAAGCGCCTTGGCAACGACGGTGTGTCCCGACTCGTGATAGGCAGTGTTCAGACGCTCCTCTTCAGGCATCACGATGGAGCGCCGCTCGGCACCCATAATGACCTTGTCCTTGGCAAGCTCGAACTGCTCCATTGATACTTTGCGCCGGCTGGCCCGAGCCGCAAAGAGCGCCGCCTCATTGATCAGATTGGCAAGATCCGCGCCCGAGAATCCGGGTGTTCCACGGGCAATGATTGCCGCATCGACATCACTGTCCAACGGAACTTTTCGCATATGCACTTTCAGGATGGCCTCGCGTCCACGGATATCGGGCAACGGTACATGCACCTGGCGGTCAAACCGGCCTGGTCGCAGCAATGCCGGATCCAATACGTCCGGCCGGTTGGTGGCCGCGATTACGATGACTCCATCATTACCTTCAAATCCGTCCATTTCAACCAACAACTGGTTGAGTGTTTGTTCGCGCTCATCATGACCGCCACCGAGCCCCGCTCCTCGCTGACGCCCAACGGCGTCAATCTCGTCGATAAATATGATGCAAGGCGCGTTCTTCTTAGCTTGTTCGAACATGTCTCGAACCCGTGAGGCACCCACGCCAACGAACATCTCGACGAAATCCGATCCCGAAATCGTGAAAAACGGAACCTTGGCTTCTCCAGCGATAGCTCGTGCCAACAGCGTCTTACCCGTTCCGGGGCTGCCAGTCATCAGAACGCCACGCGGAATCCTACCCCCAAGTTTCTGGAAGCGGGACGGGTCCTGCAGGAATTCGACGAGTTCGCCTACCTCTTCCTTCGCTTCATCGACACCGGCAACGTCTTCGAAGGTCACATTGTTTTTGTCTTCAGTAAGCATCCGCGCTTTACTCTTGCCGAAACTGAGCGCACCACGACCGCCGCCGCCTTGCATCTGCCGCATAAAAAATATCCAGACGCCAATCAACAGCAATAACGGGAACCAACTGATAAAAATCTGCATCAGCAAGGAGGGTTCCTCTTCTTTTTGAGCCTTGATCACAATATCGGCCTTCAGAAGATCGTTCACCAGCCCTGGGTCACCCGGCGAGTAGGTGACATAACGTTCGCCGTTGCGCGCCCGGATATAGATTGCTGATCCGTCGATAGTGACTTGCTCGACCGAACCCCGCTCGACTTCATCCAGGAACATGGAATAGTCAATCTCCTGACCTGAACGGCTCTGCTCCGGCGCAAAGTTGTTAAACACCGCCATCAGCACCATCGCGATGACCAGCCAGAGGACTAAATTCTTGGTTAAATTATTCATAAGCTTTAAATGATTGAACTTTAATCAACAATCAGGTGGCATACAGCCGGGCGCACAAGATTCTCCATGGATTCTGAAAGTTTTTGGTGTGAAATACAAACCTCTCCCAACTTCATGGGCCCTCGGCTGAGACAGGCCGGCGAGCAACAATATACGATTCAGTGCTCTTTGCCCGTGATGCATCCGGCTTTCTCACGCGACTGGTAATAAAAAACGTCTCGATAGCACGGCGCAGTGAATCAGCCTGCTCTCCTTCAAAAAACTTTGTCACCAGCGCGCCGTTGGGAGTCAAGTGCTGCTGAGAGAACCGCACTGCCGCTAACACTAGGCTTTCCATTGCAGTTTGATCGACGGTACGCACACCGGTAAGGTTGGGGGCTAAATCAGAAATAACAAGGTCTACAGGCCGTTCGCCAAGCGCCTGGTGGAGCTCCTCGCTGATCTCCTGATCAAGAAAATCTCCGACGATCTGATGAACACCAGGGATGGCCTTCATTTCGAGCCGGTCCACCGCCACGATCGTACCTGTCGGTCCAACCCTGGAAACCGCGTACTGACTCCAGCTTCCCGGTGCAGCGCCAAGGTCGACAACGAGCATTCCAGGACGTAGCAGCCTCTCCTTTTGATCTAGTTGTTGCAGCTTGAACGCTGCGCGGGAACGGAACGCACCTTCGCGGGCTTTTTGGACATAAGGATCCTTTCGTTGTCGCTCGGCCCAGTTTCTGGTTCGGGAGGCGCGTTTAGAACTCATTAGGTGTCAATGTTATGCTGTAACTTCAACAACGGCTAACCCATCAAAACTCAATGGACCTGAGCGGAAAACAACTCAACCATCTTCGAGCGCTCGCTCACCACCTTAAACCCGTGGTGACGATTGGCGTCGCCGGTGCCACCCCCGCGGTTGCGTCTGAACTTGAACACGCCCTCACCAGCCATGAACTCGTCAAGATCCGTCTTCCATCCCTGCCCAAAAGTGAAAAGCGAGCATTGCTTGATCGCTTGTGCTCGATGACAGAGTCAACCCCCGTGCAGCTCATCGGGCGGATCGGAGTGGCGTTTCGTAGTTCACCCGCCCGCTTAATCCAAATGCCCTGAGCATTGTAACCGGCATCTGTTTCGGGTATGTGTTTTGTCGCCGTTGCACTCGGGTCTCATCCTGAGTTTCCTTTGATTGTCGCGGCCAACCGAGATGAATACTTTGCCCGCCCTGCCGAGTTGCTGAAGCGCTGGCCGGGGTCTCCCGCTGTAGCCGCAGGCCGTGACCTCACGGCCGGCGGCACCTGGCTGGGCCTCTCTGAGGACGGCCGGTTCGCGGCGCTAACCAATTGCCGTGCAGGGACGGTCTCATCAGCACCGGGGGTCGTCTCTCGAGGTGCGATCGTGCGTGACTTTCTTCTGGGTAATGAGGCGGTTGTCGCCGCAGTCGTGAGCGGCGATCTCGCCCACCAATCTGGCTACGGGGGTTTTAACCTCATTGCCGGCACACCGTCTAAGATATTTATCCTGAGCAACGCAACCAAAACTTGGTCTGAGGAAAGCTCTGGCGTCTTCGTTTTGAGTAATTGTCCGCCCCAAATTCAATGGCCCAAAACTCGGGTCGGTCAAGCACGTTTCACTGAGACAATAAGCTCAGCCGACGGTATTAAAGATCTTAAGGAAAATTTGTTTGCGTTGCTATCAGATGCTCAGCCCTTGGAGGCAGTTTCCGCTACAACTGAAGGCGATGACCCACTTCAACTAATTCAGAGTTTGATCTTCGTAAAAGGTGCGGAATACGGCACCCGCGCCAGCAGTGTGATTATCATCGACAGCAAAGGGTGTGCTTCTTTTTTCGAAAGGACCTTCGACAGAGGGGGGAGCCGCGCCTCGGAAAACGTCGTGCACCTTAATCTGAAAACAGGAGCTTGAGGCCCGTTTCACCCAAGAGGATTATTAATGGCTTTCCAATAGCGCTCTTGCCAGTACCGCGAGCTTTTTCCTGCCGAGAAACAGATGCCATTTCCGCCCCCCGTGCTCATGGAACAGGTAGGCCGAGCGCACACCCGCTAACAGAACTGCGCGAACCTTTGACACGGTGTCCGTATTTTTCAGGTACTGCTGCTCCCCCCGCACTATGATTTTCGGGGTCAGCGCACTCACCGTAGCGGTGTAGATATCAGCAAACGCTTTGATGGTTTCCGGTAAAACCGGATCCTCAGCAATCGGGTTATCCCGCAGACTGACCAAACAAGAACGCAGTTCACCAGCAACCTCTTTTTCGCCGCGAAGCCGTCTTTGAAGGTCGATCAAGGCAACCATATACCGTAACCTTTCAACTGCTGCAGGGTCTGGCTTCCTCCGTCCGATATCCGGCAGTCCGGCGAAAACCCCTTCGACCCCTCCAAGAGCAATATCAACATCGATCTCATTGAGAATCAGGATACTGCTCAGCGCGCATCTCAGAGGCTCGGGTTGCGCGTGGCCACGACGGGCAAGTTCCTGTGCGAGCATCACGCACTGACACACACCAGCCAGGGCCAGAACCTGTTGTTCAGCACTTGTCCGATTTTCGGCTGCCATGGGTACCAACCTGGATTAGAGTCTTAACGCTGCAACAAAGTTAAAGCGAATGCAGAGAGTCATCAATCCTCTGGCGGACCTCGTGCGCGACCTGTAAGGCTCGGACACCCGCTTCTCCGCCGACGACCGGATCACGGCCAGTCCGAACACAATCAACAAAGTCCTCAAGTTCCGCATCAAGGGGTGGCCGAGGGGTTACTTGGATTGACTCCGTCACGATGGGGGCAAAGCCCCCCTCTTCCGGAGGAGCACCTCGCCTGGCAACATCAATCTGCTGATCCTCAAAATTGAGCGCCAGATAACATGATTCCGCAAAGATCCGGATTCTGCGGAATTTCTTCGCCGAGACGCGGCTGGCCGTCACATTGACGATCGCACCGTTTTCAAACTCCAGACGCGCATTAGCGATATCAACGTGATCGGTGATTACTTTGGCACCAACAGCAGAGATATAGCGAAGCTCAGACGGCACCAAGGAAAGCACAATATCAATATCATGGATCATCAAATCCGTGACCACATCAACGTCGGTCGCACGGGCGACAAATTCACCCAATCGATGAACCTCAATGAAGCGTGGTCGATCCAGTTCGGCGGCAAGCTTGACAACACCTGCATTGAATCTTTCGAGATGGCCGATCTGCAGCTGCGTACTCTTCCGGTTTGCTAGTTCCACAATAGCCTGTGCATCCGAAAGCGTGTGTGCAACCGGTTTCTCCAAAAGTACCGGAATACGTTGTTCAAGAAAGGGTTCGGCAATTTCGCGGTGTTTGGACGTAGGGACCACCACACTTACTGCATCGACGTTATCCATCATTTCCTCGAGGCTCTGCATAACTTTGCAACCACACTCGCTGGCCACCCGACGGCCCGTTTCCGCGTCGGAATCCATGACACCGACGAGACGAACGTTTTGCATTCTCTCGTAGATACGAGCATGAATAGAGCCGAGATACCCGACTCCCACTACGCCAACGTTCAATTTTTCTTCGCTCATGCGCACCCTGATCGCGGATTACTCACGTCTGTTTGTCCAACGGACATCCATCGAATGTTTCCAAGGCCGCACAAATGGGGCGCATTCGGAATAGGTATAGTTCACAGAATCCCATCGCTTGTGGCAGAATTATTCTCTTAAGCAAATCTGCAATGACGTCCGTTGAAACGCTCTTCACCGGCAACATTATCGCTCAACGTCAACCGAGGCAAGTCCCACGATTGATCTATGATGAATACGGCAATTGACTTTCGCAGCGACACCGTCACACGTCCGTCTTCGGGCATGCGTCAAGCGATGGCGGGCGCACCCGTTGGCGATGATGTCTACGGTGACGATCCGACGGTGAATGACCTGGAGGAAAAGGCCGCACAGTTGTTGGGGCAGGAAGCGGGGCTGTTCGTTACCAGCGGCACGCAGGGAAATCTATTGGCCATTCTTACCCACTGTCAGCGGGGCGAGGAATACATCGCGGGCACTAAAGCGCACGCCTACCTTGAAGAGGGGGGCGGTGGCGCAGTACTGGCAAGCGTTCAACCACACCCGGTTGAAAACCAGACTGATGGTACGCTGGACCTTGCGTCGGTTCGCGCCGCAATAAAGCCAGATGACTTTCACCTAGCGATCACCCGTCTTTTTTGCCTTGAAAATACGTTTTTCGGTACCCCACTGCCGATGGAATACCTTGCTGAGGCGAAGAGTCTGGCAACCGAGCATGGACTGCGGTTTCATCTCGACGGCGCCCGAGTTTTTAATGCTGCTGTGCGTTCCGGCATCACACCCAGCACAATTGGCGGCATGTTCGACTCGGTATCTGCCTGTTTATCCAAAGGACTCGGTGCGCCAATTGGAAGCGTATTGACGGGGTCAACGGAATTCATTCAAAGAGCACGGCGCTGGCGAAAGATGTTGGGTGGCGGCACCCGGCAGGTGGGAATTCTTGCTGCGGCGGGCCTGTACGCACTCGAGCACAATATCGAGCGTTTAGCGCAGGATCACGAGCATGCCGTGCTTCTTGCCGATGGCCTCGCTGACATTGAGGAACTAGAAGTTCAGGAAGCCGCTCACCGTACCAATATGGTCTTTGTCTCCATGTCGGAGCCGAAGCTCGGGGATCTGTCGGATTTTATGCGTGATCGTGGAATACTGGTTACCGTAGAAGAAAACCCAGTCCGACTGGTGACCCATCTGGACATCAACCAGGCCGGTATTAAGACCACCGTGGACGCTTTCAAAGATTACTTTCGCAAGGCGGCTTAGACAAAAACCCCGTGAAACGCCACTCGCGACTCAAGGGTCGAGGTTCGACGCATCCGGTGACAATACCGGGTAAATGAAGTGAATCACACCATTTCGAGTGCGGCGGTTCTTGAATAGAACTCTTGACCCGTTCACAGTTGTCTCTCCGTTTGCGGATCGGACTTTTATATGCTCTCCGTCAAGGTTTCTGACGCTCCCCACTTCCTCTAACTCCTCTAAGGAGTAGTCACCGCGCACAATATGCGCTTTGACAAAACTTTCAAGAACAGTCGGCGGCATCTCGACCGGTTTCATCCCGTCCATGGCATCAATCGCGAGATCGACGGGAACAAACACTGTATAGCGGTCGGGCCCGTCCAACTCACTCCACATCTCAGCGGTCGCCAACGCCTGGCCGAAGCGCTCCTTTCGAGGCCCACTGATTGCATCAGTCATTGTGGGCAGCCGATCTTCCTGCCGATAAGACAAAATCTGTTTCGCAACGAGATAACGGTGCTGGTTCACGCTGGAGACCATTGCCCTACCACTCCGGAAGTTAGGCATCTCAATAGGCAGCTCTTCGTTATGCACTGTCCCGCTAACAATTGCCAACTGGCCGTCTTCAATCGAATCAAGATCATCCCATTGCACGCGAACACCAAACCCAACCGCATCAGCCAGGCAGCAATACATAAAGGTAGTCATCAGAGCGAAACTAGACCTGTCGCTCAGAACACCAAGACGCTTCACTATGCCGATCGTCGTTACAGACCTCCCAGGGCTCGCCTCCTCACTTGGCCGTCTGGAACTAAGATCCAGTAGGAGTACTCGCGGGTAACGCTTGGTATCGACCTGCTCCCACAATGAAGCTTCAACCCCGGGATCTGACTGGCCGATAGAGCCTACCGCAGGAAGATAGGGTTTACCGACTACCACTACCGCCAGCATCACGACAAAAACAAACGTATTAGCACCACGCCGTTTCTGCACCCCCGCCAGCGTGGCAACGCCGAGCAGAAGCACGAGCACGGCACCGCTTACCGTGAGCGGTCTGAACTTCACGTTCATCAGGAGTCCGTAGCGGTCAGATAGGGAAAACCAAAGCATCCCGGCGCCCATCATCGCCA
>Ga0315321_10003831_pt1 | contig 11640 bp, 9 predicted proteins | sample M180m21515metaG_FD_203464 | JGI IMG/M metagenome (GOLD analysis project Ga0315321, IMG submission 203464) | Ammonia-oxidizing marine archaeal communities from Monterey Bay, California, United States - M1 80m 21515 | ecosystem: Environmental > Aquatic > Marine > Intertidal zone | place: USA... | reverse complement strand
GCGCTCCCCGGGGCCCCAGGTGCGAAAGGGGCGCACGATGCAGGCGTCGAGGCCGTGGCTGTGGGCCATCATGGACACCCAGCCCGATGCGGCGGCTTTGAGTGCCGAGTAGGGCGAGGTGGGACGCACGCAGTCTGGCTGGAAGGGGACGGGACCGCCGGCGAGCGCCTCACAGGTGCCGACGTGGACGAGACGGGCTTTGTGGCGGAGGCTCTCGGCAGCGACGGCGATGGTGGCATCGAGGATGCCGGGGCGCAGATCGGTGTGACGATGGGGTGCGGTGCCTGGCGCGACAGGTGCTGCAAGGTGGAACACGACTTGGGGGCGCACGTGATCAAACACGTGGGCAGCGTCGTCAGGAAGGATGGCCGGATGGGCGACTATGCCGTCTTCCTGGGCAGGCATGCGGCTGTGCCAGGTGCCGTGGACCACCGCGCCAGCTTCGGCCAGCCGTCGCGCGAGCTGCCCCCCGATGAAGCCACCCGCGCCGGTGACGAGCACCCGGCGACCAAGCCAGTGGCGGGGATGGGTCCAGTCGGTGGGGGAGAACATGGCGCGAACTTAGCCCGCGGCCCTGCTGCCCGGCAGGTGCCCGCAAGCCAACCTGCACCTGTGGGCTCGAATGGACATCGAGTCGGTCCCAGCGCTACCCTGAAGGCGTCCCCGAGCGTGACCGAGGCCCCGCATGATGCGCAGTGTTCCGTCGTTGTCGACTCTGGGTCTGCTTGCGCTCACGCAGGCCGGCTGTCGGCCCGACCCCGGCATCTTTTCGCTGAAGGTCGACCCACCCCTCCAGGTGGACGAGGGCAGCGCGGACCCCGCGTGGGAAGATGACTCGGGCAACCCCGAGGACTCGGGCATCGAGAACAGCAACGAGGTGGTGGTGGCCATCCCCGCACCCACCCTCGACGCGGATGGCGTGGCAGCGGCCATTCAGAGCACCTTGGCCGGAGGCCTGCCCAGCCCCATGCGCGCCCGCGAGGCCTACTTGGCGATGTTCGAAGGGCGCGACGAACGGTGCCCAGGTGGCAGTCAGCCCAGCCTTCCAGGACGCTTCGAGGGGTGCTGGTCCGAGTCGGACTGGTTCTACGCCGGCTACGCCGAGTATGGCGGATCTGACGATCCTCTCGACACCTCGGATGACTTCACCCTGCTCGCTGATGGCCAGATGATCGACGGGTCTGGCGGCAGCTTCATCGGCGCAGGTGAGCTTTACTACGACGCCGAGCTGGGCTCCCAGCGCTGGGAAGGCGGCCTCACAGGCACCTGGAGCTACGACCTCGCGAGCGACTGGATGGGCGTACCCGCAGCGGGGGGCGTGCTCACATTCCTGGCCGATGTGTCGGGCAGCCACTGGCGTCTGGAGGTCGATGGCTCGGTGGCGGGCGGCGACCATCCCATCGCGCTGCAGGACGTCGTAGTCGAAGCGGATGACTGTGGTGCGACGACATCGGGCGCGGTGAGACTGCGCGGTGGCACAGGCTACTGGTACACCTTGGCTCTGGAAGACTGCGGGTGTGGCACCGTGACCTACGACGACGGCACAATCCTCGGAGAGGGCTGCATCGACCTCGCCACGGCCGCGCGTCCGCTGGCGGAGTGGAGGCTGTGATGCGGTCCTGCCGACTGCTCCTGGCTGGGCTTCCCGTCGCGGCCTGCACCACCATGCCGGTCCCCGGAAAGCCAGACTGGGCCGCCACTCCCGATGACGCTGTCCACGACACTGCTGGGGTCGAAGACAGCGGCGATGGGTCGGATGTCGGAGTGCCCGGTGCCGAGGTGCGGGTGGCGCTCGATGGGCCCCGGTTGCTCCGTCGCGTGAGCCTGGACCTTCGGGGCACAGTGCCGTCGGCTGAAGCACTCGATGCTGTGGAGCGCGATCCGGACTCGTGGCGCACCTGGCGCGATGACTGGCTGGAGGACCCCGCTCTCGAAGACACCCTCGTGATGCTGCTTGCCGAACAGTGGCACACCCGCATCGACGAGTTCCTCATCTTCTATCTGGAGTACCCGTCCATCAACCGCGACCCCGAGGTGGAGTACGCCTTCGAGCGTGCGGTGGGCGAAGAACCGCTGCGTCTGGCCGCGCGCATCGTGACCGAGGACCGACCCTGGACCGACGTGGTCACCGCCGACCACACGATGGCCAATCCGCTTCTCGCGAGCATCTGGCCCATCGACCACCCCGGCGGCGAGGGCTGGGAGCGGAGCACCTACACCGATGGCCGCCCCGCAGCGGGCATCTTGTCCACCAATGGGCTGTGGTGGCGGTACTACACCACGGTCACGAACTACAACCGGGGCCGGGTCGCCGCCATCACCCGCACCATGGTCTGCGACGACTTCGCCAGCCGGCCGGTGTCCTTTGAAGACAATGAGGCGCTGGCGGCCGGTGCGGATGCCGAGGAAGCTCTGCGGTCGAGCCCGAGCTGCATGGGCTGTCACGAGGTCGTCGACCCCATCGCCGTCACCCTCTTCGGCTTCTGGTCGGCCAACGAGTACAACGCCTCCGAGGTGGACCACTACCACCCGGAGCGGGAGGACCTCGGTCACGAGCTGCTCGGGATAGAAGCCTCATGGTACGGCGACCCCGTCTACGGCCTCAACGAGCTGGGTCAGCACATCGCCGCTGACCACCGCTTCAGCCGGTGTGCCGTGAACACCTTCGCTAAGGCGCTGTGGCGACGGGCGGCTACCGACGAAGATGCTGATGTGCTGGCCGCTCTCGACGAGCGCTTTCTGGCCACCGACCACCGGGTGCGTCCGCTGCTGGCCGACCTCACCGACACGCTGGCCTACCAGGTGGGCAGCTTCGAGCCGGAGTCTACGGAGGCACAGATGGCCCCCCACAACGAGCTGCGGATGCTGCGACCCGACCAGCTGGCTCGCGCAGTGGAGGACCTCACGGGCTTCACCTGGACCTGGAGGGGCTACGAGCAGCTTGACAACGACGTGCTGGGCTTTCGCATCATGGCGGGTGGGGTAGACGGCGCCGAGGTCACCGAGCCGCAGCGTGCACCGGGGCTCACGAGCTTGTTGGTGGTGCAGCGACTGGCCGAGGGTGCCGCAGACCACGTGGTCGACGCCGGACTGGTTCACGGCGAGCCGTCTCTGCTCGACGGTGTGACCGTCGACACCCGGCCCGGCGATGGGGCGTTCGAAGACAAGCTCCGCGAGCTCCACTGGCGCCTGTACGCAGTGCGCGCCGACGCGGCGTGGCTCACCGACATCGCGGCCCTCTGGGACCTCTTGTTTGTGGCGGAAGGGGCCCGTTCTGCGTGGGAGGCGGTGGTGGCTGCGATGCTTCAAGACCCGCTGTTTGTGGGGTATTGATGTTGGTTGTGGACCGTCGTCGACTGCTCCAGGGGGCTGCGCTTGCCGGTGCGGGGCTGGCCTTGCCTGGCTTGACTCGCGCGAGCGGGGACCCTCTGGCGCGCAAGTTCCTGTTCATCTTCGTGCGCGGTGGGTGGGACCCTGCCTGGGCCTTGGCTCCAGTGGGCGGCTCGGTGGTCTACACAGACGGCGCGGCCCAGGCGGAGTCTGTGGGCGGCATCTCGTTTGTGGACCACCCTGATCATCGAGCTGTGGGGGAGTTTTTCACCAGCTGGGGCGACCAGGCGTGTCTGCTTCACGGCATCGAGGTGCGCTCGGTCACCCACGAGGCGTGCCGGCGCATCATGTTCACCGGTGGTCGAGACGCCGTGGCCGACGACTGGCCCGCGCGCATCGCTGGAGCAGGCGGTGGCTGGGACCTGCCTGACTTGGTGCTCTCCGGTCCCGCCTACTCCGCGGAGTACAGCAATGCGGTGGTCCGTGTCGGCCCCGATGGACAGCTCCAGAAACTACTCAGCGCAAGCGCTCTCGACGAGAGCGATCTCACGGTATCTGCGCCGTCGGATATCTCCCAGGACGCCGTTGCCCGCTTCCTGGCCGACCGCACCGACGCGATGGTGCGTGCGGCCGTCGGTCCCCAGACGCAGCGCTTCGCCTCCAACCTGCAGATTGCGATTGAGCAGCGGGAGCTGGTGCGCTCACTCGACGAGGAGCTCGATCTCACAGTCGACTCCACTGGCTACGTGTCGGTGGCCCGGCGCCTGCGTCCGGCTGTGCAGGCCTTCGCGCGCGGCCTGTCGCGCTGTGCGGTCGGGGCGCACGATGGCCAGTGGGATGTGAGCTGGGACACCCACTCCGGCATCGAGTCCCAGTCCGACCATTACCAGGTCCTCTTCGAAGATCTTGATGAGCTGCTCGGCGAGCTCTCGACCACGACCGGACCTGCGGGCGGTTCGCTGCTCGAAGAGACCACCGTGGTGGTGTTCAGCGAGATGGGGCGAGCGCCTCGCCTCAATGCCACGGGCGGCAAGGACCACTGGACCTACACAAGTGCGCTGCTCCTCGGGGCGGGGGTTCGGGGAGACCAGGTCATCGGGGCCTACGATGACAACTTCTTTGGACGAATGGTCGAGCTTGAGTCTGGCGAGGTCTCAGACTCTGGCCTGACGCTGTCGTCCGGTCACTTGGGGGCGACCTTGATTGCGCTTGCTGGGCTTGATCCCGACGAGCTGGCGGGTGGGCTTTCCCCCATCAAGGCTGCCATCTCCGACTGAGACTGCTCTTTAGACCGCCTTCGCATGGGCCTCGGGGCTCCTTTGGCGTGCGGGTAACGAATTTGAGTCACTCTTATGGGTAATGCGTTGTCACATGACGCGTCTCATGCTGGAGAGGCTATCGTGGCTCCGCTTGGTCCTGGAGCTTCGATGCACGGCGCCTCTTTCCATCTCGCTGCCGCCCTCCTCCCCTTGATGTTGGGTTGGGGCTGCGACTTCTCGGCTGCCACGAAGGTCCTGGAGGACTCGGGTACCAGCGACACCGGCGAGGAGGGTGGGAGCGGCGGCGGGGGGGCTGGAGGGAGCGCCGACGGTGGAAGTGGCTCAGATGGGGGTACGGCCGACGGCGAAGACCCTGCGCTGGCGGATGAAGACGGCGACGGTGTGACCGTCGGTGATGGCGACTGCGACGACGGTGATCCGGCGGTCTACCCGGGCGCGGTGGACGGCTGCGATGGCCGCGATGAGGACTGTGACGGCGAAATCGACGAAGATGCCCGCTACGAGGATGAATACGAAGACAACGACACCGACGCCACCTGGCTGGGTGACCTCTCCGGCGGAGGCTCTGTGTCGGTCGACGCTCTGCTGGACAGCGCCGAGGACGTCGACCGCTACTCCATTCAGACCGACGACTCCGGCTGGTCGCTCTGGTCGATCACAGTGCGGCTGTCCAACATTCCCGATGGCTACCAGTGGCGTCTGTCGTGGGTGCGACCCGATGGAGAGCGTGGGGAGACCACCGGGGCCGGCGCTCTGACCCTTGAAGCGGGCGACTCGGCCTTTGTCGACGACGCGGGAGTGTGGGAGGTCACGGTCGACTCGGTCGATGGCGCGCCCTGTGACGAGCGGTATCTGCTCACGGTGGAATTCGACGGCTGACCCGGCCACCGCCATGACGCTGGGCGCTCGCCGTCCCTGCCGACGCGTGGAGCTCTTGGCGCTCAGCGCACCACGGAGAACCGCGCTTCGGCATCGAGCAGCAGGCGCGCGGACCGAAGCCGTCTGGCCGCAGACAGCCACCGCGCGAACAGCTCGGAGTCGACGGCTGCCTCGCCGAGGGCTTGCTGGACCTCGGCCATTCTGTTCGAGCGACCTCGACGACGCTGCGACCAAGCGCGCATCAGCAGACGTGCGGCCACGGGGTCTATGCCGCCATCCTGGGACCACACCAGCGGCAGCTCCGCATGCACAGGGGAGGGGACCGGCCCACCGACGAGGGTGCGACCGTCGCTGTGAACCATGACATAGACACCATCTTCGCTCACCGACAGGCACGCACTGCCCTCTGGAGGACACTGCACATCTGCCAGTCGGGTGAGCAGGCGACTCAGCTGACCCACCCGACGCGCTTTGTGGTCGATGCGGCGGCTACGGGCGAGCTGGTGGCGAAGCCAGGCGAGGTGGGCGGCCATCGCGCGACGCAGCAGCACAGCCCCGTCGTCGGCGGTCGGGGGGGGACGCTCCACCCAGGTGCGCGCGAGCGTTGCAATGGGATCGACGGCTTGGGGCGCGAGGAGATGGACGGCAAGCGCGAGTGAGCGCAGGTCATCCTCGGGCGAGGCGACAGCGTCGAACTGGTCGGCATCCACCAGGCGAGGGCCGTGAGGACCGAGCGTGAGCCAGTCGGCCAGATCCAGGCCCAGGCTGCGCCCCCGGCTGTGGAGGGCGTGGAGGCCGGCGAGTCCGTGGGCCAGCGCCGCGGTGCGCTCAGGCAAGGAGACGGCCAGCTCCCCCGAGACGGGCTGCACAGCGGACAGTGGCGTACCAGGAACCTGCAGCACACGATGGGGGACCGGTGAGGAGACGCAGGGTGCAAACGAACGCACCTCATCGGCGGGGGTGGTGTGCTCGAAGCGCCGCACCATTGAAGGCATCTCGCGCCATCGTGGCCGCAGCACCTTCAGCCATACGGCCCGCCCGGTGGCGATGTCCCAGGCGTCCCAGGTGGTGGAGAGGACATCGTAGTGACGCAGGCGTCGTCGTCGGAGGCCGGCGAGCGTGGTGGGCACTCCATCGGCTGCAGAGGACTTCTCCGCGGCATCGAGCAGGCCGGCATCGGTGGTCTGGCGGTCAGCCACCGGCCCCGTCCTCGAGCGGGCAGGACCAGGTCTGAAGCGGCGTGATGCTGGCTTCGGCCGATGTGAGTGGCAGGCGCGCGAGGAGAATGTGGGTGTCGGTGAACAGCGCGGTCTCAAGCTGTCCGTCGCCGTCAATGTCTGCGGGAGGCAGGACCCTGGGGGTGCCGCACATCTCCGGCACGGTGACGCTCGCCAACACCTGAGTCGCTTCGCGGTTGAGGAGCGCCAGGATGCCTGTGCAGTCGCGGCTTCCGCCAACCGCCAGCACGGGAGGACCACCGAAGCGTCGGACCTTGACCACGCTGCCGAGGGCCACGCCTCGCTGTAGGGCAGGGTTGGTCTCGGGAGCGGCGGGGGCGTAGCGGTCGCGCGCAGGCAGCTTCTCGTCGAGGCGCCAAGCGGCGGTCTCTACAATGGCGGCCGTGATCACAGCGGGCTTCGTGGGTGTGTTGCCGGACTTGCCCACTGGCAGCGCCAACACAGCGTGAGGTACGGCGTCGTCAATGGCCACTCCGCCGCACTTTGCCGGGGTGTCTGCCCGCGGGCGGCTCGTGGACAGGCTGCGTGGGCCCACCACGGTGTCGCCGCCACCGACCTTCCAGGCCACCTCTCCCCGCCAAAACACCGCGCCCCAGCCCTCGGAGCTGTGCGCTGTCGTAGCGGGAGGCTCTGGGACTGGCGCTGGGTCGGGTCGGCCGCAGGCTGCGCAGAGCACCGCGATGGCGGGCAGGCGTATCACCCGGGCTGCATATCCTCCGCGCCGCGGACTGGGGGGGTGCGTTGCCATGACACGCCCAGTCGGAGTGCAGTGCCGGGGGCGCTTGCCGCGGTCCAGAGCAGATGGGAGACCCCGAGCTCTGCTGCGATGCTGGGGCTGATCATGCCGGCAGCGCCGATGCTGAGCTGCAGCTGCTCGCGGGTGGTGTCCGAGGGGGTGAGCGCCTTGACTGCATCGCTCTCCACGAAGAGCCAGCCAAGGTTGCGTCCCTTGTGGATGGGGGTCCAGCCGAGCTGTACCCGAGCCGTGATGCCGTCGCCGACTTCCCGCTCGTTGGGCTGGGAGTCTCCAACCCACCACTCGGTCCGGTGGCGGTAGCCTGTTTCGGTCATCCACCACCCGCGCCAGTCCCCCCGCGCCAGTCCGGTGCCGATATGCCCCAGTAGCTCCAGGTCGACCTGTCCATCCCCTGCGGCCGGAAAGCGACCGCCCGCGGCGCCATAGCTCCGAAGGCGTGCGTGGTCATAAGTGGGCCACTTGGAGCGGAAGGTCAGTGCGCCGGGCAGTCCGGAGGTGAGGTCACCGCCGAAAGTGAGGTCCAAGAGGGCGTCTCCACCGCTCCTGTTGGAGAAGCGAGCGTCGCCCACATCCGCGTGTGACGCCACCCACGGCAGGCTGGCGGCGAGCTGGAGATGGGGGAGCACACCCACTTCCGCATAGACCCCGATGGACCATGAGACCGTCGGAGTGTCGTCCGGAACGGTTCCGTCTTGGTCCACAAAGCCCGCTGTGGCGAAGCGCTGTACGGACACTTTGCTGTAGGTCGCGCCTGGAGCCCGCATCCAAGGTGCACCTGCTAGTGCGGCTGACATCCAGAGCCAGAGCATCCAGCCTCCGCCGCCGATCCGATGCCACTACTGCGACTCTGTTTCCGACCGGTTGGAAAGGCAAGACCAAAACGGACCAGGCAACAAGTGCCTGGCCCCGAGAGGAGGCCGGGCCTCCTGTGTCGCTAGATTAGGGGGGGGACTCATGCGACAAGTCAGGAGGTCCCGGCCATGAACCGGATGTGTGCTCTCAAGGTGCTTTACAAGCTGCCCCGTAGAGCGCTGTATTTCACCAGATTACAGTATCGCAAAATGTTGAGAATGCATCAAAAAAAATGTTTAGCGGATGTGTGATGCGGTCACTTCTTGCGGTGGGCGAGAGCGGGACTGCATGAGAAGAACTCCGGATCGACAACGTACAACACCCCTGCGAGGCAGGGGCGTTCTTATGACGAGTCGCTGCCGAAGGTCGGGAGCTCAGTCGGTGCAGAACTCGTGGCCGTTTTCTTCGGCCCGCTTTTCATCTTCGAGGACCGAGTAGGCCCACTTGTCGACGCGAAGCTCCTCGACCTTGAACTCGCCGCGAACAATCATGCGGCTGTTGCTCTCGAGACCGGTGAGCATCAGCTGGAAGTCTCCGCTGATCGTGCCGCCGTCCTTGACGTCGGACGAGTCGGCCAGACGAACCCAAGAGTAGTTTCGCTCGGTCCAGCCGTCGAGACCCGAAATGGATGTGTCGAGCGGACGCCACAGGTTGTCCTCGACCTTGATGTCGAGCTCCCAGTCCTTGGTGTAGGCGCCGGCGTTGTTGACCCACTCCGCCCGGTCGATGTCGGCCGCCACCAGCTCCTCGGCAACGCCCGCGGCCTGCTCGTCGGGAATCCCGTCGCTGTTGAGGTCGGGGTAGCTGAGCTCTTCCGACACGCTCGAGAGGGTGTTGAGAATCACCGGCGGCATGCTGAGGAATTCTTCGCCGATGAACTTGGAGTAGCCGAAGCCGGACGTCCAGTCGCTCGGGAAGTACCAGTAGTCGTCGCCGTTCGGGGTTTGGTAGGCACCAGCGTTGATGTAGTACACGCTGTGGCCTTCTTCGTCGGCAGACCACTCGTCGACCCACGTGTTTCCGCCGATGGCGACGACTTCCGCACCACCACTCTCGGTGGAGTCGCATCGTTCGGGGCGGTGGTTGGGGTCGATGACCCACACGAAGTGCCAGTCCTCGCCAGCGATGCGCTGATGCAGAGCGATCTGAAGCTCGTTCTCGCCGGTGAGGATGGCCTCAGTACGCCAGGGATCGAGCTCGCCCTGCAAGGCGTAGTAGCCGTCCTCCGCGAGGAAGTAGCTGCTGCCCTGGGTTTCCTGGATGGGGCCGCAGTCCTGGACGAACTTGGCCATCATCTCCTGGGTGCAGTACCCCTCAAGATAGGTCTCGTCTTCGTCCTCGTCGGACACGAGACCCGGGTACAGCTCGTAGGTGTCGTCGCTGGGATCGTCCTCGGTGCCGGCGTCGTCCGAGACGGTGGCTTGGCAGGGGCCGCCGACAAATTGCGAGCTCGTCCAGTCGTCGGACTCGGTGGGACCAATGTAGCCGTCGGCCCACCGCTCCTTTTCCTGGTCGAAGGTACGCACGCATTCGAAGCGAGTCGCTACGTCATCGATTTCGGCGATGTCTTCATTGTCGATGGTGTTCGATGAGTTGGCGGAAAGCCAGACATGCCACGAGCCCTTGATCTCAGCGTCGTCCGGCGCACAAGCGACGGACTGAAGAACGAAGGGAACGAGGAAGAGGGTGGACGCGGAGTTGCGCATCGGGACTCCCCAGCGGGGGCAAACAGGAATCTTCGGTCGCGGAGCCGGAAAAAGTCGGGTTCCACGGGGTCGCCGGAAGTCTACCCCGTGCGGGGCGGCTTGTGGGCAGGCCGGAAGAAGTGCACGGAGTCCTGGCATCTCAAGAGAGGTGGGGACTGTGCGCAAAGACAGCGGAGGTGGCGTAGACGGGGACGTCGACCATGACCGACAAGTGTCTGTGAACTTGTCGGTTGTATACGGCAGGCCCAGGATCGGGTCAAGGACTCGGGGCTGCAGTGGCGCGCTCAATCTCAATGGTGGCGTCGCGTGTGTAGACCCGACGGCGGGTGGGGTAGTCGCCAAGGTCGTGGTACGCGGCGTTTTCGGGGCTGATGCGCACGTGATCGACCCATCCTGTGACCGCGAAGGAACCGGCTAGGTCCGGCACTTCCACCATCATCTTCACCACCTTCGACTCTCCGGGGGCGAGCCGATTGTCGGACAGGCGGCGCGCGACGGGCCACCACTCCCACTTTTGTCCAATTCGGAGCTCGGCGGCGGACAAGGGCGCGCCAGTGGGATCCAAGGCGACCAGGCCCACATCGAGGTAGCGCTCAGGGTCGCCGGTGGGGACGAGATGACCCGCGCGGGCGTTGGTCACGGTGATGGACACGGTCACCCGCTCGCCGGCCTTCGCCTTGGTGGGCGCGTGAAGGACCAGGTCGATGCCCGGCACCCAGTCGGCTTCCATGAGAACCCGCTCGTCTGCAGTCGGGGTGTCCTTGGCGATGAGGCTGCCGGGCCAGGTGTGCCGTCCGCCTGCCCGTTCAGGACTGCCGGGTGCGGAGGCGCGGCGCTGAGGGGGCATGTGGCACTCGGGGCAGGTCTTCCCAGGCGCGGCATCCGCCCACTCCTGTCCGGTGTTGAAGGTGCACACGAGCGCGTCCTCCAGTCGTGCGACGGCCTGGTGGCAGCTGGTGCAGGTGTCTTCGGTGCGCAGCTCAGGCACGTAGACCGTGGGGTGTGGTGCCACCACGTCGTCATGGACCGCCGCAATACCGTCCGCACGCCAGTGGCATGTGAGGCAGGTGATGCCTTCTTGTTGGAGCTCGCGGTCGAAGCCTGGGTTGTCGACCACTTTGGGCGCCCGCACCTGGTCGGTGGGGGTGTGAAGGCGCTCCTGCTGATTCCCCATCGGCGTGTGGCAGTTGATGCACAGCCAGGCCACCTCGGGGTCTTTGTGGAGCTCGGCTTGGAACTGCGGGTCGACCCACGCGTGGGCGTGGGTGCTGGTCTTCCATTCGGCATAGATCTCGGCGTGGCACTGGCCACATGATGCTGCCGAGATGCCGGTTGTGCCGGGGAATGGCTCAATGACCGGAGTGCGGGGCAGCTGCCAGCTCGCGGCGACATCGGGCGTGGACTCGGCCCCACTCGAGGCACTGGGCTGCAGCGCGCACATCAAGCAGCCAAAGCCGGCGAGGACCGCCAGTAGGTGTCTTCTGGTGCGGGCTGCCACACGAGGACTCGGTCGAGTGGGTGGCGTCTCGGTAGGATCGTGACTGCGGCATGAGGGGCGCATGGTGGAACCGATGCCAGCGGCGACGGATGGTCGCAGT
>Ga0315321_10003828_pt1 | contig 11653 bp, 9 predicted proteins | sample M180m21515metaG_FD_203464 | JGI IMG/M metagenome (GOLD analysis project Ga0315321, IMG submission 203464) | Ammonia-oxidizing marine archaeal communities from Monterey Bay, California, United States - M1 80m 21515 | ecosystem: Environmental > Aquatic > Marine > Intertidal zone | place: USA... | reverse complement strand
AACGTGCCATGCCGGCGGTTGTCGTCATCGGGTCTATTTACAAATGTGACAGCTGTAGTAAGTGGCACCTCGGGGGGATGGCGTCCGGTTGGCTACTCTCTGACCACGGTCTTGTCGTCACGAACCATCATGTTTTTACCGAGGAAGCAAACCACTACTTTGGTGCTATGACATCTGATGGCAACGTCTATGCCATTCGTACCATTCTCGCATCTGATCGTGATGGAGATGCAGCTATCGCACAGCTTGACACACGTGACGTTGTTCTCCCATTCCTCAGACTTGGTCAGGCAGCTGCCTGCGGAGACCCTGTTGTTGTAATCAGCCATCCAGCCGGACGGTTCTACAGTCTCACTCGGGGAGTGGTTTCCAGATACCACCGCCATGACGCAGATCCAGCAACGATGGCAAAGTCAGATGGAAGCGTTCACGCGCCGAGGAAACACACTCGTGACGAAACGTTGCAAGACACCCCGGCACCCGTCTGGATGAGTGTCACAGCGGACTATGCTGTTGGCAGCAGTGGCGGGCCTGTCTTTGACTCAAGTGGTGACGTTGTCGGCATGGTGTCTCGAACATATTCAACACAGGCAAGTAAACACCATCGCCGTCATGACTCTTTTGGAAACCAAATGGTTTTTAAAGACTGCGTTTCACTTGATACGATTCTCGGCCTTATTGAAAATGCTGACTGAGCACTATTAAACATCCCCGTTGTTGCTATCGATCCCCAGTTCCCTTCGACGCACGCTAAGTTTCTCGGTACCCCCTTCAACAACAAAGCCATCAGCTTCCATCGCTAGGCGAAGATCAGCCTCTGCGGTGAGTGCATCTTCCTGACAATAGAATGTCTGACTGAATTGTGAGGGAAGTAGATCCAACCGAGGCCGAAGAAATCTTTTATGGCAGGCAAGACTGTGTAAGCGCTGCCCCTTGGGATTGTGGTGCCCTTCACGATGCTGGCGAATACGGTCTTCTAGTGGCTGACTTGTCTGCCCGACGTAAAGACACCTAGAGGAGTTACCCGAGTCGCTCGACAAAGGCGTCAGTTCGATAATGTAGAGATGCCAGACGGTCATATCACCGTTCACGGTATATCCGTCACATCGAAGCTGTTGCCGCAGCTGCTTCATGGCAGCTTCCACATCTGACTTCTGAGTTGGCTTCATGAAGGGATTGTCTCTACCGCCGAGCTGAGCTGGCCGAGGCATTGCCTCATACACAACATTCACAACCCTCATACTCTTGGCCCTTCTCGATGTTTTGACCCACCGATCAAGCTCGAGACCTGGTCGTTTTGGCAAAGCTTTGACGACTACACGAGGTCGATCTGCCCGTCGGCGCGCTCCAGTAAGATCACTCATCTTCAAAACACAAACCCAGACCCGTTGCGTCTCTCCGAGAAACTTTGAATGCTCGGGCATAAAAATGAAACCTACCTGTGTGGTGCACTTCTTCTTGTGTTCAGTTTCCCAAGGCACGATTTATAGCGTGCTCCGTGTCTTTCGCCAAAAAACCTGTACGCATCATCATTTCCTATGTGATCCAAAACCCATGTGCCAGAGCCCTGAAATTATTTACGTTGGCTGCTCGGTTGGTCTCATAAGAATATCGTGAACCTGAACATGCGGCGGGCACGACAGCATATACACAACAGCTTCTGCCACATCGTTCGCCTCGAGCACCTTAAACCGAGAGTATACCTCACGGGCTTTTTCTTCCGACTTCATGTAGTTACTTGCAAATCCTGTTTCAACAAATCCTGGGCAAATCTCACCAACCCGAATTGCTTCACCTTTTTCTCGCAACTCCATTCGCAGTGCTTCGGTCAATGCGCGGACAGCATGTTTTGTGGCTGAATAGAGACCGGCTCCAGCAGGCACACGCTGTCCAGCCATGGAACCAATATGAATAATGTGCCCGTGGGCACCTCTGGATCGCATATCAGCTAAAGCATCACGCGTGCAGATACACAACCCCAGAACATTGACGTCAAGCATCTCTCGCCACTCGTCAACCTTGCCTTCAGCAAGCGCAGCCGCATGACCAAGCCCCGCATTATTAATTAAAACATCAACACCACCGAAAGTTTTACGCGCAAGTGAAAATGCTTCATGTACAGAACGCTCATCCCGAACATCACACTGGACGGCAAGACTACGATCTCCGGACGTATCAACCTTGCGTAGAACTTCAGCAACTCGGTCTTGTCGACGGGCGGATCCGACCACCCGCATTCCTTCATCCAACAGCCGCATTGCAATCGCTGCCCCGATTCCATTGCTGGCACCGGTAATAAAGGCCGTTTTTCCTTTCCATTGATTCATTCCGTGCCCTCCTTGTGGCATGCCCATTCGTAAATCCTCTCTTGTGAATGCACTCGTGCCATACCGCGCATGCAGAAAACACGTACGGCAGAACCCTGACTCGCTATGATTTTACCAGCATCAACAGAATTCCCTATCAAAGTTGAAAGAAAAACAATTTGTCGAGTGAAACCCGTAGAATAGGTTTCCGCTGTGCCGTCCTTACACTCTCAGTACCTCCACAATTCATTACACCAACGATATTTTGCTCGAGATAAATGAATCCTATGACCGAAGAAGTCACCGCTGCTGCCGCTCCAACAAAAAATGAAACAATTTTTGTGACAGGAGCCACAGGATACGTCGGCGGAAGGCTTGTCCCGCTCCTGCTTGAGGCTGGCTACCGAGTGAGGTGCCTTGTACGGGAACCACGAAAACTTGACGCACGACCATGGCGGCAACATGCTGAACTTGAGGTCATCAACGCTGATCTTGCGGACCGAGATGCTGTCACAGAAGCCATGCGAGGCTGCAAGGCTGCTTACTACCTCGTGCACTCAATGGTTGCAACAGGTGGCACCTATGCCGATCGGGATCGAGATCTGGCTCGCATGTTCGCAAATGCAGCACGTGCAGCCGACCTGCCACGCGTCATATACCTTGGCGGCCTCGGTGAAATGGGCCCAGATCTCAGTCAACATCTTCGTTCACGACGTCAGGTAGAAGAAGAACTTGCTTCATCTGGCATACCAGTCACAACCTTTCGAGCTGCCATGATCATTGGATCAGGTTCGGCATCTTTTGAAATCTTGCGATACCTTGTTGAACGTCTCCCGATCATGATCACGCCTAAATGGGTGACTACAGAATGCCAACCCGTTGCTATCGCTGACGTTCTTTACTGGCTTGCAAGCTGTCTTGAGGTGCCTGAGACAACTGGCAAAACCCTCGAAATTGGTGGCGATGATGTTATGGCGTATCAGGAACTCATGCGGGTTATGGCAGAGGAGCTTGGCCTACGCCGACGAATTATTCTCCCTGTACCGGTACTGACCCCTCGTCTCAGTTCACTCTGGATCAATCTCGTGACACCCGTCTCGTACCGAATCGCCCGCCCACTTGCCGAAGGGCTCAAGAATCGTGTCGTTGTGACGGATGACACGACTCAACGGCTCATGCCACACAAAACGCTGGGTGCTCGTGAAGCGATACGACGGGCTCTTGAAAAAATCGAACAGCAAGCTGTAGAGACTCGCTGGAGTGTTGCTGGTCCGGTTCCGGGTGATCCATCGTGGGCTGGCGGCACCGTCTTTACTGACGAACGCGTTGTTGATGTTGAAGCAGATTCGGCAAGCATTTATGCAGCAATCTGCCGCATCGGTGGAGGCAATGGATGGTACGCGGGAGACATTCTCTGGCGTATTCGGGGATGGATGGACACGCTTGTAGGAGGCCCAGGCCTTCGCAGAGGAAGAAGACTCCCAGAAACAGTCGAGTTTGGTGAGACACTCGATTTCTGGCGGGTCGTTGGCATCGACAGAGACCGCTCCCTCTCGCTCCGAGCAGAAATGAAACTACCTGGTGAAGCACAGCTTGATTTTAAGATCGAACCAGTTGAACCCAACCGGGCCCCCCCGATCACACGACTTGTTATGACCGCACGCTTTCGGCCTCGGGGACTTGCTGGACTTCTCTACTGGTATGCAGTCGTGCCCCTCCATGAATTTGTTTTCGGAGGCATGCTACGTGGAATTCGCAAAACCGCGGAGGCGATGCATCGTTCAAATGTCTCTCAGCAGATAGACACTCCCTCACAGAATGAGGTTCCGGGGTATGGACGAGCCCGCCTTTGGTTGGGGATTACCGGCGTCGGAAGCATTGTCACGCTTTCTGCCGCTGCCCTCTTTCTCAATCTTCCAGAGTACTTTTTCTCTGGCCCCACTGCGACACTGAGCACCCAGATCAAAGGCATTCTTTTATTCATCTTGGTGTATACCGTTTTTCAACTGCCGCTTGATTTCTTAGGCGGTTATCTACTGCCTCGTCAGTATCAACGACAACATCCTTCTCTCAACAAATTCCTAGCCATCATTCTTCGAGGAGTCGGTGTGCACTCAGTGCTCTTGGCGATTATTGGGGTAACACTTCTCCTTGCCGCAAGAACCGCTGGTGTTCTAGGTGTCGTTGGCGTTGGAATTCTTCTGGTCGTCACATTACTACGTGGGTCAATTACGCTCGCTGCTGCGATTGCTCACCTTGAACTCACACCAAGTACACCTGAACTTCATGACGACCCAGCCCTACCAGTCCTATCTGCATATATGGGCGAATCCGAAGACGAAGGTTTCGCTGGAAGTATTGTTGGCTTGTTTCAACCGAAAATTGTGTTGTTGCCAATGCGATGGCGCGAGGTACTCGACTCTGATGCATTTCGTGTTGCGGTCCAGCGTAGACAAATGGCGATCACAACCGGAAGTTGGCACCGAGGCAGACTGCTTGCACTCACGTTTACTGCCGCTGGAATTATTTTAGCTGCAGTGATTGTTGGCAGCAGTCAACTTGCCTCAGCGCAGGGCATTGTCACCTTCAGCCTGATTTTCACTCTGTGGTCATTCCTTGGACTACTCACGCTACCAACCCCAAGCCGTCGTGGTGTCGCTGAAGTCGATCATGCTCTTCTCGCACATGGCGGCGATAGAACTGTTCTGGAACGAACAATCACACATCTCGACAATTTCCAAGACCGGGAACGAGAGCGCCCCCCACTTATTGAAACCGTCTTCCACCCTGTTCCGAGTGTGCAATCACGTCTTCACGGGCCGCATGCAACTGGCATCAAAGGTGCCTGGAATGCCGCACGAACAACTGTCGCAATCAGCCCTGCCGGACTTGGGCTTTTGGGAAGAGCCGTCCATTGCAACTGTGGCCGACCTGCGCTCTGGGTGTTTCTCCCGATCGACTAGACCACCACGATCCTGAATGACTACTGTGTCACTGCAACACTCAGTCACGACTATTGAGCTTACTTAGTAGTCGAAGTATCTCGAGGTAGAGCCAAACAAGTGTCACCATGAGTGCAAATGCACCATACCACTCAAGGTACTTTGGTGCGCCACGTTTAGCTGCTGTTTCAATAAAGTCAAAGTCGAGTACAAGATTCAGTGCAGCAATGATGACAACGACGACACTGAAGCCGATACCAAGGGGGCCCGCTTCATGAATAAACGGCACTGGAAACCCAAACATTCCACCAATCATTGAGATGAGATAGACAAAGAAAATCCCTCCGGTCGCCGCAACGATACCCAGTTTAAAATTCTCAGTTGCGCGGATGAGGCCCGATTGATAACACAACAGAAGCGCCGCAAGCGTGCCAAACGTTCCGCCAACTGCCTGAATGACAATGCCGGGATACTGCGCCTCGAAGCTCGCTGAAATACCACCAAGAAAAAGACCCTCGGCAAGTGCGTAGACTGGCGCAAGCATCGGCGCCCATGTTTGCTTAAAACAGATCGCTATAGCTGTGATAAAGCCAACAATCAATCCACCAAAGACCCATGGCATTGCTGCACCCGAGCTTGCTTCGGCAGCGACCGCATTAAATGTTCGTGACCAGGTGAAGCATGCAGAACAGAATGCCAATGCAAGAAGAAACATTGTGCGGTTCGCAGTGCCGGTCACCGTCATAGTCGTGACGGGAACGTTCTCAGCAGCAAGATCACGTGGCTGCAAACCAAAGTTTTCGAAACTACGGGAATTGAGAACAGGGTTTCCTGTACGCATGAGATAATAAACTTTCCAGTATCAAGGTACACTTGACGACAGTGTCAAAAAGAACAGCTACGCCCTATCAGTCCTGATCATACTGAATCAGTATGATGCGTGTCGCTATCAAATAATACCCTCTCACCTCATTGCTTCTTTGCCCCGAAGCGGGACAAAAAATACAGGTCTCTGACAGGCATCTAGGTCACTTTCTAAGACGACGTACGCGTGCCGACGAGTGAGGCCCAAACTCGATTGAATTGAGTTGTTGACGCTGAAACACACCAAGCCATCAAAGGCATATTTGGGGGGGTATACTTGAAGACTGTACACTTGTTTTATCCTGCACTCCAAAGGAACATCTGATGCCTACCTATGTCTACGAGGTTGTCGAAGAAGACGGGACAAGTGGAGAGCGATTCGAGGTTGACCAACCAATGAGCGCTGATCCGCTCACAGCTCATCCCATGAATGGTAAACCAGTGCGTCGTGTGATTACTGGTTTCAGAATAGCTGGGAAATGGTCTGACATGGGAACCCAAGACAAACTGTCAGACAAGAATCTCGACAGGATAGGGTTTACAAAATATGTTCGATCTGGTGATGGTTACTACGAAAAAACTGCGGGGCAAGGTCCGAACATGATTTCCGGAAACGACGACAGTTGAAACAGTTCGCCATACCCTGGCACACACGCCGATTTTTAATTCTACCCACCGGCACCAATCTCACCCGCATGCTTCACTCAGCTTGAAAATAACCTCAAAAACTGTGACGAATGACTGAAGCCTTAGACCAATTCAAAGACTGCCTCGATTTCAACAGCAACACCCCCGGGGAGTGAAGACACTCCAACTGCACTTCGCACCCCGACGCCCTTTTCCGCACCCCAGACCTCTGCGTAGAGTTCACTGCAACCGTTAATGATGGCCGGGTGCTGAGTAAATGAAGGTGTTGCCGAAACCATGCCTAGCAGTTTTACAACCCGAGAAACCTTGTCGAGGCTACCGAGATAGTGTTCGAGTGTGACAAGACTCGCAAGCCCCGCTTGCCGCGCAGCATACTTACCAGCTTCAACATCTAACTCTTTCCCAAGGCAGCCAAGAATAAAGCTTCCATCGGGCTGTACAGGCAGGTGGCCTGATACATAAACGAGCCCACCTACCACCAAGCACGGCTGATAGAGCCCCGCTGGTTTGCCAACCGGAGCCTTTACATCGACAAGTGACTCAAATTGCTTCTGGGCACTCATGCCTACCTCTCTTTGTTTCCATAACCTAGTTGCATCGTGCACCCTTCACTGTCTAAACAATCTTTCTTTGATGCCAATCGCCTCGGCCACTCCGCTCTCAAAGCCATCAAAACTATGGACCGGCAGTGCAACGGCACACTAGCGCCGAAAAAAACTTGCTTTTGGTGACGATAACAGCAGAAGGAGCTGCGTGGTATAGTGAAGTAAAAATTGCCGTAAGCTACAACACTTTACAGATCAAGATATTTCCTATGGATGCGAAAGACTCTCCCCAAACCCAACACGCACACCATCGGAAAATGGTGCCTCGCATAACTCAAATTCTGGGGCTCACTCGTTGGTTCAGTATTGTTACGGTGTTCTCATCACTCGTTGGTGCTCTTTTGATGTTCATCATCGGAGCGGCGAATACTGTTGAAGCAGTTCTGCGATATTTTGAGATCGATGGTCGAGGTGTTTTACTCAACCATTTTTTTACACCGACCTCACCAGATGCTGCACCCCGGCCTGCGGCGAACCTTCTTTTGCTCGAGTCACTTGATAACGGCCTCACCGGGCTGACCTTTTTGTATTTCGCTTACGGCATCTATGCACTCTTCCTCACGAACTCAACATCGGTAGGCACGGCGCCTCGCTGGCTTAAAGTTGAAAATATTGGTTCGCTGAAAAAAACGTTGCTCGAAGTCGTTGCCGTTCTTCTTGCAATCATGTTTGTGCGAACACTCGCCGAAAAAATGATTCTTGACGGTCAAAGCCAAGGCCCTGGATGGGAAATGCTTATTATGCCTGCAGGTATTTTGGCAATTGCCATCAGCAGCCGACTCATGTTCGATCGTCAACCGCTTACCCGTGATGCTGGGCTTTAGCCAACTATTAAAAGCGAAAGTCCACCCCGATTTATGAGGTGGACTTTCAAATTCGCGCCGGGGCCTGAGTACCACCCCCCAGAAGCTTCAAGCGGGTACGGGCCATTGCCCACGGCACGATAAGGCACGTTGGCTGATAGAGAGATGTTCGGTTCCGGAGCCAAAAAACTTCAATGTAAGTCAGAGGATTTTATCTGCTTCATTGCCGCTCAATTCGCCTTCAGGTTCATTGGGACGCCGAAACGCATGTTCAGAGGACGGAATCACTCCGTCAGTGCGCAAAGCCTCAAGTGCTTTTTCCGCTGCTCCCTGTTCCGCTTCCTTCTTGTTCCGGCCCCAGGCAGGAGCGTATCGCCGCCGACCAATCTGGGCCCGCACCTGAAATTCCTTGTTGTGATCAGGTCCCACTTCATTAATAACCTCGTAGGTTGGCGCGACACCGTACGCCCCCTGAGCAAGTTGTTGCAGCAGAGATTTATAATTAGATCCTTCTTCTCCGGCCACTACTTTTTTGATTTCCGGACCAATCCACGTATCGAGAAACGCCCGAGCATGATTAATTCCCCCATCAAGGAAAATAGCAGCCACAAGTGACTCGAACATGTCTGAGAGGACTGAATTCGGTACTGGCCGATTGACTGCCATACCTTTCCCAACAATAAGGAAATCGACGAGCCCAAGTTCGATACTAATTCTGCTGCATGTTTCTCGACTGACGACAGCAGATTTGATTCTTGTAAGATCACCCTCAAGGAGTTCTGGAAACTCGATGAAAAGCCGATTACAGACAACGAACCCAAGAATAGAGTCGCCGAGGAATTCCAGCCGTTCATTCGATGCCAGACGATGAGAAGCACCCGAAGCATGTGTTACGGCAGCCTCGAGCAGCTGCCGATCTTGAAACCGATAACCAATTCGCTCTTCACAGGCGGTCAGGCCGGCTGGAGAGGGGGTTTTGTGCGGCATCGGCTTTTCTGACATTCATGGGCTCCCAAAACTACACGGTAAAATCCAGCTCCCTGTGTTGTCAAACCTCGCTCGGCAGGCCCTGCCGTAATCAATAATTCGCCATTTTTTTCTGAAATACTTCCGAACCCCCTCGGGGAGTTCCCCGTATAAGTTTGTGGAGGTGTTCTGTCCGCACAAGGTGATTCCAGACGTAGGGATCGCCCAGAATGTCGGTGTGGACCTATGATAGTGAGAAGAACGGCGACTGCCGTCAACGGAAACGGAATTCGGCCAGTCATCCACATTCAGACAGTGTCTGAGTATAAAAAGGAGGAACACAACGTGAACCATTTGAAAACGATACGCGATTTGAAGAACCTTAGCGATGGCGGCACGATTCTTATGCCCGCCTGTTTGATTGCGGCACTGGCTTTGGGCTCAGTCGGCCCAACGACGCTTCTTTCTGCTGAACCAACAACAGCGGACCCGGTTGCTGCAGCAAATGCACTTTCTCAGGCATTCCGAAATGCAGCTGAGAAAGCGACTCCGAGTGTTGTTGTTGTTCGCAGTGAAACAAAAGCTCAAAATGTCACATCAAAAGGCAGTCAGAATCGTGGAGAGAACCCTTTTCGTGGAACTCCATTTGAAGACTTTTTTCGAGATGGGATGCCTGAAGGATTTGCTCCAAGGGGGGGATCACCATCACGATCGGGAGTTGGCTCTGGTGTGATTGTTGACGCAGCTGGAATTGTTCTCACAAACAACCATGTCGTCGAGGGAGCTGATGAAGTGACGATCGAGCTCTCGGATGGGCGTGAATTCAAAGCGGTTGATATCAAGACTGACCCAGACAGCGACTTGGCTGTTGTTCGGCTTGCCAATGCGGAAAACCTACCAACTGCAGCGCTCGGAAATTCTGATGAGCTTGTGATTGGAGATTGGGTACTTGCAATCGGCAACCCATTTGAACTCGAGACAACAGTGAGCGCCGGTATTATTTCAGCCAAAGGCCGTGAGCTTGGCCGTATCCGAAGAGCCAAATTCTTGCAGACCGACGCTGCAATTAATCCTGGCAACTCAGGGGGACCACTTGTGAATCTCTCGGGGGAAGTCGTAGGTATTAATACTGCGATTGCATCCAACAGTGGAGCCTATCAGGGAATTGGATTCGCTATTCCAATCAATCAGGCACGTTGGGTGAGCGAGCAACTCATCACACGTGGCAGTGTTCAGCGAGGATACCTTGGTGTTTCGATCGCCCAATTGTCTTCTGACATGGCTGCAAAACTTGGTTCACCAGGCCAAAAAGGTGTCCTCATTACAGAGGTGATGTCAGATACCCCAGCTGCAATAGCTGGGGTACAGGACCTCGATGTCGTGATCTCTTTCGATGGAACACCTGTCGATAGTCCCCGTAGCCTTCAGGAAGTTGTCGAACGGTCATCGATTGGAGAAGCACACGATGTCGTTGTACTTCGTGACGGCAAAGAGATGACTGTGCGTGTTCAAGTGAAAGCATTACCGGAGCAATTCGGCATGCAGGAGCGTGGACGAGGCATTGCCCCGGGTGGCGAAGAAACGTTTTATACAAAACCGTTCGGTATTGAGGTTCGTGATAAGAGTTCCGTCGCACAAGATGCCTACGAAGGGTTCGAAGGCGTATTGGTCGACCGAGTGGACCCTGAAAGCCTTGCGGCGGAGGGTGGTCTGGTACCAGGGGTACTGATTCGAAAGGTTGGTAAAACCTCAGTGGCATCAATCAGTCAGTTTGAGGCCGCCATCGATGGAGAAACACCTGAAGGCGGTATTGTTCTTCAGATCCGCACGCCTCGGGGAAATGCTGTGATCCTCTTGAAAAAAGAGGTCTGAGCAGAAAGGCTATAGCAATCATCCAAGGTGGCCCCGGCCGGCAGGCTGGGGCCACCTCCATTTATCAAGGAGCCACGTGCATGGCCACGCTCGGTGTGAATATAGACCATGTCGCAACTATTCGTGAGGCTCGCCGCACGATCGAACCTGACCCCGTGTGGGCAGCAGCCGCGGCTGAACTCGGTGGTGCCGACGCCATAACAATCCATCTACGAGAAGACCGACGGCATATTCAAGACAGAGACCTTGAAGTACTGAAAAAAACTGTTCAGGTCAAATTAAATCTTGAGCTGGCAATGAATCCCCTGATGGTAGACATCGCCTGCCGGGCGGTCCCAGACCAGGTTACGCTCGTCCCTGAAAACCGAGAAGAAGTGACCACCGAGGGCGGGCTGGACGTTGTCCGTCACAAAAAGGACTTAGCAGCAACGATTGGCAAATTACAAGACGCCGGGATCGTCGTGTCACTATTTATCGATCCCGAACCTGAGCAGATTGAAACTGCTGCATCACTTTCGGTGCCGGCAGTCGAACTGCACACGGGCGCATATGCAAATGCAGAAAAGAATGCGCACAAAGAACTCCAGCTACTTGCCCGAGCGGCTACATTCGTCCATCAAGCGGGTCTCATACTCAACGCAGGCCAT
>Ga0315321_10003823_pt1 | contig 11659 bp, 10 predicted proteins | sample M180m21515metaG_FD_203464 | JGI IMG/M metagenome (GOLD analysis project Ga0315321, IMG submission 203464) | Ammonia-oxidizing marine archaeal communities from Monterey Bay, California, United States - M1 80m 21515 | ecosystem: Environmental > Aquatic > Marine > Intertidal zone | place: USA... | reverse complement strand
AAACCCTTCCTGCTTTTCAGCCGCATCAGCCAACGCAGTTTGTCCTTCGGGTAACATCGGATTGATGGCGATCACATTAGCTGCGTATTGTTGAACGGCACCCCACTTTCCATCTTCAACCGACAGCACAATCAGGCGTCGTAACGACGGCAAAGCATCACTTGAATTGGCAACCGTCTCCACCAACATGGCTCGCTCGGCCTTGGTATCGCCTAGCTTTCGATAGACCCGCGCCAAGAGCTCAAGCGGTCCTCCACGCTCTCCTGTCAATGTTTCCATATCCCTGAGTCTTTCAAGTGCAAATTTGGCTTTTTCAAGCTGCCCAGCAACGAAATATGCCTCGGCAGTCGCACGTAGTCCCCAATAGCTATCTGGGTGTTCTTGGACCCAACCTTCCCAATCGCTCAAGCGTGGCTCCTCCGGCAACCCCTCCCGTGACCAATCTGCTTTTGCCCCGAACTCCGAAGCATGCTTGCGAGCAAACTGTGCAAACTCCGCATCTAGTTTCTGCAGCGAGCCGATGTTCCGAGCCATCGCATCATTGATGATCAGCCCGTTGCCCAGATCATTCAAAATTCCCTTGATGGCATCCAATCCATGTTTCTGGATCAGGAATTCAATGACGAGCGATGACTGATAGTACGCGAACTGCAGATGAATCGGTGTCGGCGGATTTAGAAAGGCGCCGCTCAACTGAGTGACCGGGGTCAATGAATCATCCAGCAACATTTCGCGGTAGACAGGCGACATGGACTCGCCCCAAGCCCCGCTTCGCTGTCTTTCCTCGTAAACAGAAATACCTTCGCTAAGCCAACGTGGCATACGGTTCTTGGTTTTTTCCAGCGTCACGACATGGCAGAACTCATGCCATAGCACACTTTGCCAATTCGATGGCCGCTCACCCTGCGACGCGGGACTATTGGCCGTAATGACCCTTCCAAAACAGACGCCCAAAAACCCCGCTCCACCCGGCAGCCCAAACGTCCGTATCGCAAAATCTTTCTGTTCCGGAAAAATCTCAACAACGATCGGCTCGCGTGGTTTCACATCATATTTCTCGCAAAGAACTCGCTTGGCTTCAGTGAGCAAATCAAGCACGGCAGGTCCATAAATCGACGCTTCCATTGAATCCATGCGAACCTCGATACCATCAGCCTCGAGCACACTGAACCCCTTGATACGTTCCCGCAAAGTCAGCAAGTTGCTGGCCACTACGTTGTATTCATCCTGTTCAGCGGCAAGTCGTGCGACCTCCCACCCTACATCTTCATTGCCCAGACGCAGTAAATCCTGGGCCAACTGAAACCGCGCCGCGACATACTTCGGATCCAGTTCGAGGGCTTTCCGCTGGTAGCCCGCGCCCTCTTCGAAGCGGTACTTTTGCGATAATTTTTTTCCGATCAAATGGTCAACATCAGGATTGTCAGCCCAAGTGCTAAGCGCTGCTGCCCGCAACAAGGTCTCCTGCTCAAATTGCCCTTTCAAATGTGCGAGCACAGCCATCAAGGCCCATGCCTGCTGTTGGTGCACATTGATCGATAACACACGTCGAAGAAGTTCCTCAGCTTCGGGATACAGTTCGCGATCAATCGCAGCATCTGCCTGATAAATCAAACTCGGAACGTGTCCTGGATTCATCTCAAGTGCGGCCCTGATCGCCCCACCTGCTTTCTCGGGGTCGCTCGACTCCCAAGCCCGAGCCAACAGGTACGGGATACGTGGATCGGCCTCTTCAAAACGCTGCGCGGCGGCGAGGGTTTCAGCCGCAACCTTATAATCGCCTTTCTCGAGTGCAAGCTCGGCAGTCGCGATGTACGCCTCTACATGTTCGGGGTCCGCATCCCGAACCCGGTCATAAAATGCTTCGAGGATTTTGCGAGCGTCCTCACCCCGCATGGCAAAAAAGCGACCCGCCGCGACCAAGTTATCGCGACTCGCATACCGCGATGGCGACGATTGCAACAGCAGCATGATTTGATTTTTTGCGTCAGTCGCCTGCTGAGGTTGCGACGCATCACGGAACGCCTGCAGTCCCTGCATCCGAAGCGTCAAACTGGTCGGGTACCGCCTGATTGCATCTTCATAGGTCTTGATGGCCGCAGCGTACTTACCCTGGACCATTTGACAATCGATCAACAAGCGTGGCCAACGCTCATTCCAAATGCCCGCTTCCACCTGCTTCGCAGCAAACTGTTCTGCCTCGGCGTACTTCCCGGTTCGGTAAAGCAAGCGGGCGTCATCCAGGTCCGATGCTGCTGCCGGAATGTAAGCGCACGCCAGCAAACCTAACAGAAAAACAAATCTGTTCATTGAATCGATCTCTTCCTGACAACAACGAAGCTTCTTAGTGAAAAACCGGCCCCAAACGCCGTCGAAACCGTTAGACCAGTTTAGCGTTTTGCACACCCTAGCGGGGCAGACGGTTTACCAACGGATACGAGTTTTTCGGGTCACCCTGCTTGGATCGCTCGCCGCTCATGACATCGGATCCCCACTCAAACCTCAACCGTAGCCCTATCCAGAACAGATCCCCCTGAAACGATCAGGAATTCTGAAGCAACAGATCACCAAACGCTGTGCCCTAGCGAAGAAAACCGCACTCTGCCCAGAGCCACCGCATTTTATGGCCCGCTTGAATTTTTATTGCCATCCAACCCAAGTCACCGTGGCCGGATGAACCGCTCGATTCGAGTTTTATGGTGGTCATCGTCGGCATCTGCACTCAGCGGCAGGCGAATCGAGTACGATTTAGCGACCTCAAAGTGTTCTGGAGCCTATTGCAAAGCCTCAATGGTCATGTTGAAAGCTAAGTACGAATGCTGAGTAACACAGAAAGCTTAGCACCGTGGAAGCTAAGTGCCTTGGAGGCTAAATAACGTTGAAGCTAAATAACGTTGAAGCTAAGTAACGCTGAAAGCACAGTCAGGTTTTATGCCCTGACAAGACTTAGCTTCAACCGGTGCTGCTCAAGTAGTCTTTCCACCTAAATCACTCCCCGCCAACTCTCTCTCTGTCCGGTCCCACCCATGTTCAAAAAACGCTCGCTCAGCTCCCCCCCAGCCGCCGTACCATTTTTCAGCCGTTGGGTATCAACAGGGATGCTCTTACTTTTCACTGCGGTCGTATTCTTGAACACCAGTACCGCAAGAGGCGTGGCCGATGAGCCGTCTCCAGATCCTCAAAACCGGCTCCGAGTGGGCGTCATTGGACTGGACACCTCTCATGTACTTGCGTTTACCAAAGCATTCCAGCAGGCAAAGCCTGATGATCAGGACCTGTCGGGGTTTGACGTGGTGGCTGCCTACCCGTTCGGCAGCGCGGATATTGAATCCAGCGCTAGCCGGATTCCCAAGTACACGGAAGACATGAAAGCCTTGGGCGTCGAGATTGTTGACTCCATCAAGACGTTACTCACGAAGGTCGACTGCGTACTGTTGGAAACCAACGATGGTCGTTTGCATTTGGAGCAAGCACTGCAGGTATTTCGCGCGGGAAAACCTGTCTTCATCGACAAACCGACGGGTTCAAACTTGGCAGAAGTTGTCGCAATCTATCGAGCCGCAGCGCATTACAACGCTCCCATGTTTTCGAGTTCTTCGCTTCGATACAGTGATGGTGCCCAAGCGATTCGTAGTGGAAAAGTGGGACGCGTCCTTGGCTGCACGACCTACAGTCCATGCTCTTTGGAACCTACCCATGTCGACCTTTTTTGGTACGGAATTCACGGTGTAGAAAGTTTATACACCTGCATGGGTACTGGATGTCGATCAGTCACCCACACCTCAACCGATGACTTCGAACTTGCGGTTGGGACTTGGGCCGATGGACGAATCGGTACTTTTCGCGGCATACGCGCCGGTTCCAAAGGCTACGGGGGAATCGCCTTTGGTGAAAAAGGGATCACCGAAATCGGACCCTACGGTGGCTACCGTCCCTTGGTCGTTCAAATTGCCAAGTTCTTTCGAAGTACAAAGCCCCCCATTGCGGCTGATGAAACAATCGAGCTTTATGCATTCATGCAGGCAGCTGCCAAAAGCAAGAAGCAGGGTGGAACGCCGGTAGAGATGGCGACCGTTATGCACGAAGCGAATCAAGCTGCAGATAAACTTTTGGGTAATGAACTGAAACAAAAATGAGCAATCCAAAACTGAGGCGACTTTACGCCCAACTGGTTTTCTACCCCACCTTGGCGTGGAATGCCCTCTTGGGACGGATTCTGTCCATTCGGCAGTGGTGGAATCATGTGGACGATCATGTGATTGTTGGCGCGTACCCATTCGCCCGTGATGTACCTGCCATGCACAAGGCGGGTGTGAAAGCCGTTGTCAACACTTGCGAAGAATACGCCGGTCCCACCGAGCAGTACTCGAGGCATGATATCGAACAATTGCGGATTCCCACCACGGACTTCACGCATCCCAAACTGGACGACGTGCAGACAGCTGTTGAGTTCGTTGAAAAACATGCCGCCCAGGAACGCACTGTTTACATTCATTGCAAAGCAGGGCGAGCACGCAGCGCAACCATCGCAATGTGTTGGCTGATGAAATATCGCGGCATGTCAATTCAGCAGGCACAAGAGGCATTGCTAAAAGCACGCCCCCACATCAATCCACGTTTGACCGAGCGTCCAGTGGTTCATCAGTTTGCCGAGGCCAATGGATTGTCCTGAGATTCGGGTCTCCATGCGACGCAATTGAATTTCGCAATCTGACTGAAACGACAGGTTTGCCATCCCAGCTCTCGTGCTCAGATTCTGATGCCTGCGAACCGGCACGCTGCTGTTTGCAGTTCTGCTGTTTGCAATTCTGCGATCTATCACGTCGGGAGTTATTCAGTCGAGCGTCCCCAGCTAGCCTGCAGCACGGGCTCGAAATGTAGCCTGAGTCGCCTCCTTCAGGGCTGATGAGCGTTGATGGAAAGCTGCACAAAAGAGACGGCAATGTTTCATCAAATCAACATCGAAGTGAACAAATGCCCCGTCTCGGGCACGCGTACAGCCTGCCATGACACAAAAACAGCACGCAAACCCATGGCACAAATAGACTTAGACCCACCCCCCCTGAAATCGAAACCAGATTTGGCACGGATCCTGCTCTATGAGGTGAACAAACAATTCACACCTCTGATTGCTCACTTCAAGCTATGCATAGTGTTCTCCTAGTTGATCTCGCTGCGGTCGTTTCCGAGCATGGTCCCGCGATTCTATATGGCCGCGATAGTCTGTCTCCAAAAGCGCTAACACAATATTGGACCGCAACCCACGCTCGTTTTGGCCTTTGGCATCAGGCAATGGCCCGGTACCGCCGTGCAGAACAGACCGACGACCAAGACGCCATGGAAGCGTGGTGGTCCGACCATACCGCGTTGATGGAGGAAGTTCTGGTCTCGGAAATTCTAGCAAGAGTGGTGGCTGCTCTCGGCGCCGGAATAGACGAACGTTCCGCCGACGAGGAAATCTCACCAGTCACGCATGCCATCCTTTTGAATCATTTGGAAGCCAGCAATCGCGTCCACCAAATCATCTTGAAAGCCCGTGGCGCTGCGGTAACCAAGGCAGAGAGGCTCAATCGTGTTCGCCAAGGGATCGAAAGCTGGACTGATGTCCTGATCGGTCGGATGTCGATACGCACTGCCGCGCCCGTTCAGTACGCCATCGATCCCAAAAGAGCAACGGAATACGCAGACGAGGCTTCCCAGCAGGGCCACGGAGTCACGCGTAAGGCATCGAATGCTCTCATGAACATCTCGATGCACAACATGATTTCTCAACGCATGTCCTCCGATCCAGCACTCCCCGCAGCGAACCGCGAGGTTTCACGGAGTGTGATGTTGATGTTGCGTCCAGAATTGTTCGACAGCGTAGGAGCCTTGAAATCACTGTGGATGCATCGCCTCGAAAACTCGGCTGATCAGACCGATCGAATGTTAGATGAACTAACCTCAGCTGACATTCACGAGGCAGAAACCTCCGACAGCCTTGAACTGACCGGCGGATCCTATTTTGAACGCTGGTGCAAGTGATCTGAAAATGACCCCGGTTCCCAGTGCATAGCTCGACGAAGTCACAGCATTGAGTTTCGGATCCGCTTCCGCAATCACATTTTGCCTGGCAGCCAAACGCGCTACGCCAGCATCGATCGGAATGGCGAGTTGGAAAAGCGGAAGCGGAAGTGGGAAAATTGGACAGGAAAGTCTGGCTTATCGTGCCGTGAAAAAGAACCAATAGTTACTGCAGTCTAATCGTCAGCTTCCCACTCGACTGCTTGTTCGATGGCGCGGTGATATTCGGTATCGGTCAGGTCAAAGAGTTCCTGCATTCTTGCCAGAATTCCTAGCTGCAACTCTCCCAACGGACCATCTGCGGCAGCCGCCAGGAACATGGCCTGCAGCGAGCGCACACGCTGCTTTTGATTCCAGCGTCTGGAGACAGTCAGGACGTAATTCACCGGCTTGATACGATGTTGTTGCGCGCTGGAGCAAACCTGCCCCAGCTCATCGCGTTGGACGGCCCGTTTCATCAGGTGAGATGCGATCGTCTGCAAGACGCTGATTTCATTCTCCGTGATCTCATTGTCAGCCAGCACCACGAGGACTGCAGACCTCACGGCTTCGACGCAGAACTCTTCCTCAGTTACATCAGAGTGGTTCGGGTGTTCCATTTCGAGAACGGACGGATCCCAATTGGCTTTGCAATGATCACACTGAACGAAGGCCTGATGGCCACTGACTGGGACCGTCGGTATCAAATAAACGGTCAACCATGCTCTCGTCGCTCTCAACCGGTAGCCCTGTGAAACTCCACACGCGGGACAAAGAAAGTTGCCCTCATCGCGAGTCCGGGTCAGGTTGACGGTTCCAATAAAAATCATGGATTTCAATGTGGTGATGTAAATCGGGCAAACTTGAGCAAATCTAATCAACTGCCTGCAAGCAAGCGAGGTGAGATCCAAATCTAGGGGTCGTAGTAGTAATTCCTCCAGCGTTCGCCCTGCGGGTGCCGATAACTCATAAGGTCCGCCTCCGTGGACGCCGTTGTCCGTTGCGTTTGAAAGCCCTGCGAAATGCCAGTTCTGCCAGTCACGACCGTTTGAACCAGTTTTCCGCTGAGTAATCAGCGTCTGCTGTTTCAACTCAATGCAGATCAGATCGCGTTGCAGAGACAATATGACCAGTTGAGCACGGGTAAACGTGTGCTGCGTCTGTCAGATGATCCGGCAGCGGCAAGCCGTGCCATCGGGCTACATCGGGGAAGCGACCGTGCGACCCAGCTTGGTCGCAACGCTGCATCATCGCTTAACTATTACCAGTCAACCGTTATTTATTATCACGCGTCGACAATGCTCTGATCGAAGCGCGTGCTGTCGCGATCGAAGGGGCTCAGAACGTCGTTTCCGATGACGAAAGAGCGGCATTTGCGACGACGATTGATGAAACCATCAATACCGTTTTTGCTTCTGGCAATGCGATGTATCGTGATCAACAGCTCCTTGGTGGCTTTCTTAACTCGCAGGATGCTTTCTCCCGAATTGATGACAAAATCCTGTACAGCGGCGCAGAAGCGATCGCCCTGAACTTAAATGCAAATCAAGCTCTGGGAGCTTTTTCTGTCTTTTACGAGGGCGAGCAACTGCAGGCCGGTGTGAACTCAGATACACGCTTGGTTGACATGAGATACGGCGACGGGATCACCCCCGGTCTGCTACGTGTTTCAGGTGGCGGAGATTGGTACGATCTCGACCTCACCGCGGCAACCACCATGGGTGTGTGGTGACCTTGATTTCAGGTACCGATGTCGATGGAAGGACACTTGCTGCTCGCTGACGGCTGATGGAATTCGCGTCGAGTACTCTGATGGTCTCGGTGGCACCTTGGCACTTGCCGACGCCGAGGGCTCAGAAATGGCGGATCAATTAACAATCCTGAATCCCGCTGGCATGAATCCACCACCACTGATCGGCTCAGGCCTCTCACCAGCGGTCACAGGCCAAACTAAAATCTCCGACTTGGATAGCGGCGCTGGCATCGATCTCTCCGATGGAATTCAAATCAACCAAGACGACGAGGTATTCATTGTCGACCTTGCCGCCGCTGAAACTGTCTCAGACGTCCTGATTGCTATCAACCGAAGTGGGGCTGACATACGAGCTGAGCTCAAAGGCAGCGAGGGCCGAATTCAGCTGCGTTCAATGAAAAGCGGCTCCGACTACGCTGTGGGCGAAAACGGCGGCGATGCGGCAACGCTACTCGGAATCCGCACGGCCACCAGGCAAACGCTACTGTCGGACCTCGGAAGCGGTCAAGGCATCGCTCTGAATCCTAATTCGGCGGAAATCTCCATTATTCGCCCAGATGGAGTGCAATTGGATCTGAACCTCGAAGGTGCCACCACGGTAGGGGACGTGATGAACTTGATCCGGGATCATCCTTTGAATCAAGATACCGCTCGCGTGCTGGTGGGTTTGAACGAATTTGGCAATGGCATCCAGTTGACGGCTCCTCCCGATGCTAATCCGCTAACGATTCGTCGAGTGGGCAGCAGCAACGCCGGTCTGCGGCTGGGATGGATAGGAGAAGATGGTGCTGGCAACGTTGGTTCGGTGATCGGCCCGGTGGACACGATCATCGGCAGCGACTTCAACCTACGTGACGCGGGTGGCACGCTCGACACCCTTCTGCGACTGCGTAAGGCCGTCAAGACAGGCGAGATTTCAGAGATCACACGACTACAAGCGACCTTGGATCTCGACATGGACCGGGCGAGTCGTGCGAGAGGGCGTGTAGGTGTCTGGAGTCGCAATGCACAGCAACTCTCAGACGTTGCCGAGACTCGACTGATTTCGATGCAGAGCCAACTTAGCGACGAAATTGATGCTGATATCGCGACGGTGGTCAGCGACATGAGCCAAAGACAGCTGGCGCTTGAGGCGTCGATGCGTCTGATTGGCAAAACATCGCAGATGACAGTCCTTAATTTCCTGTAGCGATTTTGTCGATTCTAACGCTCGTTCGGCCGATACCGAACTTGAGGATTGTTTTCTCGGTCGGCACCCCAGCGGTTTCGAGAAATTAAAAGAACCCTGTAATTTCGGCGGTAAATGCCATGCGAATCGACACGCAACGTTTTGGCACTCTGGAACTCAACCCAGACCAGCTCTTCCTATTCCCCCAAGGTCTGATTGGGATGGAAAGTCTACGGCAATGGGCACTCTTACCAGATCCGGACAATCCGGCAGTGGCCTGGCTACAGAGCGCTTCCCGTGGTGATCGTGCCTTGGGACTGATCAGTCCACGTGCCTTTTTCACCAATTACCGTGTGCATGTCACACGCCGCGATCTCTCTTGCCTGCACATGCAGCCTGACGCCGAGTTGTACATTCTGACGACCGTAGCCGGTCATGTCGGACGTTTGACCACGAACCTCCGATCACCCCTGCTGCTAAATCTGAATCGTCGACTTGGCTGCCAAGTCATCACGGGCGACGAGCAACCCATTCAGCAGGCGCTTCCGATGGCGTCGGTATCGCAACAGGTTTCCGTTGCCGAAGCAGCACGCCAAGCTGCCTAGTCGACACGGCGGTCCTAACCCCAACGTGGCGAATCCGTACGACCGGTACGTGCGGACCTTCTGAGACTCTATCTCAACTCCGGCCACAGCCCGGTCGATTTCTACTCCTGACGACGACTTTTAGCCGTGAGGAAGCGGGTTTACGGAAGTGGTCGGTCCAAAACCATCAATCAGCCTCCTCAAGTGCACCACACGAGGCCCCAATGTTAGTCCTTTCACGACACCGCGACGAAAGCATCATGATCGGTGATGATGTCGTGGTTACCATCGTCGACATCCGCGGCGACAAAGTTCGCCTCGGCATCGAGGCGCCGCAGTCCATTCCGGTGCACAGGCAGGAAGTCTACGACGCTATTCAGCGCGAAAACCGCCGTGCCAGTCAAACCGGTTCCGGTGCCACCAAAGATATTGAGCCACCAGCAGCCGACTAGATCGGCAAAATTGACACGAACGGCACAAACACCCTGAACTGCTAACGGATGAGCATCCAGAGATGTCAAACCACGAGCATCCATTGCCGTCTTTTGGCCGAGTCATACTGCTGGGATATCGTCATGGGCAAAGTTATTGACCACGTCTCGAGGCAGACCCTTGGTCCGATCCGTCCAACTCGCCGGATCTCTCGGAACCGTTCACCACAGCTTGCTGTGCAACAGCAGCTCGCGTGCTCAGCAACTCGCAGCCGAGTCTTTCCTGATACCGACAAGTGCACAGATGTGTCAGGAAGCAGCAGCCTGTCTGATCGTAACGCTCTGCCTGAAGGCATCGAACATTCGGTGAGGTTCCAACATCTACCAGCGGCGGGGAATCAGGCTTATTCTTGCCAATCGCACGCGTTCCAACACTGGGTGCCTTCAGACTGCACCTTACCTGTAATCGGAACGTTACCCGATCATTTTGCAGAATCCGTCAGATTGGCACGGAACTCGCAATACTCTGACCATCCAGCGTCCGAAAGCCAATTCAGGGCTACTTGGATGTTGCAGGATGCAGCAGTTGTTGCAAATTGCAACACCTATAACCGGAATCAACCGGTTAGGGAGCTTAGGAAAGGCTTGTTTTTTCGTGGCAGACGCCACGGAGCGGGAATAGACTCTACGTCAGAGTCTTTTCGTACTGCTTTTCACACGATTTACGACTTGACTGGTATTCGTACGACAGGGGACTGTCGCGTGCATGCCAATCAGATCTCGGATAACCCGAGGCACGCACCGAGCGTTCAATGCTAAAAGCGGAGATATTTCAAATGGGATTGCGACACGTCGCACGCACAACTCGCTCCAAGAGCCTTCAGTCTTTTGCCATCTTGACCTGTTTGGTTTCGATGGGAGCGACCACTGCTTTCGCCACCGAGGGGGCAAATGTCCGGATCTCAACCTTCGACACCGAAACGGGTGAAGGTTATTTTGCGGCATCCGTAAAACCAGTCTCCGACAGCACGCTGAAACAGGCGAGCGAGTCTCAGCCTGCTGATGTGGTGGTGATCGTTGACACCTCCGCGAGTCAGGTTGGACAGTTCCGCACTGGATCGCTGGAAGCACTTGAGGCGATCGTTGATTCGCTTCGCCCCGGTGACCGCATTCGCATTTACGCTGCCGACGTCCGTTCAACGGACATGAGCAAGAGTTTCGGTCCCGCCAGCAGCACTAAGTTGGCGGTACAAAGGCTTCGGAAACGTCTTCCACTGGGCAACACCAACCTCGTGACTGCCATCGGAACCGTCCGAACGGCTTTGGCGACCGAGCCTCAGAACCGCACTCGTTCAATCATTTACATCGGTGATGGCACCTCCATTGATGGGCTCAACAACCCCGTTCGCTTTGGGGCATTGATTGACGCATTGCGTGCCGATCATATCGCTGTGCACAGTATCGTCATTGGTCCGGCAACTGAACTCGGCATGATGGCGATTCTTGCCAACCACACTGGTGGTACCGTTGGGATCATTGGCAACACACCCGAGCACCTGCCTGAGGCAATCGCAAATCGCGTGGGCAAATCAGCAGTCATGTCGCCCATTTGGCTCGACAGTGCAACGTTGTTGGCCGGAATGGAAATGGTTCAATCTGACCGCCTGCCACCTCTGCGGTT
>Ga0315321_10003822_pt1 | contig 11662 bp, 1 predicted proteins | sample M180m21515metaG_FD_203464 | JGI IMG/M metagenome (GOLD analysis project Ga0315321, IMG submission 203464) | Ammonia-oxidizing marine archaeal communities from Monterey Bay, California, United States - M1 80m 21515 | ecosystem: Environmental > Aquatic > Marine > Intertidal zone | place: USA... | reverse complement strand
GCCTTTCGGGTTTACTTAAAACCTCTATCATTTTTGCGCTCAGATTAGCAACGGCACCACCTCCTCGGTGATCAAAAACGAATCCCGTGCCTCCATCCTGAACAAAGTCTCGGAAACAACCCAAATCGGATACCATGGGAGGACACCCGCAACTCATTGCCTCGAGAGCGGCCAATCCGAACGTCTCTCCTCGCTCCGCCATCGAAGGGTAGACGAACAAACTGGCGCGCCTTAATTCCTTGCGCAGTTTACCGTCATCAAACACCGGTTCTAGAAAGCGAATAGTTTCTTTTGCCGACCCAGCCAAACCCTTTAGGCTTTCAAGAAAACCTTTTCCTCCCCCACCCTCGCTTGCTTTCCAGGGTCCACGAACGTCTAGTCGCCATCGCTTGCTTAGTTCTTTGGGTAAGCCCGCAAAGGCTTTCACCAATTCGCGCAATCCCTTTTCTGGATGAATCCGGCCGAGGTAAAGAATAGTTTGCTCTCGGCTTTCGTTTATAGGAGCAGGTTCTACCAAATCCCATGAAAGCGGATACGATATCGTCTTCACCAAATCCGCCTTCGACGGAACCTCGCATCGAATCGCCGCAGTGATTGCCTCCGAAGGGGCCTGCAGGCGCTTCGCCCTCGAATATAACTTCATTTGCCCCTTCGGGTATCGACCGACATGGACATACAGAGCCCCGTGAGATGAATCTCTTACCAAGAGAGGAGCCCAAAACGCATTCGTTACCAGTATGTCAGCTTCCGGTAAAGTTCTTCGAGCACGTAAAACATAACGAAAATCACTCCATTTAAGGAACAAAGAAGAAACCGGCGCCTCGAATCCGGAAACCCTCACATGGCTTACCCCGTCGATGGAACCACGAGCTGGCAAACCATCGCACAAACGGGAAACATGAGTTACCTCATGCCCCTCTCGAGCAAAAGCCTTGCCCAACCTAAACCAAGCTTTCTCAATGGCGCCACCTCTTAACGGCGGCACGGGGAAAAAAGCCCCTTGGAGAATAGTGATGCGCACGGAATTAGTTGCTTTCGACCAAGGCTGCAAGTTTACGAGCAGCCGTATTAATCCTAAATCGCTTCTCGAAACAAGGGCGTGCATTAGGAGCAAGTTTTGCAAAACCAGGGTTCTGCCATTCCCGCATCAAGGCTCGAACGCCTGAAAGGTCGTCAGCGGAAACTTTTCCAGCACGATCATCTTCCACCTCTCTCCAAAGATTGACTTTGTCTGTTATAAGAACGGGCGTTCCCACGGCAAGAGCCTCGGCGACAACCATTCCGAAATTTTCTTGATGGGAGGGAAGAATCAGGGCATCGGCAACTCGCAAGGCGCCCCACTTCAGATCGTCGCGTATCATTCCCGCCCAAGTGATTCGGTCCTCGAATTTACCGAATGCTCGAATTAGTTCTTCCGCAAAAAAACCATCTTCTCTTGGACCGGCAACGACAAGGTGATCATCTTCCGTCGACAATTCTTCGAACGCTTGGATAAGAAGGTCGATACCTTTCTTACGATGGATGCGTCCAAGGAAAAGCAATGTTCTCTTGTTTCGCAAATGTGGAAATTTCTCATTGAAAGCATGTGTTTGAGAATCTGCGCCCAAAGGTGGCTCGGCGACACCCAAGCCCGTCACGACCTCGTTGCAGCGATATGGGCGAAAGGTATCACGGGCCAACCGACGCTCTTCATCGGTTGTAAAGCATACGGCCTTGGCGTCACGCAAGATCCGGGCTTGTCGGAACCACCAAAAGAAAGTTTTTTTTAGATGTTTCCATGGATATTTTCTTTTAAACCAAGGATCTAGCATTCCGTGCGGGTACACAAAGTAAGGCTTATCGACTTTTAGCGCAGCCTTACGAACAGCAACGCTTGGATACTGCCACAAGCCATGAGAGACAAGTGCGTCAAAACCAGAAGCATTTTCCATCAGCCAATCTCCGAGGAAAGGACAGGAATGGTAGCTGGAATCGGATGCGGGACCAAAACCTCTGGCCGTAACGTCTAATTCTTCGAGAAAAGAGCCCGCGGGTTCATCGCAGGTGGCAATTTCAGCTTCATGATCAATCCCAACAGCGGCTTCCGCTAATCGATTAACTGCTTCAGCAACACCACCAGCCAAAGGATCACAGGAATGAACTACATGGAGCAGCCTCACGCTGCTGCGTAAAGCTTATAGGTCATCTTTCGACGAACTTCTGCTGAGTGTAATCATAAAACAAGCGACCGGATGAAGACCCGAGAACATATGCCACCCAATTTCCGGCGCTTGAATCGTATAGGGGTAAAAGCGACCATGTCTCATTTGCCGTTGGCTGATACGTGGGCAAGCTCTTCCATATGGACTCAGACGACCACATCCACCCAATACCCGAAATATAAAACCATGCCTCCTTGGAGGTTGGCGCTTGAACGTAAACCCAGCCTAGTCCGCTCACGCTATCATCTTCGCCTGCGTGATAGATCCAAGGAAAGGTTCGGTCGCTATAATAACCAAGCCAAGGAAGGTATTTCCAGTCCGGAAGAGTGGGATGCTCCTCGGCGTTCATTGAAATCGACATACCGGCAAAACGGGACCGATAACGATAATCCTTCATCATGGTTTGTACCCGGGAAGCCATGGACATACTGGAATATTTATTAATTTCGGCCTGAGTCAAGGATCCTAAATTGTCCTGCCAAAGCGCAAGCATTAGGGCGGCGGTTTGAAACTCATGTTGTTTTTTCGGAGCATCCCAGAGCAAATCCAAGCCCTCGATTTGCTCTTCCAATACCATGTGAGTTGTGAATAGTACGGCTCCGTCGCCATTCTTATAATTTGGTGAGGCTGGGGCAGGTTGATTATTGCCGCCACCGCCAAACATACCTCCGCCTCCTCCAAACATTCCGCCACCAAAACCACCGCCGAACATATTGTTGTTATTATTGTTGTTGTTGTTGTTATTGTTTCCGAACCCACCTCCCATCATGCTGTACATCATCATCTGTTGAATCATCTGCTGCTGCTGATTATTTTGCTGAGCCTGCTGAGGGTCGAGACTCTTAATTCTGTAAGATCCTTGCACCTGCTGCTGAAGCGTTGGAGTTAAACCATGCTTGTTTCCAAATAAAAGCGTAACGAACTGGCGGCGATTGAACTCGTTTTCATCACCGTTGAAAGGGCCTATCGCTCCATGGGTTCTCAGAAAGGGAAGCGAGGAAAAAGTCGAGTCGAGATAGGAGCCCAAGCGGAAGGCATTATCGGGAAAGTCAGTGGCATTCGTATCGCTTGTTTGCCAAATAACTTCTTGGTTTGCAGAATAGCCGTCACCATCTAAATCCCCACTACCATCCGTTCCGTAGTTTGGAATTGCAGAATAGGTTTGGAGAGCATCGTCCATCAAGTTTTTCGACGGCCAATAGCCCATTGTAATGTAGTACCCCGCAACAGCGCTCACAAGATCCTGAAAAGATTGCCTTTGAGAAATGTTTGCCGCCCACTCCAAAAAAGAAGGGTCGTTAAAAACATATTCTCCATGAATTCCGCCACCAATATAATCCAGTGATAAATCCACCTCTTGCTCGGAAGGTTCGTAAAAAAGCAAATCCTTATAGAACTGGCTTACGGCTGATTTCATGTCCCCAAAAGGATTCCTTTTGCTGAGAGTAATCGTTATAGGAGAGGAAACAATGGAAGGGGTAAACGTCATGCCGCCAATGGTTTCATTTTGCATGACCACCGCGCCAAACAGGTCTACCTTGTTGTCGCTACCCGCCACTTCTTCTTTAGTGCTCCACTCAAAGGTAAATCGACCCGAGCCAAAGGAGGTTTCATTGGCCAAGCCGATTTCTCGACCATTGGCGAAAAGAGCCATCTGCCGCGATTGTTGCCCAGCATTAGGATTAACACCAGCGGCTGCGTTAGGGCCCACTACGCGAGACAGATTTTCGCCCTGAACCTGAACGGTAATATTCATGACTTGGCCGGCAGTGTATTCAGTTCCCGGAAGAGGGCTTATCATAGTTGCCTGTGGCAGGCTCACCGCGCCTTGAACAGTGCCGTTTTCCGTCAACGATATTCTGTTATCGCTGTTGTCGATGGCAACCATAGTTAATTCCCAACCACGATTCGTTACGAAAAGGGAGGTACTGGAATCGGGAGAAAAGATACAGTAAAAAGGCTTTTTATCATCTATGTGAAAAAAATTTCCGTTCAAATAAAACTCAACACGGTTAATTCCATCATCAAGATCATTAATTAAAGGGACCGAAATCAATTTTGACCCACGAGTCGTGCTCCCTCTTGTTGCAAGTTGGGGAAAGAGTGCACGTGCCCCATCGGGCAACTCTCCGAGTTGCGGCAAAACCTCGATTCGCTTCTCAATCAATTTTTGGATTCCGTTTTGATCCGTGGAAACGGCACGGATCGAATAATTTCCGTCGACGGCAGGAATAAACCCGGAGCTGAAAGGCCAAGTCGTATCATTTGCCACCGGTCTTCCGTCGACGTAAAATCTAACACTGGCAATATTCGGTGTGTTCATGTTTTGATCCACGGCAAGAAACACCCAAGATCCGGCGCGATAAATTTCGATTACCTGAACATTGGATTGATTGGAAAGCAGATTGAAATCTGCATCGCTCAAGCTCTCTATTATTTGCAGTTCAGCATCATTGACGACCTGAGCAACCGTGTAGACGTCGGATGCTTGCGAACCGCTGACAAAGCGAATTTTCTGACCCGGCACAAGTTCGGTAAGAAACTTCGAGCTCAAACCCTCTATCTTCGTCTCCGCAATGGCTGAACGCCTAAATCCGGATTTGCGGACATTTCTGTTCTTGGTGATAACGATCTTCGCCTGTGCTGCTCCGGAAAGCAAGCGGTCAAAGGAAGTGAAACTCAAAACCTCGCTCGTTTCGGCAAATACCACAACCTGCTCGACTTCAGAAAACGCAATGTTGCCGTCGTCATCCCTTGCAAAAGCCGCGACTTCATAAAGGCCAGGCCGAGTCGGTGTCCATGTAGCGAAATAAGGTGGTAGCGTATCAATCGCGCCCTGAGCGACACCGTTGACCAAAAAGCCCACACGCTGTATTCCCAGACTTGAACCGGGGCTTTCCGCATCGGTCACAGTAGCCTGTAGAAAAATGGAGTCGTTTATCAGATGAGCGTCATTCAGCTGGGATAGTAGAACTTTAGGCAAAGTTCCTTTACCAATTGTAGAAGTAACGGTTACGGGAGTCCCCATGACCCTGTTGCCGCTATTATCAACGGAAACTGGATAGATTACATATGTGCCGGACAGTCCGGGAACCCAGTCTGCAGAATAATTAAAAGTGTTCAGGTATACGGGCGAAACACGTTTTGCTTCTTTTAAAATTTGTGCCTGCAGTGATGTCGTTTCGCTTAGGGTAATAGAACTGGCGAGTGTGTCTTTAAAATTAAAACGTATCGTGTTTTCACCAAAAGGACTTGATTCGAAATTAAGGCTCAATGCTCCAGTTAGGGTTTGTATCCTTGAAAACAAATTATCGCGAGATTCACTAGTGCTTGAACCAATGTTAACATCACCACCGAAGGTAAAGACGAGCGTTGAAGCGCCATCTGACAAAGTAATTGTCTCTCCGTTTACGGGATTCGAAGGAAACTGTATCCAGCCGTTGGCGCCATTCACATAGAACTGAACGCTCTCCAAGCTTCCATCGGGGTCGGAAGCTTGCGCTGAGAGGCGCACGGCAGAGGTAGAAGTAAAAAGGTCGCCGTCAGCAGGATAATTAATTTGAACGGTTGGCCTTGAACCGTTTTCCGATACGATACTAAAGCTTTTAGAGCTAGTGGCGGAAAGTGTCCCACTTGCGTTTACAACTGCCCAGACTTCATGAGTTCCTGCCAGCGGAGGAATCCAGTTTGCAGTGTATACGCTTTGATCGCCAACTCCACCTGCCGGAGTTGCCGCAACTCCTACTTGTTCACCATTTGCCATGAAAGTGACGTTCGTCACGGTAGACCCAATGCGTTTAGTAGCCACCGAGAGACTTACAGGCGAACCTAGAGAAAATGTCGTCGAAGACGCATTGCCCGTTTGCAATTCAGTTGTATGAGGGCCCATCCATTGAATCATAGGTTTCTCATTAACTTGAGGAGTGATTGCAATATCTACCGGACCAGAAACAACTTGATTATCATGAGCGTCTCTCGCGACAGCCCTTATCGTGTAATCTCCCCAATCATAGTCGGTAGCATTAAAGTCCAACTTATAAAAATGACTTTCCCCTAAACGTGAGCCTATGCCAAGCTTGGTGTTATTGAGATAAAAACTAACTACCGCAGGAGCATTTCCTTCGCTATCGCTGTCGAATGCATGAGCAACGATTGGAAAAAAGCTTTCGTTGCCAATATCACCGGCAGGAGGATATCTGATTTCAACCGAAGGGCGAATGCCTATGAATGATCGCAGGTCTATTCGTACAGCGTCAGACACTGCATGATTACCTTGTTGGTCTATGATCTCGGCAAATACCTCATGTCTTCCAAGAGAGAAAATTTGACTAGCTCCAAAAGGTGGTGATGATGATGATGAGACTAAGGATCCGTTATCGTAAAAACGAACTTCTCTGACATTGTCCAATGAAGTGGAATTAGCTTCCAGAAAAACTTGTTGGGCTCCATGGCCACCAACAAATTCCATAAACGTATTGAAACGAGAATACTGCCGCCCACCATTTGTTACATTAACTTGGGTAACCTCACCATAACGAGTGGAAGAGCGATTGAGATCAACAACTGCAGTTGCTCTTGCTCCGTTGCCGGAACCGTAAAAGCTGATTTGGGGCGCAGAGACATAACCTGCCCCTGGGTCAAGAATTGCAACAGATATAACATCTCTGCGAGGATTTAAAAACTCGCGACGAATGATTGGCGCACCGGAAGCTTGTCTTGTTCCGCTACGAATCGCCCTTATGGTCCTGGATGCGGGAGGGTTGATAAACGAAACCGATGGTGCGGAAGAGCCGGGTACAACAATAATTTGATGAATCTCAGACATGGCAAGGTTTCCTTCGGGGTCAGTAGCGACTGAATGAACGCTGTAAGTGCCGGGAGTGGATGGTTTCCACTTTTTAAGAGCAGTGTAAAGCCCGGAGCCAAAAGATGCATTTTGCTCAAATACGACAGGAGATTCATAAGGTTGACCATCAATATAGAACTGCAGTTGAGAAACATTGCCATCTACATCGTTAACCTGAGTTATAAAATAGATTTCCGAGGTAGTTGTTATCATGGTTCCATTGACTTCAGCTACAGGAAGTCTAGAAAGAACACTCGGTACGTGAAGATAAGACGGCTTGGCCTTAACTTCGAAAACTCCAGACTGAAGGGCTAATGAATTACCACTTCCATCGAGAGCTTCAATTGAGACAGTATGATTACCTTCGACCGTGTCGCTCCAAGTCATAGAGTACCGATCCAGAGTCGTACTGGATACATTCGCATCTGAAATAACTTGGCTATCGACCAAAAGGCGGACTGCAACGACGTCATCATTCACATCTTGAACTTCAGCAACGAAGTGGAAGGGGCTGCCCTCGGTAATTTTTGTGGATGAAGCGGGCGACACAAGACGAACAGTTGGCGCGGCACCTTGGCCAAGTGTTATTGTTGATATCGCTGAAATACCGTAATTCCCGGCGTCGTCACGAGCAATGGCGTGCACTTCATAAACGCCGGACTGAAAAACTAAGGGATTTATCATCCAATCAGCCGCATAGGTTGGAATAGTATCGAGCCCCAAGGAGGATCCATTGAGGAAGAACTCGACTTGAGTAACATTGCCATCAAGGTCGCTTGCGTCCGCTAAGAGCCTAATTGAATCTCCCTGACTTACGATGTCGGGAAGTGAGTGCAGGGAGACCGTAGGCGAAGTGCCTGACCCGGTGGTGGCGCTTATCGAAGAAGGTGCCGTCGCAACAAAATTTCCGCTACTATCTCGGCCAATGGCAAAAAAAGTATGAATACCAGTGGAAGATACATTCCAGGTAGTCGAGTAAACGGAACTCGATGGAGTCGGGGACGATGTGCGAAGAATTTCATTGCCGTAGGCGATCCCGTCTACAAAAAATTGCATTCCAACAAAATCGCCATCGGGGTCAGAACCGGTGGAATGAAGCCCGAGCGAAGATGTAGAGGTGAGAGAAGTGTATGCAAGTGGACTCAAACTAGTAGACGGAGGTTGAGAACCGGAAAAAGTTTTTGCCAATATTTCAACAGGTTGACTCTCCCCAATTGCAAGATTGGCACTATCAAAAGCAACTGCGGCAAAAGTATGGCTTCCGGGAGTTGTCGCGGCCCATTGCCGAGTGTAGCGACCAGTGCTGAATAAACCGAATTCGGTCATATTCCCTTGGTTGATACCGTCGACAAAAAGCGCCACTCTGGCAACGTCTCCCCGTGAAACATCGACTTGTACGATTACAGGAACGGAACTTTGTGGTGCAAAAGAATGGCTTGTGGAAGTTGCAGGATATAACATCGTTACGCTCGCATGGCCGACTGATGAAGAGGTGACATATTCTTGGGGCAGAGCAATCGAATCCTTCCGGTCATGCATATGGATATCTCTCAACCCGTTATTATCTGATGCAGCCTGATTATTAGCACCAAAAGAAATGCCTCCAAGACCATCGGCATCCGTGCTGAACAAAATAAAACGCCCATCAGCGCTAATCGCCGGCGACCGACTAGATGGTGAATTCGGCTCGCCGAAAGAACGAACTGGATAACCAAAAGAACTTATGCTTACTCGTTCGTTCTTACGACCTGTTCCATTTTCGTCTCCCCGATGATATAAGTATATATCAGAGCTCATGGTATCAGCTGTGAAGTCTTCCGCAATTTCCGAGAAGCCATAAATGACAGGATCGGGGCCAACGGAAACCGAACCAAACTCATAACCCGTTCCTTGGATGAGCAGATTACTATCCAGCTTGACTGAAAGGGCGTTTGTATTGCTACTGACAAAGCGACCCGTTATCGCTTCCAACTTTAGTTCGTTTCCGCTTAAAGAGGCTACAACGCCATCAAAAGAGTCAGTGTTGGAACCCCACTGGGATTGAATCGCCGTGATGACGTGACCCAAAAGAGTTGCCGGCGTCATGCTCACCGTAAAACCAATTTCCTTACTTCCCGCATTCCAGCCTACACCCGCCGTTTGGTCAAACGCAATGGATAGGGATTGGGCACGGTCTGAAATCGTCAAGCTTTCACCCTGGAGAGCGTTGACATTACTTAAAAAAATGCTGGCTTTTTGGACCAGTAACAATTCCCCCGATTCGCCAACGCGAACAAGATCGTGATTCATCAAGGCATTTTGTCCGTCCCCATCAATGCGTAACCCAAAATCGGTTGGAAGTTTATTGTCCGCTGTTTTTGGATAACCCAAACCGTTGTTATTCAACTGCACTTGCAAAACAGAGCCCGAGTGGCGAATGGCGCCGACTTGAAAACCAATCCCATTGCGCGGATTATCAACGGAAATCTGGGTGGTATCCGGGTCGTATCCAGCACCGGCGTCGAGAATAGTGACATTTACGATTCTGCCAGCACCATCCACTACATATGTAGCCAACGCTCCGGAACCGCTTCCGGAGGAATCGAGAATTCTGAGAAAGCCATCTTCATAGCCAAGCCCGGCATTGGCCACTTCGATTTCCGAAATGCCTCCGCCGAGAGTAAAAGAGGCCGAAGCTCTGCTACTAAGATTGTTATAGAAGGTTTTTCCATCCACACGGGTCAGGTTACTGTCCAAAAGACTGGATGCCTGAGTTCTGTATGCAACAAGAGTGCCATCGTAGTTTATCGCAGGTTGGCGACTGTAGGAATTCCCGCCTAGGCCATCATGTCCTTCGCTAACCCTGAACACGGCTTCGGCCACATCCGTAAAATTCCCTTCATCGAACCGAATGATCTTGTCGACGTTTACCATGTAAAGGTCTCCCTGCTCATGGGAAAGGCTGGCGGATGCCGTTGCCAGTCGCGCCAAAATACCGGTATCCAACGGGTGCTGTTCTATTGTTACGATCGGACTAATAAAACCGGCACCGGGATTGGCTAGGGTTATGGAAGTCAGCTCGCCATTGACGTTTATCGTTGAAAATGCAGTAGCTCCGAAGCCCGGCCCCAAGCTATCGGTAATCGTAACGTTTGGGGCGATTGCATAACCCGCTCCCGAATCATCTATGGATATGGAAACTATTCCCTTGCCGGAAACTATGTTTCTTCCCATGGAATGAAAAGCAACGAATTTGCCATCACCACTAATTGCAGGTTCAGAACTTGCCCCGCCGATCACTTCTTTGTACAACGAACTTGTGCGACTTAATCTCGATGTCTTGTTGTTATCCGCCTTCCATAGAAACACATCGGAAAATCCATTTTGATCATCGGCAGCGCCTTCGGAAATGAGGTTGGACGAGTAAGAGGTGTAAGCAACCCGTTTGCCATCAAAGCTAATCGAGGGCTGAAAACTTCCCATGGAAAGTCCTGACCCGGATATGTTTGGATATGTAATGCATTGAACGGACTGGGAAAGTGCATCGAATAAAAACAAATCCGAAACACTTGGGTTGGGATCGCTACCTAAATTACTGGCCAGAGATTCAAAGATAATTGTCGATCCATTGCCATCTATTACTGGATAAAAGGATCCGCCATCAGCATCGCTTCCAGTCGCCGAATTGGAAATTTTGGTTGTCCGATCAAGTAGAGAATCGTACAGAAACACATCGGCTAAACCATTAACATCTCCAACGACCAAATCCGACGCATAGGAATGAAAAGTAACATATTCGCCGTTGGCACTTATGGAAGGAGCATACGAACCTCCATTACCGTTAGTTATCGGTACGGGTGCATTGCTTTCGCGCCGTAGAAAGATTTGGGAGGTGCCGCCGATAATCGATTCGTAGGCAATCGTTTTTCCATCGGACGAAAGAGACGGAGCATCGCTAAGGGTAGTCGTATTGGTGGAGATCAGTGATGTTTCTCCTTGTGTTGTTGAAAGTATGGTCAGGGAGGGGCTAGAGCGCATGGAGGTGATTGCGCCATTTAGCTCTGCAAGGACGAAAAAGGTACCTTGGTAATTTCCTGGCAACCTTTGAACCCAGTTCAAGGTAACGGTTTCACCAGAGTGAAGGTTGGATCCTTGGTTGTTGCCGGATGCATCAATCCTACGCAGGATGAAATCGTTTGCGCCTATATTTTGGTTGTCGAAGGACAAGGCGGTGCGAACCGTATTGACTTGGGCTGCGGGAACAGGAGCTGTTCCTGCATTTCGGTATGTAAGCGACATATGAACAGGGTCGCCTGCGAAAAAAGTACCTTCGTCGTGAGTAAATGAAACAAACTGCAAATTGGAAGTACCACCAACGGTGAGAATTACGGTCTGATCGTTATTGGCCTCGTTTGTTTCCACGACAAGGCCGGGGTTCCCAGGGTCCACCGTAACTTGCACGGTAAATTGATCACCGGGATTCGCGTCGGAGGGTATGTGCAGGTTGGAGATCGTAGACTGAATATTACCCCCGGCGGCAATGCCATTGCTGCGCGAATTTACCAACGCGGCCTCCCTGTCGACCGTCAGCCCGGTTGCGACGTCTACAAGTATTGCTTCCGCTGAAAGCAATACC
>Ga0315321_10003819_pt1 | contig 11664 bp, 9 predicted proteins | sample M180m21515metaG_FD_203464 | JGI IMG/M metagenome (GOLD analysis project Ga0315321, IMG submission 203464) | Ammonia-oxidizing marine archaeal communities from Monterey Bay, California, United States - M1 80m 21515 | ecosystem: Environmental > Aquatic > Marine > Intertidal zone | place: USA... | reverse complement strand
CTTTTGAGATATCACGTGTAAAAAATAATTATTTGGTGCAATCAGCTGATTCTCATTACAAGTTGCGCGATTTCGTCAACCGACAGGTCATCATGCGTGGCACATGGCAGAGCACGCAAGGCGCTGATGGCAAACCACTGTTTGCCATCAGCGAAATGCGCATCATGCCGACTTCTAAGTAATAAGTGAGTCCAGCACTAGTAACAGCCTGCGCTTTTATAGCGTATTTCGTTGCTTACCGTTTTTACAGCAAATGGTTGGCGTCAAAAGTATTTCGCTTAGACGCTGCTGCTGTGACGCCGGCTCATTCGCAAGAAGATGGCATTGATTTTGTGCCGACACGTCCGCTAGTACTCTTTGGTCATCATTACGCCTCAATCGCTGGCTTAGCCCCTATGTTGGGCCCAGCCGTCGCCGTCTTCTGGGGATGGCTTCCCGCACTCTTATGGCTAGTTTGCGGCTCAATCTTCATTGGCTGCGTGCATGACTTTTCGGCGTTGGTCTTGTCGGCACGCCATCAAGGTAAATCGATTGGTGCTCTCTGCGAAGACATACTTGGTAAACGCGCCAAGATGTTGTTTCTACTGTTAATAACTTTCGGCGTTTCATTGGCGATGGGCGTTTTCGTCTTCATTATCTCATTGTTGTTTAGCTGGGGCGACGACTTCAATCCGCAACAACTCAGCGCCAGCACCACTAGTTTTCCTGAAGTGGTCATGCCATCGATCGGCCTAATCATCGTGGCATTAATTTGCGGATGGCTACTTAAACGCAAACAAGTGTCATTGCTAAAAGTAACCATCGGAGGGTTCAGTGCATTGTTAGCATTAATCGCAGTTGCCTATAACGTGCCAACGATGGGCTTGCCAGAAAACCTGTGGCCATCATCCACGCAATGGACGTGGCTATTAATGACCTACGCCTTCGCTGCTAGCGTGATGCCGGTATGGTTATTGCTTCAAGCTAGAGATTTCTTAAACTCGCTGCTGCTAGTGCTCGGTTTGATTTTGATGTACTGCGGATTCTTTCTGCAAAGCCCAAGCTTCGATGCTCCTGCTTTCAATAGCAACCCCATTGGAGCGCCACCGATTCTGCCTTTTGTGTTTATCACAATCGCCTGCGGTGCAGCAAGCGGTTTTCATTCTTTGGTCGCCAGCGGTACTTCGGCGCGACAGTTAGATAACGAAATGCATGCGCGGCCCATTGGTTATGGCGGCATGATCGCCGAATCGCTGCTTGGCCTAATCGCAGTTCTAGCTTGCACAACAACTCTCGGTAGCAGTACGGCTTGGGCAAAGCTTTACGTTAATTGGTCCGCAGTGGCCGACAATTTAGCTGCAAAGCTTGGCGTGTTCATTCACGGCTCAGCATCGTTCATTGCGCACCTCGGCGTGCCACAAGAATTAGCTATTACATTAGTGGCAATGGTAGTCGTTTCGTTCGCATTAACCACCCTCGATTCAGCTACTCGTTTGTTACGCTTCAACCTTGAAGAACTCGGCATAAAAAATCGCTATATCGCGACTTTGACAGCCTGCACGTTTATCTGTTTTTTCGCTTTCTATAAAATAGATGGCAAGGCCGCTGGCCTCAGCCTATGGACGCTCTTCGGTGCTACTAATCAATTGATTGCTGGCCTGGCCTTGCTCACCGCAACGGCATACTTGCGCCAACGCAAACGCACGATTTGGCCACTAGCAATTCCGGCTGTATTCATGATTGCTATGACCATGTTTGGTTTAAGCGTTAAGCTAATGAACTTCGCCCAACAAGCACAGTGGCTGTTATTCGGCCTGGCGCTGGCCTTGATGTTTATTGGTGTTGCCGTTTCAATCACCACCGTCGGCGCAATACGTAAATCGCCGAATAGCTAAATCAACTCTTAACCGGGTAAGCGGCTACAACTTTCGCTCGCAGTTGTTCAAAGCTGCCATTAGCTATTGCTGCGCGGATGAGCTTCATTAAGTTGACTAAGTAATGCAAGTTGTGATGCGCCAACATTGCGGCAGCCACCATCTCGCTTTCTTTAAGAGCCGCTCGCAACATGCCGCGTGGCATCTTCGTCAAACAAGAGTCGCACTCGCAACCTTCCATTAGCGGTCGAGTGTCGTCGGCAAAACGTGCATTATGAATATGCATCATGCCTTCGTCCGTCATGAACGAACCATAACGGCCCGAGCGAGTAGGGTACACGCAATCGAAGATATCAATGCCACGCGCCACCGACTCGACCAAGTCAAGCGGAGTGCCAACACCCATCAAGTAGCGCACCTTGTCGTTGGGCAATAGGCTCGTCGAAAAGCGCACGCCATCCATCATTGCTTGGTGACCTTCACCTACGGAAACTCCGCCGACAGCGTAACCATCGAATTCGAGTTCAATCAACTTGCTTGCGCACTCTTGGCGCAAATCTTTAAACACACCTCCTTGTACGATGCCAAATTGTGCTTGGCCACTTCCGGATCCGCCTCGTGCCTCGTGCATCTCGCGCTGTATCTTTGCCCAGTTAATGGTGCGCTTAATCGCCACCGCCACCGAATCGCGATCGCGCGGATCAGCAGGGCATTCGTCAAGTAACATTGCCACGTCAGGCCCTAAAGATTGTTGCACTTCAAAGGCGAGACGGGGAGTCCAGTCGACGTATGAACCGTCTACTGGGTGGCGCATTTTCACACCTTTATCTGTTATCTTTGAAGTGGCTAAAGAGAATGCCTGGAAACCACCCGAGTCGGTGAGTATAGGTCCATCCCAAGCCATTGCTTTATGTAAGCCTCCAAGCTTGGCAATAAGTTCGGTGCCAGGTCGTGCGAACAAATGAAAACTATTGGCCAGCATCATCTCTACACCCATCGGCTTTAGAGTTTGTGGCCACGGCCCGCGCATAATGCCACGCGTCGCCACCGGCATAAACTGCGGAGTCGAAACATTGCCATGCGGCGTGTGCAAAGTGCCAAGTCGTGGCGACGATGCCTCGCCTTGGTGTAAACTGAATTTGAAGCTCATTGATTAAACAGGTTGGCTGTTAAGAATTCTATTTTGACACCGGGATAGTAGTGCTGCAAAATGGTCGCATAGTCTAAGCCTTGTTTCGCTTGGCGCATGGCGCCCTCTTGACAAAATCCTATGCCATGACCGTGCCCCGAGCCAGTGATGGTAATCGACCCATCACGATTAAGAATCAAGCCGTGCCAAATCATCGATGGCAAGTCAAGGCGGGCTCGGACAAACTCGCCCGTTAAATCATGATGGCCGTTTTCCCCTTGCAGCCGCATCACTAAGCGTCGCTGAAACTTGTCTTTGGACACGGTGTTCAGCGCTTGCAGAGTATCACCTAGTTTGAATTCGGTACTTAGCCTATCGAGTTTATCCACCGGAACAGTACGTTGCCACCGCTGGTAAACATCTCCGCATTGCGGGTCGATGCTGCCAACAAGAGCAGTGAGTTTGGTTTTACTGAAATCGGCCTCAAACGAATTTGCCGTACCGCCGCCACAACTCCGATGGAAAAAGCTGGGCAAGATTAAGCCATCTTCGCTAAGCACCAAACCACGGGTCGCATGGACGGCGTCTTTTGCCTGCTGAGTATTATGGTCGCTGCCTTTGTAAACTTGGTCGCGTGAATCACCGCGCAACTGTTTGCCTTGCTGTATCTTGAAAATGGCATAAGTGCGCGCCGCAATAGATTGCGCTTCGAGGGCGGCGCCAATGCTCGGAGTCTGGGAGGGGAGCTCACCGCAGATGACTCCGAGTACATAGTCCTCAAGCTTTAGTCGCAGATACAGATTGAGCTGTTGGTACTGATTAAGCCTGTTGCGCTCGGCTTCAATGATGAGTTCTCCGGGATAACTAAAGTAATTAAGTCGCAGGGCATCTTCGCCGTCGCAATGTAAATAAACATTGTCGCGATTAGCAGCATAAGCTCCCAATTTAGGACCGGTAATGTCGCACACCAGATTACCTTGAAAGTTGTCGCGTTCGATCAACACCTCATTGGTCTTCGAGTCGATTAATTGCCAACGACCAGATATCTCTAGAGGCAAGGCGTCATTACGTGACAGCGATTGCAATTTTACCGTAACAAACGGATTCACCACATCTGGCACCGGTGGGGCAACGGTCAGGACCTGCGCCAACAAAATAGCCAAGACGCTAAAAAGGGCTACGAAACCAACACCTAGCTTCTTACTCATGAACGTTAGTCCGTTCTATCGCGGCTTTGCCAGCAGCCGTGATGATGCGGCCTTGCGGAGTACGTTGCATGAAGCCTTGCTGAATAAGCCATGGTTCAATAACTTCAGCAAGTGTGTCTTCAGCTTCGTTTGCTGCAACACTAAGATTCTTTAACCCCAGTGGGCGCGATTCTTCTACCAGAGCCAAAGCCTTTAGAACTTTGCGATCACTTTCTTCAAGGCCATTATCATCGATGTTGAGCATCGCCAGAGTTTGTTCACAACACGGTTGATCAATCACGCCATCAAAATCAATTTGCGCCAAATCGCGCGCACGCCGCAACAAGCGATTGGCAATACGCGGAGTACCGCGTGAAAATTTCGCCAAAGTCAGCGCAGCATCTTCGTCGAGTTGTACGCCGAGTAGCTTAGCTGAACGTGACAAGATTTGACAAATAGAATCGGTGTCATATGGTTGAAACGACAGGCGATGCCCAAAGCGCGAACGAAACGGTGGACTAAGCAGAGCTTCGCGAGTAGTAGCGCCCACCAAGGTAAAAGGCTGGATGTCAAGTTTCAGCAATCGCGCATGCTCGCCGCTGTCGAAAGTCCATTCAATCTGAAAGCGATCCATGGCGCCATAGAGGTATTCCTCAATTTCGACATTCATACGGTGGATTTCATCGATGAAAAGAATCGACCCAGCTGTAAGCTGGCTGAGAATTCCGACCAAATCTTTGGCTCGGTTCAGTGCTGGGCCAGAAATAATCTTCAATGGGCGTTGCAGCTCGTTACCTAAAGCCAAAGCCAGCGATGTCTTCCCAAGCCCTGGTTGACCCGTGAACAGCAGATGCTCGAGAACCTCATCGCGCTGTTGACAGGCGGTAATCATCAGCTTTAAGGGGGCTAAAAGCTCTTTTTGCCCCAAAAAGTCATTGAAGTCTTTAGGGCTGAGGCTGCGTTCGTATTCACTCTCGACCATTGCGCCAACATCGGTCGAGAAGGAGGATTCTTTAGGCATGGGTAGATTCTGACGCTTCGCTGTGCGGATTTCCACTACCCTGTGCGGAAACGCACTAAATAGTGTAAAAAAATAAGTTTAGTAGCCATATTTACTAGTCATAGAGCAGAAAACATGGCATGATAATTGCCCTAAGTAGCTGTACCTCCTTAGGCAAGATAAATAACCAAGATGAATCCAAGTCAAATAACCAAAGTCTTTGCGCTAGCATTAGTTGCTTCCGCTATTTCATGTTTTAATACCGACGAAGTCAAGGGTGGCTCAGGTAGTGAAAGCTCTTCAGTGATGGCCTTGACAGAAGTGACCAACGGCTTTGGTCGAATCCTGCCTTACCTCATTCCAATTGCAGACCCAGCTACTGGTGCTCCGACTGCACAGATTGTTGAGATCCGTTCACTAGAAGATTTATACAACAATCCTTCAACGGACTTGAATCCTATTTTGCCGCCAGCAGCATGGCCAGTAGCAGCAGTTAACCCAGCGAACGCTCCTGGCAACCACTTCGTGGTAGTTAGCTTCACTGGTGACATCGACGAAACTTCAGTCCTTGACCCTACAGCAGGAGGCCTTGCTAACAATGGTTTGACGGGCGCAATTACAGTTACAGCCTACAACAAAGCAACAGGTGAAAGTTCACCCGTCGAAGGCCGCGCATTTATTAATGGCTATACTTACTACGGCGGGGGCGCAGCGGGCCCAATTCGCGAGCGGTGGGTGGCTAAAGCAGGGTCGGCTGGCGTGACTGCACTCACTTTCGAACGCGATGGTATTGAAGTGACTCCGGGTATTGGTTTTCCCGGCACTTCTGATGCAGCTAGTGGTGTGCCAAACGGTTCATTCGCAAATGCGGGTAATTACATTGCAAAAAACACTTTTATGTTTGTTGCCGATACAGCATCTAATCCCGGCCTAAGCAGCTACGATACGTTCGATGCGAATGTGGTCTTGCGTGTCGTGATAAAAGGCAGTGAGCTTGGTGGAATTGAAGGCGGTGTTCGTTCAACGCGCGGTTTCTATCTTGAAAACGGTGGCATCGCGACTTCAGCTATTGCGGGCGATGATGGCGGCGCACCATTGCCGCTGCTTGATGGCGCTGGTGGCCGTGTTGTAACTAGTCCTCAAGACCTTGACATTGACGTCGCATGCGACAGTGACATTTATTTTTCTCTAGACGAAGCCTGCCAGCCACACACGCTCGGCCCCATTCCAGGCGCTTTCCCGCCTTCACTTTCCAATGAGTTCACTGTCGAATTCTACCCGCAGGTGCTTCCTGGTGAACCATTGCCGGGCGCTACAATCCCTTTGGCTTACACCGTAAGTCCAGTAAGCCCGTTTAACTTTACTGAGTTCGTCGTTAGTCCAGTGGTTCCTTTCCCTGGGCAAGACCCGCTTGGTGCGAGATCAACTGCTGAAGTAGCGTACTTCCATAAATCGGCTGAAGATTTGTTCGGCAACCGCGATAACGCATCTCCTGACAGCTCGCTAATATCATTCGTTGTCGGCTCAGATTGCCCTGGATTGGTCAATGCGCCTGTAATGCCAGGTTCTCTGATGATAGCTTCAAATGAAGGAATGAAGGTGCTCGACCTTGACGGTTTTGGTCAGGGTACTGGCGACCCAACTCACGACTTCATTCGCACGGAATACAATGTTACTTTTGACGATGACTACGGCAATATTCCAATGTCCGGCGATGTCTCGAAGTTCCCATTCAATCCAAACCTTTCACTGCAAGGAGTCTTTCCACCGCTAACGGCAGCCACTACAACACTTGCTGGTGGCTCGCGTGGTGTGTTTACCCTAACGCAAAACACATCTCTAGAGACGGCTCTAACGTCTAGCACTTCGATGGGGTCCATTGTTGATGTAATGATTGGCCATCCACTTGATCTGGCGTATAACAACTTTGAATGTATCTCTGGTGGACAAAATAATTGTGCAAGCTTGGCTTTCCAAACAATTCCAGGAAGTACAACGGGGGGGCGCGGTAACAATATTACTAACGCACCGCATCCAAACCCACCACGCTTAGAGTTATCCCCTTCTTGCTACTCACCATTGATTCAGGCTGAAGAGCCAACGTTGATGGGCCTTACAAGTACATTGGCGCCAGGAAACGCCTTCGGTAATCCAGCGACTGGCCAAAAGCCTTCAGGCTTGCTTACAGAATCGCTTAGTTACGGTGGCTTCTGGGGACCGGCTCCAGCTCAAACGGTATGTCCAACATTCGTGCTGCGCCAACAGGTTGGCCACTTCTTGTTTTTGCTAGATGCGACCAATTCAGAAATTGTGGTCCTTAACTCGAACCGCATGTCCATTATCAAGCGTGTTCCAGTAGTGAGCCCGCGCGACTTAGCAATCTCACCTGACTTAAACATTCTCGCTGTATCAAATAACAGTGCTTCAACGGTTACTTTTATTGATACCGATCCGTTCTCGCCGACTTTCCTTGAAGTAATCAAGGTGGTAAGTTTGGTTGATAGTAACAATCGTCGTGCACTTGGTCCGACTGAAATGGTATGGCAGGGCGACGGTGAAGATGTGCTAGTAATATGTGATCGTTCAGGTTCATTGGCCTTAGTCTCAGGCAACGGACTCGAAGTCCGTAAAATCATCTCTGGCGTTGCTAGCCCGAAATTGTTGGCTGTGACCGATCGTAGCTCATCTGTCTACACGACAGGACTGTATTATGCCTATGTCGTTTCAGAAACGGGTAGCATGAAGATTTTTGAATCCGGCCCAGATGGTTTGCAAGGTATTGGTTACGACGAGTTCATCGGCGAACCTTTGCTAGATGGTCGCAGTGGTTTCGAGAATCCAAGTGCGGTGTTGATTAATCCCGGTTCAACCAAACACTCGGTGTTTGTCGCATATGCGCCAACGACTGGCGCAACCATTGATGACATTTGGTTAGATTCATCGCCTACGGGTCCATTGACCATTCGCTTGGCTCCTGGTGTTGTGAGTGATCCAAGTCGTCGCGGTAAAGAATGGCTAATGATTAAGCAATACAAAAATGTGTTCTCTTCGTCTTCAATCCGCGATTTAGCTGTCGATGACCTAAATAACTTCGGTTCGATTTCAACGACATACTCCGTGTTTGGTGGTGGCAATCTCGTGCACCATAGCTCAAAAGCTTTGTCCCGCGCTGGTTCTCCTGTGTCGTTCCCTCGCTTCTTGTTTGCCGCTTCTTCAGCTGGTTTCATTGATGTGCTGAACATTACTGAAGGTACTGTCGCTGTTCCACCGATTCGCGTCGAAGGCGTCTCAGTTCTTGCACACTACTGGCGTCAGTAATTCCTGCGCAACGCTTAGCACTCGATAATACTTTCATTGAATGGTGGCCCCTGCAGGGAAGCAAGTGCAATCTATGTTTGGCGAAATCGCTGAACGCTATGATTTCTTAAACGGCTTTCTCAGTTTTGGCATCGACCGCCTTTGGCGCCGCAGGGCAATTAAAAGTGCAGCAGTCAGCGCAAACGATACAGTCTTGGATTTATGTTGTGGCACCGGAGATTTGGCCATTGCTTTCGCCACCGAAGGCTGCCAAACGATCGGGGCCGATTTCACCTATCAAATGTTGGCCAAAGCGCCACCGAAGGCTGATAAAAAGAAAGTCAATGTCGAGTGGGTGCAAGCAGATGCCCAGCAGCTACCCTTCGCCGACGACAGTTTTAACGTAGTTAGTATCGCCTTTGGTATTCGCAATGTCGAGAATGTCGAACTCGCGATACAGGAGTGTCACCGAGTTTTAAAAGAAGGCGGACGACTGGTGGTACTCGAGTTTTTTCCTATCCCGAACCCGGTGTGGCGCTTTTTGTTCCGCTTGTATTTTTTGCGAGTGCTACCGGTTATTGCTGCAGTGGTGCGGGCAGGGCGTACGGGTGCTTATACTTACTTACCAGAAAGCGTCGACGCGTTTTATACGGCCAACGCCTTCGCGAAATTGCTAACATCTAACGGACTCCAATTGTTGTCAGATACCGCCCTTACGGGTGGAGTCTCTCGCTTGTTCGTCGCTGTTAAAAAATCATAGTGAATTCTCTAGTCGCACCTTTTCGCCGCGATCCAGCTGTTAGCTTTTTGATGCTGTTGCCATTGGCACTATTGCATCTTAGTGGCTACTCTTCGGCGGGACTTAGAGAATCGTGGCTGGTCGAATACGTATTAATGCAGTGGCAACCCTATGCTTTGCCGGTACTGGTACTGTTATTGATTGCGGCGATTTTATGGTCGATTGGCCGAATACGATCTTTAGAATTACCGTGGCGCGGTGGCGCGACCCTTATTTTTGCTGAAGCATTGTGCTGGGCGGTAGTGCTCGGGCCACTACTTAGTTTCTTGAGATCGGTGATTGATGTCGAGCTACTGCCGTTGCTCGTCACCGGCGGGGGCGAAAGTTTATCAGTGCATGTTAAGTTGTCTATTGCGGCTGGAGCAGGTCTCTACGAAGAGCTGGTGTTTCGCGTGGTATTACTTGGAGGTTTCGCAATGCTCTTGCGAGCTTTTTTCCTCAACTTTTTTAGTGATGCAATCGCTCGTAAAGTTGGCTTTGCGATTGCTTTATTTGCCTCTGCGATTCTTTTTGCTGCGGCTCATGGCATAATGGGGGATCAAAGCGCATTCGAGACAGGGCCGTTGGTTTACCGTAGCCTGGCGGGCATCGCCTTCGGCTTGCTATTCTGGTTTCGCGGACTTGCGATTTGTGCCTACGCACACTTTGCCTATGATGCCATCTTGCTGATAAAATTAGACTAATGGAAAACACTAGTCCACCACGCCGAGTTGTTCTTGCTGTCAGCGGGGCGAGCGGAGCAATCTATGCAGTGCGTTGCTTACAAATGCTTGTCGCCTCTGATATCGAGGTCGAACTGATTTATTCCAATGCGGCGCGGCGTGTGTTGGTAGAAGAATGCGACATCCATTTTGATGGCGATTTAGCTGTCTTGCTTCCCGACCCAGCGACCCATGCTTTAGTGACAGTGCATGCGCACGATGACATCGGCGCACGTCCTGCATCTGGCAGTGGTCTTGGCGAGGCGGTTATTGTGCTGCCATGCTCGCTTTCAACGTTGGCGGGTATCAGTTGCGGTAGTGCGGCGAACTTGATTGAACGCAGCGCGCAGGTAGCGCTCAAAGAACAGCGTAAATTAGTGATAGTACCGCGAGAAACGCCACTGTCACGGACTCATTTAGATCACATGTCGCGGTTGGCTTGGGCAGGAGCGACAATTTTGCCAGCCAGCCCAGGTTTCTATCACCGTCCACAAAGCATTGAGCAATTAGTCGATCAGGTGTGTGCCAAAATATTGGGAGTGTGTGATATTCCGCAATCAACCGTTGCCCCTTGGACGGGGTCTGCAACGGATGAATAGTTCATTCCGCAACACTTTGCGCATGATTAAATTCGAGCACAGTGTGTTCGCTTTGCCATTCGCCCTCAGCGGCGCTGTTATCGCCGCTAACGGCATGCCGCCATTAGTTGATTTGGTGCTACTGGTGTTGGCTGCGGTGTTCGCGCGCTCAGCAGCGATGGCTTACAACCGCGTCCACGATCGTCATCATGACGCATCAAACGAGCGCACGGCAAACCGTGAATTAGTCGTCGGTACTTTGTCTGTGCGTTATGCGATTAGCTTTACTCTTTTTTGCAGCTTTGCTTTTATTGGCATAGCACTTTTACTCGCTCCAATTTGTGGATGGCTGTCACTGCCGTGCCTTATGGTGTTACTGGGCTACTCACACCTGAAGCGCTATTCGTATCTGTGTCATCTGGGTTTAGGTATCGCACTAGGCTTGGCTCCGGCTGGCGCATGGTTGGCGGTAAACAAAAGCTTTGATGGCGACTGGCAACTGCCGTTAATCATCGGCGCTGGCGTTAGCTTGTGGGTTGCCGGTTTCGATTTACTTTATGCCATTCAAGATATTGAGCATGACTTGCAGCAAGGCACCTTCTCTATACCTGCCAGATTCGGCACGACGGCAACTAAGTGCGTTGCGATGGTTTGCTTCATTAGTGCCGTAGTTTTATGGGGTAACGGCAATCAACAATTAGGTTTAGGGTCGATCTCAATGCTCGGCCTAGCGCTCGTCGCGGCTTTATTGGCTGCCGAGCTGTTCTTGGTACACCACTATGGCAAAGAGAAAGTACCGATGGCATTTTTTAAGGTCAACGCCTGGGTGCCGATGGTGTATTTCCTTAGCTTAGTGGCCGACATTAACTATTAGGCGATTTTAAGCTATACACATGGCCGTAGCTCGCCCCAAGCAACTTGATCCTGGCACTGAATATCGTCAGTGGTGTGGCTTGGCGCGTGATGGCAAATTGCCACGATTGCTGCTGATACTGCCGCCCAAAGGCGATGAAGAGGTATGGTTCGGCGAGCAAGTCGCTTCTGCGGCGCGCGAATACCTAGCTACTCAAGATGGCATCGACATTTTAGATATCGACGGAGGCTCGGCCGACTTCGATGC
>Ga0315321_10003818_pt1 | contig 11665 bp, 7 predicted proteins | sample M180m21515metaG_FD_203464 | JGI IMG/M metagenome (GOLD analysis project Ga0315321, IMG submission 203464) | Ammonia-oxidizing marine archaeal communities from Monterey Bay, California, United States - M1 80m 21515 | ecosystem: Environmental > Aquatic > Marine > Intertidal zone | place: USA... | reverse complement strand
CCGGCGGGAAGAGCGCATGAGGTGGGCACCCACCTGGGGATCGAGCGCTGTAGCGAGTGGCTGGCTTCGATCGACGATGACCAGCGCGGGGTCGGCGGCGGTGCTGCGGCCCAGACCCGTGCACTGCGGGCAGGCGCCCCAGTGGGAATTAAAGCTGAAGTGCCGCGGCGTGAGCTCGTCGGGCAGCACGCTGCCGTGGGTGGGGCACGACGGGTTGCGGCTGAAGACGATGTCTTCCGCACCGCGCGCCCTTGGATGGAAAACCGCGCGATCGCTGCCCCAGCCGTATGCGCTGGCAATGGACTCGGTGAGTCGCACCCGGTCGACCCGAGCAGGGTTGAAGCGGTCGATGACCAGCATGCGCTTACCGACCGGGGTGTCGGACTTGGCGTCGGACGCCGCGATGAGGTCCTCGAGGTCGAGCTGACGGCCATCCCACAGCCGCGCGAAGCCCTCCGCCCGCAGGTCGCCCAGACGCGTGTCGGGGGACAGCGCGCACACGAGCCAGCCAGCGCCAGGGTTGGCGGACTGAAGCTCTCGGGCAGCCCGCCCTGGAGACCGCGCGACCAGTGCCGTGGCGCAGCTGGGGCAATGAGGCTTGCCGACGCGGGCGTAGAGCAGCCGGAGCTGATCATAGATCTCGGTAGTGGTGGCCACCGTGGACCGGGGGCTGCCGCCCCGATTGCGCTGGTCGATGGCAATGGCGGGCGCGAGTCCCTCCACCTTGTCGACCGGTGGACGCTGCATCCGGCCCAGAAAGCGCCGGGCGTAGGTGCTCAGCGACTCGACGTAGCGGCGCTGTCCCTCGGCGAAGATGGTGTGGAAGGCGAGCGAGGACTTGCCGCTGCCCGACGGCCCCGTGACGACGATGAAGCGCCCCTGTGGGAGGTCGATGTCGACCCCGCGCAGGTTGTGGGTGCGGGCCCCCCGCAGCGACAAGACCCGGTCCTTCTTCTTCCGGCGACCGCCGCGGGCTCCATAGAGCGCCATCGGAGACTCCGCCGCCCGACCACCCGCCTCCTCTTCGTCGAGAGCCGCTTCACGCGCCAGAACGCCAGCCAACAGCCGCCCGGTGGGGGTGTCGAGCGTGGCGATGTGCTCGGGGCTGCCCACCCCCACGATGCGTCCACCGCCCTCACCGCCTTCCGGGCCGAGGTCCACCAAGTGGTCGGCACACTTGATGACGTCTGTGTCGTGCTCGATGACCAGCACGGTGTTGCCAGCTTCGACCAGTCGCTGCAGCGCATGCAGCAGGCGGCCCACATCGGCCATGTGGAGCCCCGTGGTGGGCTCGTCGAGGATGTACAGAGTGCGCCCGGTGGCAGGACGGGCCAGCTCGGAGGCGAGCTTGATGCGCTGGGCCTCTCCGCCGGACAGAGTGGTGCTGGGTTGTCCGAGAGAGACGTATCCAAGGCCCACTTCGCACAGCATGGCGAGAATGCGCGAGATCTTTCGGTGGCGGCTGAAGAAGTCACTAGCCGAGGCGATGCTCATGCCCAGGACATCCGAGATGGTGCGGCCGCGGTAGCGAATGTCGAGCGTCTCGGCGTTGAAGCGGGCACCGCCACACACCTCACAGGGAATCTGCACATCGCTAAGAAACTGCATCTCGACGGTGGTGACGCCTGCTCCCTTGCACTCCTCACAGCGACCACCCGCCACATTGAAGCTGAAGCGGCCCTTCGGGTAGCCCCGGGCCCGGCTCTCCGGCAGCTTGGCGAACAGCTCGCGAATGGGGTCGAAGGCGCCTGTGTAGGTGGCCGGATTGGACCGGGGGGTGCGGCCGATGGGGGCCTGGTCGATGCGCACGACCTTGTCGATGAGGTCGAGCCCCTCCACCGACTTGTGACGCCCGGGACGGCGAGTAGCGCCCTGAAGCTCGGCGGCCAGGATGCGGTGAAAGGTGGCCTCTACGAGGGTGGACTTGCCGGAACCACTGACTCCGGTGACCACCGTGAGGACGCCCAACGGAACATCGAGATCGACCTGCTTCAAGTTGTTTTCAGACGCGCCCCGCAGCGCGATGCGAGGCCCGCCGACCGGCCGACGGACTGCTGGCATTCGGATTCTCTCTGCCCCGCGGAGGTAGCGAGCGGTGAGCGCGTTGGACCGCAGAAAGCGCGCTGGACGGCCCTGGGCGACCACTTGTCCACCCTCGACACCCGCGCCCGGTCCGACCTCCACCAGCCAGTCGGCGCGCGCCATGGTGGTGGGGTCGTGCTCCACCACCACGACGGTGTTTCCCTTGTCACGCAGCTTCTGGAGCGCACCCAGCAGACGGGCCTGGTCGCGGCCATGGAGGCCGATGCTCGGCTCATCGAGGACGTAGGTGACTCCCTGGAGCCCTGCGCCCACCTGCGCCGCAAGCCGAATGCGCTGCGCCTCCCCGCCAGACAGCGTGACCGAGGAGCGGTCAATGCCGAGATAGCCGAGACCGACCTCTTCGAGAAAGCCCAGTCGGCTGGCCAGTTCTCGCACGATGGGCTGGCCGATGATGGACTCAGAGGGCTCGAGCTCCAATGAGCCGAAGAACGACCGCGCCTCGCTGATCTTCATGCCCGACAGCTCAGCGATATTGCGGCCGCGGAAGTCCACCGCCAGCGCCAAGGGATGCAAGCGGGCCCCTCCACACGCACTGCATGCCACCCGTCTGCGGAACTTTCGGAGCTTCGGGAAGCTCGTGTAGCGCCACACTGTGCGCACGACCTCGACCGCCCCCGCCCACGGGCGCACGGTGACCAGGCGCTGGCCGTCGCGCTCGACAATCGACTGGTAGTGGATGCTCGGGTCGCCGAACAACAGACGTTGGGTCTGAGACTCATCGAGCGAGCCGAGCGTGGCGCCGGGCTTCACGCCAAGCTGGTCGGCGATGCCGCGCACGACGTCGCGAGATACCGAGCTGAAGGGCACCTTGTCGCTGTCTCGCAAGGGGCCAAACGACGCCTCCACAGGGGCAGAAGGGTCGAGCAAGAGCTCCAGGTCGAAGTCCTCGTGGTAGCCGATGCCGCTGCAGCCTGGACACATCCCCTGCGGCGCATTGAAGCTGAACAGCCGTGGCTCCAGCTCGGGCGCACTGATGCCATGGTCCGGGCAGCTGCGGTCGAGTGAGACCAGCCGATAGACCGGGACTTCGGCGCCGGGGGCCTGAATGAGCATGCTCAGACCACCCTCGGACCGCTCAGATGCCCGCTCGATGGCCTCGACCAGCCGAGGACGCGCATCGGGCCGCACCTTGAGGCGGTCGACCACGAGCTCGATGGTGTGCTTTTCGTAGCGGGCGAGCTGAATGTCGCTGTCGAGCCGCCGCAGCTCTCCGTCGATGCGGGCCCGCAGCCAGCCCGCCGCAAGGGCATCCGCGAGGTCCTTGCGGTACTCCCCCTTGCGCCCTTGGACAATGGGCGCGAGCACGACCACACGGGCGTCAGGGTGGTCGCGCAGCAGGCCATCCGCAACCTGACCAGGGGTAGAGCGGGACAGCGCCCGGCTGCACTCCGGGCAGCGGGGTGTGCCCAGGCGGGCGAGCAGCAGGCGAAAGTGGTCGAGGATCTCCGTGACTGTGCCCACGGTGGACCGCGGGTTGCGGTTGACGGTCTTCTGGTCGATGCAGAGTGTGGGCGACAGCCCATCCACCCGGTCTACAGCGGGCTTTTCCATCGAGCCCAGGAACTGCCGCGCATAGGACGACAGAGACTCCATGAAACGCCGCTGCCCCTCTTGATAGATGGTGTCGAACGCCAGCGAAGACTTGCCAGAACCCGACAAGCCCGTGATGACCGTGAGACTGTCCCGAGGAATCGACAACGAGATGTCGCGGAGGTTGTGCTCGCGGGCACCCACCACGCGGAGGTGTTCGATGTCGGCGGACGCGACCTGAGGGGGCGACATATCGATCCTGTGCAGGGCACCCGCGCCTAACCTAAGCTTCCCGCGATGGTGAACAAATATTCAGGTAAGCGCTTCAAGCACCGTCACGCAAACGGCGTCGGACAAGCGCGGCACCGCCTCATGACCCGACCAGTCACGATCTGGGTCTGCCCAAGCAGCCATCAGCGCCGGCTCCCAGCGCCAGGGCTCACCGTTGAGGCACACCCGTCCCTCGGCAACGGCGTGGGTGGCCTCCACCAGCGGTATGTGGCCAAGGTCACGGCGAATGGCCACAAAGCGTGCCTGGGCATCTGGCGAGACGAAGCGCATCGCTTTTCGGGCACTGACCGCCACATGGTACCAAGCCGGTCGCATCACCATGGCCACACAGCCCACCCGGAAAGCGACCCGCCGCAGCAGCTCAGAGGCCTCACGGGCCAGACCGAGTCCCGGCACCTCTTGTCCGGGCAGCGGAGCGCGTCCGTGCCGGAACGCCGCCAGAGGATGACGGAGGGTAAACCAGTGGACGAAGAGCACGCGTGCTGAAGCATCCTCGCCTGGAAGCATCAGCTCAAGCTGCCGAGACACCAGCCCCTCGACCACCACCTCCAGCACCGTGTGCCGGTCGTCTGAGGCCTCGGTCGCGGCTGTCACACAGAGACGCTCGCCGGCACTCACTTGGTCGAAGTCAATGGCGAAGCTGCGGTAGCCGAGCCGCTCCAGGTGCTCCAAGAGGCCGTAGCGACCGAGCGCGAGCTGTACTCCGCCGGGTGTGTAGGTTCCCAGGAATCGACGGGGGGCCCGGGTGGGTCCGAACAAGTCGCCCAGGTCCGCTTCTGTGAGCCACTCGTCGCCGAGCTCACCGAGGTCTTGGAGACTCAGGGTGCCAGAGATGCGCTCGAATTCGAGGCGCAGAGGGTCCAGCTCCCCCGGAATGTGGCCGGGCCGTCCGAAGGCGAGGGTCCGACCGGTCAACGCAAGCCTGCGCCACGCATTGGGGCCATATCCACCCCCGGGTAGCCACACCTGGGCCACTTGGCCAAGATATCGCAGCACGCGCCGATCTCGCTCAGCTGCGCCTGCTTCGCTCAGCCCCAATGCACCGATGGGGTCTTCGGCGACCACATCTCCGCCGGCGATCACAAACCACAGATCCGCCGGAGGCGCGCGGTCCAACAGAGCGCCCAGCGCTGTCAGATAGAGTCCGTCCGGTGTGCCGGCTGGGAGCACCGTCTCGTCGACCTCTGGGGGGAGCATTCCCCAGTCGCTGCCAGACAGCGAGCCCAGCCACACGCTGGGGTCCCCTTCAAAACACGCTGCCGTGCCGTCGGGAGGATGGGCGTCGAGGTCAAGCACCGCCACGGTCCCGTCGAAGCCCTCCGCACGCAGCACCGCGACGGCCACAGCCACATCATTCAGCGCGCAGAAGCCCGCTGCGACATCCGGGGCGGCATGGTGGAAGCCACCCAGCAGGTTGAGCACAGGACCCGGAGAGGACAGCGCGAGCCTGGCCGCATCCACGGTCCCCCCCACAGCTCTCAAGATGGTGTCCAACACGGCATCTACGGGCACATCCCAGGGCTCGACGCCGAAGATTGGTCCCAAGACCTGGGGATCGCCGAGCGACTCGACCAGCCGCCCGGTGTGAACCCGCAAGACGCTCGACAGCGAGGCCCTCGGCGCCTCCCAGAGCCCGCGGTCCCCCAAGGCACCATCCACCTGGAGCTTCCACAGGGCGAAGTCCGCCCGTCGGGTCCCAAGCCCGGTTCGCGCCGCGATGGACGTGAACGGGAGCCGGTAGTCCTCGTGGTGGACCACTCGAAGCGGAGGTCGCAGACCACGAATGGCCCGTGCGAGCCATCGACGGGGTCTCCACCACTGGGGCATGTGCACTCCACCGCTCCGGGGAGTCTTCTGTCACCCGGCAGGGGGCCGTTCCGCAACCTTTGGTGGTCCGCTCAAGCAGGGCCTCCAGTCACCCACACCGATGCAGAGTACACGGCATTGCGCCAGTCCACGCCCGCCTCCTGAAGTGGCTCCGCGAAGAAGAGAAAGGCTCCAGCCACCAACGTGACCCACATCACACCACGTCCCATGATTCCTCCTGAGCACGGGCAGCTGGCCCGTCAGGGAGGGGAACGGAAACGATGGGACGTCACATGAGCCCTGGAGCTAGCTGGAGTCTCTCTTGGGTGCGGTCTCGAACATGCCGCGCACGCGATCGAGCTCGGACACCGGGACATCCGCCAGCACCCGCCCCGCGGCGACCATCACGATGCGGTCTGCCACCTTCTCGAGGGTGTCGAGTACGTGGGTGGAAAGCAGCACCGCTTGACCACGCTCGCACGCCGCCTTCAGGGCCCCCACCACCCGCGCTGCGCTCGGCGGGTCGAGGCCATTGAGCGCTTCATCAAGAACCAACAGCGGCGGACGGGCCACCAGTGCGCAGGCCAATGCAGTCTTCCGGCGCATGCCCTGGGAGTACTCACGGATCAGGCGGTCCGCATCGGCCCCCAGGCCCGCAAGGTCGAGTACTTCATCGACCTCCTCAGCACTGGCATCGCGCAGCTCAGCTGCGAAAGAGACCATCTCTCGGGCACTCAGATACTCGTAGAGACGGGGGTCTTCGGGAACGTAGCCAATGTGGCGACGCGCACCATTGGGGTCGTCGACCACATTGACGCCCCCGACCTTCACGTGGCCACGCGTGGGCAACAGCTGGGCGGTAAGCAGCTTGATGGTGGTGCTCTTGCCGGCCCCATTGGGACCCACCAGTCCCACGAACTCCCCGGACTTCACGTGAAAGCTCACCGAGTCGACCGCACGAACCTTGCCGAAGTCGCGGCCCAAGCTGTCCACCTGTAGCACCTCAGCCATTGGGCCTCCGAAGTGCCATCGCGGCACTGCATATTCTTCGAGAACAATCCAGCACGGGCACTATCCACTCCTATCCAAAAGCCACTCCCCGAGCTCTGGGGTGGCCACGGTCGTGAGCGCTGCCCAAGCCACCAGGGCAAGTGGTCCGACAATCCACGCCGCCCGCTCCCCAAGCCGCCGAGCCGCAAGCGATGACACGAAGATGAGCAGTGCTCCGACAGTCTCGACAACCGCTATCGATGGGAGAACCGCGGCGCCGTGCCGCAACAGCCCTGCCGCAAGAGCCGGAAGAACCGCCGCCTGCGCATAGGCGAAAGCGACGAATGCTCGCGCACGATCGACGCGTGGACCCTGGACTCCGAGCGCCTCATCGAGCCACTTTGGATCGCCAGACGACAGGCGCGGTGGAAGCAAGGTGTAGAGCAACACGCAACCGCCAACAACACTGAGCAAGCGGCCAGCGACACCGGGCTCGGTGGACCAAGCTGCGAGTAGGCCAAGCAGTCCCAGCCCCCACCCGCCGACCGCCCAGCTTCTCTGCGCGCGCCATCCCTGGCGAAGCTGACGCAGCAGCTCCGGTCGCCCACGAGACAACCACTCCAGGTAGACGAGGCGGTCCTCATCGGCGCCCGCGACACCTGCCACGAGGCCGTCGACCTCAGTGAGAAGAGCTGTGGCCCGGACATAGTAGCGGTCGGAAAGAGGCTGGGCGATGCCCCAACCCAGAGCTCCGAGGACCGGTGGAACCAACAGCAGGCCCCAGCCCGACGAGTCTCCTGCGACTGCACGTCCGAGTCCGCCAGCGGAAAAAGCGACCGACAGCGCGACGACGAACAAGGCCACGCCCGGCGCGTAGATGAGCGCCGCCTGCATGCGTGGATTGTCTCCCCTCAGAGCATCGAGAACCTTGACCAGGCCGTCTGAGAGGCCCGCCCAAACCGCCGCTAAGTGGACCGCGAAGCCCACCCCAAGAGCAGCCAGCCATGCGCCGAAGACCACCCCCACACCGCCGAACCAAGCCACCCATCCGACCTTGGGAATGATGGGGGCGAGCAGGATGGCACCCACCACCGGTAGGTAGCTTCTCTGCAACGCAGTGCGCAGCGCGATGGCCCGCAGCAAGGGGCGTGGGGAGACCGGGTGGGCATCGAGGACGGCACGGTCGGGCGAGCGGACCAAGTCAGAGTAGGTGTGAAGCGCCATAGCGGCTGCCATCAGCGCACCCAGCCGAAGGGTGACGGCCTCCAACCCCACATGGAATAAGCCAAGGTCGAGAAAGCCGAGCAGGACCGGCCGGGCGAGGGGTGCGGCGGCCACAGCGGCCAGGACCGGCATCCACCAGCGCCACCGACCACCGCTGCGGGCGGCCACGAGCCGAAAGACCGCTCGGTAAGGGTTGCGGACCGGTTTTGGGGGGGACGGCAAGAAGACTTGGCGGCTGTGGGCGGACGCGGCGGGCCAGCGAGTGGGTTCGACGCGCATGAAAACTGTTGACGATGACGGTCAGCGCCGTAACGTGTGCTGCGCTTGACCGTCACCGGTCCGTCGGCATGCGCCACACGAGCACAGCGGAGCCACCATGAAGCCCCTTCAAGCCGTTCTCTTCGCTTTCTCCATCCTCGGAAGCGCGACCCTGCTTGCCGCTCCAGCCCACGCATGGGACGACGACCTGGACGACCTGGGCGACGACTTTCTCGACGATGCAGGCAAGAGCACGGTGAAGACCAAGACCCCGGTCGACCCCGACGCCAGCGAAGACCCCGACTTCGACTTTGGAGACGACCCAGACTGGGATGCCGGCCCCGCCCCCGTCCCCGCCGACGATGGTCTCGACGGCGACCCGCCCGAAGAAGGCGGACTGCCCGAGGACGACTTCGACTTCGGAGACGACCCCCCTGACGACTTCATCCAGGCGCCCCCCCCGCGCACGGCCGGATCCGGCGACCCGCTCGATGATGACCCACCCGCCGACCTCCGCCCTGCGGGTGCCGCCGCGGCTCCCGTGTTCGGCCTCGGAATCGCCACCAAGGGCAAGCAGCCTCTTGCGGACAACTACCCAGCCGTGATCGTCGCAAAAGACCTCGATGCAGTCGTCGTAGAGCTTCCCATCCTCGTCGCCTCCAAGCCCGCCGACGTCTCCGCCGACTACTGGATCGTCACAGCGATCCACGTAGGAGACCGCAAGGTGGGCGAGTCTCGGCACTTTGTGGGCCGCAGCTCGGTCGCCGACATGGGCCCGACTTTGGTGTGGCTCAAGTCCGTGGTCCCCGTGCTCGAGAGCACCGGAAAGGTGGAGCTCCGGGTCAGCCAGCTCCCCGAAGGCGGAGAGGCGTCGCTGCTGTTCACCAAGACGGTCAAGTACGCGCTCTGATCTCCAGCTGGATCGGCTGCCCGAATACCTCGGCAGGTCGCGGCATCGGAGCAAGCCTAAGCGTGGCCTGCAATGTCGCGGATGCTGCGCAAGGGACGACCCTCGACCACCGGCTCGCCACGAAATGAGTTCGTGAAGGCGCGCGTGAGCTGCACCGGTACGGTCTGGCCCACTCGGTCGAGCGAGCCCGGGAAGTTCACCGTCTTGAAGCTGCTGGTGCGCCCGCAGATGATGCCTTCGCCGTGGCGCCCCGGACCTTCTACGAGCACATCGAGCACCTGACCCTCCAGCTCCCGGTTGCAGGCCAGCGAGATGGTGCGCTGGCGGGCCTGGTAGACGGCCAGCCGCTGCTTGGAGGTGGCCTTGGGGACCTCTTGGTCGCGCTCGAGCAGGCGCAGCGCAGGGGTGCCCGGTCGGGGACTGAAGCAAAACGAGAACGCACTGTGAAAGCGCACAGCCTCCAACAGCGACATGGTGTCTGCGAAGTCTTCGTCCGATTCGCCGGGGAAACCCACGATAATGTCTGTGGTGAGGGCGATGTCGGGACGCGCGTCTCGAAGGTCGTCGACCAGCCGCAAGTAGCTGTCGCGGGTGTAGAAGCGCTTCATGCGGCGCAGCACCCGGTCGGACCCCGACTGCACCGGCAAGTGGAGGCCGCTCGTGAGCTGCGGGAGGTCCCGGTAGACCTGCACGACGTCGGCGCCCATGTCCCGGGGGTGGCTCGTAGTGTAGCGAATACGCTCGACGCCAGGGACCCCAGCCACTGCGTAAAGCAGCTCAGCAAAGGTCTTCTCGCCCGAACCCTTGAGGCCATAGGAGTTGACGTTCTGACCGATGAGGGTGATCTCTTTGACGCCGGAGGTCACAAGATCGCGCACCTCGGCAATGATCTGTTCGCTCGGCCGGGTCAGCTCCGGCCCCCGCGTGGTGGGCACGATGCAGAAGGTGCACTTGTTGTCGCACCCCTTCTGGATGGTGACAAACGCGCTCACCCGGGATGCCTGGTCGGGATCGAGCTCTGCCGAAAACACGTAGTCATCCGCATCGAGGAACTCGGTGTCGAGAACCGGGGCCTCCTGCGCCGCCGACACCAGCGAGACGATGCGTGGGACGGCGTCGGGCCCGAAGACCAAGTCGAGATCTTTGTAGCGCTTGAGCAGCTTGCGGCCTTCCTGCTGCGCCACACACCCGGCGACTGCGACCGTGACCGGCCGCACGGTGGCCTTCTTCCGCTTCTGGATGAACGCCTCGCCCAGGAAGCTGTGGAGCTTTTGCTCCGGCTTGTCGCGCACCGAACATGTATTGACGATGACAAGGTCTGCGTCGGCCATCACGGCAGTCGGTGAGTAGCCGTCACGGGCGAGCAGCGCGCGCATTTTGCCCGAGTCGTAGACATTCATCTGGCAGCCGAAGGTCTTGACGAAGACGCGCTTGTCCGGCGTGGAATGCTCGGCCATAGCCGGCTCCCGATCGATGAGAGGAGGTTGGGGACCGCCGGACGGTGGGCTCAGCGAGGAGCCCGTGCAGCGAGGCAGTCAGTCAGCAGCACCCGATATCCCCGGTCATATTGCCGGACCACCCAAGGCACGCTCGGAGCCTCGTCCACAAGGTGCAGGCCGAGTTCTTGGAGGGCTGCGCGCATCACCTCTCCGGGCGGTGGGACACCCGGTAGGGCCACAGCGTCCTCATCGTGCGGAGTGGCGATGGTGAGCAGTCCGCCGGGCTGGAGACACCCCACCACAGCCTCCAAGACCGCCTCCATGCCTGCAGGAACCATGTCGATGACGGACCCGAGGTGGAGCCAAGCGATTCCACCTGTGATGAGCGGGGGGTCCAGCACGTCGGCGATTGCCCACTGAACGACGCCGTCGGGCACCGGTGGATGGGGCCACGCGAGGTCGAGTCGCACGCTGCGCGCGCCGGGGACGCCGACCTCGGGAAGCTGTCCGGAAAGAAGTGCACGGGCCAACAACACAGCCCGCGGAGATCGGTCGAAAGCCAGCACGCACGAGCGGTCCTGGGCCATTCGCCGGGTCATGCTACCCACCCCACAGCCGGCATCCACCGCCACACCATCCGGAGCAAAGTCCGCCGCCCACTCTGCACACACCGCATCGGGGCAGCGGTCTCCAAGTCCCCTCACCCACTCTCCGAAGCTTCCGCCTGGACGCACACTCTCGGGCCATCGACCTGGAGACAGGTGGGGCGTGAGGAGGTCCGGGGCGTCCACTGGCAGGGAGTCCACCGGTGTCAGCCCTTGGCGTCCGTCCACCGCCCAGCTCGGGGCGTGTCTGGTGACAAAGCGGCGTGCGTCGGGCATCAGGACGGGCACACCGTCCACGAGGACACCCGGCGGTGTGTGCAGCTCGGCGCCCGTCATGGGGTCGCCCCACATTCTCACACTCGCTGGCTGCAGGGAATCCACAGCACCCCGAAGCGGGCCACAGCGATGTCGCGACGGGCCAGCCGGATGTCCTTGCGCTCCACACCGTCCTCCGCGATGGCCTCCCACTCCGCACGAAGATCGGAAATGTCGGCCGCCAGCTTGTCTTG
>Ga0315321_10003813_pt1 | contig 11671 bp, 3 predicted proteins | sample M180m21515metaG_FD_203464 | JGI IMG/M metagenome (GOLD analysis project Ga0315321, IMG submission 203464) | Ammonia-oxidizing marine archaeal communities from Monterey Bay, California, United States - M1 80m 21515 | ecosystem: Environmental > Aquatic > Marine > Intertidal zone | place: USA... | reverse complement strand
GAACTTTCTTGGGAGAGAAGGACTCGAAATTGTGCTTAGAATTAACGGCAGGGCGAAGGGCGGGTGGACGGGTAGGGGCTTTCCCTCCTTCGTCGGCTCTCAAGAGAATGACGTCTGCGGTGACCGCCCTGCCCGTGTTTCCTGCCCGAAGAACTATCCCTGACTCCGGTTCCAGGTCGTGAACCCCCGCATTTTGAAAGCCGCTCCAAAGGGGCTTGCTGACCACCTTGCCCTCGCCTTTGGCAAACAATTGCTGGTTGATGGTGGCAATGGTCTTACGATCCTTGTCCGTGGCGGGGTCGCCGTCGGCATCCAGTTGGTAAAGCGCGTCCTTGCCGTGCGAGCCCGATCCGCTTCCCCAGGAGAGCCAGATGCGAAAGCGTCCCTTGACGCCGGGGCGGTAGACGGCGAGGTCGAGGCCTTGCTTGTTCTTCCACCAAGTGTAGGTTCCGCCACTTAGGTTGGGCGAGCGCTTGGCGTCACCTGGATCGTTGAGGTAGCCGCGATCAGTGCCCTTGGGGTTGGTCCCTTTGCCGGCCGTTTTTTGGAGAAACTCCACTTGATCCGAGTTCTCATCGTCCAGCAGAACGAAACTTGTGGTCGACTCGGGGATGAAGCGGCTGAGTTCTTTTTGCAAAATGCTCTTTTCCGCACCAAGCTCATCAATCTCCTTCTTAACCTCGTCCCTGAGCGGTACGTTGCGCTCGCCATGGACGACGCCTTCGAAAACCGCCTGCATGGAATAGAAATCCTCTTGGGAAATGGGGTCGAACTTATGGTCGTGGCAGCGGGCGCACCCAACTGTCAAGCCAAGGAAAGCGGAACCGGTCACGCCCACCATGTCGGCCAATTCGTTGGCCCGTTGTTGCTTCCGGAGCAAAGGATCTTTGCCACCCACGATATCCTTGGGGCCAGCCACGAGGAAGCCGGTGGCGGTCTCTGCCCCCACCGTATCCCCGGCCACTTGTTCAAAGACAAAGCGGTCGTAGGGCTTGTCCTCGTTGAAAGCCCGAATGACGTAGTCGCGGTAGTGGTAGGCATTGGGCCGCTCGTGGTTAGTCTCGAAGCCGGCGCTGTCGGCATAGCGTACGACATCCAACCAATGACGGGCCCAGCGTTCTCCGTAACTTGGGTTCTCAAGGACTTTTTCAAGGAGCTGTTCGTAGGCATCCCTTCTTTCGTCCGATAGAAAAGCTTCCACTTCTTCGGGCGTTGGTATCAAGCCCAGCATGTCCAGATGCACCCGGCGGATCAAGGTTCTCTTGGATGCCTCATCCGAATGCCTCAATCCTTTTTGCCAGAGCTTCTTCTCGATGAATGCGTCAATGCTTTTTGCGGAAGCCTCTTTTGGGGGCGGGATCAAAGACCAGTGCGTTTCCTTGGCAACGCCTTGGAAAACAAACCCAAGCAGTCCAAGGAAAACAAACAATGGCTGGACATGATACATTTCCTGAAATTCTTTACCCTTGGGGTTATCTTGGGCAAGGGTATTTCCTGCCGAATTTCATATTTTAATTGAGTGCTTTTCTGCAAGCGTCGTCGGTGTGATCGGGACCGGGTCGGCAGAGTCGCTTTGTCCTGACTTAAGTCAATCGGCTTTCCGTTTTGCCTCGAAACCGCTTAACAGAGGAGGGAGTTTGCCTCGGCTCTTCATCCCGATTCGAAGTTTTCGGTCTATGGTCATGTCCGGGAAGGTCTTGGTCAGGCTCCGTCGCCGGCTTCCAGTCTCCCCGATCACGTCGAAATTCTCGAGCACCGTTTTGCCTTGCAGGGAGATGTCGAACACCCGGTCGCCCGGTTGGATGTCGTCGAGTTCCGCGAAACAAAGTCTGACCATGTATTTGGCGCTGCCTTCCTCGAGCATCTCGAATTCCAGGTCCTTTTCGCCGTGGTAGGCACAACTGAAAACCCAAGGCTTGTCCGTGTTCGTGATTCGATCGGTTTCGGGGCGCAGGTAGGAAAATAGGTCAGAGCTATGCTTGTACTTGGGAATCCATTTGCCGAAGGCACCTGCCATATTGGTTTGCCCAGCGTAGGGTATCCACAATTGACCTTCGGAATCAGTACGGAATCCCGGAGCGCCCAGGTTCACCGCGACCTGCTTCACCGGCAACATATTCTGTGGTTCGACCCCCCTGGCTCCGAATCCCCAAGTTTGTGACTTGGGCCAAGGATAGAGCACGACAGAGGTCTGGATATCAAAGCTGCAGGTACATCCCGAACGTCCTTCCGGAGCAACGAATACACCGTTGGCCGGTACTGCCCCGGTGTTGCAGGCCAAGGCCATGCCGCCCAAGGGGACGTAACCAGCTTGCTCATCCAAGTTATAATGAGCAAAGCCACCGGAATTCGCATTCCCGAAAAGACTGGATGCGGAGGCCAGCAAGTGATCGCAACCCGAGTAGCCCCGTAGGTAATTGAGAGGGGCGGTTTCCCCGGTCAGGGGATTCTTGGATTGGACCGTTTCGCCAGTAAGCAGATTCCAAGCATGAGGTTCTGCGAACACTTTGTCACCCACTATGATCGGACGCTTGCGGTAGTTGCGCCTTCCGCCCCAGAGCAGTCTTCCGTCCATGGTGCGGAATGCGTAGAGCGCCCGACGGGCGAATTCTCCCTTTTGGTACTGCTGGTAGGGATGACCGATGCTTCCGATTCCAGCCACCATCACGGTTCCGTCCTTGACCAGACAGGCAATGCCGGAGCGCTGTCCAATCACCCGGTCGTCCACCGTGAGGTCCGAAAAATCAAAGGGTTTGGACCACAGCGGTTTGCCGGTCCTGACATCCAAGGCGACCAATTTGCCCAAGTCGGGTTCGACCGGTTTCCCGCGGCGGTCGAGCGAGCGGTCTTTTACCGAGCCATCGACTATCCTGTTGGCCAAGGCGGCCTTTTTTTCATTTTCGTCGAGGTTGCGGTCGACCAAGAGCACTCGACCATCATCCACCGCGACCCCGTCGTGCTCGATGCCGCTGCCGTGGTATACCCACAGGGTTTGACCGGTTCGTGGGTTGATCGCAAAGAGTCCGTCTGCGAGGTTGGGCATGGCTCGTTTTCTCTTGGTGTCGTAAGCGGAATGACTGCCTAGCAGGATGTCTTCAAACCGGGCAATCCAGCCCCAACTTCCAGGTTCCCCGTCCATCTCGGGTGCTTCGTAGGTTTGCAAGGTTTTCCCGGTCAATCGGTCGAGGCGGAGGCAGCGCTTGTTGTCGGCCACGACGAATAGGCTTTGGGAATCAGCGACGAGGTTGGAGGTGCCCGCGGGCAGGTCCAACCGAGTGATGCCGGGAATCCATCGCTCCCAATACTTCGTGCCGTTGTAGATGTCGTAGGCCATTGCCAAGTCGTATCCGGTGAGAAAAACGATTCCGTCTATTACCAGGGGCACCGGGCCGCGGGCATGCCGGTCGACCCGCTGGCGTGGTCCCGGTTCACCGTACCAGAGGATGCCGAATGGTCCTTTCACCGCTTGGTCTTCGCTGCAGTAGGTGTTGCCTGCGGTTGCGTAGTTGTGTGACCAGTTTGCGCTGCCCGGTATCTTGCCTCGACGCAGAACTAACAAACCGTTCTTGGACACTGCATCCAGTTCCTTGGAGTGGATCATTTCCTGCAGTTCCTTGGTCGGTTTCTTTCCTTGTCCTCCCAGAACGAGGGCTCCTCCAAGGGGTCGGGTCACACGGGCTAGCTCGGAGGCCTTTGCGGTTTGGATTCCGGAGAGTGAATTCAAGTCGATCACCAAGTTGAAATTATAGGGCGGGTAGGGTAGTTGTTTCGGTGTTCCTTGGACAAGGTTTACGCGCCCGCCGAGGAGCTTGTGTCCGAGCAGGAACTGGCGTCCTTCTGTGGTTTTCTTGGCATCTTCGTCGATCACCTCGACGATTAGTCTCGAGCGCTCCGCCAAGGCGGCGGCGAGTCGACCGTCTCCTCCGCCAACAATCAGGCAATAGCCTTGATCGGCTTGGGTGCCGTCCAAAATGGCTTCGGCAAGCTTCACGGTCTTGGCATCCAAGGAGTTTGCCGGTGGGTGACTGGCCAGGATCTTTCCGCTTCCCTTGGCTGTACCGAAGCAGCGGATAACGCCGTCGACGGTGCTGACATAGAGCTTGCCGTTGGCGATGGCCAGCCCGCGTACCCGGCTGCCGGTCTTTTCCTCCCACAATGGCTTCCCATTGACCGAATCCAGTGCGATCACCCGGTCTTCCCCGCCAAGGTACAAGACCATGCCAGCCATCGCCATCGCTTCGGTAGCCTTCAGCGGGGTCATCCATTTGCATTGGTCGGCGAACTTCTCAAACAAGGCGTCCCGGACAGGTGGCCACTTTTTTTGGTATCCTTCCAGCGACCAGCGTAGAGCACCTTCCCGGATTGCCTTGGCTTGCTCAGTGTCGGTACCGACTTCCTCGATCTTGGCCAGGCTCGACTCGACTGAGCCGACACGATGTTCCTTGTAGGCTTCCTCGAATTCCCGGCAGAGGGTCTTGGCCAATTCGGGCAATTTGTCCTGCTTGACGGCCAACAGGTGATGATCGGTGGCTATCCATGCCATGTCCTCGCGGAAGACGGCTCGACGGGCGTTAAACCAGTTGAAGGTCAGTTCGCCAAATTGTTCGCGCCCGTATTTGTCCTTCCAAGTCTTTTGAGGATCGTAGGCAAGCAGAGCGGCTTGACCGTAAACGATCTGACCCTTCCAGAGTTGGGCATAACTGCCGCCATTGTAGAAGCGGTACTGGTGTGATTTCTCGACTTTGGGAAAGGGCGTTGCAAAAGGCAACTCCTTGCCCTCCGTCAAGTCGAGGCGGGTTGGAGCCATGCGGCTTGTCAAATAGAGACTGTTCCCATCGCTGAGTGGGTACCCTTGGGGACTGGGTCCATTGTTTCCGGCTCCCGTAAGCGATCTGCGATAGCCCAGTTTGCCTGTTTCGGCATCGAGGGCGTAGAGGAAGATGCCCTCCCCGGGAAAGAGCCCAGCGGTGAAATAGGCCACGCCTTTCTCGATCATCACTCCGGCCCGGATGGGCCAAGCCGATCCAAAACGTCCCAAGCCCAGCATCCTTCGCTTGGCGGGGGCGGCTTCGAAACGCCAGATCGTTTGGCCCGTTTGCAGGTCGAGGCAACGGACTTGCCCATCGTCAGCTCCGAGATAGACGCGGTTTTTCCAAATGGTGGGCGCCAAACGCGGGGCGGCTTCGAGCTCGAGGGTCCAAAGCGTTTCGCCCCGCTCGGATTCTATGGCGTAGACCCGATTTTCGCCCGAGGCACTGAAGCAGGCTACCTTTCCTGCGGCGACGACCCGATAGGCGTCGTCGTAGTTCACGTTGCTGGAGTTTTTGTGTGCTCCGTAACCGTCGACATTGCGTGGCCAACCCCGAGCAGGTGGGAAAGAAGGCTCGTAGGTCCACTGGAGCGAAAGAGGAGGGGAGAGTTGCTCGTCCGTTACGCTGCTGCGCTGGTTGTCGTGAGCATGGGTGGGCCAATCTTCCGCATTTGAAAAGGAAGAGAACAAAAGAGTCGAAACGAATGCGAATCTGATCATTTCTCAAGGGATCGACAAACTTCACCGGTCGACAAAGGGGGCAGGTCGAGGAAGATTGTCGGGTAAAGAGATAAGTTCATTGAAGCCTAGGATTATCATACGGATCCGAAGGATGCCTCAAGGGAAATTAAGTGATCCAATCAAATAGCCTCAAAGAGCCTGTAGTGAGGAACTGCCCAAGGATGAACCCTCTGGAAACCTCACTTTGGTTCCGGTTCGGGTGGGATTTCGTCCGGGTTCACGGATTCTTCCGTTGATGTGACTTCGTCGGGTTCCGGGGCGTATTCGATGGCATTGGAAAGCGCGAGCATGGCATAGGAGGTGGGCACGACTCCCGCAGGTGTGGGATAGTAGGAATTGTTCCATTTGGCAGGTAGGGCCCAAGCTTGGGCCCAGTCGAATCCCCTACCTATGTATTCAGGGATCACTTTGCTTCTTGCCCGCATGGAAGAGCTAATCAATGATTTGGATCTGTTTGTTGTTTGCCAGGAACCGTCCGGGCGTTGCCCGTCGATAAGGAAGCGGGTGACGGGAGCGGCGAGCTTAGTCAGGGAATCGGAAGACTTATTGGCGAAGATGCCAAAGGCGAGGTCGTAGGGGCCGAAGGTGGAAGAAGACACGGTTCGCTTGAGGTCAACGAATAGAGCTGAGGGCAGGTCTTCCTGCACCCGGATGGTGGCAGCTTGAAGGTTTCGGGTATAGCGGGAAGCGGCTTGTTCGCCGGCGATTGAAGCGATGGCGTTGAAGCTGGCAAAGCCTTGGGCGGAACAGGCAACCGATGCCGGTGACTCCAGTTTCGGGAAGGTGGAGGGGTTGGCAGGGACGCCTTGGATGAGGAGACTCTTGTCGAAGTCGTCGACGGGTTGGTGGAAGTTCAATTGGTGGAAGCTTCCATCCTGAAGTTGGCCCTTGGTTATGGCGTTTGCCGTGCTCGCGAGGACTTGGGGGAGGGTGCGGGCCTTTCCCAAGGTTTGACGGCTGCCTTCCGGGCGAAGGATTGTCGTTTCCTCTGGCAGGACGCCCTCCTTTGCAGCTACGTTCAAGGCATGCAGGACGATAGAGGTGGTTTCCAGGTCCACCGAGGTCTGGTTGTAAAGGTAGAGAGGGAAGGCGATGAAATTGAAAACTTGTCCGGCTGTTTCCGAGGAACCCTCGTCTTTCAATGCCACCCTGAAATAGTAGCTGTTATCCTTTGCCGTCATGGTGTAGCGCTTCTTGAGGTAGTTCGTCCGGCGAATGAGCGCGAGAGCTTCTGCCATTTTTTTCTCGTCGTATTCCTTCTTGTCCTTGTCGAACTTTTCTTTGAAACGCAGGTATTCGGCACTCGTATCGGCATTGGCCGAGAGAATGGCCCCGAGCAATTCGGTGTCTAGTCCCACGGGCCCCCACAGGCCGGTCGCTTTACCGGATTTTACCTGAGCCCCTGCCAGTTTGGCAGCTAGTCGTTCGGCGAGTTTGCGATGCTCTTCATTTTTGGAACTTGCGAGTGCGCAAATGGACCAAGCGAGGTCCCAGGTTGAATCCGGAAGACCGAAGTTATTGTAGAGGTAGCTAAAGCTCTCCAATGGGAGGGAGATCAGTTCGTCGAATGGATCCACGCCCGACTTGATCAAGGCATAAACGACCAATGCGTTTTGTCCCAATTGCCCCGACCTCCATTCAACCGTCCCACCCGGGCCGTACTTCGGTATCTTATGGATTCTTTCGATGGTTCCATTCGAATCGCGAACGAGGCGGTTTTGGGGCCTTGTTCCGATTTGTTTGCCTCGTATCCGAACCGGCACTTTCATTTTTTTCTTCACGGTGACGGCACCCGAATTACCCACATTCACGTTACGAACGACTTCTTTGGTTATCGTTTTCCATTCGAAAACAGGAATCTGCACGACGGTCAGGCGATACATCACCTTCTTGTCAGAGTGGCCGATCACTTTGCGGAAACGTCTGGGCGGGTAGAACAATCCTTCCTCATCCTTGGTCCCCAATGCGCGGAAGTATTCCACGGCTTGGTTCAAGGCGAGGGTAATTTCCGCTTGGTCGGGCGGGCCGTTTCCCATGGCTTTGGCAATTTGCTCGTCCGCGGGCTTTTCCTTCGGAGCCTTGTCGGGTGTCGGTTTCGCGTTTCCCGCAAGTTGTCTGGCCAATGCTTGCGAATCGGGGCTTAGACGGGCGAGGGGGAGATCAAAGGGTTTGCCATTTAGCTCAATGGTGAGCATTTCTCCCACAAGCTTGATGAAGCGGGCGCGAATAGCCCTGCCGTTTGCATCCTTCCATTCTTGGGCTTCGTCTTTACCTACAACTGGAGGAGGAGCCGGTTCGTTGGATTCTTTGGCAAGAGCCTTGGCCAATTTTTGGCTTTCTGCATTCAGTTGGGCAAAGGGTAGCTCGAAGGTTTTTCCTTCCAATTCGATTTGCAGGTTGTCCCCAACTGATTTGACTAGCCTGGCGCGAATTGTGCGGCCCGTTTTATCGATCCAGTCGACAAACTCGTTCCTGTTGCCTTTGCCGGAGGAAAAAAGCTGACGGAGCATTTCTTGAGATTGCGGGCTGAGATCAGCCGATCGAATCATGGATTGCGCCCCTTGAAGCCTGACCGTGACAGCCTTGTCGTCGGCCTTGACGAAACTAGCCCTTATAATCCTGCCTTGGGCGTCCGTCCACTGGTGGATGTCGTCCACCGCAAATCCTTGCAAGCCCACGAGGGCGGCTAGGGTTATGCCAATAAACAGGTGTAAAGGGCGATTCATGACCATGGACTTGGAAATCCAACATCTATGCCGAAATGATAGCAATAAAATTAAGGGAGGTCGGGGGGGGGCATGCTGATTCTTTGAATTGAATCTTGCCATGGGAGGAGTTGTTTCGACTCCCTAGGTAGGACCAGAACCCAAGACCGCCCCCTTGAAATGTCCTTCGTTGAGGTCGACCCGCTCGGGGCGGCCCTTATGCATGTACACGACTTCCGTGTGGTCCAAGCCAAGGAGCCCCAGGATCGTTGCATGAAAATCGTGGACGTGAACCTTGTCTTTCACCGCATGCAGGCCGAGTTCGTCGGTTTCGCCGATGACTTGTCCGCCTTTTACTCCGCCACCAGCCATCCACATGGTGAACCCGGTCGGGTTGTGATCCCGCCCGTCTCCTTTCTCGCTCATCGGGGTACGGCCAAATTCACCGCCCCAGATGACGAGGGTTTCGTCCAAAAGCCCTCGGGCTTTGAGGTCAGTGATAAGACCGACTATGGGCAGGTCGACTTGCTTACAAAGCCTGGAGTGGTTGCTCTCCATCTTGGTATGGCTATCCCACTTGCTTCCGGCTCCGTGATAGAGTTGTACGAAGCGAACCCCCCTCTCCACCAGTCGGCGGGCGAGGAGGCACTGCTGGCCGAAGACCTTTGTGTCCCCTTGATCCAGGCCGTAGAGAGACTTGGTAGCCGCCGACTCCTTCTCAAGGTCAACCGATTCGGGGGCGTGCATCTGCATGTTGGCGGCAAGCTCATAACTGCGGATGCGGGCTTCCAGTTCACTGTTGGATTCTCGCCCTTGGAGGTGCCTTTGATTGAGGCTTTGCAGGAAAGACAACTTCAAGTCTTCGGTCTGTTTGATTTTCGATGCCTGTGGCTTGAGGTTGGCAATCGGTTCCGTTCCGTTTTCCAAAAGTACACCCTGATGGGTAGCGGGCATGAACCCATTTCCCCAGCAACGGGTACCATTGACAATCATGGCGCTGGTGTCCTTGATGACGACGAAGCCGGGGAGACTTTGGTTTTCGGTACCCAAGCCATAGGAAACCCATGAGCCGAGGGAAGGACGTCCTCCGAAGACCGATCCGGTGTTCATCTGGCAGACTCCACCGGCATGATTGATGCCGTCGGATACGCAGGAGCGGATGACGCAGAGTTCATCGGCAATGCGACTGTGATTGGGAAGCCAGTCGGAAATCCAAAGGCCACTTTCCCCATGCTGCTTCCATTGGCGTTTGGATTCAAGCAGGGGAGAATTTACTTCTCCCATCGCAGTGACTGGACGATCAAAACTATCGGGCAGGGGCTTGCCGGCCAATTTGTTGAGGAGGGGCTTGGGGTCAAAGAGGTCGAGGTGACTGGGTCCGCCCTCCATGAAGAGAAAGATGACGTTTTTGGCCTTTCCCCAGCGATGGGGAATCTTTGGAAGGGTGGGGTTGCTGGAGGTCCGTGCAAGCAGAGGTTCGTTGGCCAACGCGGAAAGAGCGACTGCCCCGAACCCTGCTCCTGCAGTGGAAAGGAAGTCCCGGCGGTTGAAGGGGGTGTCGATTCGATTACAAGCCATACTCAGTGGAGGTAGAGGAATTCATTGGAAGTGAGGACGGCATGGCAAAGCGCGGTCAAGGCTTCCAATCGAGGGGACGAAACGTCCTTCGCTCCGGAAGAGAGCAAGTGGAACCCCTTCTTCTCAAGGACTTGTTCGGGGTTGGAGGAGAAATTCAAATCGAGTGGGGCAGAAATTTTCTCTTCCTTACTGTCCGGCTCATTGAAGATTCTAGGTCCCTTGCCGATTGCGGGGGACGAGACGAGCAGTCGCTTGACGTTTCCGTTCCAGAAGTGCTGGCCGGTCGAGCGCCCGCCGAGGAATTGTCCCTCCTTTGGATCGAGAGACAGGGTTGCGACTTCATGCTCCACGCTGGCCTCCCGTAATTTGGATTGTGGTTCGTCCAGGTTCTTCCAGGCAAAGCGGGCCTTTGAATTTCCATCCGCAGAAAGATGGATGCTGCAAGCAAGGTAAAGTTGAGTGTCCAAGGGAAGTTGCAGGTTGGAGTCGATCACCCGGTAGATAACGTCTCCCCCGACGTTCTCACCGGTGAGTTGCATGATGAAGTTGCGTGGCTCGTAGGCTGATTTCGCACTCGTGATCCCGAAGCTCCAGCCTTGCTTTTGGTGGCTCCATGCCGATTGGCTGAGCAGGGTATTGACGTGGGCGTTTGGGTGGATCCGGTTCAGGCGGGCAATGGCCTCTATGGTCCAGCTGCTTCCGAGATCCAATCCGTTGCCTTTGAAAATCCGGATAGTGTCGTCTCCGGAAAGAGCCAAATGGTCGCGAGTTTCACTTGTGTTGTTTTTGGGTGATTTGCCTTTTGCTTGCTTGGCGGACTTGGCGATCAACTGATCGAGGAAGCTTCGGGCAAGCTCGATCTCGGCCTGAGCGGGAGGGCGCCCATAAGCGGCCTTGAAGATTCCCCCAATGGAGGATTCAAGGGTTTGGTGTGTCGAGAATTTCTTGGCCATGGCCCGGGCTCGGGCATGAGGCCACGGGTTGTTGCGCAAAAGAAGGGCCTGAGTCGAGGTGGTCGTATTGAGCCTCTCCGAGGCCGATGAGAAACCTGCAGGGGCATCGAAGGCGGCAAGGATGGAGTCGGGCGAATTTCTCCTTTTCTTAAGGTAGACACTTCGGTGGGGGGAATTGCCGTCTACTGAGGATCCTCCCGATTTCGTTTTCAATTCACCGGAAGTCGTCAGCATGGCATCTCGGATTTGTTCGGCGGAGAGCCGTTGTGGTGGGAAGCGCCAGAAAAGGCGGTTTTCGGGGTCTAGGGTGTTTTCTTTTTCCGAGGGCTCGCGACGGGCGGTCTGCCCATAGGTATCACTGAGCATGATCCTTCGGTGAAGAGCTTTGAGTTTCCAACCGTCTTGGACGAAGGAGGTGGCCAACCAATCCAAGAGCTCGGGATGGGACGGGGCTTCGCCGAGGAAACCGAAATCGTTGGCGCTGCCGACCAGGCCCTTGCCGAAGTGCTTCTGCCAGACACGGTTGACGATGACCCGCGTGGAAAGCGGATTATCCGGAGAAGCGATCCAATTGGCCAGAGCCAACCTGCGGCCCGTGGTGCCATGCTTGGTGCTTTTGATTTTTGGGTTGGGTAGCCCGAGTAAGGTGAGGAAGGCGGGAAGGACTTCCTGCTTCTTCTTCCCAGGCACGAAGGTCTGGGCGGACCGGTCGGACAAGTCCGTGGTGATGAAGGCTTGGGGTAATGAGGGCTTGGTCCCAAGGCTAGCGAGCTTGAGTTGGAGTTTCTCGTATTTGCTTTTGAGCTCCTCGTCTTTCTCGAATTCTTTGTCCCATTTCTTCCGTATCTTTTGTGTGCGTATCTGGCGGTTGATCAGTTCCACGA
>Ga0315321_10003812_pt1 | contig 11673 bp, 10 predicted proteins | sample M180m21515metaG_FD_203464 | JGI IMG/M metagenome (GOLD analysis project Ga0315321, IMG submission 203464) | Ammonia-oxidizing marine archaeal communities from Monterey Bay, California, United States - M1 80m 21515 | ecosystem: Environmental > Aquatic > Marine > Intertidal zone | place: USA... | reverse complement strand
ATTGCCCGCATGGATATCAACGAGGCTATTGCAGCCTTGGCTTTCGATATAGATATCACTCTGGATCTGCAAGCCGTCATGTCCAGTCCCGCAGCTCAACTGCTAGATTCGTATGTGCAACAGGGTTTCCTGCAACTGGATAACGGTAGAATTCTAGTAAAGGCTTCATTGAAAGAAGGCGTTCTCATCATCAATGGAGAAGAGTCGAAAATAAGCTTTTGACCCCTATAAATAGTTTAGAAGAATCTAATTACGTCTGCGCCGGGTCTTAACAAAAAGCCCTTAAGCAAGGAATAGCTTAAACAAATGCCAAAACAGAACAGCAAAGCAAAAAAAGCGACATCATCTCCAGCTGCGCCAAAACTTTACGGCTATCCAAAATACTGGGCCGAGTGTTTTGGAACTGCGCCCTACCTTCCCATGTCCCGGGCAGAAATGGATGAACTGGGCTGGGACAGTTGCGACATCATTCTCGTCACTGCAGATGCCTATGTTGATCATCCCAGCTTTGGCATGGCAGTTGTCGGAAGGCTGCTTGAAGTGCAGGGTTTTCGGGTTGGGATAATCTCCCAACCGGAATGGGATAGCGCCGAACCATTTAAACAACTAGGCAAGCCAAACCTGTTTTTTGGTGTCACCGCCGGCAACATGGACTCGCTGATTAATCGCTATACTGCCGATCTGCGCATGCGCGGCGATGACGCCTATACACCGGATGGTATTGCCGGCAAAAGGCCTGACAGGTCAGTTATTGTATACAGTCAGCGTTGTCGTGAAGCCTACTATGACACTCCTATCGTAATCGGGGGCATCGAAGCCAGCCTGAGACGCATCGCCCAATATGATTATTGGAGCGACAAAGTAAGACGTTCGGTGTTGATTGATTCCAACGCCGACATACTGTTATTCGGAAATGCGGAAAGAGCGCTGACAGAAGTTGCCCATCAGATAGCCAACGGCAAACAGCTTGCTGACATGACTGACCTTCGCGGTACTGCAATTGTACGCCGCAAATTACCTGCTGGCTGGACAGAAATTGACTCTACCCGAATCGACTGGCCATCAAAAATTGACAAGATTCCGAACCCTTACGACTATCATGAAAATCTCGAAAAGGCTCAGCAAACAGAGCAAATGAAATCAACTAAAGAAGGGAGCGAACAAGAGGGGCAAGATCAAGCAATCCGAATCATCCCCTTACCTTTACAACGCAAGGAAGAGTTTGATGAATCCCGGAGCTATATTCGTCTGCCATCTTACAGTAAGGTAAGTAATGACCCCGCTCTGTACGCCCACGCCTCCAGAGTTCTTCATCAGGAATCAAACCCCTTCAATGCCAAGGCTCTTGTTCAGAGACACGAAAGTCTGGACGTATGGGTAAACCCACCCCCTATTCCTCTTGAGACAGACGAGATGGACTGGGTATTCGACCTGCCCTATCAACGCCGACCACACCCGGCATATGGTGACGCAAAAATACCCGCCTATGACATGATCAAAACCTCGGTCAATATTATGCGTGGCTGTTTCGGTGGCTGTACCTTCTGCTCTATTACCGAACACGAAGGCAGAATCATTCAGAGCCGGTCCGAGGAATCCATCCTGCGGGAAGTGGAAAAGATTCGCGACCAGGTACCCGGCTTTACCGGCACTATATCCGACCTTGGTGGCCCTACGGCAAATATGTACAAGTTAAACTGTAAGTCACCGGACATTCAGAAAAATTGTAAACGACTATCCTGTGTCTACCCGAGTATTTGTAAACACCTCAACACCGATCATAGTCCAACTACCCAGCTCTATAAAAAGGCTCGAGCTATTCCCGGTGTAAAACGAGTCGCTATAGCTTCAGGGCTTCGCTATGACCTCGCATTAAAAGATCCTGAATACATCGAAGAACTTGTAACCCATCACGTAGGCGGTTATTTGAAGATCGCGCCGGAGCATAGCGAAGACAAAACCCTGTCGATGATGATGAAACCATCAATATCCAGCTATGATGAGTTCAAAAAACTATTCGACAAATTCTCAAAGAAGGCTGGCAAGAAGCAGTACCTGATACCTTATTTCATTGCTGCCCATCCAGGTTGTGATGAAGAAGACATGATGAACCTTGCGCTGTGGTTAAAGCAGCATGACTTTAAACCGGATCAAGTACAGACTTTCTATCCTTCACCCATGGCTCTGGCAACTGCCATGTACTATTCTGAAAAAAGCCCATTGCAGAAAGTGCGCTACAAGAATGCAAAGCTCAGCGTGTGCAAAGATATTGAGCAACGGCGCTTACAGAAAGCCTTTCTTCGATATCACGATGAAAAGAATTGGCCGGTATTGAGAGAAGCCCTGCAGAACATGGGCAGAAGTGACTTGATCGGAAGCGGAGAGGAAAAGTTAATTCCTGCCCCGCAAAGCAGACATAAACCTGCAAAACCACTCGGCAAGAATCAGCGGCAGAGAAACAAAACTAAATCCAGAAGGCGATAATAGAAAATTGTTGTAGGAGACTATTTCTTCTTTCGCACCTTCTCTTACTTCTTCTCTTGCTCTTGCGCTTTTTCTTTGAGCCGCAATTCATTGTTTGAGCCGGGGTGAATTCCCAGCTTATATTCGATATTAGTGAGAATTCCCCGCAGAATATTCATTTCCATTACATCGATGCGGATGCGGCTAAATAATCTGCGCATTCTCTGCATTAGCTGGCGTGGGTTTTCCGGATCATGGAAATCAATAGCTATCATCACTTTCTCCAGATGACGATAAAAGTGTTCCACCTGTTCGCCATTGGCTTTCTCCTGATCCCAATATTCTTCCTGCTCATGGGTCTCTGCCAATTCTTCAGACATGGCTTTTTTATAGACTTCATAGCAAATCACCATCACCGCCGCGGCAAGATTAAGCGAGCTGTAATCGGCTGTGGGTATCTGCACATGGAAATGACACTGCTGTAACTCTTCGTTATTTAACCCGGCATCCTCACGGCCAAAAACCAGCGCCACTTTATTTTCAGGTGCTTCCTGACAAACCTTCTCCGCAGTTTCATCGGGAGTAAGCATAGGCCAGGGAATAGTTCTGGAGCGTGCACTCGTTCCGATAACCAGCCCGCACCCTTCTACAGCCTCTTCGAGACTGGACACCACTCTGGCATTATCCAGCAGGTCTACAGCCGATACAGCTCTGCCGACAGCGACACCACTGGGAAAGTCCTCAGGCTGAACCAATACCAGATTACTTAACCCCATATTTTTCATCGCACGCGCAGCCGCACCGATATTACCCGGGTGGGAAGTATTCACCAGAACCACTGAAATCTGACTTAAATCGATCATTAAGGACTTTCTCACTAATTGATCAGGCACTAAACCAAATCGGTGATAATTAAACAGGCTGCGGAGTATAGCAGGATAGACCTCTATTTCCCTTATTTGCTATCATCGCCGCCTGTTCGGCACAGCTTAATCTTTACGCAGGTAGTTCACATCTACCGTTTGCTTATAAGCAAAGCCAGCCGACCCGTTCTTTATTTTTTCAGGAATCCAGACCATGCACCCTCAGGTGAATATAGCCTTGCAAGCTGCCCGCGATGCGGCCGAAGCCCTTGCCCACAGTAGTGACAGACTCGATCGGGTAAAAATACTCAACAGCGATGCGGGGGAGTTTCTCACTTCAATGGATCTGGACGCTGAAAAAACCATTCTCTATCATTTAGAGAAAGCCTACCCTGAACACAGCTTCAATTCCCGCTCCTCAGGTTTGAAAAAGGGCAAGGATGGAGAGCCTGTATGGCTGATCGACCCCCTCCTCGGCAATAGAAATTTTGCAGGAGGCTATCCCCAGTTTGCCGTATCACTGGCTTGTCAGATTGACGGTGTAATTGAACATGCCGTGATCATTAATCCTCTGGTACGCGAAGAATACATTGCCAGCCGTGGCCGGGGCGCCCAACTAAACTCCAGAAGATTGCGGGTTGGCAAAGCAACTGAAATCAGCAATTGCCTGATATCACTGGACGGTGATCATGGCGGAGACATCTCCACTGGCATGTATCAAGGTATTATTGCCGCTGATGCCCGACCACGAATAAGCGGCTGCACAGCTTTGGATATCCTCAATACCGCCAGCAACCGCAGTCAGGGAGGCTGGGCGCAGATTGAACACCCATGTACATTAGCCGCCGCCAGACTAATCCTGAAAGAAGCAGGCGGCCTTATTGGCGCAGAAAATGGCTCTCCAGATATTGAAAATGCCAACGAATTAATATTTGGTAACCCCAAGACCTTTAAGCAACTGACACAGATACGAGCCAGCCTTTAAAGACCGCCCTTAAATAGAAGGATAAAGAAAAGGATAGAAAGACTGAATGAAACTTTGTGTGTCTCGCGAAAGTTTTCTCCGGTTTTGCGGTATATTCATAAAGAACATTTAAGTATGAAAAACTAAAACAATAAAATCGGGCTATGCATGTCAGCGCAGTATAAAAAGAATAGCTATAACCTGGTCGAAGGCCCGATTAAAGACTCCCTGATTCGCATGACCACGCCCATGATAGTGGGCATGATCATGCTGTTCACTTTCAGTCTTGTAGACACTCTCTTCATCAGTTTTCTCGGCACCGAATCCCTCACAGCCATTAGCTTCACCTTTCCGGTTACTTTCACCATCACCAGCCTCGCCATCGGCTTGGGGATCGGGGCTTCTGCAGTAGTAGGTAAATATCTCGGGCGTTCTGATTTCGAGAAAGCCAAGGAATCGGCAACGGTAATAAATTACATCTCTCTGGGGCTGGCCATTTTGCTAGTGGGCATTTGCTGGACCCTCATGGATGAGATTTTCGGATTGATGGGTGCCAGCGAACAGCTAATGATCCATATTCGTAAATACATGGTAGTGTGGTTTCCCGGCAGTGTACTGGTGGTGTGCATCATGACTGCCAACAGCATTCTTCGCGCCTGCGGTGACACCAAGACGCCAAGCATTATGATGGCGGCTGCCGGAGCCATGAATGCCATTCTCGACCCCTTGCTTATCTTTGGTCCCGGCCCCTTCCCGGAACTGGGCATTCAGGGAGCTGCCTGGGCCACAGCCATAGCCTGGGGCACCAGCTACACGATTCTTATGTACATGCTGGTTTTCAAGGAAGAGCTTGTTAGCCCCGTGCTACCCCGTAAGTCGGTGATGATCTCCTCCGGCCGAGAGATGCTACGCATAGGCGTACCGGCAGCGGGTGCAAATATGATGACTCCCCTGGCCGCCGGCATCATGACAGCTATCGCTGCCGGGTTCGGAGACACTGCCGTTGCTGCATTCGGGGTGGGCGCCAGAATAGAGCCAATAGCTACTCTGATTGTATTGGCCATGTCCTCTTCCCTGCCTCCTCTGGTTAGCCAGAATTACGGCGCGGGGCGAATCGACCGGGTGGAAGAAGCCTATAAGATGGCAACCCGTTTTATTCTTGGCTGGCAGATGCTTGTCTACGTGGTGCTGGCTGCGGGAGCCTCTCTTATTGCAACAACATTTTCCGACGACCCTGAAGTGGTTTCCACGATCAGAATATTTGTTTGGATAATGCCGATAAGTTACGGCATGCAGGGAATTATCATTCTTACCAACTCTTCACTCAATGCAATGCATCGACCAATGATTGCGCTCTATTTGAGTATTGCACGGTTCTTTGTGTTCTACGTACCATTGGCCTATATAGGCAGCATTTATTTCGGTTTGGTAGGATTTTTTGCTGGTGCTGTTTGTGGAAACTTCCTGATGGCACTGATCTCATGGCGCACGTTTAGAAACTCCATTGGCATCGAGTACCACAATCACGAAAACACAGCCTGAGGCGCAGCTAGGATCTAAAGAAGTTCTTCATGCCCTGCAACAGGGAGCCAGACTTTTTATCAGCAGCACTGTTATCAGCATTATCTACAGCGGCGCTTGGATCCGCAGCAGCGCTTGCTTCAGGTTGATCTTCAACCAGGCTAAAACTCTTGTCTTCTACGCTTGCTGGCTCAGCATTGTCGCCGCCCTCGCCCAAGCCTTCCTGGTAGGTTAATCTGTTATTAGCTTCCTGAAAGGCCAGCATCTCAGTACAAATCTCGTTGTACTCCTGGGCGTTAAGCAGCTCCGGAATTTCTTTCATATTCAGTGTGAATTGCCGGTCATTTGCGGCGGACAAGTAATGAAGATTTTTCTTGTCACCCAATAACAAGCCATTCTCTTTGGCAATGTTATAAAGCGGCGTACCCCTGAGTGGTATATAGGGGAAGAAAAAGAAATGCTCCGGCGCGATAAGCTTATTGAGCTCAAGGGTCTTGCGCATATTCTCGGCAGTCTCCAGAGGAGTACCGACAATATTAAAAGTTAAGCGGTTAATGCCTGCCTTCTTACAGTTCGCCGCCGCATCGATAACCTGCTGGTTGGTCATTTTACGACCCAGCATTCGCTTGCGAAACTCCTCGTCACCACTTTCAATACCAAACCAGATGGTATGGCAACCGGCCTCGGCTGCAGTCTGACAAAACTCCTCGCTCATCACTTCCACACGAGAGTTAATGGAGAACGGAAGGTGAATCTGTTCTTTATATAGTGCGAAAAACGCTCGCACGAATTTCAGGTTGGACAGGAACAACTCATCCCAAAATTCGAAATAGCCAACACCGTATTTATCCCGCAGTCGAATTAACTCATCAACCATGTCTTGCGGCTCATACTTTCGCAGAAAGGTTTTCTTCGTTTTCCAGCCTTCCAGAATAGGAGTATTACAACAGTATGTGCACTTGTAGGGGCAGCCGCGACCGGTCATTACCGGCATAACCAACTTGCCCTGCGGGCCAAAAATAGACGAGTTAACATCTTTGAAACCATCTTCCTTGGCAAAAATGTCATAGTCTGGGAATGGCAGAGCTGCCAGATCTCCTATCTGATGCGCTTCTGTCTTATACACTGATCCGTCTTCAAGTTTTTCCCAAAACCCATCAACCGGTCCCTGCTTGCTACCGCGCAGGTGATGGACAAGGTTGCCGATGGCGTATTCACCGTCGCCCACACATATATAGTCGACGTTCGGATTCTCGATGGTTTGATCCTGGGAAAGCATTGCCTGATAACCGCCGATAACAATCGGCAAATCCGGCATTAGCTTTTTGATTTCTTCGAAATAGGGCTCCATCGGATACCAATGGGGGCTCATAATTGAAAATGCCAGAACATCGACATCCAACTGCTGAATCATCTTGGCGTAGTTTTGCGGCGAGTACTTTTCAGCATCACGCAGAATTAAAACCGGCTCCAACAACACTTCCACTTCCGGAAAATCCCGTTTCAGGTAGGCAGACATGCTGGCAACAGGCATGGCTATTTCATTGCCATCGGGCGAATAGAAAGAAAAAGCCAGGCGCAAGTTTTCCCGCGCTACTTTTCCAAACCATCGGGACTTGTCCTGAGGATAAGGTGCTTGCCCGAAACTTACCGCTATAATGTCTGCTGTGGAATTCACTCTGCGCTCTCTTCGTTTTTGCTTAGTATTTGCTCTACTGTTGTCGATATTTGTTTCGTCCGAATTCAATCCTTGAACTCTGACCAAGATATCGACTGTCAGTCAGAAAATTGTACCAGTTTTCTGCCTATTAATCCTGAGTCGATCACATTTCCCGAAAAAGAAAAGCCTTTCAAACCATGTGGTTACTGCGGCTTTTTGAGCCCAGTAATGTCTCGGCGAGTTTTCAGCGGGCTGTGTTTGATTTATGCTTAGGCAGACCAAGCCTTGAAAACCAGACCAGGATCAGCAAACAACCATGAAAGCCCTCGATGCCCTACACTCCAGAACCTCTGCACCACGGCTGACAGACCCGTCGCCTGACACGGAGGTGCTGAAGAATATTTACAAGGCTGCATTAAGGGCTGCCGACCATGCTCTGCTCCGCCCATGGCGCTTTCTCACTATTAGCGGAGCGTCCCGAGACAAACTTGGCGAGTTGTTTGTTCAGGCCCGGCAAGGCGAACTTTCAGAGGAAGAAGAACAAAAGCTGAGACGAAAGACCCACAGGGCTCCGCTGATTGTTGTGTGCATCTCCAGTTATAAGCAACACCCGAAAGTTCCTCAACTCGAGCAGGATCTTTCAGCCGGTGCGGCCACCCAAAATATGCTCAACGCTGCTCATGCACAGGGAGTTGGTGCCATGTGGAGAACCGGCTCCATGGCCTATAACAAAACAGTAATGAAAGGGCTTGGCCTCGGCGACCATGAGAAAATAATCGGCTTTCTCTATCTTGGCTCCATAAATGGCAATCGGAAAAATGTTCTAATGCCAGCCATCGAAGATCACTTTCAGGAGTGGTAGCCATGGGCAGTCGCAATATCGATATGCAATGTTGGAAATGCGGTATAGAACTTAAAAACATCCTATTGCCTTTTTCTCGTTACGAAGAGTGCAGCTCCTGCAAAACCGACCTCCATGTCTGCATCAGTTGCAAGAATTACGACCCGGTAATTTCGGACGGCTGTCGTGAAGATCGAGCCGACTTTGTATTGGATAAGGACAAGTCTAATTTCTGTGATTACTTCAAGGTAAACTGCAAAGCCTATAAGAAAAAAGACAATAGCGAATCCCGTCAGGCCAGAGCCCAACTCGCCGCTCTGTTTGGAGAAGACCTGCAACAGAGTGAAGAAGAATCGGTACACGACGACTCCCTCCAAGCCGAATCAGATAAGGCTCTTGCCGAGTTAAAACGGCTGTTCGGCGACGACCAGACCAATTGAAAACGCCACAAATCGTTCATCTCTAGTTCATCCACAAGTCGTATTATGGAAGCTCAGTATCAAGCTGAGGAGACATAAAATGACATTAGCAAACAGACAAAACATCAGTAAAGCGGCTCAAACTAGAGCGGCCACAACTGTGGCGGTTTGCGTAATTAGCGGACTGCTAATGCTGGTGAATCCTGTAAGAGCGAAAGCCGATGGGTACTATTCCGACGGTGATGGCCTCAGCATGATTCTTAACATTGCGGCAGCAGTGTTAATGGATGACGGTCGCCAGCGACATGTAAATGATCGTCGAGAGTATGATCACAACCTGAGCCGCAGCCATAACCATAGCTATAACCGAAACCCTAACGGTTATAACTACCGTGCTTATAACCGGATTCACAATGCCCGCCCCGAGCGCCGTGGTGCTTTTAGCCGGCAAAACAGTTTTACTTCACAGCCGATAAGAGGCGGTGACTCTAAACGTACCCGTATCATAGACAACCCTTATCCTGACCGTAGAGTGGTTGGCATAACCCTGACAGGCATCGATAACGAAGTGGTCCATGTTGAAGACGTGGTTAGTTATCCTGCCCGCAGAACTATCAGCCACCGCGGTTACTCTCTGAGCCTGTTTCACCCGGAGAGGCATATCAATACCCGGGGCCATATCGATTACATCAGTGTAAAGGCCAAGCGAAGAGAATATTTTACGGTAACTTTTCACTACGGCTAAATTGGAAAAAGGTGAAAATAAAGAGAGCCCCTATCAGGCTGCCCCAAGGGGTAGCCTTTTCTAACCTTCAAAGAAAGCCCGGCAAGCATTTCTCAATTTCATCACAGCACTGTTATACTGCGCCCGGAATCCAGCAGACACTTACACAATGCGCACAACTATTTTCTCGACCCCGATTATTACTCCCCTGCTCCGGCTGCTGGCCATTGTCTTGCTAAAGATAATTGGCTGGAAGGCTATTGGTAAGGAACTGGAGAACCCGCGCTTCGTATTAATCGGCGCACCCCATACCAGCAACTGGGATTTCCCCTTAATGTTGCTGGTAGTTCTCAAGCTCAGACTAAAGGTTTTCTGGATGGGCAAGCACACCCTGTTCCCTTTCCCGGTAGGCTGGCTCATGAAGTGGCTGGGAGGCATTCCCATCGACCGAAGCAAGTCCCATAACGTTGTGACCGATACCGTCAGACAGTATCGGGAAAATGAAGATCTGATTGTGTTGGTTCCACCGGAAGGCACGCGGAAGAAAGTGGCAAAATGGAAAACCGGTTTCTACTATATCGCGAACAATGCCAACGTACCCATACTAATGGGCTATGTGGACGCCGAGAAAAAAGAAGCAGGTATTGCCGACTATTTCTATCCTAGCGGAAATCCTGAAGCCGACATGGAAGAGATCCTTTCTTTTTACTCTAACAAGAAAGGTTTGCGGGCAGAAAACAGTTAGCTTAATTCAACGCTGAAAATAGCTTGGTCTCTGGCAATGCTTCATTAAGTCTTTCACTCTCTACTTCTTTCCCTACTTCTCTCTCTACCCCATCCTCATCCTTCGCCCGCAAACACAATAGCAGACTGTCATAAGTGTAGGCGGCATATTGCTGAATATCCACTTCGCGGGATTTGAACTTCCACTTCTTTAGATGCCATTGCTCCATTTGCGCAGTAGCCTGGGATGCGAGTAGCTCGGGATGATCACAAACAAACTCCCCACTCTTCACTCCCTGGCTTATTGCGCCAATCAGCATAGCCTCAAATCGAAGCTCCAGATCCAAAAGGCTCTGCTGCTGATCTTTGGGGAGACCTTTCAGTTCCATATAACAGAAGTAGTACCAGGAACTAAGAATATCCATGGAGTAAATTTCTCCATAAATAATCGCACGCAATCTTTCAGCAGCTGGGAGATTACTTGCAACCAAACCGCCGATCACCTGATCTATGGTCTGACTTAATACTCCGGCAATCACCGAAGCCAAATCATTCTTGCTGCCGATATAGGCATACAACCCGCCCATACTAATACCGGTTTCCCTCGATAGATCCCGCAGGCTCATAGCCTGAAATCCCTTTTCATGGGATAGCTCAAAAGTAGCAGTAAATATTTTCTTGAGATTTGCAATGGCAATCTTCGGATTCTTAATCTGCATCTTGTCTCTATGCAGCTCAAATACATTATTCCAGAAAGCATCACCTTCCAGATCCCCTGCTTCGCGGAATTTTTTTAAACTGATTTCGTCTGGCCACTTAGCCATTGATGCACCTGCTTCTTTAGATCGAACACATTTAGTCTGAACACATTGCGGGGGAATTATAGCAGAATGACCAAGGCAATTGAGCTTTATCAGGAAAAGGGTCGAGGCCCGGCGAACTAAAATGTTAACTGCGTTTATATTACATCCAGTAGGATGCAATGGCGCCGCTTCCGGCAATTACACAGAGTATCAGGGAGAACCTGCGAAGATTGTCGTGTGAAATATATTTTGCTGTACGCATGGCGATCCAGTAACCCGCTATTGTGGCGGGCATTAGAGGAAGAGAAACAATGATCTCCTCCATGCCAAACCTGCCGATGCTGAACAACATAACTAGCGACATCAAACAACTCACCACGAAGAAAGCAGCGAGATTAGCACGGATATAGTCGTTAGCCTCGTGCTGCATTACCAAAGCGATAGGAGGGCCACCAATTGAAGAACTGGTGCCCATAAAGCCGGACAGAAATCCTGCGGTCAACATAGAAGATTTAGTAGGCTTGAATGCGATGCGACTCATGCTTAAAGCAACAGCAACCAAAACCGTTACACCCAGCCACAAAGCAAGTAGCTGCTGATCAATTACAAGCAGCAACATTCCCCCGGCCAATGTTCCGGGCACCCTGCCGAATATTGCATACTTCAGTTCTGCGAATGAGATTGAACCCCAA
>Ga0315321_10003807_pt1 | contig 11678 bp, 9 predicted proteins | sample M180m21515metaG_FD_203464 | JGI IMG/M metagenome (GOLD analysis project Ga0315321, IMG submission 203464) | Ammonia-oxidizing marine archaeal communities from Monterey Bay, California, United States - M1 80m 21515 | ecosystem: Environmental > Aquatic > Marine > Intertidal zone | place: USA... | reverse complement strand
TCGAACGTGCGGTAAGAGGGTTGTCCGGGCGTGCGATCCATTTGGCCAAGGCCAATCTTCTGTCCGAGTTCTCGTTGGTTATCAGATAAGGTTCCTTGGGGTCATCGGATGTTGATAGACCGAGGGCGCTCAGGACGCCTGGTTGAACGGGGTCACCGGGGGCTTCCAGTGCCCCTCCCGTGAGGATGCGCGATTGGGGAACGGGCTTGGCCTCAATTTTCCCGGGCATGCGCATTTTTCTGGCGTTTAGGGACTTGGGTACCGGTCCGTTGTAGACGGACTGAACCATGGGTTCATAGCGCTCCAGCCGGCGGGTCCAGATCCAATCGTCCTGGCGGCGCACCTTGAGCCTTCCTTGCTCGACGGGGCTCAGGCCGACGTAACGGGGAGGCTTTTCCTCGTCGGGCAAGCTTCTTCGCTTGTCCTCATTGAGGTATTTCTTGCCCCTCTGTTCATACCACGCTTTGGCTGCATCTTCCTGCTTTTCGAGGAGCCCATGGTATTTGCCCTTTGCGAAGTCGAGCATGCGCTGGGTGGCTTTTTTCCCCTCATTGAAGCCAAGAAGGTTCTCTTCTTTGGCAAAGGGGGCTGGTCGCTCCGCAAGTTGGGTTGCGGAAAAAGCGGCGTAGATTCTGTAGTAATCACGGGTGGGGAGGGGGTCGAACTTGTGGTCGTGGCACTTGAAACAGCGCATGGTCGTGCTCAGAAAAGTCTGCCCAACCGAGTTGACCACGTCATCGAGGTACAACTGGCGGGCTTGTGGCTTGAGTACCATGGCCGGGTCCCATGGTCCCATCCGCAGGAATGAGCTTGCTACCAGTAGTTGAGAATCCTTCTTGCCCTTGGGTTGTTCTTCCCAAAGTTCGTCCCCCGCAATTTGTTCGATGACGAATTGGTCGTAGGGTTTGTCGTGGTTAAAGGAGCGGGTCACGTAGTCCCGGTATCTCCACATGTTGGACCGTTCGTAGTCATTGGACAGTCCGGCCGTATCTGCGTAGCGGGCGACGTCGAGCCAATGCTGGGCCGAGCGTTCTCCGTAATGAGGGCTGTCGAGCAACCGGTCGATCAAGTCGGTCCATGCCTTGTCGGGATCCTTGTCCCATGCAAGGCGAAATTGGTAGATTTCATAGGGGGTGGGGGGTAGCCCATGCAGGTCAAGGTAAGCCCGTTTGACCAAGTTCCGGAAGTGAGCGGCGGGTGCGGGCTTGATCTTTTCCCGGTTGAGCTTTGCCCGCACGAAGGCATCGACCGGGTTGAGGCCGGAAATGGGGACCTCCGGTTTTTTCAAGGTTTGGAATGCCCACACATCCTCGGGCTTGTAGCGCCTGTAGGTCCAATCGTCGGAAAGACCTCCGCTTGTCTTGACTAGCATACCATCGTCAGTCAGGGGTTTGGCTCTTTCTTCATCTAGATACTTTTTCCTTGTCGCTTGATCTGGCCAAGGAGCGCCGAGTTTAATCCATTTTCGGATCCACTCGATCTGTTCATCGGTCAAGCGGTCGTTTTCCTTCGGGGGCATTTCGTAGTCCTCGTCCTTCCACTCGATTGCAGTCATGATAAGACTTTCGTCGGGATGTCCGGGCACGAGGACTTTCAACGAGGTCTCCCCTCCGAACAACATGTCCTTGCGGGTCGAGAGGTCGAGGTCTCCCTTGGTCTTTCCCTCCTTGGCGCTGTGGCAGGCGATGCATTTGCTTTCCAACAAGGCATTGACCTTCAGGGAGAATAATCTTTCTCCCTCTTCCTTCTCGGTTTGGGCCAAGCCACTCAATGGAACCAAGAGGGCAAGCATTGCTGCTCGGGCATTCATATTTTCAGATAACGTTTTCCCCTAGGTAATAAAGGGCTTTTTCCAAGTCCTTGGCCAGAATTGCTTCTACGATCCGCTGGTGTTCGGTTGCGATGTCCTCGTACTTTGTCAGGCGCGAATATTTCATGATCATCCGCACGGACAAGCCGAGCCACATGGTTTCCAAATGAGAAGATGCTTGAGCGACCCAGTACCTGTGAAGAGCCAAGTCGCACTCGGCGACTCCGGGCAAGGAAGCTCGTTCGCAGGCTGAAGTGAGCCGCTCAAGCAAAAGCGAAAGTTGATGACGGTCGTTCTCGTCCATTTTCTTCATGAACTTCGAAAGACAGTGCTTTTCCAAGGAAAGGCGCATACTGGCAACCACACTGCGCTCCTCTTCCGACAAGGGGGATATTACTCGGACGCCCTTGTTCGGTTCATAGACCAAGGCTCCTTCCTGGGTAAGCCGGAGCAGGGCATCCCGTACGGGACCCCGGCTCGTACCGAAACGCTCGGCGAGTTTTTGTTCCCTGATCGGTTGGTCGAAATCGAGTTTCCCTGAGATCAAATCCGAACGCAATGCCTCGCAAATTGCGTTTCTCGTAACTTTTGGGCTATGGGATTGGGTTGTGATAAAACAAACAATTGACCCGATTTGACCTGTGGTCAATCAAGATTGTTAACAATTCGGGCAGGGGATCGAAGCCGGGATCAAGCGCGTCAAGGCTTGGGATTCTTCAAGGTCAGTTGGGAGTCCTTGCTCTCGGGCAGAACGAAGCGTGAGGAGATCGTGCCCGTCGCATAGTCCTTGATTTGCCAGACGTGACCAACGAACGAACTGATTTCCGAGTGGTCGCGGTGCCGTAAGGTTCTGCTTTGTTTGGGCTTCCCCTCGAAATCGATCCATTCGAGCACGATGCTCTTTTGGTTTAGGTTATGGAAATAGAGCCTGCTTCTCTTTCGGGAATAAGCTGACTTGATGACCGTTTTGTCGTCCTGCTTTACGGTCTTGATGACAGGTGAACCATCGGGTGCCAAGCTGACGAGACCCTTGTCGAAATCCTTCTTCCAACGGGCGAATCTTTTCGGCCAGACGAAGGGCTTTTCCTTTTTTAAGTCAAAGCCTTTCAGGTGAAGAGACCGTTTCTTACGGTCTTGAGGCCTTTGATAGCGCCAGTCGGTTTCACCCAGGATTTCCCCGATCAGTCGAGCTAGCCTTGGGTCGCTTTTCTTTAGCTCCTCACGCGTATCGATGAAGCCATGGTCGTGATCGTTCTCCCGGTTGGTATCAAACCATGACTGTACGCCTTCCGCCCAGTATTCGTAGACATTGGTCGAGGCATAAGTGCCTTCCCAAATTTTTTCCTTGGTGGCCAATTCAAAGCATTTGTCCAACCTGTCCTGAAAGTCGGGATGAACGAATACGATCGCCATTTGGTGCAGTGCATGGGCCAACTCATGGATCAGAATATTTTCCGTGTCGTAGGGATCCCCGGGTAGGCAGAGCAGGTTTTCCTCGCCACAGCTTACCGCCGGCCTCTCATGTGTGGCACCCAACCCCCGGGCTCTCTGATCCCAATAAATCGCGGGCTTTAGGTTGGAATGCTCGGGCACGTCGGTCGTATACTCGTCCCGAGCCATGATCACGAAACGGGTTTTGTTCTTGTTTAGACTTTCGAGCAGATCATCGCGGTTGCCGACCATCCTGCGGATTAGAAACGCCGCCTCCTTGAGGGCGAAGTCCGAGACCCGTTTTGAACCGAGCACGGAAAACCCTCCGACCGAAACCCGCTTTTGATGGGAGTCGTCCAATTCGAGGTATTCGCGCACTTCAAGGGGAACGGGGGTAACCTCGAAACCACTGTCCTTTGCGAAACCGCATCCGCAAAGCAAAAGCCCGAGGGCCGTAGAGAGTATTTTTCGAAGGGCTGGAACGTTCACCGGCTATTTGCGGAAGTACTCATGATCCTGCTTCCCTCCGCTCAGGACATACGCGAGCAGATCCATGATTTCGTCCTTCTCCATCATGTTGAGCAATCCCGGAGGCATCGGAGAAACGGGTGAGGGTCCCATGCTTTCGATGTCAGGGCGGTTTACGTTTGTTCTTTGGTTGGGGTTGTAGAGGTCGGTGTTCAGGGTTACCCGGTCCCCACTCAGGTTGACCACTACGCCAGTGTGGACGTCTCCGTTTTTCATTTTTACGAAGGTCGGTACGAATTGCTCGTTGATCTCCTTGCTTGGGAACATGATTTGTTCGAGCAGGTCGTGAGGGGAGTACCGCCCGCCTGAGCCCGTCAGGTCGGGGCCGTTCATCCCTCCCTTGTTCCCAAAGCGATGACAGGCGAAACACCCGCCTGCCGCGAACATTTTACGACCGGTTTGAAAGTTTCTCCCCTTGAGATCCTTGGATGCCGATCCACTCAGTTCCTCGAACTTCCATTGCTTGACAAAGGTTCTTCCAGCCATCGCTTGGGCCATGATCTCGGCGGGCGTCTTGGATTCGGGCTTCTTCTTGAGCAGGTCGCTCAGTTCCTTTTTCTCCTGTGCGCTCAGGCTTGCTACTGCGTCATTCCTGATGAACTCGATGAACTTCGTGAAACTGGCTCCTCCCCGATAGTTTGCCGCCTTGAGGAACCAATTGAAGTATTGGGTCCTTAGTTTCTTGTTCCATCCGGTTTTTAAGGTTCTCAGGGACCGGGCATATTCCATCTGCTCTTCTTGGGTGGGTGCATCCATGAGAAGCGCGATTCCTTTTTCGGCGACGGAAGGCGCTTCCAGAAAAGAAAGCGTCTCGCAGAGCAGCCAGTTCATTTCGAAATGTTCGTCAGGAAATCGTGGATCCAGTTGGCTGATGATCTTTTGAGCGGATTGCTTTTCGGGTTTTCCAAATCGGACCATGGCAACCTGGTAGGCTCGGACCAAGGCGAGTTGCTCTTCGCCATTGAGTTTGTCCCATTTGATTTGCAGGAGAGAATTTATGATTTTTTTGCCCATCTTCGAATCTACCGGTGGATCCGTTGGCTTGCGGTGAAAGGGATCGATCCCGGAAGCCTTGGTCAACGAGAGGAGCAGATTTACCCGTTTGCCGTTCTCTTTTTCCTTGAGGGCTCTCGAAGACCATTGCTTGACTGGCAAGCGTTGAACTGCCATCAGGGCGGCCCAGCGGACGAACCTGTCGGAGTGATCGACATGGGGCCAAGCCAAGTCCAGGGCCTTGGGGTTTGAGCCGACGTGCAACTTCTCCAGTTGGCGTCGGAGAACGGTCAGGTCGTTCGCCTTCGTTTTGTGGACGTAAGGCTTGGTGGGCTCCTTGCCTTGGTAGGTCACTCGATAGAGTCCGGACTGAACCTTGCGCCCTCCGATGACAAAGTACATGGCCCCATCTCCGGGGTGAATGATGGCATCGGCAACCGGCAGGGGGCTTCCCGTTATGAAAGTTTCCTTGGTACCCTTGTAGCTCGATCCGTCGCGCTGCATGTGTACGGCGTAAATTTTCCCCCAGCTCCAATCGAGAAGGTAGATTGCCTTTTGATACTTGTGGGGAAACTTGGCTCCGTACCCAAAGGTCACGCCGGTGGGAGATCCTGGGCCTATGTTGATGGCAGGAGGCAAGGTGTCAGGGTAGAACTCGGGTCGCTTGCCAGTTCCGTTCCGCCAACCGTACATCGAGCCACTTGTGACGTGACAGATCCGGGTGGGCCGGTACCATGGGGTGTTGATATCGTATTCCATGTCGGCGTCGTAGGTAAATAACTCGCCATCCAAGTTGAATCCCCCATCGAAGATGTTACGGTAGCCCGTAGATACGATCTCCCACTCTTTGCCGTCGGGCGACATCTTGTAAATGATGCCCGCGGGAGCCAGTCTTCCCCGGTTGTGACCACGCCCGTCGGGCATGCGGGGGAGGAGGTGGTCTTCTCCCCAGTCTCTGGGGACGCGTGAGGTTTGGGCTTCCGTAGGGGTAGTGTTGTTCCCTGTGATCAAATAAATTGATTTCTTGTCCGGGCTCAGAATGAGAGCGTGAACGCCGTGGTCGCCCCGGGCTTCCATGCCTCGAAGCTTCTCGACCTTGTCCAGTTTGTCGTCCCCATTTGAATCGGTCAGTTTGTAAACCCCGCTTTCCATTTTTCTTTCGTAATCGTTGACCGCGACGTAAAGGGCGCCGAATGCCCAAAGGAGACCGTTGGCTGCCCGAATATCGGCGGGAACTTTTTCAATCGTTGATTCGTCCAGATTCTTTCCCTCCTTAGGTACGGGAAAGCGGTACAGTCCACCGAATTGGTCACTTGCAATGATTCGGTTTTTGTCGTCCACGCAAAGATTGACCCAGGAGCCCAGCTTTCCCTTTGGAACGGTGTGGAGAAGTTCGACCTTGAAACCATCCTTTGCGGAAATGTTTTCGATCGAGGTTGCTTCGTTCTGAATTTGGGCAGTTGAACGGGCCGTGAGGCTTGCCATGAACAGTACGGGGATGAGATATGATTTTCGCATGGTGAAAAAACTATTGGTATTTTGTATTTAAATCAACGAGCTTCCCAAGCCTTCGGGAATTTATGAATCAGGCAACCCGAAGATTGATTCGGATGCCTGCTTTCAAAAGAAAACGTCGTTACACGGGTCTTTCTTACACCGAAACTTTCCTTGGCACTTGCGTTGCCTATTCTTGCCGGGGATAAAATGCCTGTCGTAAGGTTTCTTTGTTATTGATGGAACTCCTGATTGTGTTTCAGCTAGCCTGATGAACAATTTGCGAGCTGGTTCCGTTCAGTTTCAACATGTGCCCGGAGACAAGGAGGCGAATTTAGCCATCATCCAGACCTTTGTGGCCAAGGCCGTTACCGAGCAGGTCGACCTGTTGGTGTTCCCCGAGATGTGTATCACCGGATATTGGCATGTCAGGAACTTGTCCCGGGAGGAAATCGATGCCCTTGCCGAACCCGTTCCCGAAGGACCGTCCACCGAATTTTTGCTTTCGCTTGCTTCCGAATATGGAATTTCGATTGGCGCGGGACTTATCGAGCGCGGGAAGGATGGAAAGTTGTACAACACGTACGTCGTGGCCATGCCCGATGGTCGAACCGTTTCCCACCGCAAATTGCATACTTTCATAAGCGAACACATGGATTCGGGTTCCGATTATACGGTCTTCGATCTTCCCGACGGGACCAAGGCGGGCATCCTCATTTGCTACGACTGCAACCTGGGCGAAAACGTAAGGGCTACGGCTTTGCTTGGAGCGGAAGTCTTGCTGGCTCCTCATCAGACCGGGGGTTGCGATACTCCGAGCCCGCGCTGCATGGGAGCAATCGACCCGGATCTGTGGGAGCGTCGAGCCGAAGATGAAGCAGCAGTCGAGTCGGAGTTCAAGGGTCCCAAGGGTCGCGAGTGGTTGTTGAAATGGCTTCCCGCCCGTGCTCATGACAATGGAATGTTTCTTGTCTTCAGCAATGGAGTGGGGCTGGACGATGATGAGGTTCGCACGGGCAATGCCATGATTTTGGACCCCTACGGAGACATATTGGTAGAGACCTGGAAGGCGGGGGACGATATGGTCGTGGCCGACTTGGACCCGGAAGTGCGGAAGATGTGTACGGGCGTTCGTTGGATTCGGAGTCGGCGCCCCGAGCTTTATGGAGCACTGGCCCAGGCCACGGGCAAGGAACGCGATATCCGTCACGTGCGTTTTACCCGTGAAGATGAGGATTAGATCACTTGGTCGGGTGCAACCCGAGTTTCCCCTCGGACACGGTGCAGAGGAATTCGATCTTGAACGGTCCTTCACACAAATGCTTTCGACAGGGGTTGCCTTGCTTTGAAATTGAGCGTAGAAGTGAGGAGTGAGGCTTGCAATTGACAACGCGGAGACAAAGTATGATCCGTGAGTCTGCAGAATCTGTTTTTATGTTTCGAGTAAGTCAAAGCGCGAGAATGATTGAGGGATTTTTTGTAACCATTGAACCGCTCGAACTGTATACTTTCAAATGAATGATTTTAACCAACTGTTCCTACCATGAAATTTCCGCGACCCCTTGTCTTGACTTTCCTTTGCCTCTCTTTTTCTCTTTTTGCTTGGGGTGAGGACACCCAAGAAACCAGGTTTGCGGCCTTTCGCGAAAAAATGAACGGGGTGAGGTTTTCCGGTTTCTTCACCATGACAGGGAAAGAGGTTCCTCCGATGGAGGAAACTTATGAAATACAAAGTGTCCAGAAGTTCGGTGACGAAGACCTCTGGATCTTTACTGCCCGGGTAAAGTACGGCAAGAAGGACGTAGTTCTACCCATGCCCCTTCCGGTCAAGTGGGTTGGAGAGGTTCCGGTCATTAGCATGAAGGACTTGAATATCCCGGGACTCGGGACGTTCAGTGCTCACGTGGTGATTGACGGTGACAAATACGCAGGAACCTGGGCTCACGGAAAGGTGGGCGGTCATCTTTACGGCACGATTGAAAAAATGAAGAAAGGTGCAAAATGAAGAAAGGAAATTCCCTAGGTCTCGTAGTTGTCTGCACCGTCTTGGCATTGATTGCCTTCACGGGAGGTTACTATTCCGGTTTGTCCCGAAAGTCGGCTGGTTCAAGTGCCGAAAACGAAAGGGTTCTCCTGAAAAAAATCGCCGAACAACAGGAGGAAATTCAATCTTTCGAGAAACGGGGTAGGCAAGCTTTGTTCCAGCCTGACTTGCCTCCCGGGAGTTCGACCGACGCGGAAGAGGTGAATTCGCCTTCAAGAGTTCGATCCATCCGGGATCTGCTTTTGCAAGCCCGTGCCGAATCCAGTCCCATTGCCCGGTTGTCGGCTTTTGCCGAGGCTCTTTCGGACTTGAACGAGGATAACCTGGATGAGGTTCTGGAGGCTTATGAATCCATGCCTTTTGGTTTCGAGCATATGCAGGAATACCGGATGCTTCTTTACGCATGGGGACAATTTGATCCTGCGGGCGCCATCGAGTACTGCAATAAACGGGCCTCCGGCATGGGAGCCGGTTTTGCCACCACGGGTGTTCTCGAAGGCTGGGCCAGCCGGGATCCCGAGTCGGCCCGTGCATGGGTAGAGAGTCCAGAGAACGCCGGAATGGCCAAACTGTACAACATGGGTCTTGTGAGGGGGTGGGCCAGTCAGGATCTTCAGGCCGCATCGCGTTACGTGGAAGGCCTGGAAAAAGGAGATGAGACAGGCCGATTGGTAGCCGTTCTTTCCAACGAGTACTCCAAGCAGGGGTTTGGTCCGGCCACTCAATGGGCGGAGGGCTTGACCGACGAGAAAATGAAAGAGGCGGCTTTTGCAAACTTGAGCCGTCAGGTTTCAAGGGACAATCCGGAAACCGTTGCCGAATGGCTCCAGGATCACGTCGATCAACCGTATGCCGTCAAGTCCTTCGAGAACTTGGGCAAACGATGGAGCGAGACGGAACCCGAGTCCGCCATGGGCTATTTCGAGGAGTTGCCGGAAGGAAAGGCCCGTAACGAGGGCGTGGAAGGAATTATGGAAAATTGGGCCAAGAAAGATCCTCGGGCAGCCGGTGAATGGCTAAACGAAAAAGAGGTAGGCCCTGGGTTGGACCCGGTTCTTTCTACCTATGCCCGGGTGGTTTCGAACAAGGATGGGGCAGGAGCCATGGAATGGGCGGTTGCCATTACCGAACCCAAGCTACAGGAAAAGACAGTCCGACAGGTCGGTCAGAACTGGTATCGGCAGGACAAGGAAGCGGTCGATGCTTGGTTACCGGAAAGCGAACTTTCACCGGAAACCCAAAAGGCCATCCAAAGTCCACCCAAGCAGAATTGGTGGCAAAAGCTTACCAATAGGTAGAGGAATCGAACCTATTCCTTGGACTCTTTGGCCAAGGCCTCGATCTCATCTTTCAAGTCGGTCAGGTACTTCTCGGGGTTCTTCTCGAATTTGGGGAGGCAGGGTTTGCAACAAAACTTGATCGTGGTTCCGTTGTAGACATGGACGTACGGGATCATGTCAGGGTCTTCCCCAAAGTCGCTTCCCGAGACCAAGCAGAAATCCAGCGGATAGGGCGAAATTGCAGAACTTGTCTTGTTCGTATCCGCTTCGGTGGTTTTTGTGTCAGAGATATCCGTCTCGGTTGTATTTGCATCCGATGGAGTCTCCGGTTGACTTGAGCAACTCCAAAAGGAGAAGGCGGAAGTCAGGAAAAGGATTCCCAATGCGAAGGGAAGGCAGCCAGGTTGTGGATTCATGAACTTATCCTTTGGTATTTGTTCGACTGGGTCAAGCGGGGGAAACGATTATAGCTTGCGGGCCCGCAAGTTTCGGAAGGCGACCGTGCCGCCCTTGCCGTGATGCTGAATTCCGAAATGCCCTTCGAGCGATTGCTTGTGTTCGACTTCGGCCACCAGCTTGCCATTGACGAAAGTCTTGATGCTCGAACCCTTGCAGACGACCCTGAGCTTGTTCCATTCTTTCGGTTTGAAGAGGCCTTTCGAGCGTTCCTTGTATTCGGCTTCCTTGCCCTTTGCCGGGTAGAGCCAACCGCCCATTCCGATGCCGTAAACTCCACCCGGTTTGGACTGGTCGATTTCGCACTGGTAGCCCTTGGGTTTCCCGGTTTTTCCAACTAGCCTGAATCCCAGTCCCGAGTTGAAGCCTTTGTAGTCGAGGGGAATCTTGACCTCCGCCTCGACCTCGAAATCAGCCATCTTCAGATCGGATACGACCCACACGTTGACTTTCGAATTGAGATGAAGTTCTCCCTTGTCGGCTTTGAAGAACTCGACTTTGGCCCGCGGAGTCCAACCTGCGGTGGATTTGCCATCGAAGAGGGGGGTCCATGACCCTTCCGTTTTTTCCGCGACAAGCAGGGGTGTGGAGGAAAATAGAACGGCGATCGCGAAAATAAGGTGATTCATGTTTCTTTAGGTGAGGTTTAGGGGACCGCCTTCGCAAAGCTTGGGGTTGCCAAAGGTTTTCAACGGATGGCCGACGGAATGAGCCAAGTTCAGAAGGAAGCGGTTATGAGGGCTGTTTGAGCAGGAAAGAGATCTTCCCATTTTGAAACCGAAACCGCCTCCGGCGAGCAGGAAGGGGATGTCGTTGAGGGTGTGAGTGTTTCCCTTGCCCAGCTCGTTTGTCCAGACCACGAGGGTATTGTCGAGCATTGAGCCCGATTGCCCAGGTTCCGGAGTGGACTCGAGTTTTTTAAGAAGGTAAGCGAGCTCTTCTGCGAACCAGGTATTGATCCTGACGAGCTTTTCGTAGGCGTCCTTGTTCTTGTCGGGCTCGTGTGAAAGGGTGTGATGGCGTTCGTCTATATCGAGCCAGTTCATCTGGGCTTGGCCTACGGACTTGGTGAATTGAAGGGTGGCCACGCGGGAGAAGTCGTTGACGAAGGAATTGACCAAGAGGTCGATTTGCATCCGGCTGAGGGTGGGCAGGTTGTCGTTGAGGTTTTCGATTCCCTCCTCCAAAGATGGGGGCTTGCTTGCGAGATCCTTGAGGTGATCCGCCCGGGAGAACTCCTTGTCCATCCGGTCGACCAATCTGGTGTGTTCGACAAGAAGTTTTCGGTCGTTTGCAGGGAGTTTGTCCGCTACCTGGGAAAGGTCGGACTTGAGATCGTCGAGGATGGAGCGCACCTGCTTTTTCTCTCTCACGTTGCCATAGAGCTTACGGTACGCCTCGTAGGGGTCGCCCAAGGGAGCGACCGGTTGATTCGGTCCGGCATAGGACATGCGCGTCCAAGGGTCAGCCTTGTCGAGAACCCCGACACCGAAGTGAAGCGCCCCGAAACGGGTTCGGGTTTCCTCCTTCGATTGCAGGAAGTTCGCGATCTCGTGATCGATGGATATGCCCTTGGGCCAACCGGCAGGCGTATCCGAGCCTCCCTGGATGTTGCCCGGATAAAGTTCGATTCCAGTGAGCA
>Ga0315321_10003802_pt1 | contig 11683 bp, 6 predicted proteins | sample M180m21515metaG_FD_203464 | JGI IMG/M metagenome (GOLD analysis project Ga0315321, IMG submission 203464) | Ammonia-oxidizing marine archaeal communities from Monterey Bay, California, United States - M1 80m 21515 | ecosystem: Environmental > Aquatic > Marine > Intertidal zone | place: USA... | reverse complement strand
ATTCAAAGACAAGCCCGGGAAACCACTTCTCGTGGCAGTTCGTCCGGGTGGTTCAGGGGACGTTACTGAGACTCATGCAAGTTGGTCAGTAAATCGTAATATCCCAGAAATCCCTTCTCCGCTTCTTCACGATGGGATTATCTACCTGATCCGGGCAGGAGGAGTTCTCGCGGCGACTGACGCCCAGAATGGCGAGATCATTTACCGCAACAGAATTTCGAGCCTTGGAGGTCAGTGCACCGCTTCTCCGGTCTATGCCAACGGGCACCTTTATCTTGTTGCCAGTCATGGGGTGATCTCGGTTGTTGCGACCGGTAGGCAATTTAAGGAGATTCATTCGTATGATCTTGGCGAGGAATCCGAAACCACCCCAGCGATCGACCGGAATTCAATCTATATCCGCACGGAAAAACACTTAATATCCTTCCGGAAATCGAAGTGATGTTTTTTATCGAAGGTCGAGGAATGCTGGATATCTTCTCTAAACAAAAGACCGTAGCAAATGGCAGAATCAACTGAATCTCAAACCAGTCCAAGTGGGACCTTGCCTTCGGCAACTAAAGCTGGTGGTTTCGCAAGGGTCTGGCGTCTGATTTTACCGTTGATTTTTCTGGGAACTGGGTGGTTTGCATTCGATCACTGGATGCAACCTGAAGTTCGGGAAAAGCAGCAGCGGAGTTTACCCCAAATTCCAAAGACGAGAGTGATTGAATTGAATGTTGTTGATTTTGAACCGCAGATCGAAACCAGTGGAGTGATCCGGGCACACAACCAAATCACTCTCACTTCGCAAGTGAGTGGACGAATAGTGGCAACTCACCCTCAGTTTGAGGATGGTGCTTACTTTGAGGAAGGAACGGTTCTCGTGGAGCTCGACAAGGCGGATTTCAAAACAGCGGTTGCGAGTGCAAAATCGCAGCAGGCCCAAGCGCTTGCGATACTCGCACAGGAGCAGACACGAGCCAAGCAGGCTCGCTTAGACTGGGAGGATCTTGGTTACGAAGAGGAGCCCAGCGATCTCGTGCTGCGCGTTCCTCAATTGCGCGAGGCGGAAGCTCGTGTCGAAGCTGCTGCTGCGCAGCTGGAACAGGCCGAGCGTGGTCTTAAACGTTGCCAGATTCGTGCTCCGTTTGATGGTCGAATGCGACAGCGCATGGTAGGAGTCAGCCAGACGATCGGCAGTGGGACGAGCCTCGCTTCCATCTTTGCGGTAGACTACGCCGAGGTGCGCCTGCCCATTGAGGCTAGGCATATGCGCTTTCTTGAATTACCAGAGGAAGCAAGTGATTCACCGGTCAAGATTCTCCTTCGCGACGCCCTGGACGAGAGCAATAAAATCGAGCGGGAAGCGTGGATTGTGCGAACCGAAGGGGCATTGAATGAACAATCGCTCGATCTCTTTGCGATCGCTCGCATTGATGATCCATTCGGTCGGAAATCAGGGAAGGCACCGCTTCGGATTGGACAGCCGGTTTCTGCAAAAGTTCCCGGGCGGCCCTTCGAGAAAGTCGTTGTGATCCCGCGCAAAGCGGTTCGTCAACTTTCACGTATCACGGTCGTTGATCGCGATTCCCACATTATCAGTAAACGCATAGTGACTCCGCTCTGGGAAAACGAGACCCATCTGATCGTCAGTGATGAGTCCCTCGTGGATGGCACCTTGCTTGCGACTGCCTATCTCGTTTACACCCCGGAGGGGACTCCAGTTGAAATTTTGCCGGATCTTTCTCCGGAAGGCGAACCCCCTGTTGCCATCACTGGCAACGATGACAAGACGGACTAATGATTCGCTGGTTCGCCAATAATGGCATCGCAGCCAACCTGTTAATGTTCGCGATCCTCGCGGCGGGCTTCAATGCGGCATGGAATAAGGTGCCACTGGAGGTCGTCCCTGAATCAAGCGCATGGGAGATCGTTTACATGGAGATGCCCTATCGTGGTGGAACGCCGAAGGACATCGAGGAAAACGTGTTGATCCCTGTTGAACGTGCGCTGGAGGGGATTAGTGGTATTCGCGAAGTCAATTCCGACGGGATGCCGGGGATGGCGAAGTTTTACTTCAAGGCCAAGGAAGGAGTCGACCTTGACAAGCTGCTTGATGAGATCAAGAGCCGCATCGATACCATCTCGACCTTTCCTGGCGAGACTGAGCGGGCGAAAATTATCATTCCTGATTCCAGTGGTCGGCTGCCGGTGCTGAGTGTGGCGGTGACTGGTGCATTTGATGAGGCGGTTTTGCTCCAAGTCACTAAAAAAGTGCAGCGGGAGATTCTTGAATTGGAGGGGGTAAGTCGTGCTGATATCCAGGGCGTCCGCAAAACTGAAATCTCAATTGAGGCAGATCTCGCTAAGTTGCGTGCCTACAAGCTCACCTTTCGTGAGCTTGCTGATGCCATCCGCAGCTCATCGATCAATCTGACAGCGGGAACGATCCGCAGCGATAGCGGCCGACTCGTTGTCAAGACACGTGGCCAGGCCTACCAGGCCGCCGATTTTAAGAAGATCTTGATCCGCGCCGCCAACGGTGCCGATGTCATGCTCGGAGAGGTTGCTAAGGTGAATGATGGCTTTGAGGAAGATCAAAAAATCGTCGAATTTAACGGGCGGCCTGCAATGTTTATCCAAGTTCGCCGAGCACGCGGTGAGGATGCGATTGAGATCTCGGATCGTATCAAGGAATACGTTTCAACGCGCGCTCCCGAGGGAGCACATCTTTATGCTTGGAATGATAGCTCGCTATCGATCCGGGGCCGTCTCGGCACGCTGATCAGTTCTTTGCTTCAGGGGTGCGTTTTGGTCTTTTTGATTCTCAGCCTGTTCCTGCGCCCGCAGGTTGCGCTGTGGGTTGTCCTAGGCATTCCCATCAGCTTTGCTGGCGGCGTCCTGGTAATGTCGATGGACCTGCCATTTTTTGAGATCTATCCCATCACCGCGAATGTGATGAGTCTTTTTGGGTTTATTATCGTACTTGGAGTGGTGGTCGATGACGCAATTGTGACCGGAGAAAACGTTTTCGCGAAGTTGCGGACTGGAATGGATCCGCTTGAAGCTTCTGTCCTTGGGACGAAAGAGGTCGCGGTCCCGGTGACCTTTGGAATCTTGACCACGATAGCGGCCTTCGTGCCCTTGTCGCACGTTAGCGGAGGGTGGGGAGATTTTGTAAAACAGATCCCGCCGGTCGTTATTCCCGTGCTCCTGTTCTCGTTGGTCGAATCTAAGCTCATCTTGCCGTCACATCTGAAGCATGTGCGTCCACGGGAAAAAAACATTGGGGTCTTTGGGCGCTTTCAAAAGGGAGCCGCTGATGGGATGGAGCGGTTCGGTGATCGTGTTTATATCCCGATTTTGAAAGTCGCGGTGCGTTACCGCTTTTCGGTTTTGGCTCTCTTTATCGCACTTGCAATGGCGATGGCCGGATACTGGGCTGGTGGTCGAATGGGATTCGCTTCTTTTCCGGCGGTGGAAAACTTGCGTATTTCTGCTGATCTAAATTTACCCAATGATTTGCCGATTGAGCGCACACACGCCTATGTTGAGCGTATCACAGCCGCCACCGAGATCCTGAAGAAGGAATACACTGATCCAAAGACTGGGGAGACCTTGATTCGAAATGTCGCTCGGATCACTGGATCTTCTGACTTTGAAAGTCGCTCTGACTCATCGCGCGGCAAGGTTGTTGTCGAGGTCATGCCGCCAAGTGAACGTTCCGAAGCTGGACCAACCAATGCACAAATCGCAAAACGTTGGACCGAGTTGGTTGGCGAAATCGAAGAAGCAGATTCGTTCTACATCCATGCCGAGATTACCGGGAAAGAGCGCCGTGAGCAGCAGAAAGAGAATGCCGGCAGTGGTGAACCGATGGCGCTTGAACTTCGGGGGCCTAATTCCGAAGCGAAGAACCAGATCGCGGAGGAAATTAAAAAACTGATGCGGGGATACGAGGGAATTGGTGGTGCTTGGGCGCAGATTAATCGAGGCCAAGACGAGATTGAGTTTACCCTCAAGCCTCGTGCCGCAGAACTCGGGATCACCCAAGGACTACTTGCGCAGCAAGTAAGACAGGCCTTCTATGGAGAAGAGGCCCAGAGAATCATCCGCGATAGCGAGGAGATTCGTATCATGCTTCGTTTGCCTAAAGACGATCGGAAATCGCTCCACACTTTATCGAGGCTGAAGATACGTTCTCCAAGAGGCGGAGAAGTTTCGCTGAATACGGTGGCGAATTATAGATTCACTAAGGCTCCGACCTTTGTTGAGCGAAATGATGGTGCCGAAGTGATTCGAATTGGTGGCATGCCACAAGACGACAGTGTTGATATCGTTGGTATCGCCGAAGAGCTTGATCCTGAGATTCGTAAATTAACCGACAAAGTGAAGGGGCTTTCTTTTCTCTGGACCGGATATGTTGCCGAGCACGAGGAATCAGTGAAGAAAACCTGGCTTAACGCCGCGTTCCTGCTTTTTACGCTTTATGCATTATTGGCGATTCCATTCCGCTCTGTCGTGCAACCGATCTATGTTTTGTTGGCAGTGCCCTTCGGAGTGATTGGTGCTTTGCTGGGACATTTGATTATGGATATCACCCCCAACTTCCTTTCGGTGTTTGGAATGCTTGCGCTCGCCGGCGTTGTGGTAAATGACTCGCTTGTCATGGTTGATTTTGTGAATAGGAGACGGCGTGCTGGAATGCCTCTTATTGAAGCGGCACTTGCCGCCGGGGCGCGACGGTTCCGTCCCATTATCCTGACATCTCTCACGACCTTCGCAGGTCTTGTCCCCTTGCTGATGGATCAATCTCTCCAGGCCCAGTTTCTTATTCCAATGGCAGTTTCATTGGGCTACGGCATTCTCTTCGCCACTGGGATCACCTTATTTTTAATTCCCTGCGCTCTCCTTGTTGCCGACGATATTGGCCGATCGTTGAAGCGCCTGATTGGCTTTCATTCTGATCGTTCATGAAGAGCTGGTTTTAATACAATCCCGTGATTTTTTACGGTCCCTGTAACTTTTCCGGAAGGGCACTCTTATCTGGGTGGATCGGGATTTCTCAAATCCCTCGTGAGGCAAGAAGCTCCTGCCCTCGCTTTGTTTCCCATGCCGCTACTTGAAGAAGAAAATTCGGGTAAATAGCGGACTCCTTATAACGTCGGTGAAACACAGATGTTGCAGAACCTGAAATTGGAGGAACGATCCAACTCCACTCAGCTCTGACATCCCGCCCTGCTTTTGTTTCTTGTTCACAGAAATGCAGAAAATCGTCAGATGCGCCATGATGGTCCGCGATCCCGACACCCTCAGTGTCAAAAGACCACAAGACAGCTTCATTGAGAATTACAAGTGCATGATCTTTCCAGAGATTGCGACGATTGTTGGTGTCAAGACCGAGCCTTCTCGCAAGTTCGGGTAATAAATTATAGCGGTTTGGATCTGCGAAATTACGTGCCCCAATTTCTGTTCCGAGATAATACCCGCTGAAAGGAGCACAAGAGTGAAGAGCAGACCCCGTCGCGAAAATCATATCCGAAACAACCGGAACTGCGTGCCACTTCAATTCCATTTGCTCAATGCAGGGGTATTTGGGGTGCCGGATTTTGACTTCGTGAACTTCATGCCTAGGGAGTTCGTAGTATTGTATTTTTTTTCCCGACTGGATGATGATAGGCAATAGGTCGAAATGACCTGGTTTGGACGGTGGTTGCCATCCGAGTTGTAATGCGAGTCTAGTGAGCTCGACATTCATCGGGTCACCTAGCCTTTTCCCATTCGCAGTTTCGTAACCCGCATAGCGAATCAATTGATGGTTCCAAATTCGGATTTCGGGTGCATCTGAAAGCCATTCTCGAAACACCGTCATGACGGGGACGATCTTTCCACCGTTGGTGGCTTTGCGAAGGTGAGTGAGAAGGGCCTCAAAAATATCGTCAGGTTCCTTAAGGCTTCGTGCGTCGATCACATCCAACCCTTTCCAAAGTCTTCTTCCAATACAGCGCACGGAGTTTCGCCAAGCTAATTTGGCGCATTGCTCAAGACTTTCGGCATGCTCGCTTGGGCCCGGACAAAGGCGATCCGCATGTTCTGAGAGATCCCAACGAATATCGTGATATTCTAGAGGGGCAGGGGTAATTGATTGCCCCCCTAAGACCGGGCATTCTGAAGGGTGTTCCTGATTCATCCAAAAGAGTATAAGTGACTGGCAGTAACCTCCTGTAGCTGACCGTAGAAGTGCTAAAAAAACTTGAGGAGGATAAGGGGCTCCCGTGGCGGAATTAACACTTCAGGACTGGTCGTTTATCAAGACTTCAAACCAGCTATGAATGGTAGAGAAAATAGCATTTAGGTGTGAAACGGTCAACTGGCAGGTCGACAAAGAATTGGATGAGTTGGGTGCTTTTCGGAGTTGGGTTCTCTCTTGGGCCCCATCATCATTCAAATCTCAAGTGAACTTAATCTTGGCAAAATCAAGAAATCAACATTGTCTCCCCTGACAAACGTGCGGTGAGTGCGACTCTCAATCCACTTGATCCTCCCGAAGAAACCCTTTGCTGGCCCCCTCATTAAGCATTAACAGCGAAGCTTACTAAATCACCCTATGAAACGCCTTCTCGTTCTTCTCCTCTTCGTGCAAACCTTGGACCCATTGATCGCAGTCCCTGCGAATAAGAGCCAGGGTGCAAGCTCTGATCGTCCTAATATTCTCTTTATCTTTGCGGACGATTGGGGCTGGGGAGACTTGAGCTGCCACGGGCATCCTTACGTAAAGACACCTAATATCGACCGGCTCGCCAAGGAGGGCACTGATTTTCATCGTTTTACGGTGGCGAGTGGGGTGTGTTCACCAAGCCGGACGGCTGTGATGACTGGACATTTTCCGGCACGTTATAACATCGACGGGCACTTTGCCTGGGTCCCCAGCAATGCCAAACGAGGCATGCCGGACTGGCTCGACACCAAAGCTCCGACCCTCCCGAGGATGCTTCAGAAGGCCGGCTACGCCACCGCGCATTACGGGAAGTGGCACCTTGCTAATAATATGATTCCCGATTCGCCTACTCCGGCGAAATACGGCTACGATGAATATGGTGCCTTTAATTGCTCTGGCGAACAAATACCCGTTCATGAGGATGCCATGCATACTACGGCATTTATCGAAAAATCCGTTGCAGCTAAAAAGCCTTTCTTCATCAACCTTTGGGTTCACGAGCCGCATACGCCTTTCCATACCGTGCCAAAATACGAATGGCGCTTTCGTGAGATGAAGAGTCAGCCTGACGCCATTTATGCCTCGGTTCTTTCGCATGCCGATGATCGCATTGGCGAAGTTCTCGACACGCTGGATCGTTTGAAAATTACGGACAACACTCTCGTGATCTTCAGCTCCGACAACGGTCCGGCTCGTGCGTCGAAGGCTGGTGAGCTTAAACTCAACTACGATACCGCCACCGGAGCAGGGTGGGGGATCAATGCCGCCAAGGGAATTACGGCGGGTCGGAAAGGCTACAAGGCTTCCCTTTTCGAAGGCGGGATCAATGTCCCCTTCATCGTGCGTTGGCCCGGAAAGATCGCGGCCGGGAAAGTGGATAACCGTTCGATGATCTCAGCGGTCGATCTCCTGCCGACCTTCTGTTCCATTGCGGGAGTCGATTTTCCCGAGGGGTATCAACCCGACGGAGTGGATCAAACCGAGGTCATACAGGGGGCGAAGGATGGTGGTCTTCGGTCCAAGCCCCTCTTCTGGAAGTCCGGCTCAAATAAGAGAAGCAAAACCCATTGGGTCTCTTTCGCCGTCGTCCATAACGAATGGAAATTCGTCAGCAACTCGGACGGCTCGCAACAGGAACTCTACAACATCGTCGCCGACCCGTACGAAAAGACCGACCTCAAGGAGACCCAACAAGAAGAAGCGGTCCGCTTGTCCGGGTTGATTGAGGAATGGAAAAAAACCCTTCCCGCCAGACCAAGCGGAAAGGTATTCTCGGAACTTCGTCAGCAGAAAAAGTAAGATCTCCATCCCATGAAAAAATCATTCATCCTTCTCACCTCCATCGTGCTTACTACGTTGGGCCTTGCTGCGAAGCGTCCCAATGTCGTTTTCATCCTCACCGATGACCAACGCTCCGATGCCCTGGGCTGTATGGGACACCCTCATCTCAAGACGCCTCATATTGACCGGTTGGCTAAAGAGGGAATCCTTTTCAAAAACCACTTCTGCACGACCTCGCTTTGTTCTCCCAGTCGAGCCTCCATCCTCGGCGGGCTCTATGCTCATTCCCATGGGGTCGTGAATAATTTCACCGACTACCCTCGGGATCTTCCCACCTTTCCCCGTCAGCTTCAAAGCAACGGATACACCACCGCCTATATCGGCAAGTGGCATATGGGCGAAGACGATGACAGCAAGCGCCCGGGCTTCGATCACTTCGTCACCCACCGGGGGCAGGGGAAATACTTCGATACCGAGTTTCGTGCGAACGATGGTGAGCGGGAGGTTGTCCCTGGCTACTACACCACTGTGGTGACCGATATGGCGCTCAACTGGATGAAGCAGCAGGAAGGTGGCGACAAGCCGTTCATGCTCATGTTGGGACACAAGGCCCCCCACAGCTTCTACTTTCCCGAGAAGAAGTATGAAAAGAGCTTCGACCACGTTCGCATACCCTATCCAGAGACCGCTTTCCAGCTTGGTGACAAACCAAAGTGGATCAGCCAGCGGCTTAGCACCTGGCACGGGATTTACGGTCCGCTTTTTGATTGGCGCAAAGATTTTCCTGATACTTCTGCTGCCGGGATGCTGAATTTCGAAAAGATGGTGAGAGCCTATTGGGGGACCTTGCTTTCGGTCGATGACTCGGTCGGACGTCTCTACGCTTATCTCGAAAAGACCGGCCAGCTCGACAACACCCTCTTCATCTTCACCAGCGACAATGGCCTACTCGAAGGCGAGCATGGCATGGTTGACAAGCGCACCGGCCACGAACCGTCACTACGCATCCCGCTTGTCGTTCGCTACCCTGGACTCACGACCAAGGCCAAAATGATTGAATATCAGACTCTCACCCTCGATTTTGCCTCGTCCATTTTGGAGATCTGTGGCGCTCCGCCGCTCCCGAAAACCCAGGGTCGTTCCTGGAAGAATCTCGTCACCAATGGCGATCCGAATTGGCGGACGAGTTGGTATTACGAATACAATTACGAGAAGCAATTCCCCTACACGCCCAACGTCCGAGCTCTCCGCACCAACGAGTGGAAATACATCCGCTACCCCCACGGCGACGGCTCGGCGGACAAACACATGGCCGAGCTTTATCATCTCAAAAGCGACCCCGGCGAAACCACGAATCTTATCGCGGACAAGAAGCACACAGCAACTGTCGCGAAACTCAGAAAAGAACTCGATCAACGAATCGCCGAATCCCACCCCGGCGGCAAAGACAAAATGCCGATGGACGAAGGGATCAAAGGCGAACTTCCCGACGAGAAAATTAGGTAATGCTGTATACGACGATTTTCGCCTCTCCCCAAAAATGAAGGGATAGCATACCCAATAAGCTGCGTATTAACCTTAGGAACCCATTTCATGAAAGTCATAACAATCAACGTTTCTCTACTTCTTTCCTTTATATTCAGCACTGCCGTCTTGGCTCAGGAAGCTTTGAAGAAAAATGATCGGATTATTTTTCTGGGAGATTCCATTACTGCGGCGGGTGCACGGAAGGGCGGGTATATTACCTTATCCTCGCAAGCCATTGCTAAAGCTTATCCCGAACTTAAGATCGAATTGATTGGCGCCGGGATCGGTGGCCATAAAGTCCCGGACTGTCAAAAGCGGCTTAGCAAGGACGTCCTCCAGAAAAATCCGAGTATTGTTTTCATTTATCTAGGCATTAACGATGTCTGGCATTGGACACATCCAGCGGTTGTTGCGAGGGGGAAAAAGGGGACTACGCCAGAGGATTTCGAAAATGGCCTTAAGGAAATGATTTTGAAGATCAATAAGGCTGGGGCTCGGGTCATCCTTTGCACTCCAACGGTGATTGGTGAGAAGTCAGATGGCTCAAATTCTGATGATAAGATGCTCGACCAGTATTCAGACATCAGCAGAAAGGTGGCCAAGGAAACTAAATCTCAGCTGCTCGACCTCCGAAAATCTTTTCTCAACCAACTTAAGAGGCGTAACCCAGAAAATGCGACCAAAGGGATTTTCACCTCGGATGGCGTCCACTTAAATGAGAAAGGTAATCGGTTACTTTCGAGCCTTGTTCTCAGAGCGCTCAATGTCCCGCTTCGCAAGAAATAGTACCACTCAGGTTTTATTCTCCGTTTCGAGGCGATGTCTTTTTGATCCGGGAACGGGGTGTCTTTGTCCTGCCTATCAAAAACCGTAATCCTGGCTCTCCGAAAATCAGGGCCTTTGGCACTCCTGAGATTTGGAAACAGTTCTTCAAAAGTAAACCCTACCGGGCCTTCATCATGAAATTTTTCCTTACACTATTCACCTCAATTGCGGTGTCCACCTCCGGTCTGCTTGCAGACAAACCAAACATTGTCCTCATTTACATCGATGATCTCGGCTACGGCGATCTCGGGTGCTACGGGTGCAAGGACATCCCCACCCCGAACATTGATCGACTTGCAAAAGAGGGTGTCCGCTTCACTGCATCCTACATCACCAATCCTCCATGTTGCCCGAGCCGGTGCAGTCTCATGATGGGCCAATATGCTCAGCGATTTGGAAAATATGGGATGTCACGGGGCCTGCCGATCCCAGAGGACCGGCCCACTCTGGCGAGGTTCATGGGCAAGAAGGGTTATGTGACTGGACACATTGGCAAATGGGATCTCGGCTCAAAAAAACAGGGACCGTTGGAGGTCGGGTTTTCCGAGGTGGCAAAATCTCCACCCAAGAAAACTTATAAGAAAGAAGGAGTCACAAGGCAACTCGGGGGACAACGCAAACCGCGGACCTCAAAGTTTTTTTGCCTTAATGAACAGGGCGAAACCATGTGGCTGACCGACTATGATGGAGATCTAATGGTTGATTTCGTCGAACGGCATAAGGGAGAACCCTTTTTCCTCTATTGGTCCCCTGAAGCGGTTCACTCACCCAGCGTTGAAGCTCCAGAGAGCCTGATGAAGCGAACCAAAGCTAGAGGAAAGCGCCGAAAATTGGCGGGCGCGATTGTCTCGGTGGATGATCAGGTTGGCAAGCTGCTGAAAGTTCTTGAGCAACAGGGGCTCCGCAAAAACACGCTGATTATTTTCTCCAGTGATAATGGTGGTAATGGCGGTGAAGGGGCATCATCGGCACCCTACACCGGCGGGAAAGGCAAGGGGACACAGAAAGAAGGTTGGGTTCGCGTGCCCACGATTTTCTCAATGCCTGGCACACTCCCCGCAGGAACTCAACACGATGGCATGATTGCCAATTTCGACTTCTATTCCACGATCGCCGCACTGACGAGCAAGTCGGTTCCCAAGCATTGTGATGGAGTGAATTTGTTCCCTTACCTGAAGGGGGAAAACACCAACGAGGCGCATGAGTATCTCTTCTGGCTCAACAATGAACCGGGTGATGCTGAGCGCAGACATCTCATTGCCGCCCGGTGGAAAAATTGGCGTCTTTACAAAAAATATGACAAAGACGCGTGGCAACTTTTTGATCTGGAAAATGATCCTATGGAGGAAA
>Ga0315321_10003799_pt1 | contig 11687 bp, 16 predicted proteins | sample M180m21515metaG_FD_203464 | JGI IMG/M metagenome (GOLD analysis project Ga0315321, IMG submission 203464) | Ammonia-oxidizing marine archaeal communities from Monterey Bay, California, United States - M1 80m 21515 | ecosystem: Environmental > Aquatic > Marine > Intertidal zone | place: USA... | reverse complement strand
GTTATGTCCGATACCCTATTTATTACATGTAATAATTTTTCTGGTTCTACTTTTGAGTAAATTTTCATTTTATTTCTATTAATTCATTATTATCTAATTTATATATTGTGTCTTGTGGGTGGGTAAGTTTTAAGGTAACCTCATTATCTAATTTTAAATAATTACCTCTTATAACCTTACTAACCATTTCGTGAGTTATAAATATAAGTTTTTCTTCACTAGAAAACAAATTTAAAAGTTTACTAGTTCTTTTTGATATTAGTTCATAGCTTTCCCCCATAGGTACTATATAGTCCCACCAGTTACTATACCTTTCTTCCCCCATTCCTGGATACTTTTCACTAATTTCCTCATCAGTTAACCCCTCCCAGAGCCCAAAAGAATGCTCCATCAACCTAGACTCCTCAATACATTTATCAAAATCAATTTTAATATGTTCACAAACTAATGAGGAAAATTGTTTAGTCCTAAACAAGGGGCTTATGTAGATTTTAAACTCATTAATATCGTCTATCTCTTTTAATAATAGTTTTGAAATTATTTCGGCTTGTTCTACCCCCTTAAGTGTTAATGGGGAATCTTGCCTTCCTTGTTTCCTTTTTTTCTTATTCCATATGGTTTGACCATGTCTAATAATGTAAATCATTTGTAAATTTTATCTTTAAGAAATTTATTTTCCTCAGAATCGTACTCCACAATGTTACAATTACATTCAGATGTGATATTATTTATAATATTACACATATTTTTAAACTCAGAAGGAATCAAACCTGATTTTATATGATGAATCTTATAGTCTCTACTCAAGGTAAAATGTCTCTCAATCATGGAAACACCCATTGTTACAGATAATAAGGTAGCAGCGTAACCAATTTCGTGACCTGAATACCCTATTTTAATTTTTTCCGACTCAAATTGCTTTAATTTTTTTATATAATTAATGTTTGACCTGCCGTGTGGTGTTGGGTAAATAGATACTGTGTGTAATATAAACGCTTTTATGTCATAGGATTTTATTTGTTTAACAAGATTACTAGTAAATTGGTCACTTTTTCCACCTATGCTAACCACAAAAGGTTTGTCTTCCGATTTACATAAGTCCATAACAGCCTTCACCAGTACACTATTATCAGAGTCCATAGAGGCTATTTTGTACATATCCGGATTGAATTGTTTTATAAACTCCAGGCCTTCTAAATCATGAACAGTACAGAACCAACCAATATTTATTTCAGAACAATACTTAACGATATCCTCAAAATTTTTTTTATCTAATTCTAAAGACTGTCTATATTTTTTAAAGTTCATATTCCTCCACTTTTTTCCGGTATCCTCATAGTATTTATTAACATTTTTATATTTTAATTTTACTATGGTCGCCCCAGAATCCTTAGAGGATTTAATCATAGCTTTAGCAATATTAATCATACCTAAATGGTTAATACTTAATTCAGAGGTTATAATAGGGTTTTTGATTACCATCTTCCAATTTGTTTAACAACATTATTAAAATAATCACCAACATTATTAGAATCCACGTCACAAATCTTCACCAAATGTCTAGCTTTATTTTCCTTATTCAATATTTTTTTACACTCTTTTTTAAATAATTCCCAATCCTCAAGTTTAATTCTTATAACGCCATCCCCACTACCCATTATAATATCTCCAGGATTAATGTTTACTGAATCTATTTGTAAACTACAATTATATTTGGTTAAGGCCCAATAATCTATAGCGTCGATTGGGTTTGTGTCCCTGCAGAAAGTAGGGAATTTAATTTCTTTTATTTTATCTATATCTCTAACTATACCGTCCGTAATAAATCCTACTGATTTAAGTTTTTGATAGATTAATGAAGTGATATCACCACTATGAGCTACTTTATAATCATTAGATTGTAATAATATAAAAGGGGATAAGTTATTTACTTTGTATTTGTTATGTATGCCATCTAACTCACCATACATATCTAGTCTTATATTATCTAATTCTTTATAATTGTCCTTATTAGAAACAACTTCACCGTAAGTTGTGAAGGCTTGACCAATAACTATTTGGTCGTTATAGACTTTTGGTTTTATATTAATGTAAAATTGTTCATATCTATATCCCAATATCCTCATAGCGTCATACGCTATGCCTAAGTATATCTCTTTAAATAAATCAGTATCTGTCATTGTAAATGTGTTTTATAATTTCTAAATCTTCATAATCATCTATATCGAATGATTCTATTTTTGGTATTTCAACCATCATAGGTAAATCACCTATTCTTCTTTTTAATTCTATTAATTTGTGTGTGTAAATACCATACAGTCCGTGGGTTTCCATAAACTGAGGTTTTAATTTAAAAGAATTGGGTAATTCGTCTAAATCGAAATTTTTTGGTGCGGTATTATCATCCCAGAAATACTCCTGCACTTTATTAACTGTAAAAAAACTATCGTGATTATTTTTATTATCTAAAAACTTGTTAATACAGGAATCAATGGTTTCATGAGTTATTAGTGGTGACGTAACAAATGTTTGTAATAGAACATCACATTCATTAATAGTGTGTAACCCATATATTAACAAGTCATTAGCTGTTATACTATTATTGGCTAATTCTTTAGGACGCTTTAGTATTTTAATTGAAGTTAAGTCCTTAACACTCTCAATAATACCATCGTCGTCGGTGTCCAAATATATCTCATCAATATTTTTACATTTTAAGACCTTCTCACAACAAATTCTAACTAAAGTTTTGCCACCAATCTCAGAGAGATTTTTTTCCTTAACCCTTCTACTGTTACCCTTAGCAGGTATTATCATTGAAATTTTCATATTTCTAAAATTTTTTTCATTGAGTCGTCCATATTAACTCTTTTATCTTTTATCATAATTTCTTTTTTAAAGAAAATAAATTCTTTATTATTGTTGTGTATGTATTCCTGGTTCCAGTTATTAATATCATCTGTATCAGACACATTATCCCCATCATTATTAATTTGTTTTATATCGTTATCATAGGCTTTTTTATTCCATCCATTATGTGATATCCATTCATCAATACAAGAGTCTTTATGAAAAGAATAACCTAAAATATATAATTCTTTTATGTCAAATGATAGTATATCTAACATTACGCAAAATCCAGAATGTGGACTACTTTTAAGTTTATGACTCCACCCATTATATTTCTCAATAGAGGGGTTATTGTATAAAATACCAGAAGACATGATATTGTTTTTTATAAGTGGATAAATAGGGATTTCTTGGGTAGGTCTGGTACTATTAATATATTTTACCCCCTGGCTTTTTAAATAATTAAAATAACTTAAATCAGGGCAACTAGGTATGTCAAAATTTGAGTACACCACATCTGTTCTTGTACCTATATCTAGTTTTAACATATCAGGAATTAAAAAGGTTGGGTTAGATGGTCTTATCATTCTTACCACTACATCGCAAGAGTCTATATAATCACCCATTAGAGACCCCTCAACCGACTGAGATGGGCCCACCAAAGCTATTCTTTTATTTTTTAAAAAATCTGAGTAGTTCATAGTTATTATTTAACGGTCTCATCCGAGTAACCAAAGACCTCCTGTTTAATTTCATCACTTAATAAAGGTAACCAATATTCTTTATTAGTCCAGGTACCCAAACTATAACCTTCTTTTTTATATATAGGGAAATTAGTGTCCACCATTAAAACTTTATATTGTGGGTCATCCTTAGCTTTAAAAGATTCCCTCTCAAAATCCCAAGGAGACAAACCATTGTTTAAGTACTTTAATAAAAATTTTCTATTCCATATAGAAAATTGTGTCGTTAGACTATAATCACTATTATTAGTTTGTTCGTATAACTCCCAACTACCCCAAGAATATTCCTCCTCAGTGAATTGTTTACGCAAACTAACGTTATAGTGTGGACTATTAGGTAAGGTGCAGTTATCACCCTCTGTACCATCTACTAAATTAATTCTGCCCACATGTTCATCAGTTTGAATCAACTCGGTTAAATAATTTATAAAATCAATTTGGGGTTTTTTATATAGAAAGGTGTCTTCTGTACCATATATAAAATAGTCATCTTTTGATTGTAAAAAATAATTTCTTAAGTCTGTAGACCATTCATTTACACCACCTTGTTTACCCATAGATATAAAGTTACAATTAGGTGGTAATTCATAATCAGGAAAATCATAACCCAGTATTCTTAATTCCTGGTTAGGCAAAAAATTATTAAAAGTATTAATAAAAGCTCTTAAGCATACCAGATGTTTATTATTGGTGGATATATAAAATGGTACTGTTATTTTAGGTTCGTTCATCGATTATTTTTTTTATAGTTGGCCATATATTCCATTTGAATAGTACGTTATTTCTAGACTCCTCCAGTAAATCTATATTAACAGGTTTATTTATTAACTCTATTATGTCATCTATGTTTTGGTCTTCTAGATTATTTTTTAGTTGGTAGAATCCGCCATCAGGGAAATAGTCTTTAAAATTAACACAACCATGGTATATGGGGTAAGACCATGATAATAAAGAGTCAGCAGGTTTTTCAGTCCAAGAATTTTTTAAAGTGGTGTTTTCAAGAACTAAAGAATAATCATAACCATAATGGCCTTTAAATTTACAGTTTTTGTCATAGTCCAAAGAACCTTTATACACAGAAGAATCAACATAGTTATTTATACCCCTACCATAGACATCAATATCTTTAAAACTATCAGTTAATCTTTTTATAAAATTTACTCTTTGTACATAACAATCTTGAGAATATTTACCACTTGTAACCGTTGAAAATTTTTTAGATTTGGTTGGTTTTTTTAAATTTACTAAATCATTAAAATCTTTGTTTATCCACCATGTAACCACATTATGACAATTCTTATATGACCCATTATAAAATACATCGGTAGAATCTTCATGTATCCAAGGAGACTTAATATTTATCGGTTCTCTTTGGAGGTAGATTACTTTATCCATTGTTATTTGTTGTAATCCTTGTTGTGAAGGAGCGTCCATCACTATGTGGTAATCCGCGTCTAAATAATTATCCGTACCCACAATATCTTCCCAGACTCCTGAGTTATTAGGGGTTTGTCTAGAGTATCTTTTTAAAAGAGCTGAACTAGATTCTCCCCAATCACCGAAAAAACATATTTTTTTTGTCATACTATCTTAATACCCAATTATAATCTATAGAAAACCAACCTCTTTCTACCAAAGACTGAACACTATCACCATTAACAAGTCTATAATTGTTTTTTAACAATTCATCAAACCCCTTAAATTTATTATCTAATCCCTCGTACTTACGAGGTTTGTTGTCCGGTTCAACCTCACATTGTATATTTTTTATTTTTTTATTATCTATAAGTGGTTTTAACGTCTTTAAAACATTTAAATCACTACCCTCTAAATCTGTAAGTAACGTATCTATTTCCGTTATATTATTTTCTTCCAAAAAGGTTAATAAGTTTGTTGTTTTTAACTTAATAGTTTTTGTGTGTGTTATAACATTAGTACAGTTATCATGATACCCCTTGGTTACCTTACCTAAACTTGACGCGTAATCCATTTGTGTGTCATTCGCGTCTTGTATATAAAATTCCTCCTCAACACCATGTGTGTTTGAGAGTAAACTGTTGTATAATTTAATTGTTGTGTTATTTACCGGATATAGATTATAATAATCACTTAACTTATTAAATAATTCAGTATTAGCTTCAAATCCGTAACATACATCAAAATTACTAGCCATGCTCTTAAAAGTAGGACCATGATTGAAGCCACAGTATACTAATATCTTTTTTTGGCTTTCCATTCTATTATTTTTATTTGATTTATTTATACTAAAAGGTATGTAAAAATGTGGGTAATGTAAAACGTTAGGATTAGGTATTATAGTACTGAATTAATTAAATTAACATCTACTATATCTTTTGGTTCACCTCTACGTTTTTTAAGTGACCTAACAACATCTAGTGAAGCAAATTTAATCCCTCTATGGTAGAAATGATTCTCAGGGTTATATATTATCTCGTCCCTATCAATAGTGTATCTACCAACACCATAAGAGTTATGACTATGTATTAGGTCAGCCGAGTCTTTTACTTCTATTGGGTTGAAGTGTAGGTAGTCTAAGTCGTTACCTTCCCTTAAACCGTAAGCCGATAAAGGTGAGGAACCACCCACACAATAATCATCAATATCTAGTCCCATAGATTCAATACTATTCTTAAATTCTACTAAACACTTATCGAAGACTTTATAATCCACAGTCTTAGTATTATTTAAGTGGTGAATACTATTTTTGTTAAATATTAATTTAGCTAACCTTATAGTTTCCTCGTGAGTATCGTTTATATGTGCAGAATGTTTACCAATATTATATAGGGACCTAATTTCGTCTTTAGCATTTACAGAAGATTCTAAAGAATCAAACTCTACCAGGTACCCACTAGTTGGTTCATATGATGGGTAGCAAAGTGATTGTTTATGTCTAAAACCAAAAAAGTTACTTTGAAAGTCACCAGCCCAATCTTCCCCAAGGTATAATTCCCTCATCAAGTTAAATGACCCAGTTTCATTAATAGAAACTTTTCTACCATATACAATATGACCATATTTATTTAAAATATTAACAACTTCATTCATTCTACCTTTAGCTGAAGGAAAAATAAATACCATGTGGGTATTATCCTTTAACTTAGCGTATTCGATAGCTGTTCTGTCAGAATAATTATCATCAAAACCCAACCTATTGAACATATCGTAACCACAGTCAAGTTGTCCATCTTTACCATTAACACCTTCAAAACAATGTACTTTTGTGTTATGCACCATAGCAGACGCTAGTCTATGTGCACCATTTAAAAGGTATTTATTTTTGTAAATTGGTATCTTGGATATTTCTGGGTCGAAACCTTTTGAACCGATGTCGTATATCAGTTGTTTAAATATCGAATCAAATGACTCAAAGGTAACTTTATTAGGGTTATTATACTCCTTAAATCCATTCCAAACCCTTAAGTGTTCTTTATAAACATCATGGAAGTATGTGGTACCATAACCATTATTAATAGCTTTGGCGTACATATATTTTATAATGACATCAAATCTGGTAGGGGTTATTAAATCATGTGAATCACGCATCACTATTTTATTAACCACCTATAATCCATATTGGAATTCATTATATCACTAAAACCAACACGTTGTGTTGCTATAGCTGGATAAAAAGAATATATATTGTGTGTTTTTTGTAGTACAGTATAAGCTACATCTATTGGGTTATCGTATTTGTGTAATAGGTCTATTATTGTTTTAAACATTCGTTTATTTATGCCTATACAGTGTGTTGTGTAGGTGTGATGTAATTTACAAACCTTATCATTAACTTTTGTTGGTGGGCTAACTCCCATGTGAGCGTTGTGATTCCCCCCAAAGTAAAGAATATCCCAGTCTTTTGGTAATTCAGACATGTATTCTGAAATATTAAGAATTTCATCGTTAAACACTACGTCATCCTCTAAAATTAATATATCACCACAGTCATTAGACATACAATCTTTAATTATATCTAAGTTAGTTATCACCAACCCCAACTCACCATCCTTTAATTTGGAGGGCGTTTTAGACCTATCAAAGGTGGTGCCATCAACAGCTGAATACCTAGTAACACCAGATATACCCCACTTATTGAATTCCTCTACACACTCTTCCCACCTATCTTTGCGTTTATCTAAATTTATACAATAAGTCCTTTCGAAATAATCGTTTAGGTTGTTTTTATTTGTTTTCATATTTTAATTTTATAGTTTCTATTTATTTTCACGAACATATTATGAAACAAATGAATTAAATCCCCCATTTTGTAACGGTGTGTATGTTGGTTTGTCTTTTATAATATTATTTTTTATTAAAATCCTTCTGTGTAACTCTCTTGTATCCTTATTTGCTTTTGTTGATACGGTACCGTCACTCTCATGGTGAAAATAAACAAACATAGCCTCAGGTATCCTGTGACCAATATAACCCTTCTGTGACATCCTTAACCACATATCATAATCTTCCCAACCAGTCAATTCCTCATCATAACCATTAACAGAGTCAAACGATTCTCTAGTAAACATAGAACAATTAACAATAAATGGACCCTGTATTAACTTATCTTTAGACCACTCAGGTCTTTTTTCAACCCCCTTCATCTCACCTTCATGTATTGTGTCACAATATACAGGACTTATACTGGTATCTCTATTAATAATCTTAACACAAGATTCAACATACCTAGGTAGTATCACATCGTCAGAATCCAAAGGCAGGATATACACCCCACTAGATTCCGAAACACCAACATTTCTAGCTTTTGATGGACCCCCATTTTCTTGTAATATAACCTTAGTGTTTGGTAAACTTATGTTTTTCATTTTAAGTTTAGTAAACTCGTCTGTAGAACCATCATCTATTAATATTAATTCTATGTTTTGATATGTTTGTTCCCACACAGATAATATCGCTCTATCTAAAGTTCTACCATAATTATAAACAGGCATAATGATAGACACTAAAGGTTTATTCTTTTTATATTTCCTTTCAGGTAATACTAAGGATGTAATCAACGGTAATTCAGATTCAAACCTACCCGAAAATATAACTCTATTACGTTCCCACTCATCATTTGTTTGTCCTATAGAAAGGTGTGTTATATCTATATCAGAAATAACCCCAACCTTAACACCAGACAAGTAGTTCTCGACACAGAATGTTAGGTCATAAAAATGGAACCCAACAACACTTTCATTAAATTTATTATTTATATTATTTTTATTAACACCGAAAAATAACCCATCAACTAGTACTGAGGGCAATACTTTTGAACCAAATTTTTTATTATATGTTGATAACCACCTCTTACCTTCATGTTCGTGGTATACTTGACCCATCATTTCTGAAGGTACCTCCCACCATTTACCTGATTTTGGTAGGTGTCTACATCCAGCCACACCTATTATTCCATAATCTTTATTACGTTTAAAGTGGTTTAAAATTTTACGACCCCAATTCTTAGTGTCGAATTTGATGTCGTCATGACAAAATACTACAATATTATTTTTAGAATCCACCAACCCCATATTATAAACTTCGGTTAATGAATATTTTCCGGGGTTTTCATATGGTAACACCTGTATATTGTGTACACCAGATGTAGATTTTATTAATTCTACAAAGTCTGTGTCTACTTTTTTACTACTAAATACTACCGTTAAACTCATAATTTATAATTTAGTTAATACCAGTACTACCGAAACCTCCACCACCACGTTCGGATTGACCTATATTGTCAACCTTTATTATTTTTGACCATCTACCAGATATAACAGGAGATATCACAGCTTGAGCTACCCTATCACCATGAGTAATATCAAAATCTTTATCACCAAGATTTATTAATATGATTTTAATTTCCCCCGTATAACCTCTATCCACTGTTCCTGGTGTATTTAATACTGTTATACCGTGTTTTGCCGCTAACCCAGACCTTGGTCTAACTTGAATCTCCATACTCTCAGGCAACTCGAAATGAAGTCCTGTAGGGACTAATCGTATCTTACCAACACCAATAGTCATATCACCATCAGGTAAATTAGCTCTAAGGTCCATACCACTATCATCTAAATGTTTATGTGAAGGGTCTTCATTATCCGAATTGTTAACAAATTTCACCCTAATCTTAACATTTTCTTTAGCCTGCTCAATAGCTGACTTAGTAACCCCTTCTATGGTTTCCTTATCGACACCTAATTGGCGTAACATAAGTTCGTCATTCTTTGACCCAGAAGGTCTTGAATCACCCACCATGCCTTTAATTTTTGCCCAAGTCGAACTTTTTTTATCTATTCCATCCATTACTCTGTGTAATACTTTGGTGTTAATTCTGGGTGCAATAAATCTTCGAACGGAGCTTGTGTCACTGAAATAATTTCAGAATCTCTAGCGTCCTCACCTAGATAGTGTGATAATCTTGTTGTTGCTTCGAATACTGATTCTGATTCTACAACATATTTATATTTTTTTACTTTTGGTTTACCCTCATTGTCAGATATACCAGTCTCAAATGCTACTACTGCTTGATAATACATATTTTTATCCTTTAAAATTACATGATTTATGTGTTCCATCACACATTGGTTGATTTTTGGATTGCCCACATCTACACAACGCGTAATTTTCACCAACTACTACTTTTTCACCGTTTTTAGTTACGGTAGTTTCTCCTTTGACCAATATTGGTCCATTTTCCATAATGTTAATTTCTACTGCCATTTTTTATTGTTTTAATCTAATAAGGCCATATAAGCCTCTTTATTATTTTCTCTAAACCAATCCCTTCCTTTTCTAAAATCTGATATCATTTTTTCATTGGTCATTCCCATTTCTAATATCATTTGTGAACCCATAACAAAATCATACATAGACAATTCTTCTGGTGTTAACTCATACTCCTCACCAGAAAATGGGTTCCTTACCTTACCACCCTCTTCATAGATTTCACCATCAAACCATCCTGGTAATTTACTCATGTTCTAATTGATTTTCGTTAAATATATGTAATAACCCATATTCATCCATTTCACCTACAACTCTTATATTACCAGATTTAGTCTCAAATACAGACACTATTGTACAAGGAAATTTATAACCCTTTACCTTGACCGCTTTATCACCAACCTTAAATTTACTCATTTTTATGATTTTTTAATTAATTGTCTATAAAATTCTACTCTAGTTTCGGTAACAGTCTTAAGAGCGTATTTTGGGTAAACTGTCTCATATAGTTTTTGACCCAAATCTTCAACTAACTGAGGGTTATCTATAAGTCTTTTTATGTGTTTATACCATTGTTTATGGTTCTTAGTTGTGTCAACCATTAAACAATTACCGTCTGGATTGATTCCACCACCTTTCTCAAAAGCGTTTACACAGTCAACCCTATAAGGTCCATAGTCTTGAACAATCAGTGCTTTTTTATGAAATCCAGCTTCAATAACTTTTAACTGTGACTTAACCCTGTTAAATTTGTGTTCTTTAAGAGGAGCTATACTTACATCAAAGAAATTATAATTAGAAGCATATGTCGTTATAGGTTTAGTCCAAACTCTTCTATAGTTTGAGTTTAGGTCACCACTAATCTTCTTCTTCTTAAAGCTTAACAATTCTTTTTTATAATCACCGTCAACAATTTTATAATTATCAGTGAATATCTTTTCATATTTATACCATACAGATTCCTCAGGTCTTATAGGTCTCTGAGTTTGTTTACCAGTATCCCTATTCAACTCAGTCATTGTACCACGTAAATCATAACCACATAATACAGTTTGTAACTTACCAGGCCTATCACTATGTAATCTACCAAACACACCATTTAAAATTTCAAGGTCACCAATATGAGATGAACCACCTAACCAACCAATCCTAACTTTATTTGATTCTGTAGGCTTTGGAACATATTGTTTTTCCTCGTGGTCAATAGCATTTGGGTAAATGGAGACGTTTTGGTTAAGTTTTTTAATTTCATTAACAAATTCCTGTGTTGTTGTTGTGACGTGTCCAGCTAACTTAAGGTTCTCAACGATTTGTTTATCTACACCGTTTTGTTTTATAATAGCGTAAGCG
>Ga0315321_10003797_pt1 | contig 11689 bp, 9 predicted proteins | sample M180m21515metaG_FD_203464 | JGI IMG/M metagenome (GOLD analysis project Ga0315321, IMG submission 203464) | Ammonia-oxidizing marine archaeal communities from Monterey Bay, California, United States - M1 80m 21515 | ecosystem: Environmental > Aquatic > Marine > Intertidal zone | place: USA... | reverse complement strand
CCCACCCCGCGGCTTCTCGCAGCTGGCCTTCTCCTGGGCCTGCTGCCCGGGGTCGCTCTGGCGGCTGGCAGCGGCGGCGACGTGGCCCACACGCTCGAGACCAGCCTCAAGCCGATGGCGTTTCACGCCCTCAACCTGCTGATGCTGCTTGGGCTGTTGGGCTACTTGCTGGCTCCCCGCATCAAGACCGCGCTCGCTGCTCGCGCCGACCAAATCGCTCGCGACATCGACGGTGCGGGTGCAGCCGAGGCCGAGGCCAAGGAAAAGTTCGCAGAGCTGTCTGCGAAGCTCGATGGCTTTGAGGCCGAGCTGGCTCAGATGCGCGCCGACACCGAAGCGCTCGCCCAGTCGGACCGCGCCGCCCTCGTGGCCCGCGCCGAGCGCGAGGTTGTCGCCATCAAGGAAGGTGCCCAGCGCACCATCCGCGACGAGTCGGCCCGCGCGACCGCTGGTCTGCGTGCCGAAGCCGCTCGCTTGGCTGTGGGTCTCGCTGCCCGCCAGATCGCGGATCAGATCAATGAAGACGACCACCAGCGCATCGACGGCGAGTTCTTGAGCGTGCTCGGGACTCAGGAGGTCGGCCATGTCTAATGGATCCCTCGCACGCCGCTACGGCCGCGCCCTCATCGGACTCGCAGAGGACCAGAGGGGCCGTGACAGCATGGTCAACGACCTTGACTCGGTGTCCAAGGTGCTCGACCTCGGTGATGGTGAGCTTCGCGCTGCCCTCGTGAACCCTGGCATCACTGTTGGAGAGCGCCGCGGCGTGCTCGACGCCGTGCTGAGTCGCATCGAGGCTCACACCTACGTGAAGAACTTCCTGCGGCTCTTGATCGACAAGAACCGCTTCGACGTGCTTCCCGACATCGTGCGCGAGGCCATGGGCATGGCCGACGAGCAGGCGGGTCGGGTGCGGGCCGTCGTCACCACGGCCCGCAAGCTCGATCAGCCCACCATGCGATCCATCCAGCAGGCCTTGTCCCGGGCGTCCGGCAAGCACGTCATCGCGCGCTTCCGTACCAATCCCCGCCTCATCGGCGGCATGACCGCCAAGGTGGGCGACACCGTCTACGACGCCACTGTCCGCTCGCGCCTGATGGACATCCACCAGGCCATCACTAGCTCGACTACTGGCGGCACCGCCGAGGCCTGAGCCCGCGGTCCCCAGCTTCTACTTTTTTCCAGTTCCCAACGCATTTCTGCCGGCCCCATGCGGTCCGGCCACGAACCAGGAGCCCTCGCCATGAGCATCCGCGCCGAAGAGATCAGCGAGATCCTCAAGCAGCAGATCCAGAACTACGAGACCCGCGTGCAGGTCTCGGAGACCGGCACCGTCCTCTCCGTCGGTGACGGCATCGCCCGCCTCTACGGTCTGGCCAACGCCATGGCCGGTGAGCTCCTCGAGTTCCCCGGCGGCCTGATGGGCATGGTCCTCAACCTTGAAGAAGACAACGTCGGTGCCGCCATCTTCGGCTCCGACCTCGGCATCAAGGAAGGCGACACCGTCAAGCGCACCGGCAAGATTGTGCAGGTTCCCGTCGGTCCGGCCCTACTCGGCCGCGTGGTCGACGCCCTGGGCAACCCGGTCGACGGCAAGGGTCCCATTGAAGCCGCCGCGATGATGCCCATCGAGATCAAGGCGCCCGGCATCGTCCAGCGCAAGTCGGTCCATGAGCCCATGCAGACAGGCCTCAAGGCCATTGACTCCATGGTCCCGATTGGTCGTGGCCAGCGCGAGCTGATCATCGGCGACCGCCAGACCGGCAAGACCGCTGTGGCTGTCGACGCGATCATCAACCAGAAGGTCTTCGAGAACGACCCCGTCAAGCGCATGCACTGCATCTACGTGGCCATCGGCCAGAAGCAGTCCACCGTCGCTCAGGTTGTGCGGAAGCTCGAAGAGGCCGGCGCGATGGCCTACACCACCATCGTCATCGCGGGCGCCTCCGACCCCGCCCCGCTGCAGTTCCTGGCGCCCTACACCGGCGTCACCATCGGTGAGTACTTCCGGGATCACGGTGTCAACGGGGAGAAGGGCTCGGCCACCAACCCCGCCCAGCACGCCCTGTGCATCTACGACGACCTCTCCAAGCAGGCCGTCGCCTACCGCCAGCTCTCGCTGCTGCTCCGTCGGCCTCCCGGTCGCGAGGCCTACCCGGGCGACGTCTTCTACGTCCACAGCCGCCTCCTTGAGCGCGCTGCGAAGATGTCCGACAAAGAGGGCGCCGGCTCGCTGACCGCGCTGCCCATCATCGAGACCCAGGCGGGCGACGTCTCGGCGTACATCCCCACCAACGTCATCTCAATCACCGACGGCCAGATCTTCCTGGAGAGCAACCTCTTCAACAAGGGCATCCGGCCGGCCATCAACGTCGGCATCTCGGTGTCACGTGTCGGTGGTTCCGCGCAGATCAAGGCGATGAAGGAAGTGGCCGGTACCCTCCGCCTCGACCTCGCCCAGTACCGTGAGCTTGAAGCCTTCGCGCAGTTCGCGTCCGACCTCGATGCGGCCACCAAGCAGCAGCTGATCCGCGGCGAGCGTCTCGTCGAGATCCTGAAGCAGGGCCAGTACAGCCCGCTCACCGTCGAGATGCAGGCTGTGCACATCATCGCGGGCCAAGCCGGTACCTGCGACGACCTCACTCCCCCGCAGGTCGTGCCATACATCGAGGCGCTCACCTCTAAGTTCGAGACCAGTCACAAGGACCTCCTCGCCGAGGTGCTTGAGCGTGGCACCTTCAAGAAGAGTGACCTCAAGGACCGGATCATCGCGGCAGTCAAGGCGTTCCGCGCCACTTACCAACCCGCTTGATTCGCGCCGCGGACCTTGGCTGACCACATCCGGTGGGGCCATGGTCCTGGTCCTCACCCACTCCTCTTTCCACCGAGGCGCTCATGGCGACTCTCCGCGACATCCGGGACCGCATCAAGTCGGTCAAAAACACCCGGAAGATCACTCGGGCGATGAAGCTCGTCGCCGGAGCGAAGCTCAACAAGGCGACGAAGGCAGCCCTCGAGGCTCAGCCCTTCCAGCGCACCCTCAACCGCGTGCTCAAGCGCGTCGTGGGTGCCGTGGGCGAAGAGTTCGAGCACCCCCTTCTGTCTCAGCCGTCCAACGACACCGTGGTGTACGTGGTGGCCATTTCTGCGGACCGTGGCCTCTGCGGCAACTTCAACAGCATGCTCAACAAGGCAGCGCTGGCGGAGTGCGAGAAGCACCAAGCGGCCGGAAAGACCGTCAAGGTCCTTGGCTACGGCAAGAAGGTTCGCTCCTTCCTGAGCAAGCGTGGCTGGGACGTCATCGGGGGCGAAGAAGGCATCGATCCCAATGACTACGCCCAGCACGCCGACGACCTCGCCGCGCGTCTGATCGCCGACCTCAACGAGAACTGCTTCTCCGAAGCGGTGCTGGTGTTCAACCAGTACAAGTCGATCATGATCCAGGAGTCCACCGCCGACCGTGTGCTGCCGATGGCCATTGATGCCGACGGCAAGGCGGAGGAGGCGGGTCCGAGCATCGACTACCTCTTCGAGCCGGATGGCGGTGACCTGCTGGGTCGCCTCCTGCCGCTGGCTCTGCGCACCCGCATCTTCCAGGCCTTCCTGGAAGCGCAGGCCGGTGAGCAGGCGAAGCGAATGACCGCCATGGACTCTGCTACGCGCAATGCGTCGGAGCTCATCGACCAGCTCACGCTCGACTACAACCGGGCCCGTCAGGCTGCGATCACGAAGGAACTCATCGAGATCGTCAGTGGTGCCGAGGCGCTCTGAAACCGTCTGACTCAGTCTTTTGTCCTGTCCCGCTGGGCGTGGCGCGGCCCGTCCCCGCTCCCAGCTTCCGAATCCAAGAATCCAAATTCCAGCTCAGGAGCCCGACATGAGTGGCAACTTCGGCAAAGTCGTCCAGGTCATGGGACCCGTCGTCGACGTCCAGTTCCCCCCTGGCCAGCTTCCGAACATCCTCTCGGCGCTGAAGCTCAGCAATTCCTTCATCTCGGATGCTGAGGACAACCTCACACTCGAGGTCGCTCAGCACCTCGGTGAGAACACCGTCCGCGCCATCTCGATGGACGTCACCGACGGCCTCATCCGCGGTGCCAAGGTGCGCGCCACCGGCAAGCCCATCGCCATGCCGGTGGGACCGAAGGTGCTCGGCCGCATCATGAACGTCACCGGCGACCCCATCGACGAGATGGGTGACATCGGCGCTGAAGTCTCGATGCCCATTCACCGCGACCCGCCGGTCTTCACCGAGCAGAGCACGCAGGTGGAGATGTTCGAGACTGGCATCAAGGTCATCGACCTCCTCGCACCCTACGCGCGTGGCGGCAAGATTGGCCTCTTCGGCGGTGCTGGTGTCGGCAAGACCGTGCTCATCATGGAGCTCATCAACAACGTCGGCCTGAAGCACGGTGGCTACTCCGTGCTGTGTGGTGTCGGCGAGCGGACTCGTGAGGGCAACGACCTCTGGTTCGAGATGATGGAAGCCGGCGTCATCAACACCGAGAAGGACGAGAACGGACACGTCAAGTTCGGCGAAGACGGCCTTCCGATGATCAAGTCCGAGGGCTCGAAGGTCGCGCTTTGCTACGGCCAGATGAACGAGCCCCCCGGTGCCCGTGCCCGCGTCGCGCTGTCCGGCCTCACCATCGCAGAGTACTTCCGCGATGAGTCCGGCCAGGATGTCATGCTCTTCGTCGACAACATCTTCCGCTTCACCCAGGCGGGCTCCGAGGTGTCGGCTCTTCTCGGCCGGATTCCCAGCGCAGTTGGCTACCAGCCCACGCTGTCCACCGAGATGGGCATGATGCAGGAACGCATCACGACCACCAACAAGGGCTCCATTACGTCCGTGCAGGCTGTCTACGTTCCAGCAGACGACCTCACCGACCCCGCGCCCGCCACGACCTTCGCGCACCTCGATGCCACCACGGTTCTCAGCCGTGCCATCTCGCAGAAGGGCATCTACCCGGCCGTCGACCCCCTGGACTCCTCCAGCCGGATCCTCGAGCCCGGTGTTGTGGGCGACGAGCACTACGCCATTGCGCGCCAGGTGCAGCAGATCCTTCAGAAGTACAAGGACCTGCAGGACATCATCGCCATTCTCGGCATGGACGAGCTCTCGGACGAAGACCAGCTGGTCGTCGCCCGCGCCCGGAAGATCGAGAAGTTCCTCAGCCAGCCTTTCTTCGTGGCGGAGCAGTTCACCGGCCTCAAGGGCAAGTATGTCTCGAAGGAGGACACCGTTCGTTCCTTCAAGGACATCCTGGCCGGCAAGTACGATGACCTGCCCGAGCAGGCCTTCTACCTGAAGGGCTCCATCGACGAAGTGGTCGAGGCCGCTCGCGAGATGGCCGGGGGCAACTGATATGGCCTTCGCCTTCGAGATCGTGACCCCCACTCGGGTCGCCTGGAAGGGTGAGGCGGATGAGGTCCAAGCTCCGGGCCTTATGGGCGAGTTCGGGGTGCTCCCCGCCCACGCCGCTCTGCTGTCTGCCACTCGCGCTGGCGTCGTGACTGTCCACACCGGTGGGCAGTCGAGTCGCATGGTCGTGGGTCCCGGCTTTGCTGAGACTGGCGCGGGAGAGATGACCCTGCTCGTCGACTTCTGTGAAGAAAGCAGCGTGGTGGACAAGGCGCAGGCTGCCAAGGACCTCGCCGCCGCTGAGAGCGTGCTGGGTGCTTCGGAGTCCGGCTCCAAAGAGTTCGCTGCTGCCCAGCGCAAGGCTGCTTTGGCGTCCGCCCGAATGGACGTCTGAGTCTGACTCCTCACCGCGGCCCATCCTCTCCGGGTGGGCCGTTGTCGTTCTCCCCTTCATAATTTCGTGTGGTCCGGTGCCGCCCGCCGCACATGAGGACGCTGATGACTGCCCTGTTTCGGCGGACCGCTGACTCCGCATGGTTTCAAAACGCGGTCACAGTAGTGATTATCGCAGCCGGTGTCATTGTAGGCCTTCAGACCTACCCCGCTGTGGTGGCCACCATTGGTGGGGTGCTGGACGCCCTCGACTACATCATCTTGAGCATCTTCATCATCGAGATTGTGGTGAAGGTGGGGGCGGAAGGCCGTCGGCCGTGGAGGTACTTCCGCGATCCCTGGAACGTCTTTGACTTCACCATTGTGGCGGTCTGCTTCCTGCCGCTGAATGCGCAGTATGTGGCCGTTCTGCGACTTGCGCGCCTGCTGCGGGTGCTCAAGCTGGTGCGGGCGCTGCCCAAGCTGCAGATCCTCGTGAGTGCCCTGCTGAAGAGCATCCCCAGCATGGGCTATGTGGCGCTACTGCTGGGGTTGTTGTTCTACGTCTACTCGGTCGCGGCGGTGTTCCTGTTCGGGCCCAACGACCCCGTCCACTTCAGCGATCTGCCCATTGCAATGCTGTCGCTGTTTCGCGTCGTCACCGGTGAAGACTGGACCGACGTCATGTACATCAACATGTACGGCTGTGCGAACTACGGCTACGACGGCGCAATGGACCTCTGCACCAAGAGTCAGGGCTACCCCGTCTTTGCGGCGCTGTTTTTCGTCTCCTTCATGTTGCTGGGTGCGATGGTCATCCTGAACCTGTTCATTGGCGTCATCATGGGCGGAATGGAGGAGGCGAAGGCCGAAAACGAGATGCTGGAGCGCGAGGAGCGGCGCAAGTCGGGCAAGTCCGCGCTGGTCTCAGAAGACATCGACCTCCTCGTGTCCCAGATAAGCAAGCTGCACCATGAGCTGGCTCAGCTGCAGCTGCGGGTGCGGAATGGGGAGGAGCTTGCGGCCGAAGAAGCGCGCATCGCGGCGGAGGCCTGATCCGAACGGGTGGGCGGCAGCGCCTCAGCGTGCCAGACTGGTACCACTCGGGGTGGCCGTCGGCTGTCCCCTGGGAGGTCGGCGTGTGGTGGCTCTTGGTGCTTGGCACCCCTGCATTTTCTGCAGACATTGTGGTCGACGTCGGGGATGACTGGTGTGCGGCGCTGACCTCCGCTGCCCCCGGCGACCGTGTGTTGCTCGCCGCTGGTACCCACGAAGGGGCGTGTGCGCTGGCATCGGTTGGTGAGGCCACCTCTCCAGTGACCCTCGGGGCGGTGGACGCGGAGCTGGGGGCTATTGTCACCACTGACTCCGCCTCGGTGAACCTCCTCGATATCGACGGGGGCTGGCTCGTCGTGGAGTCGCTGGAGCTTGGGCCCACTCCCCTCAACGTCGATGCGATTCGATGGCAGAGCGGAAACCTTCTCACCATCCGCGACGTGAAGTTCACGGATGTGGGGGGACATGGGGTCGTGGCCAACACTGCGGGGTCGGTCTACGCGGGTCTTACCATCGAAGACAGCGTGTTCACGGATGTTGTGGGCGGCGCCATCTCAGTGGGCTGTCTGGCTGGCGAGGAGCACTGCGCAGCGTCGGGAGTCCTGATTGAGGGCAACCGGGTGGCTGGAGTGAGTGTGGGCGCTGGCGTGGTGTTCGAAGTGGACGTTGCGGGCAGCATTCGCGGCAACACCATCACCGGCACCCAGGGCCCCGCCATCGTTGTCGGCGGGGACGCACTGGCGGACGGCACCGGGGTGGAAGCGCCAGATGATGTGGCAGCCCCCGCGGTGGTCGTGGAGGCCAATCACCTGTCGGGCAGCGTGGAGTCTGCGACCTTGCGGGTGGAGGGCGGACCGGTGCTGGTGCGCAACAACCTTGTCGTCGCTGGCACAGGTGGAGCGGTCCATGCCGTCGGGGCGGGTCGAATGGACCATGTCCACGTGCTGGGAAATGTGCTGTCGGGCGGGGATGGCGCGCCGGTGGTGCTCGAAGGTTGGGAGGAGACTGCGACGCTGTCCTTCCAGAACAACGCTGTGTGGGACCCAAATGCGCCGGGAGCCGGGGTGCCCTCGGCCATTGGCGCCTTGCCTTGGGCCGGCAATGTGGCCTGCTCTTCAGAGACGAGCTGCTTCGAGAACCTCGCCGGCGGAGACCCATCGCCGCGGGGCGGGGGTGAGCTCACCGACCAGGCGGTCGAGGTGGCAGACGGCCTGCTCGATTCGGACCTTTGCGGCGCTGCACGTGTGCTCCCGAGTGGGTCGGGCATGGTGCTGGAGGCGCTGGGCGATCCGCTCGACCTGACGTCCGACCTCGACCCGCGCGTCCACTGCGGAGATGCGGACACCGGCACCGATACGGGCGACCCCGACTCAGGGGACGGCAGCGGCGGCAGCGGCGGCACCGGCGGTACCGGCGACACCGACACCGACCTTGAGGCAGACGAAGAGTCCGACCTGCCGTTGGTGCCCGTCTCCGCTCTCGTGGCCGAACATGGCGGGGTGAGCTGCGCGTCTGTGGGCGTGGCGGCTGGCTGGATGGGGATGTTCGGTCTGGTCTTTGTGGCTGGCCGTCGGCGAGAGTGAGAACAAGAGTTCCCAATGCGGGGCGCCTCCTCTCCCACTGTGTATTGTCGAGAACAAAGTGTTTATCAGGATGGTCTGGTCTTGATGGGCAACGGAATGCCCACTTGTGCGAACAGATGGGAACCTGCATTCACGTAGGCCGGCCGAAAAGTACCCTGCACGCCACCGCAAAAGTTGGCACGGCACCTGCATATGTCCATTGTGACACCGGCACTGACCGGGCGTCGACCGAAAGAGCCGCTCTCGCGCTCCGGGCCATTGGCCGGGCACGCTGGGCGCGGCGGGAAGGTCCTCCGAGAGGGTGGCCAACCCAACGGTTCTTTGACGTTGAATACCATTGCTTCGTCCTCCTCCTTGGAGGTCGTCCACCCGCGCTCACTGCGCCGAGGCAGCTTGCTTCCTCGGAAGAGTGCGGGTTCGGACCAGCGAAGGTGGCAGAAGTGGAAGCCGAGTTGAGGTGAGCCGAGGAGGCCGCCGGAAGCCAGGCTGCAGAATGCATCTGCAGCAAGGAGCCCGGAGGCGCCGACCGCAGCCCTGAAGACGGACCACCAAGCTACCCAAGCTGGGGATGACCCCCAAGAGCCGACATTGTGCGCCCAACCCGCGAGGGAAGGGTGGGAGACCGAACGCCTGACCCAACCCGCGAGGGAAGGGGCCAAGCCCGAAAGGGACTGGTCCTGGACTGAGAGGGAAGGGGCCAAACCTGAGAAGGAAGGATTCCAGCCCGCAAGGGAGGGGTGTCCGACTGAAAGGGAAAGGAGCCAACCTGAAAAGGATGGCGTCTGACCCCCAAGGAATGGAGCCGACCCGCGAGGGGAGGCGCCGGACTGGAGAGGTGAACCACTGCGTCGAGAGGTGCAGGCGGAGGCGGAAGTCACCGAAAGCGCGATGATGGCGCTCCGACAGGGCCCGAGAGGGTGGCCGTCGAAAGAGCAGGACTGTGCGAGGGAGGGTCTGCAGACCCGAGACCGCGGAGAAAGACGAAGCAAAACAAGCCCAAGAGAGCCACGACTCCGGTACTTCGGGAAACTGAAGGTCGGAGCACGGACGGACACGCGGGGAAAAGCCTCGAGGTCGTGACCAGGCAGGCGGACGGCGGGAGACCTCCAACGGGAAACCAGAGGAGGAGGAGCGTCGGCCAGAGGTCGGGGAAACGGCGAGGAGGAACGCGGCACGGGTGGTCTGCGAAGCAGGCCGCAGCGGAGGCAGCGCGAGCGAGAGCTGGAAAGACGTCGAGCGAGCTCCAGGAGACTGGGAGGAGCGAGATGAGCAACCAGGGACAGCGAGTGAGGTCAGGCCCAGCACCAGCAGTGAGGCGGCGTCGAGCGCCAACCGGGAGACCGGGTGGAGCACGATGACGAGTCGCGAAAGGAGCGAGGTCGCGCGCAATCCAGGAGACTGGAGAGTGCGAATGCTGAGGTCCCCACGAAAGTGGGAGCGGCGCAAGTGACCGAGCAGGCGACTGCGTGGACGGGGAAAGCTTTGAAGGGTGGTGGCGTCCGAGAGGACGGCGATGGAAGCGAGGCAACGCGCCAGACCTGCTGGAACAGGGATGGCGAGCGAAGCGGAGCAGCCGAAGGGTCGAGAGACCAGGCGGAGGCAAGGCGGAGCAAGCATCGAAGAAGTCACCGGAAACCGGACGGACCCCAGGGTCGGAAGCGGGATGCAACAAGCCCGCAGCCTTGGAGCAGGAGCAAGCTGTCGAGGTCGTGAGAAACGACGAGGACGGAACGCGCGAGGCCATTGGCATGGCATCGCCGAAGGCAAGGAAGCGGGAAACCGTGGAGCTGCCGGGAGTGGACTGCACCAAGGGAGACGACGGAGGGGCGAACTTTGGAATCCCAAGAGAGGAAGGCAGCCGAACGAGGCGCAGCTCAAGGTCGACCAGCGACTGAAAGCAAGCGACGAGCGGATGTCCGCGAGAGCTGGAGATTGCATTCCAGCAACCGCACGTGAGACCGGAGCAGTCCGGAAGCACATGCGGGGTCACCGAAGGCGACGGAAACGTGCCAAGGGACCGGCCACAGCGTCCGAAGCGCAGTGGCGAAGGCGACGGGAAAGACCACGAGGGTCAAGCCTGGGAAGGCCGAAGACGAAGACGATTTCACCGCAGTCACCGGGCAACCGGGGGAGGCGGACGTCGGAGTCCAAGGAGGTCCCGAGGTGGGAAGACCGAGGTGGTTTGGTGGTGAAGGCCAAGCGAGCCCCAACCCGCGCGCCGACGAGCCGAAGCAGTGAGTTGACAAGACTCCGCCCGGCCCGGCCCTTGACCGACCGAAATGTCATGGGTGGCAGCTTTGAGATTGGTGAGAGCCAGTTGAAAGCAGAAAGCTCTTCGCGCAAACCTCTGTAGGGAACCAGCGCTCGATTGTAGCGGTGTCCACAAGACCCTCACGCCTCACGGCGTGGGGGTTTTTGTGTTCTTGTCCCCCATTGGCATTGGGGAGCACAGCCCTGGGTCCTGCTCGCTCTGAGTCTATTTCCTCGTACCCGACCCCTGAGGATCATTTTCTGGGCATCGTTGGGGCCCATTGGATACGGATCGGCATGCCCTATCGAGGGGTGTTGAGAGAGGCGACCATGGGTGCGATTGTAGGTCTCGAAGGCATGAGCAACGAAGATTTGGCGCGCGAGCTCGACCGCGGCGGCAAATTCGTTGTGTTCCAGTACACCATCAGCGTCATCCTGATGACCTTCAAGCGGACATCCTCGGTGCGCTTCGTGCGGGCGGGTGAAGGCACCTTCGCCGCGTCGCTGCCCTACTCGGCCCTCACCGTGCTCTTTGGGTGGTGGGGTATTCCGTGGGGACCAATCTACAGCGTGATGTCGCTGTTCACGAACCTCTCCGGTGGCAAGAACGTCACCGGGGAAGTGCTCGCTGCGATGCAAGGTGGCGGTGAGTAGCCTTCAGCGCTGAAGTGCGCCGGACAGGTTGCCAGCCGACGGGCGGAAGCGGCCTGGACCGTCTGCGAATGCCCTCCCGATCGGGGTGTTGGCGACTGGAGTGCGGATCGGACGCGGCAGGATCTGCGCCTGGAAGCGCCCGACTTGGTCCTGGCCGGGTTGCCGACCCCGGGAACGCGACAAGCCGCCGGAGAGTCGTCCCACGCTGGCCTTGGCGTCGGGACGGGCGCCCGCGAACAGCTCCGCGAGGGTGTCTTTGTCTTTGGCCTCGGCCTGGTGGTCGCCGCCGCTGTTCTTTTGCGGTGGCGCCGAGGTGCGTCGCGTGGTGGCGAAGCGTCCGACTGCGGCGGGACCGGGGTCGGAGAGAGTGCTGACCACCTCGGTGGACTGGGTGACTCCTTCCATGCCT
>Ga0315321_10003793_pt1 | contig 11698 bp, 9 predicted proteins | sample M180m21515metaG_FD_203464 | JGI IMG/M metagenome (GOLD analysis project Ga0315321, IMG submission 203464) | Ammonia-oxidizing marine archaeal communities from Monterey Bay, California, United States - M1 80m 21515 | ecosystem: Environmental > Aquatic > Marine > Intertidal zone | place: USA... | reverse complement strand
ACCCAGCGATTTTGCCGACGATTGTGCACCTCCGGTTACCGCTGGGTCCGAGCACTTGGAACGTCGGCGTTTTGGCGGCGACGATGGTCCCCCAGCTGGCGACGATGTTGGGTCAGCAGCTTGATCCGACCAAAGGTCACGTCAGCTTTACCGTGGGTACCGCGGGTAATGTCGGCTTAGCTGGAGTGACGGGCGCTATTGCCCCTGTTTCGGGCGCAGGCCCGTTTTATTTGGCGGCGAACGGCTTTCCGGATCGCAACGCGACGCGGACCTCAAGCAACGGCACTGGCGCCCTAATCAACGTCAATCCGGGCACCATCAATGTCTCGATTACGCCGCCAAACACCCATGATTGCCTGCCCTACAGCATTGCGGTTCGCCAAGGAAACGCTTGGCGAGTTCCGGTCGTCGCCGGACATTTGAGTATCGCCGTCTTTGAATGCACGGCTCGCTGATCGAGTGGTGATGCGATGCGATTGGCTCTAATAGCGACTCTACTGACTGCGTGCGGACCCTCAACAGCGGTCTTAGAGTTTGTTCCGGTTGAGAGCGTTTATGATTCCCTTGATGCGGGGTCGCGCGGCGCGCCCTCTTTGCTGGTGGGCGTGGTTCATGATGAGCGCTTTGAAGCCCTTGAAGCAGGTCAAGATCTGCCTATTTTAAGAGGCTTTCAGGGCGGGCGATGGATTCACGTTGCGCTGCATGTCACCGGGGTTCGTAACCGTGGTCGAGTTCAGCTTGAGGTCGACGGTGTGGGTACCGCAGCGTATGATATCAAATTGGTTCGGCGTGGCGATTTACTCGAGGTCGTCGATTTGCCGATTCCTGTGGGTAGACAACCTGAACTCGATGACCGACAGGTCGATGCGCTCGCTGGGCGAGCGGTGCATTTGAAGGTGACGTTAACGGTCGGTCAGGTTCAGATGACGCAAGAGCATGACCTCGTTTTGAGCTTAGCAGAACATTGAGATATCTCGCCGCCTGCATGGTGTTGCTTGCTGCGTGCAACACCGACCCGCCTTCCGTCCAGGTGACCGTCGCTCGCAGTGGCTGTTTGAGTTGTCATCGCCCGCTCGACGGTCAAGGGATGGCGCATGGCATTGAGGCCATGCATCCACTGGTTGAGGGTAAGGAATTAACGTGTGTTCGTTGCCATGGCGGCGATCCGAACACGGACCGTTTGAGTCAGGCTCACATCGCGCCCGCTATTGACGACCCCTTAGATTTGCGTCGCTTGAGCCACGGCGAGCTCGACACGGTCAGCAAAGACTACCTACGATTTATTAATCCAGGCGACCTGCGAGTCGCCGATGCGGCCTGCGGTGAGGGGTGCCATCAAGAGACGGTCGACGCGGTAAAGACCAGCTCGATGGCGATCAAGAGCAGCAGCTTTGCAGCCGGGCGATACCGTGCAGGTCAGCAGCGCTCCTCCAAGGCGCTCAAAGCCATTCGCGACGCAACCAATCCACGCTTTGCGGTGGGTGAGCGGGCAGGGACTGTGGGCGCGGTTGCCAAGCTTGATGAGCCAAGGATCAATGGCGAGGAAGATCGACTGGGTCCCTATTATGATCTGTTTTTAACGAAAGAGTGCAGCGGCTGTCATCTGTATCGATTTTCCGATGACCAGGTGACCGGAGCCCATCGATCTAGCGGTTGCTCGGCTTGTCATGTTAAGTACGACGCATCGGGCTTGAGCCAGTCCAGTGATCCGACCGGTGAATCGGATCGTTTGGGTCGCCCGGCGCAGCACCGTATGGTCACCAAGCCGGGTAACGAGATGTGCACCACCTGCCACCAAGCAGGCGGCGGGCGTATCGGGTTATCGTCTCAAGGTCTGCGCCAGGCTGCGACACCTGGGCAAGAGGCTGCAGGGGTTGTCTATGCGCAGGGCGACCGCTGGGGTCTTGCAGGGCAGCTGGTCGAGCGAGAATCCGCTGACGCACATTACGACGCAACGCCAGCAGATGTTCACTTCGAAGCCGGCATGCACTGCATTGATTGCCACACGGCAGCTGAGGTTCATGGCGATGGGCACCTCTACAGCGGCGGCGGCGCCTCCCTCGAGGTGCAATGCGAAACCTGTCACGGCACAGCCGATGCGCAAGCCACCTTCCAGACCCGTCGCGGGACCCTTTTGGAGCATCTGCGGCGAGGCGCTGACGGGGAGGTCATCTTGACCTCGAAAGTGACCGGAAAAGAGCACCGAGTCGCTCAGGTCCAAGACCACATCCAAGCTGCTCAGGTAGGCAGCTTGGTGCATCGATCCAAGGGGCGTGATGAGAACGGATTTTCCCATATGGACCGGCTGGATTGCTCGGCTTGCCATTCATCGTGGATACCCACCTGTTACGGCTGCCACGTGGAAGTAGACATGGCTGATAATCAGACCAGCCAGGTGACCGGTAATGCGACCTTGGGTAAGGTTCAAAGCAGTCAAAATCGAGTGCGAACCGACGAGTTGATTCTGGCACTCGATGGTCACGATCGAATCAAAGCTTCGATGCCCGCAGATCGTATCTTTGTCACCGCGCACAACGGAGCCGGGCAGCGCATGGTCGACAAGCAGCCGCGCCGTACGGTCCATGACGCCTCGGGACATGGTCATCGAGCCATCGATCCACACACGACGCGTCGGTGGTCACCCTTTATGAACTGCAAGCGCTGCCATGAAGGTGAGACGGCGCGATTGGCTGCGGGCTTTGGTACCGATCGTTTCGTGACCACCGACGGCAACGGACGACCTCATCGCCTGGACCAGGTGCAAACCGAAGAGGGCGAGTCGTTGGTGACTTTTGGTCCCCAACTCGAGGTGCGCTCAGCGCCCTTGCCCCTCGATGTCATCTCGCGACTCCTCAACCCTGATATTGATTTGCCCGAGTGCGATGTGGACGCCTCAACCGGCTTGCCCTTCTCGCTGCTGCGCGACCGCTGGCTTGATCCGCACTGCAGCAGTTGCCACGATGGAACCCAGCAGCCGGAGCTCGATCACGCCACTGTGGTTGCGCAGACCCAAGGCGATGATCTGGTACAAAGCGCCTTGTGGCGTCTTTTGATCCAAGGCCATCAGCAGAGCCAGTTTGCGCTGTGTGATCAGCAAGCCTTGAGCGGCTGGTATGGTGGCGGTCGCCGTAACGACTAACCATGACAATTGTTTGCCGTCAGCGTTTAGACTCGGCGCCGATGGTTACTGGAGTGCTTATGGATCGCCAACTGATTGCCCAGAGCTTTCAAGACTTCCGAGAGCGTTTGATCGCAACCCTAGAGGGGCTCGAAGCGGAGGTTGGCTCGTCGGCTCGGTTCAGCCGAAAACCCTGGGATCGTCCTGGAGGCGGTGGTGGCGAGATGGGCTTGATGCACGGTCAAGTCTTCGAAAAGGCGGGCGTGAATTATTCGCTCGTTAAAGGCGAGTTCTCCGAAGAGTTCGCTCGATCGATCCCTGGCGCCGAAGAGGACCGCCGGTTCTGGGCGAGTGGGGTCAGCGTCGTGATTCACCCCGCCAACCCTCATGTCCCTGCAGCGCATATGAACATTCGGCATTTGTGCACGACCAAGCGCTGGTTTGGTGGCGGCGCCGATCTGACACCGGTCTACCCTGATGACTCTGAAACCTCGATTTTTCACGAGGCTTTGAAGGGTGCATGTGACGCTGCGGACCCTGCTTATTACCCTGAGTTCAAGGCTTGGTGTGATCGCTATTTTTACTTGCCCCACCGTGACGAGCCGCGCGGTGTTGGCGGGATTTTCTTTGATCAGATGGCCACTGAAGACTTGGTCGCGGATCATCGCTTTACGCTCAGCGTGGGCGAAGCCTTTGCCAGCGTCTACGAGCAGCTCGCTCGAGCCAAAATGGAGCGACCCTTTTCTCAGGCGCAGCGTCATGACCAGCTGGTCAAGCGCGGACGCTACGTCGAGTTCAATTTATTGCACGACCGCGGGACCTTATTCGGCCTCAAGACCGGGGGCAATATTGAGGCGATCTTGATGTCGCTCCCGCCGATGGTGAGCTGGCCTTAGTTAGAGCGGACCGATGACCGCGGTGAACGCCCCGGTCGTCATCGTCGTGAATCCACGGACTGCGAAGTAGTAGGTGGTCTGAGCAGCCAGCTCGAAGTCGATTCGGCAGTTTGCGAGGGCTCCGCCATCGTCGTTGTCCTCGAGTTCATTGCCCCCAGCATCCAGGAGTTTGCAGCGCGTATCGATCATCGAGTCCGTCTCCATTCGATACTGACCCGCCGCCCCGGTGGTAAATCGGAACCAGTCTTCGTCACGCTGAGCCAGCTCGCCTGCCTCTCGAGCAGGCAGCTGGACGGTCTGAGCCGTGTTGATATCGCCGCCTTGATCCTCAGGGCCTCGCTCTACGCGCAGGCTGTAGTCGCCGGTTCCACCAGCCGAGAAATGACGCACCATCACCACGTAGGTTTCGCCTTGAGTCAGCGCCTCTGAGATGCGGCAGTTTCGATCTTCGCCGCCGTCGTCGTTGAGCGTGATCTGTGCGCCGTTGTTGTCATAGAGCGTGCAGTGGGTGTCGATCTGCGAGGTGGTGTAGATGAAGTAGTTGGCAGTCGCTCCGGCGACGAAGCGAAAGTAGTCATTGTCTTGCGCCACTTCGATGCTGCCTTGGGTGGTGCTGTTCTCGGTGATACGAGTCGCTGACCCGGCGTCGTTGCCGTGATCGTCATTACCGCCGTTGCCCCCGCCATTATTGCCGCCTTGTGGTCGGGTAATCACCAAGGTGTAATCACCGGTTCGGTTTAAGAAGCCGTTGACTTGAACTTGAAAGATGGCCCCGGCGACTAGGTTGAAGCTGACCTGGCAATTGCTGAGTTCACCGCTGTCATCATCCGTCGCAAGATTGTTTCCATCGGCGGTCATCAGCGAGCACTGCGTGTCGGTGGTTCCGGTCGTGCCGACCGTGTAGCTGCCGTCGACGGTGCTGCGAAAGCGAAAGACGTCGATGTCGCCGTCGTAGTTGAGCACGCCCATCGTCTGGCTGTTGTCCTCGACGTTGGTTGCGGTATCAAAGGTGTTGCCGTGGTCGTCCTCGCGCTCGCCGGCACGGCAGGTGTTGTCCTGGCAATACGAGCCGGCGCCGCAATGCTGGTCTTCGGTGCAGTCGACGTCGACGCATTGCATCTCGCGGCAGACCTGCCGCTCTGCGCAGCTCAGATCACTAAAGCAGCGCTCATCCGCTACGCAGCGCCCGTCTTGGCACATCTGACCAAAGTCGCAGTCAAAGTCGCTAGCGCAACCTCCACCGCCGCCACCGACGCACGTGCCTTCATCGCACATCTCGCCTTCGCCGCAGTCAGTGTCTTCGGTGCACTCACCTGCGCCGCCTTCGCAGCGACCAAGCTCGCGACCTTCTGGGATCACGCACTGGTTGCTCGTACACTGGGAGTTTTCACGACAGGTACCCTCTGGAAGGGCTCTGCACTCACGCGCTGTGGGGTGGCAAAACTCGTCGATCGAACAATCAGTGTTTCGCTCGCAATCGCCCGGGGTACCGCTTCCGGCGTCGTTACCGTTACCTCCCGGCCCTGCATCGTTACCGCCGCCACCGTTGTTGCCACCACCATTGTTGCCACCACCATTGTTGCCGCCGCCTTCGTTTTCGCAAAGCCCTGACCCGCCGCAGATCAATCCGTCTGGGCAATGTGAGTTCAGCTCACAAGCGCAAAGGTTTGCGTCGTCGCGCCGGCACTCACCGGGCTGGAGATCACGACATTCACCGCTGCTCAAGATGCAGGTTTGGGCACCGAGGCAGTCTGCTTCGACTTCGCAAAGCAAACCTCCTCCTGATCCGGTTGGCTGAACTGGTGGTCCACAAGCTGTCCCCGCAAAGGCAATCACAAGACCGATCAACAAACGATAGTTCATGATGACTCTCCAAAGTCAGGCGGCCTTTAGACCTACCCTACGGGTAAGCTTCTAAGACAAACGTCCGATACACGACCAAAAACACGAGATTTGCCGCAGCAAACATTAGCAGAATGCGGCCCAGTAGGCGACCAGGGGCCAGAAGAATTCGTGAAAAATGTCGGTTAGTTGTCCGATCGGCCACAACCGACCATACTGTCGCGCCGACAATGCAATGCGATTTGAAAAGGAGAACCACCATGAGCCGAATCGGTCATAATGTACCCCTCGAAGGTTTTGAACACGTCACCAAAATGCTCAAAGAGAGCGCTGGTAAAGACGGTGTGATTTCTCGTGATGATGCTGAAAAGCTCGGTAAAACGTTACGCAAAGATGGACGCGGCACCGAAGCGTATGCGGCGGGCAAAGTCTTCCGGATGGTTGACAAGTTTGAAGACGCCCCTGGCGCTCGAGTCACCGGGTCTGATCTGGACCAGGCGCGTGGCTTTGTAGAAAACGAGCTGCTCGAGAGCGCTGACGTCAACCACAACGGATACTCCCAAGCCGAATTGAAAACCATGCCGGCGACTGGCCGCGCTCTGGTTGAGATCGGGTTAAAGCTTCGAGCTGACTCGGATGAGGGCGGCGGTCGAATCGCTCATCGTGTTCCTGAGGCGGGCTTGCAGCACACCGCTCAGATGCTCAAGGGTGCAGCGGGTGACGACAAGATCACCTCGCGTGACGACCGTGAAGCCTTGATCGGAAATCTGTACCGTGAGGGGCGCGGGACCGAAGCCTTGGCTGCGAGTTATTTCTTCAACTTCATCGACGCCCGTGACCATGAGTCCGGTGCGCGTGTGACGCCATCTGATATCGACCGCGCAGTCGAGGTTGCTGGGGAACGATTGCTGAAGAACAAAGACGTCAACCGGAACGGCTACAGCCAGAGCGAGGTGGATCGATTTTCGACCTCGGCGAAAGCGTTCCTTGAGGTCGGTAAGTTGATCGACGCAGGCATCATCAAGCCTGATTAGTATCCACAGTTACAGGCTGTTGGTTTGAACGGGCGCTTTGAGCGTCCGTTCATCTCTTTTTTCGTGTTAAGTGACGACACCGGCTCCTGTGGTGTTTTGCTCCTGACTCCCTTGAGGCACAACCTAGCGAACTCCAAGTCGAACAGATGAAACCCCACCACGACTCAGTTTCGAACCGCCAAGCGCCTAATCCCTTGAAGCATCTGCTCAAGTTTGCAGGTGTCTTTGCGTTGGTTTGGTTGGTCTTTGCTGGGGCGTGGTCAGGTTTTCCTGAGCTAAAACCAGGCCATCAACAGGTTCTTGATGAAAAATTAAGTTGGCTTAAATCAGAGTCTATTTTCTCCAAAGACACCGCTGTGCGAGTGGTGGTCTTTGGGTCGAGTAAAGTCCTTGCAGGTTTTATCCCAGAAACGTTTGACCAGCTCAGCAGTGGACGGGTTGAGTCGGTTAATTTTGGGCTCCCGGATCATGCGCGTTACGTCGTGTCGAATCTCGAGCGGATGGTCGCTCAGCGAACGATACCGACTCATGTGGTTTTGACCCAGTGTTTGCGCTCATCTGTGCCCCTCGAAAGCCAGAATGAGCGTGATGTTCAGATCATCGAATCCTTGTTTCCGTTTCGTCGATTGGCTCGCGACGTGATCGAGTTCAGCGTCCGGTCTTGGTCGGCAGGTGGGGCGGGACAATTCCTTGATGATTCCCGGCGACAGATCCAAGCTCTGAGGCGTTATCGTGGTTATCATTTCATCGCAGATCAAAGCATCTATCCGATGCACCAGCTACCCAACGATTTCCGGTCGTTGAAGGATCAGCCGGAGCAGCAAGGAGCTCGCGATTGCGGCGCGACCGGTCCGGAGTTTTTAAAGCTCCAGGCGATGCAACGCCAGTTCGGGTTCAGGGTGCTTTTCGTGCCTGTTCCGATCCGGCCAAACCGCTACGCAAAGGCGCCGGAAAAACCCAGGTTGAACGCTGCCTTTGAGGGGTCATCGGTCGAGGTCCTTGGTCCTGATTATTGGCGCTTTTCCAACCGTTATTTTTCGGACCCGGCGCACCTGAACCGAGCAGGTGCTTCACTCTATACTCAGCGTCTGTGGGCTTTGTTGCAGCCCGAACTGCTGAGCAACATGAACGTGAAGTGATGAGCTGATGCTGTTTACTACGTTTCAGTTTCTGATCTTTTACGCGGCGGTTTGTCTTGCGTATTTTAGCACGCCAACGCGTTGGCGATGGGTTCCTTTACTCGCTGCTAGTTATGCATTTTATATGTCGTGGAAGCCCGAGTACGGTGTGCTGCTTTTAGCCTCTACTCTGGTTGATTATTGGGTCGGTATAAAGCTTCCTGAAGCCAAAATCCCGTGGCGCCGAAAACTTCTGGTCGCCGCAAGTATCAGCGCCAATCTGGGCATGCTCATCGGCTTCAAATATGCCGATTTCTTTGGCGGTAGCCTCGCATGGGTTGGTGACTTCGTGGGTTGGAATATCGACTCAACAACGCTTGGTTTGCTGCTGCCTGTAGGCATCTCATTTTATACCTTTCAGTCGATGAGTTATACCTTCGACGTGTATCGAGGGGTCAAATCGCCCGAGCGCCACTTTGGTTACTTTGCGATCTATGTGTCATTTTTCCCTCAGCTCATCGCTGGACCTATTGAGCGAGCCAACCTCTTGATCCCTCAACTGCGAGCGTCAAAGCTTGCAGACTTTGAGGGCATCCGGTCCGGGCTGCAGCGCATGCTGTGGGGTGCGTTTAAAAAGATTGTGATCGCAGACAACGCTGCCGTGGTCGTAAACACGGTCTACGCACAGCCCGCGGACTATGCTGGCGCGTTCGTACTCTTCGCGACCATCTTGTTTGCGCTTCAGATTTACTGCGATTTCTCTGCCTACTCAGACATCGCTATCGGCAGCGCTCGCGTCATGGGGATCAACCTCAGCGAGAATTTCCGGCGTCCGTTTTTTGCCTCTTCTTTGCGCAACTATTGGCGGCGGCGCCACATCACCCTCGTGAGTTGGTTTCGTGACTACGTCTACATTCCAATGGGTGGGAGTCGAGGTTCGAGATGGCGGACCCAGCTCAATATCATGGTCGTATTTTTGTTGAGCGGCTTGTGGCATGGTGCGGCTTGGACCTTTGTCTTGTGGGGCGCGTTGCACGCCCTTTGTTTGATCGCTGAGACCTCGCTGTCTCGATTTCGTGAGCCCCTGCTGACTCGTTTGGGTCGTTGGTCGTATTACGTCTGGTATGGCCTGCGCCATGTGTGGGTGATTGGGGCAGTTTTAGCCGGTTACGTTTTGTTTCGCTCACCCAGTTTTGCTGACGCTGCGCTGGTCTTTGAACAGCTAGCGCAATGGACTCAAGCTGAGCCAAGCGTTCTTTGGGAGCTCGGTCTCTCACGGGTGGGGATGCTCATCTTACTTGCGACGATCGCTGTTCTTTTGAGCATCGACTGGATCGAGGAGACGCAGACGCCCTGGGCTTACAGCCTCTGGTCTCGCCGTCCGGTTCGGTGGTTCGTATACGTCACGGGCCTCTACGCCATCGTGTTCTTTGGAAACCTAGGACGCGTCGAGTTTATCTACTTCCAGTTTTGACGAGAGCGTCAGTAGGCGTTGCTGTCGTTGAACCCTCTAAAGATCGTCAGAAATACGATCTTCAGGTCCAGGTACAGCGACCAGTTGCGAATGTAGTACAGGTCGAACTCTACGCGCTTTTCCATCTTCTCGAGGGTGTCTGTTTCACCCCGCCAGCCGTTGATTTGAGCCCAGCCCGTGATGCCGGGCTTGACTTTGTGGCGCAGCATGTAGTCGCCGATGATTTGCCGGTATTGTTCGTTGTGAGCGACCGCATGAGGGCGAGGCCCAACGATCGACATTTGACCTTGGATGACATTGATAAACTGCGGCAGCTCATCAAGTGAGGTTTTACGCAAAAATGCGCCAAGGGGCGTGATTCGCACGTCACCCTTCGTCGCTTGTTTGACCTGATCGCCATCTTCTAAGACGGACATGGATCTAAACTTCCAGACTGAGATCTCTTTTCCGTTCAGGCCATAACGTCTTTGTTTGAAGAACACGGGGCCCGATGAGGTCAGTTTAACGGCCAGCGCGATGAACAGCATAGGAATACTGATCAGCAACAAAATAAGACTGCCCAAAACAACGTCTTCGAGACGTTTGACCGACCCATCGATACCGAGAAAGGGGCTCTCAAGAATCGAGATAACGGGAACGTCACCGAGGTGTTGTACCCGGGCTTGCATGAGGTCAAAGACCAACAGGTCAGGGACCAGGTAAATCGAAGCCGTCGAGTTCTGTAGGCGTGCTGTGAGCTCGCGAATCTGTCGGCTGCGCTCGAGCGGAAGCGCCATGTACACCACGTCGACTTTGCCTTGAGCGCACAGCTCAATCAACTCATCGAGGCTGCCCGTCAACTGCTCGCCTTCGTCGTCGAAAAATCCTCGATTTTCGATTCCGAATGACGCGTTATCGAGCAAGGTTTTGCTGATCTGTTGGGCGAGCGGCCCCGAACCGACGATGGCTCCAATGCGCTTATTGTAGCCACGATCACGGGCAGCCCTGAGCGCTTGTCGAACCGCAATTCGGACCAGACTCAGCCCAACCGGGGTCGCAACGCACCAAAGCGCGATGGCAACACGTGAATAACCAACCGAGGTTTTGGTCGCAAACCCGAGGACTAAGAGGGTCAGGGTCGCCAATGACCAACACCAGATGGCTCGCAGGATCTCTGCGCTGATCGTGCTGCCACGCCAGGACGTGTACAGCCGACTCATTTCAGCAACAAAGGTGAAGGTCACAACGCCGAGCAAGCCCACCATCGTGTAGGCGTCTCGAACGGCTTCTTGAGCGAGATCGACTCGAGGCAATAAGGTGGCAACGTAGAGTGTACCCAGAATTAAACCGGCATCGAGTACTCGCTGCAAAAGCGAGATGCGCGACTGATGTGGCCGCAAAAGACCGGTTGAAGCCATGAACAGAATCTCCCGGATTTCTTGCTACCATGACCATTGCCGTAGGGCAGATAAAAAGTAGAGGTGCACACGGAATATTGAACCAACTGCGTTGCTTTGATAGCGAACCACTGATTTCGAGTACAAAGGAGAAGAGCAGATGCTCTTTCTGAGCTTGTTGATAGCGTCGACGACACCACTCCCTGAGATGATCCCTTTGGATCACAAAACCTTGCTCGGGCGCACTGCGCCTGACTTTGAGCTCAAGGATAATAAAGGTGGAAAGTTTATTCTAAGCAAACAACGGGGAAAGCCTGTTGTTATTGCTTTCTGGGCGAGCTGGTGTGGCCCTTGCCAGGATGAGTTACCCCAACTGGTCGGACTGGCGAAACGCTACCCAAAGGTTAAGTTTATCGCCGTCAATGTCGATCGGAACTCGTCAGCGGGTCGTCGCTTTATGGAGCGACTCAAGCTCAAATTGCCGGTCGCCTTTGATCCCGAGAACAAAGCCCTGGCCCAATACGACGTGGCGAGCATGCCCACGTCGTACATCGTGGACCGCAAGGGGACGGTTAAGTTTCGCAAGGTTGGATTCAACAAACGTGATGGGCTGACGCAGCTCGAGAACGCGTTGAGGGCAATGAAATGACCGATCAAGAAAAGCAGGACACGACCGCTGAAGCGCAGTTTAATCCTCCGGGCTGGGTGCATACGGCGCTGATCATCGTCGCTTTGTTTGGCGTCGGTGTCGGCGGATTGATGACTTGGCATCATGAGGTTCAAGCCTACGGTAATGCGCCGGGTGAGTTGGTGGGTTGTACCGCCGACAAAGCGGTCAAC
>Ga0315321_10003791_pt1 | contig 11702 bp, 10 predicted proteins | sample M180m21515metaG_FD_203464 | JGI IMG/M metagenome (GOLD analysis project Ga0315321, IMG submission 203464) | Ammonia-oxidizing marine archaeal communities from Monterey Bay, California, United States - M1 80m 21515 | ecosystem: Environmental > Aquatic > Marine > Intertidal zone | place: USA... | reverse complement strand
AACAGAAAGGTATGCGCGACCAGTTGATCAGTTCAGGTGTCAAGACAAAGGCCGAAGCTGAATTAAAGGTTCAGATTGATTCATCCGGCATTGCGGAGCATCAGGCTGCCATAAGCGTACTTAATGCATGTTCTGAGGCGGGTGTGAATAAGGTTACTTTTGGTTTTTAGCTATCCGCAACCTTAGGTTGGACATGTCTCCGGTGGTTACCAAATTTCTTCATACCCGTATGCGGGTGGACGACTTGGACAAAACCGTTGCGTTTTACGAGAAGGTTTTCGGTTTGCAGGTTACCCGTAGACATGAATCTCCCCGAGGTTCAAAGCTTGTATTTCTTGCCGTACCGAATAGCGAAGAAGAAATTGAAATCACTTACTTCCCTGGTTCTGGTAACGTCGAGGTTCAAGAGGATCTGATGCATCTTGCGTTTGAAGTAAACAGCATGGATGAATTCGCCGACCACCTCGACCAAGTAGGCTATTCTTTTAGCGATGGTCCGACCAAGAGTTCATCGGGTTCGGTCTTTGCCTTCGTAGATGCCCCGGAAGGCTATGAGGTCGAAGTAATCGAAAAGCCAAAAGAAAACTAACCCTTTTTCGCCAAGTGGAGGGAAAGGTCCGCATAATTGTCCTGATGGGGGTCTCCGGATGCGGGAAATCTCTTGTCGGCGAAGCCTTGGGTGCGAAATTGGACTTGAAGTTCATTGAGGGAGACGAATTCCATTCCTCCGAAAACAGGAAAAAGATGGGATCGGGAATTCCTTTGAATGACGAAGACCGCTTGGGTTGGTTGACAAAACTGGGAGATCTTGCAAACAACAGCGAGTATCCATTGATCATAAGTTGCTCGGCCCTCAAGAAAAGTTACCGCGATATTCTCGACTCCCATGGAGCCCAGTGCCTCTTTGTTCACCTCCATGCCCCCCGCGAAGTAATTGAAGGTCGAATCAAGGCCCGAAAGGGGCATTTCTTCGACCCCGGACTCTTGACCAGCCAGTTCGAAACTTTGGAACCATTGGAATCCGAAGAGCAAGGTTTTCAAGTAAACGTTGTCAATCCTGAGCACTTAGTTCTTGCCGAAATCATTTCTCGGCTAGACGATTGGAAGATATGACCAAAGTGATGAATTCAATCGTTCTTAAACTAGCCACAGGGATTGCTCTGCTTTTTGTTTTGGGGTGCCAACGCCACATCACTCTTTTCGACGGAAAGAACCTTGATGATTGGGAGAGAACGGATTTTGCCGGAAAGGGCGACATACGAATCGATGAAAACGGCAGTATGGTTCTTGAGATGGGAGCCGAGTTGAGTGGTGTTCATTGGAAAGGAAAGACGGAACTGCCGAAGATAAACTACGAGGTCACTCTTCAGGCCAAGCGAACCATGGGTAGTGATTTCTTTTGCGGACTCACCTTTCCTTTCAAGGAATCGCATGCCACCTTGATCCTTGGAGGGTGGGGCGGCTCGTTGATCGGTATTTCAAGCTTGGACGATTTCGACGCATCTGAGAACGATACGGGTGACGCTTATGTCTTTGAGGACAAAAAGTGGTATGACGTCAGGCTCCGGGTAACGGAGGAAAAACTACAGGTGTGGTTGGATGACAAAATGGTGATCGATTCAGACGTCGAAGGTCGGAAAGTGAGTATGCGTTTCGGTGAGATCGAGATGTCCGTGCCCTTTGGGATTTGTACTTATGCCACGACCGGGGTCATCCGGGACATCAAGATAAAGAAACTATGAGTCTCTGGGTTTTCTCCTAAGGAGATTCCTTTGATTCTTCCGAAGTCTCCCTGAGCCTCAGTTGCCCGCAAGCCGCATCGATGTCATGTCCTTTTTCCATGCGCAGGGTGACTCGAGGGGCATCTCCTTGCTCCACTTTATTATGAAAAGCGCGAATTTGCGAAAGTTCGGGCCTCTTCCATTCCAACCCGTCAACTTGGTTGTAAGGGATCAGGTTCACTTTCGCATTCAATCTCTTTGCGTGTTTGGCAAGTAATTCCGCTTGCCCCAAGTCATCGTTTATTCCCTCGATCAGGATATATTCGAGGGTAATCATCTTTTTGCGTTCCTCGATGAACTTTTCACAAGCTTCGAGAAGTTCCTCGATGGGGTAACGATCATTGATCGGCATGATTTTTCGACGGGTCCCGTTGTCTCCTCCATGCAGGGAGATTGCTAGACGGATTTGGGCGGGGTATTTTGCAAGTTCCAATATTTTTGGCACTAATCCGCTCGTTGAAAGCGTGAGATGTCGGGCACCGATCCCTAAGCCTTTTGGTGAAAGAATCTGGTCGAGCGCAGGGAGCAGGGCAGGGAGATTGGCCAAGGGTTCACCCATGCCCATGAAAACCAGGTTGTCGATTCGTCGGCCTGCTTCGTTTCGGGCGAGCAAGACTTGCCCGGTAATCTCGCCGGTCGTCAGGTTTCGCTTCAAACCGTCCAACCCGCTGGCACAAAACTTACAGCCCAGAGCGCATCCGACCTGCGTGGAAACGCAAAGCGTGAGGCGGGAAGAACGCATTCCTTTAGTACCTTTGGTCGCTGGAATGAGCACGCTCTCGATCAATTGGCCATCCCGTAGGCGCCAAAGAAACTTTTGAGTGCTATCTTTTGATCCATGGGAGCGAACTTTCTCCATCGGCGAGGTATCCCACTGGTTGTTCATGTCGGCACGCAGGGAAGAGGGTAAATTCGTCATGTCGTCCCAACTGAGAACACCTTTTTCAAAAATCCAATTGCGTACTTGTTCGACCCGGTACGCAGGAACCCCATCCATTTTCCATTCCTCCATAGGACTATCCAAAAGCAGGGGTTTCATACCATTCATTCGCTCATGAAATAACCCAACTGCGTCTGTAGCGCAACGGGTATCTAAACTTTTGGAAAAAGACCAGTTAGGCGATGACCTGTTCGATTGGATCAGCCCCTTCCACCCCGACCAGGCTTTTGTCCAAACCACCGTGAAAGTATGTCAAGTCATTCGGGTCGAGTCCCATTAGTCTCAGGATGGTTGCGTGCAGTCGTCTAACATGAAAACGATCGACCACCGCCATGCTTCCAAGCTCGTCGGTTTCCCCAACGCTTACACCCCCTTTGATTCCGCCTCCGGCCATCCACATAGTGAAACCGTAGGAATTGTGATCCCGTCCGGTTCCCTTTGCGTATTCGGCAGTTGGTTGCCGGCCGAACTCTCCGCCCCAAACGACTAGAGTTTCATCCAGCAAGCCACGCTGCTTGAGATCCTTAAGTAGACCGGCGATTGGCTTGTCGGTATTACCGGCATGGTAAGTGTGGTTCTTAACCAGATCACCATGAGCATCCCAGTTTGCATCGTTGTGGTTTCCGCCGGAGTAAACCTGTATGAAGCGCACTCCCCGTTCGACCATGCGACGGGCAAGGAGGCATTTTCTACCAAAATCTTCGGTTTTCGAACCGTCGATACCGTAGAGGCTTTTTACTTTTTCAGGTTCTTGATCGAGGTCGACGGCTTCGGGAGCGGAGGCCTGCATTTTGTAAGCGAGTTCGTACGAAGCGATGCGGGCGGCCAAATTGGTGTTGTCGTAGCGGGTCGAAAGGTGCCCCTCGTTCATCGTCCTGAGGTGATTGAGTAGAGTGCGTTGATCAGGGCGCTTCATGCCATGAGCATTTTCCAAATCCAAAATAGGCGTACCTTGAGAACGCAAAACGGTTCCTTGATAACTTGCAGGCATGTATCCGCTTGACCAATTTTTGGCCCCGCTGATTGGCCCACCGGTCTTGTCGAGCATCACGACGTAACCAGGCAGGTTTTCGTTCACACTGCCCAGACCGTAATTAACCCAAGAACCGAGTGAGGGATGACCGGAAAGCAAATTCCCTGCATTCATCATGAGCATGGCCGAACCATGGATTGGAGACTCTGCGGTCATGGAATGGAGGAAAGCGATATCGTCGACACAGGATCCAACATGTGGAAACAAGTCGGAAACCATCTTCCCACACTCACCATAAGGCTTGAAATCCCACTTGGGTCCGACAACGCGGCTTTTGTTCCTTTTGCCCCCACGGCCAAAGGTCTTCACGTCGATGGTTTTTCCGTCGAGAGGATAGAGATTCGGTTTGTAGTCGAAGGTGTCGACATGACTTGGGCCTCCGTACATGAACAAGAAGATTACAGACTTCGCCTTGCCGGGAAGGGGAGGGTTTTTTGGGGCAAGGGGATTGACGAACTTGGGAAGCTCGTTGGCCATGGCTTTGCTTGAGAAAAAACCATCTTGGGCGAGCATTCCGGTTAGACCAAGAGAAGCGAAACCTCCTCCTAGATCACGGAGAAATTCTCTTCGGTGAGTTTGGTTGCAGAAAGTGTTTTGCGGTTTGTTCATGTCGAGATTTTTAGGTTCGATTAATCGAGGTATAGGAATTCGTTGAGATTGAGCGCCAGCAAGGCGAAACGGTCGAGTGCATCTTTATCAGAGAGTTTTGCCGAGTGCTTGATGTCTTCGACCATATTGATTGCGGCTTTGATCTCCTCTGGGGATGGGGTTCGTGACAAGATCAACTTAAGACCGTGCTCGATTTGTTTGGAGGGGTCTTCTCCCGCTTCTTTACGGATTCTTTCGGCAAACGTTTTTGCCGAGTCGTTCATGAACTTTCCGTTCAGCATATTGAGGGCCTGAGTCGGGACCGTGGTGCTGAAGCGCACCGGGCAGGTCGAATCAGTATCCGCCATGTCGTGATTAATAAGAATTGGCATGTGCATCGACCTTTTCACCTTCACATAAACGCTGCGGCGATTGGCTTGCTCCAGAGTGGACCCTCCCCATCCTGCGCCTTTTCTGGAAGCAGTGGCAAGGATCACTTCGGGAAGCGGGGGGGTTACGCTGGGACCCCCGATCTCAAGGTTGATCGTACCCTTTGCGGCAAGCACCGAATCTCTGATCTCTTCTGCACCGAGGCGTCTCATGTCAAACCTCCAAAGAAGGTCGTTCAAGGGATCCTGCTCGAAGCACTCGTCGGATGGAGTGGAGGAGCGCCGATATGCTTGTGAGGTCATGATGAGCTTGTGCATGGCCTTGATATCCCAATCTGACTCCATGAAGCGTACGGCCAACCAGTCCAGAAGCTTGGGGTGGGTAGGGAGGTTGCCTTGGAATCCAAAGTCACTGGTGCTGCGCACGATACCTCGCCCGAAATGATGTTGCCAAATCCGGTTGACCATAACCCGCGCGGTCGCGGGGTTTTCCTTAGAGGTAATCCATTCAGCCAAGGCTCGCCTTCGACCTGACGATTTGGATGTCTTGTAATCTTCGGGAATAACGGCTGCGTTGGAGGTTATGATGGAGGGGAAGGCGGGACTCACTTCATCACCCTTCAAGACGGGGTTTCCTCTGCGAAGGATGCGAATGACATTGTTCCCCCGTTCGCCGACCGCCAAGACCTCGTATTCGTTTTCCTTGGGTCTAGTCGGCAGGTGCCTTTGCAAGTCACGGGTTCTTGCCTTGTAGTTATTGTACGCGCCATCACCCATGAGGCTTTTTGCGTGTTTTCTAATAAGGGCCGCCAGGTCGACCGCTTCGTCAAAGCTATCCATACCCAAGTCAATATACTGACCACCGGAAGTTTGTTGGCAGTGAACCGCGATTACGTTTTTGCCCGTCTGGAGGGCATCGCTCGCTTCCTTGGAGACATCGTGGGTCTGATAGTTGGAAACATGTCCTTTTCTCTCGAGTATAAGTTTACCGTTCAAGTACACTTGGACATCCTCGTCATGGTGGACAGAGAGGCGTAAAGTTTTGGGTGTGGCGGCCAGACGAAAGTTCTTCCTTAGCCAAATATCCGGTGTATGCCACTTGGTATTGACCCTGGAACCCGGAGTTCCCTCTTTCCCGAATCCTCCCTTGCCCAAAACCCATTTTGAGTGATCAAAACCCACTTCGAACCAATCGTCTCCGGGCTTTTCCGTGGAATAGTTCCAAGTTGTGCCTCCGGCTCTCGCATCCGAAATCAAGACGACCGGCTTGCTTCTGATCTTGGATGATTTTTCAAGCAGGAGATCTTCTTCGAACTTAACCAAAAATTTACTTTCAAAGCTATCGACTTGACGGTGCAAATCCTTTTCTCGACGGGACCATTTTTCGAACTCATTGGTGAATTGTGCGTTTCCATTCGCCTCTTGTACTTTTACCAAATTCGTTTTCCCTTTGCCGTGGGGAGAAACGTTGGCGAAGAAGGAAAGCATGGAGTAATAATCCTTGGTTGGTATCGGATCGATTTTGTGATCATGGCAACGGGCGCATCCGATGGACATTGCCAAAAATATGTCACCCGAAGTCCGAAGGATGTCATCCAGGTAATCATAACGCGCCAGTTCTCTGTCCGCAGGCTCGTCGTCCCATATGCCTAAACGCTGAAAACCGGTAGCGGTTATGGCATCCGCATCCGCTTCGGGCAATTCATCCCCTGCCAACTGTTCCTGCACGAAACGATCGTAGGGTTTGTTTTCATTGAATGCTCGTATGACATAGTCGCGATACCTCCAGGCCATGGGCTTGTCTCCGTCGCGCTCATAACCATTGGTTTCGGCATAGCGGACCAAGTCGAGCCAGTGCCGTCCCCATTTTTCGCCGTAGTGAGGAGACGCGAGCAGGCGATCGATAGTTTGCTCGAATGCCTTGTCGGAATTGTCTTTGAGGAACGCATCGACCTGATGGAGTTCCGGGGGCAGGCCAACTAGATCGAAATGAGCTCTCCGAAGAAGGGCCGCGGGTTCGGCCGGTTGGTTGGCAGGCAGGCCAGACTTTTTTAGCTGATCGAGTATGAAAGCATCGATCGGGTGTTTGGCGCCCTTTCCGGTCGGAGGCTTGTGGTCAACTGGTTTGACATAGGCCCAATGCGATTTGGTTCTCTCATTGACAATGGTGTTGGAATAATTGGTTTCCTCTTCATGGCGAAAAACGACTTCGTCCTCTGGGTGAAAAGGCAAACCGAGTTGAATCCATTTCTCCAAGGTGGCGATCTCCTCGTCCGAGAGTTTCCCCTTCGGTGGCATCTGATGGTCCTCGTCTTTGTAAGAGATCATTTTAAGAAGCAAACTTGCCTCTGGTTTCTCCAAATCGGCGGCAGGGCCGATTTCTCCACCGTCCAAAATACCCTGCCGTGTGGTCAGAACAAGATCACCCTTGATTTTCTTTTCGGCACCATGACATTTCCAGCAGTTTTTCTGAAGGATTGGCATTGCTTTTTCCTTCCAAAACGCAAGATCATCCTTGCCGAGCTTTTCTTGCCCATAAATGGTGACAGGCAGAAGAAAAATGAGAAATACAATTCGGGTTAAATTAGTTTTCATCTATATTTAAGCTATTGGGATGACTGAAGTTATCAAAGTAAATCAGGCGACTTGAAGAAAAACGCAACCAAGGCTTGCGGAGATTTTCCCTGCTGCATCCTTGATGAGATTGCCGATTCGCGGAATTTCTTTTTCAGGCAACCTGCTTGTCGGGGCAACCAGCCAAATCGCACCTGCTAGCTCGGCATTCCGGTTCAGTACGGCAGAACCAATGCATACTTGACCTTCCATCTCCTCTTCCCTGTCCACGGCGTACCCAAGTTTTGCAACTTGTTCAATTTCCGCAATAAGGTCTTTTCTTTTGATAATGGTGTTGTCAGTGAATTTTTCAAGGTTGAGCTCTGCCACGATCCTTTCGCGGTCAGAAGCTCCAATATGTGCAAGGAATGCCTTTCCTGGAGCCGCGGTGTGAAGAGGAAATCGAAGCCCTGGGTTTACCTTGAAGCTAAAGTTGTGTACCCCCTCGACCTGCTCAAGAACTACGCCCTCATTTTCGAGCATGACTCCGGCAAGCATGCTCTCCTTCGTGAGGTCTCGAAGAGAGCGCATGTGTGGAATGGCATTTTCTATGAATGATGGATCACCAACTACCGGGGTCGCCAAACCGAGGAGCTTTTCCGAAAGCACATATACGGATTCTCCGTTTCTCTTAACTACATAGTTCCTTCTCTCCAAGGTACTCATGATGCGGTAAACGCTGTTCACTGGAAACTTGAGCTCGGCGGAGATCTCATTGACCGAAAGACCTGCCGGTTTTTCATTAAGCAACTCGATGATCGTAAGGGCCCGGTCCAATCCCGGGACATTATACTTTTGTTCTGTGGGAGAATTCATATTTTGAAATATAGACCATAAGCCAAATATCAAAAAGTCAAAAATTTAGGACTTTTGAATTTGGAAACTTTTACACCAGAATGCAGTTCATATGAGTTAATCATAATTAATAAATCGTAACTGACTTGTCATGGACTTAATAAAACTCTTGAGGAACCCCGCCTACTTTCTTCTAAGCCTTGGAATCTTTTGGCCTTATCCTTTGCTCCTTGGCCAAGCTCGACCCGCCAGGCCTCCATTGCGCAAGCATTCGGTCACGGAAAGCGGTGAATGGAAACCAGTTCCGGCAACAGAGTCTCTGCCTTCGGATAGCCGGCCCGAGATCGAGCGGGGAGCCAAGGAAATAAGTGTAAATGCAAATGGCATTCCAGAACATAAAGTCGGTAGGTTTCCCAATCGTTCCAACCCACATGCCATTGGTGAGCAACGACACAATTTCAAAATCCCAACCAATCAAAAACCTTCCGGAAGAAGCATTCCCCTTCATAACGATACGGGGCACGGGCCGCCTAACACGCCGTTCGGGATTGCGCTCAATGGCGTACTTTTCGATCCGGGAACTGCTGAATTCTATATGGGCGATCGGCGCGCGGACTGGAACTACGAGGCTCTCAGCGGTGCGGTTCCGTTAGGAGTCGACGAAAACAACGCCCATGTGCAGCCTAATGGTGCCTATCACTATCATGGATTACCCACGGGCTTGCTAAGACAGCTTGACTTGACTGAAAAGAAGCATTCCCCCCTAATTGGATATGCGATGGATGGTTTCCCCATCTATGCTTTGTACGGCTATGCGGATGCCAAGAACCCAAAATCCGGTATTAAAAAGTTAAGCAGTAGCTACCGACTGAAAAAAGGCTCCCGTCCAGTGCCCCCATACGGTCCTGGAGGCAAATACGACGGGACGTTCAGCAAGGACTATGAATATGCAGAGGGTTTGGGGGACTTGGACCAATGCAACGGTCGGTTCACCGTAACAAAGGAATTCTCAGGTGGAACTTATGCCTATTTCCTAACCGAGAACTGGCCGGTTATTCCCAGGCACTTCAAGGCCGAACCCTTGAGATTGCGATCCGCTCACCGCCGCCCGAAACCGTTGAAGTCACGCTAGGCAAATACACGGTTTAGTCCCCAAGTAAAAATGCTTTAATTAAAGCAGGTAATTATTTTCTTGTATTAACTAATGATTCAATCTTGATTAGTCCAAGTACTTCAACCTTCACCCTAAATATAGAAGGTGGTAAGTGCCGAATATCGTAACATCATTAATAAAGGAAATACCATGGATCAAAGTACAAATACCGGACAAAGTGACAAAGAATGGATGACAACCGTATTGCTATGTTTTTTCTTGGGCGGTTTAGGAGCTCACAGATTCTACACGGGAAAAAGTGGAAGTGGAGTGGCTCAATTGTTAACTTGTGGTGGATTGGGAATATGGTCGATAATTGACTTTATCATGATCCTCACTGGATCCTTTACGGATGCCCAAGGTCGCCCGCTGAAGAAATAACGCAACCGTACAAATTTATAAAATTCCGATTCCGGGACATCTCGGAATCGGTTTTTTTGCCTGAAAGGCAGCCTTAGCCTTTGTTTTTCAGAACCGCTTGGGCGGCCGTTTCACGCAGAACCTTGGCCTGGCGCGAATTCAGGGATCCGTTCCACCGAATGGAAACGGGATCTTTCCCGGTTAAGGTTCCCCACAAGACGCAGGCAGCCAAATAGCCTCCTTGCGAGGAGGGGTGGCTTCCGTCATTCTTGTAAAGTTTCCGGAACAAGGCTTTGTCCTGTCCGTGAACAATGGAAAAGGCATGACCAACCGGAGCAACCAGGGAGCTGTTTTCCCGACCCGCCTTCTGGTATGCCCCGCTGATTTTCCCATGCATGGTGCTGAAGTCAGGATAGATCTGGATATTGCGCTTGTCCCCATCCCGCCTGCCCCAAGTCATGAAGAAGCAAGGTTTCGCTCCTTGTTTCCTTATGGCTGCGCAAAGTCCTTTCGCTGCGGTATGAAAGCCTTGGGTATATGGGCCTCCCAGTCCGGGCTTTTGGCTTTGATCCTGGATTACGACAAAATCCCATTTGGTTGAATGGAGTGCTTTTTGGCTTGTCGGGTTTGTGAGATGAAAATGCAGATCTTTCCCTCCCGGGGTGCTGAATTGCAACTCGTATGACCCTCCTTCTCGGTTGAATATCTCTTTTATGAACTTGGCGCTTTGCGCGGTGTAGCTGTTGCCAAGAAAGAGGATCTTCTTGTCTTTGCCCGTCGACACCGAAAGCAAGAGGCTGAAAAAGAGTAAGGACAGGATGAATTTCATATTGTTGGCAGTGAACGGCATGGTCTCCCAAGGTGTCGATCAGGACAAGAAGATATTTGATCGGTTCTTTCAACCGAAGGGAATGGAGTCTTCCGTTAATCTTTCCCGTTTGGATGGCCCTAATTGATTGCGGATGATTCTTTTCCCTTTCAATATGAAGGGCAACAAATAACACCCAATCTCTTCCATGATCCAAGCCCGTCTCTCCACTTTGGCCAAGCCACGTTTTCTCCTTTTGCTTGCGCCATTTATTTTCACCTCTGTCCAATCTGCCGAGGTTTCACCTCTCTTGCTCCAACGGTGCGCCCCTTGTCATGGGCCCGACCTGAACGGGGTGGGAGGAGTCTTCCCGAGCCTGATGACATCGGAGTTGGTCAAGAAGGGGGTAGCGGATCCAATCGTCAAATTCATTACCCAAGGGAGCCCGCCGGATTCCAAGTCCTTGGTCAAGATGCCTCCGCGTGGCGGACATTTGGATCTCACGGATTCCGAGATCCGCAAGATTACGAGCTTGGTGATCGAGATGGCCAAAGGATTCGAGGAGAAAAAACCATCTAAGGTGGTTTCGAAAAAAGGCTTCTTTACCGAAAGGTACGGACCCATCGTCTCCACTGGAATCGAGACGGAAGCCGTCGCCTCATGGCCCCCGGGTCAAAGTGCTTCGGCCGAGGCCAAGACTCTTTATGCACGGGAGAAGAAGCTTCTTTCGGAAGTCAGAAAATCCGGAGCCAAGGAGCTCGAAGGTTTGACCTTGGAGCAAATGAGTCACTTGCAAAGCGCGGACCTGTCCAAGCCTTCGGACAAGGTGATCGGCACCTCCGGCAATTCTCCCGCAAAGGAACAACCCAAACGGGCGATCGATAATAACCCCAACAGCAAGTACCTGAACTTTGATGGAGAGGGTAGTGGACTGATTCTGGATACGGCCAAAGGAGTTGTTTCGGGAATAAGCCTTACCTCGGGTAACGATTCTCCGGAAAGGGACCCCCGTAGCTTCGTTCTTTCCGGCTCGAACGACGGCACGAAGTTCACTGAAATTGCCAAAGGAGACATCCCTCCTTTCAAGGCCCGTAACCAAGCCAAAGGCATATCCTTCGAAAACGACAACGCCTATTCCAAATACAAGCTGACTTTTCCTGCCCTGTCCGGGGAAGGAAAGATTCCCATGCAAATTTCGGAGGTCGAACTTATCAGGAAAGACGTTGGCCAGTTCCACGAATT